>Ga0209061_1004415_pt1 | contig 13597 bp, 12 predicted proteins | sample Coa_R1_10_FD_187157 | JGI IMG/M metagenome (GOLD analysis project Ga0209061, IMG submission 187157) | Surface soil microbial communities from Centralia Pennsylvania, which are recovering from an underground coalmine fire - Coalmine... | ecosystem: Environmental > Terrestrial > Soil >...
CTCTGGCCTGCTCGCAAACCAGGCTTAAGTCTATAGCAAGGATGGGTATGTATGAAAGTTCTCCTGACGGGCGCGTCCGGTAACATTGGCGGCAGCACATGGGAGGAGCTTTGCCGGCAGGGACACCAGGTGCGCTGCTTCATCAGGCCGTCGCGGACGAATCGACGTAAGGCGCAGCGGATGGCAGGCAAGGCCGAGGTTGCTTGGGGCGACCTACGCAACAGGGATGAAGTGAAAGCGGCGGTTCAGGACCAGGAAATCATCGTTCACCTGGCGTTCGTGATTCCCCCGCTCTGTCTCGAACAGCCAGAGGTGGCCCGCGAGATCAACGTCGAGGGCACGCGCAACCTGATCGAAGCGGCGCGCAGCCTGGAAAAGCCTCCGAAATTTCTCTTCGCCTCCAGCCTTGACGTGTTCGGCCGCACGCAGGACCAGGAGCCGCCGCGAAAAATTACTGATCCGGTTTTCGCCACCGATGCCTATACAGAGCACAAGCTGGCTTGCGAAAGCATGCTCAAGTCCTCCGGCCTGGAATGGAGCATCTTCCGCTTCTCAGACGTGCCCCCGTTGGCCCTGCGCAGTCCGCACCCGATTATGTTTGAAATCCCGCTCAACACGAGGTTTGAAATGGTTCATCCCTATGACGCGGCTCTGGCCATCGCCAACGGCATACGCAGCGAAGAGATCTGGGGCCGTATCTGGCTGATCGGCGGCGGCAAGAGCTGCCAGGTCTATTACCGCGATTACTTGAACAGGATGCTTGACCTGATGGGGATTGGCTCGTTACCGGCAGAGGCTTTTACGACGAAACCTTACTGCACCGATTGGCTGGACACCGAGGATAGCCAGCACCTGCTGGCCTATCAGCGCTACACGTTCGACGATATTCTGGCTGGCCTGGCAAGGATTGCGCGCTTCCAACGCCTCCTCGCCAGGCCCTCGCGCTTCTTTGTGCGCAGGTGGATGCTCAACATGTCTCCGTACTGGAAGCAGGCCAGAGCCCAAAAGTAGGTTTGAGAAGGCAGCCGGCGGAGACTTCTTGCTCTTACTCAAAAACCCCTTCGTCGTACCATACCTGCGCTGGCTCACAACTTCATGAATGTAACGTCACGAGTTGCGTGAAATTCACTTCTGCTACTGCACAGGTTTGAGCAGCAAAATAGGAAACTCGCGTGTGGTCCGCGTGCGATATTCGGAGTATTGCGGGCGGTTTGCCAGGAACTTCTGCCAGAGGCGAGTATACTCCTCGCCCGCAACCTCTTCGGCAATGACTTCATAGTGCTGGCGGCCAGCCTGCACATGCGCGCGGGGGTTGGCCTTGAGGTTCCAGTACCAGCCAGGGTGCTTAGATTGACCATTATTCGACGCGATGATCGCCATATTCTCGCCATCGCGCACATAGAGCAGCGTGTGCGTGCGTAGCTGGCCGGTCTTGCGCCCCGTCGTTTGCAGCAGCAGCATGGAATATTTCCCTTGCTGGCCCCCAAGACGGCCTCCCGTCATATGGTAGAACCACTGGGTCGCTCTGTCGGCAAACGTGACAAATGCAATAGGAAGTTTCATAGCAGCATAATCTCCTTCTTAGTGTGAATCACTATAGCACAAAAATGCTGTACGCGCCTTGCGGTTGACAAACAAGAGCGCGTCTCGTAAAACTAAAGGGAAGAGGCAAACGAAGGAGCGACGCATGACTACCAACGAAAAACAGGGTTTGCAGAAACGGAGTACCCTGGTCGAAGCCGAGATTCTTGAGATCGTGCAGCTTATTGCGCACGGTAACGCCCACGACAAGTTGCATGTACGTATTCCCCTGGAGGCGCTGCGCAAGCGGTCGGGCGACGAGATCGGCGATTTTCTTTACTATGATAATGGCACACTGGTGGGGTACCTGTTTGTGGATAACTGGGGCAAGAAGGAGAAGGAATTTACCGGCATAGTTGCCCCTGAGATGCGCCGCCAAGGCATTTTTACCCGGTTGTTCGAGGCGGCCAGAGAAGAATGCAAGGCGCGCGGCGTGGAACGTATGATTCTGATTTCTGAGCACCACTCGCATTCGGGCCAGGCTTTCGCCAAAGCGATCAAAGCGCGTTATGATTTTTCTGAGCATGAGATGGTCCTGGGAAACTTTGTTGCGCGCGGCGTAACCGATCCACAATTTCAAATGCACCTGGCTACGCCGGATGACCGGCAGTCGCTGATTTCGATTCTTGAGACGAGTGTAGGCGATGAAGAGGACGCGAGTTCACTGGTGGATGAAGCCTATCAGGATAGCAGCCAGCAGATCTATCTCGCCACGCTTGCTGGCAAGCCTCTTGGTGCGCTGCGCGTGTACTACCAGGATGAGTCTATTGGCATCTATGGCTTTCTCGTCCGGCCTGAGTATCGCCGGAAAGGCTATGGCCGGCAGATGCTGGAAGACATTATTCGCAGGTTGTACGATGAGGGCGTGGGAGTGCGCCGGATTATGCTGGAGGTCGAAACAACTAACCACAAGGCTCTCAATCTGTATCGCTCCTGCGGCTTTGAAATCACCACAACCTACGATTACTTTGATTACGATATTCGATAAAGGATAGAGCGCATGCGCTGGTTAGAATTGATGGTAGAGGCCCACCCGGAGGCAGTGGAGTCGGTGAGTGAGTTGCTAAGCAGCTACGCGCCCGGCGGAGTAGCAATCGAAGAGCCGATTGAACTGCTTGACGAAGGACAGGAGTATCGCGTGCTCGCGGGGCAGCCAGTCAAGGTCCATGCGTACCTGCCGATTGATGGAAAAGAGGAGGAAGCACGTCGGCGCATCGCCGAGGGACTCTGGCATCTTTCCAGCCTGGGACCACAGTTCGTGGGCGAATTCGCGACACGTGTGGTCGACGAAGAGGATTGGGCCAACGCCTGGAAAGAATATTTTCATGTCACGCATATCGGCCAGCGCCTGGTGATCCGCCCCTCCTGGCGCGAATATAGCCCGCGCGCGGATGAGGTGGTGCTGGAACTTGATCCAGGCATGGCCTTTGGCACCGGTCTGCATCCGACCACGCGTATGTGCCTGGAGCAGATCGAACAGCGCACGCAGCCCGGTATGCGTGTGCTCGATGTGGGCACCGGTTCGGGCATTCTGGCGCTGGCAGCGGCAAAACTCGGCGCGCGCAGCGTCTACTGCATCGATAACAGCAGCGTAGCCGTCGAGAGCGCGACCGCCAACGCTGCGCTTAATCACCTTGGCGACCGCATCCATGTGGTCCTGGGTGTGCTTGACGAGGCGGAGGCGCAGCGCATGGAGGGCCGGTTCGATCTTGTGCTTGCCAATATTATCGCGCGCGTGATCGGTTCAATTGCACCTCTACTGGCGCGCGTTATGGCACCCAATGCGCTTCTTCTCGCTGGCGGGATCATCGAGGAACGCCGGCACGAGGCCGAGCAGCCCTTGCTAGATGCCGGGCTGAGGCTGATCGAACGCGTCATGATCGACGATTGGGTGACACTGGTAATGACCAGATAGATTTCTTGGGGGGAATTCTATGCATCGCTTCTTTATTGCTCCCGAACTGGTCAAGGAGGTGGGAGTCTATCTCACGCTGCCCAAAGAACTGGCCCACCAGGTGCGCGATGTGCTACGCCTGAACCTCGGCGAGAAGCTGGTCCTGCTGGATAATCTGGGCAACGAGATCGTAGCAACCGTCGAGGCCAGCAGCCGCGCTGGCGTGATCGTGCAACTGGTGGAGCGCCACACGCACAAACAATCCTCGCCGATCCGCGTCGTGCTCTGCCAAGGCTTGATGAAGGCCGCGCGCTTCGAATGGGTTTTGCAAAAGGGTACCGAGCTGGGCGTAGCAGCCTTCGCACCTATCCTCTGCCAGCGCTCAATGGCAGGCGTGGAAGAGATTGGTGCCGCGAAAATGCTGCGCTGGCAGCGCATTATCCAGGAGGCTACCGAGCAATGTGGGCGCATTACACAGCCTAAGCTGCTGCCAGTGCGCCCGCTGGCCAGAGCCCTCGATGAGATTACCCCCGGTACCCTGGCGATTATGCCCTGGGAGGAGGCCGAGGGCAAGTCTCTGCGCGCCGTACTGGCGGGCGTGCGTATGCGCGTGGCGGGTGTAGTCATCCCTCAGAACGTGCTGCTCTTTATCGGTCCCGAAGGCGGTCTGACGACTGAAGAGATATCCCAGGCCCGCAAACACGGCGTTCACGTCGTGACGCTCGGCCCGCGCATCTTGCGAGCCGAAACCGCCGCCCTGGCCAGCATTGCCAATATTATGTACGCGCTGGAACCGTGAAGTTCGCCTCAGACCGTAGCTTTGCTCTGAATATGCTCTCCGAAAAACGCCAGCACGCGTTCCCACGAATCTTCTGCCGCATCTTGGTTGTAAGCATTCTTGCGGTCCTCGTTGCAGAAGGCGTGTTTAGCGCCGGGATAGATTTTGATGTCATGCGCGATTCCATACTGATCCAGCGCAGTGTCGAGCTGCTGACCATGTTTGGCGGTAAAATCCTTACCGGGATACGAGCCGACGACCGGACAGAGCCGCTTCAGGGCCTCTTGCGGTTTGGGATTTGTTGCATAGTAGGGTGCAATGGCCTTTAAGCGGTTGTCGGCGCAGGACCAGGCGATGGCTAGCGAGCCTCCCATGCAGTAGCCAACCGCGCCCACGCGCTCCCGATCAACGGAAGGCTGCGCTTCCAGGAAATTGAGCGTGGCCTTCAAATCCGCAATACCCTGGTGATTGAGCGAGTTAAGCAGCATACCGCTCATCATTCTAAACATGCAGATTGCTTTGCTGCGTCCCGTGAAGAGATCAACAGCCAGCGCGGCATAGCCAGCGTCGGCGAAGCGCCGCGCCCAGTATCTCATGTTCTCCGTCAAACCCCAAACCTCATGAATCACCACCAGGCCGGGGAACGGCCCCTCGCCCTCTGGCTGCGCAAAAAATCCCTCCAGTTGTCTGTTCCCGGAGGCGAAGGAGACGTTTTTAGTAACCAGTGCCATAAGATGGGCCTCCTTATATCGCTAGAAATAGTCGTTAGCTGTATTTTATCGCGAGGTTGGGTTATGTACCATAAGCGGGGTATGAACAAGCAAGCGAGGCTTACTACACATCTCTAGCAAGCCTCGCTGACGAGTTCGGTGTGTCTCCCTGAGCAGGAAGTCCCGTCCACGAATGCAAAAACGCTGTCAGGTCAGGCGCCTGAGGTGATGCTGGCTCGGCACCGGCCGGGTAGCTTCTCAGGCCGATTGAACAAGAGGATATCTCCTCAAAAAAGGCCGCGTTGAGTCATGTTAGTGGCCCGCGTGGCTACGCGTTCAGGAAGCCGTCAAGCGCGATTGTTGGCTCCCTGGTCGTCGGGTCCCAGGCTCCCATGTTGTAAGAAGTGAACGGAGAGTAGACCTCTGGTTCCCAGTAGAATACGCCAAGCCCGCCGATACTCTTCATGCCAGTAATGTATGATTCCAGATCGGTTTCGGTGCGCGAGGCACGATCGTACCGCCCGCCGAACTCGACCTGCATCACTGGCTTGCCATAGCGAGACTTGATCGTATTAATGTTGGAGATAATCCCTGAGATCGTTGAACTGCCGCTTCCGTAGGATGAGAAAGCCGAAATGTCCCAATTGCCGCCGTAACTCTTGTAGGTGTCGAAGAAATTCTCGATGTTGCTGAGATATTGCGGCTGAGCCAGGTGGATCAGCACCGGCGTCGAGGGAAACACCTCCTTCACCATCGCATAAGCTGCGTTGAGCAGCCCGGTCATCTGGGAGGGGTTCGAGAGGCTGCCGACGGGATGGCAGATGCCGGAGTTGATCTCGTTGCCGATCTGCACCCAGCCAGGCGTCACGTTGTAGTACTTGAGGACGTTCATCGAGTGGTACACGTAGTTATACATGGCGCTGAGCATCTGGCTGTAGGTCATACTGGCCCAGGCAGCGGGCGGATTCTGCACGCCAACGGAGTTCCAGGTGTCGCCGAAGTGGAAATCGATCACGACCGGCAGCCCGGCATTCTTGCAGCGCACGGCCATAGCCGCCGTCTCATCTATGCTGCAATGGCCATTAACCGGATCGCTCGATGGATTGACAAAGGTGCGCAGGCGGATAGCGTTGATGCCATAGCCTTTGAGAATGGTCAGGATATCTTCCTGGACACCGCTGGCGTTTTTCCAGTAGTAGCCGTTGGCCTCCATCTGTGGCACCCAGCTTACATCTGCGCCGTTGAGAAAGGTGGAGGCAGCCGCCGCTGGGAACGCCTGGAGCAGTCCGCCCAGTGCCAGTGCGCCAGTTCCCACACCGGCCATTTTAAGGAGAGTTCTTCTACCGATCACATGCGGCCAGGTGTTGATTTTGTTGTCCATAACAATTGTTGTCCTTTCTGCCCGTATTTCCGCTTACCCGGCACTCGTTGCACTGACAACGCTGTCTGGCCGCGCTCAGCAAGACGGATCAACGGATGTTAACAAGGGGAATGCTTCAATTCTGCGTTGTTCATCCTTGAACAGTGAATGCCGCCAATGAATTTATGTGGACCGGTCCATATATAAAGTATACGTCGTCAGGCTCATCTCTGTCAAGGTACATGGTAGTCCTGTTTGCCTTAAATGAGCTGCCGAAGGGGACGTGGATGGACAAGCGCCTGCCCGTCAAGCGAAGGGCATTCCACGTCGAGCAAGCGTAGGATGGTGGGCGCAACGTCCATGACGGTGGGTCCGTGGAAATCGTCAGAGATTTCTAGTTTATCGGGCCAGTTTTCCAGCAGAAGGACACCCTGCGAGCTGTGTGTGCCAGAAATCAGGCGATGGGTGGAATCAGGGATAACCAGAGGCCCATAAAGACTTCTACCAACTCCGAAGTCGCTGCGTAGCTCAAAGAGGATGTCGGGATAGCGATCCAGATGTTTCCCCTGATAACATTGCTCGCGTTTTCTGGCCCAGTTGACGACGGGGCTTTCCTGAATACGAAGTTGCCTCAGACCCTGGAGGATATCCTCGCAAACCAGATCGTAGCTTCTTTCTTCGCGCTCAAGCAACTCACGGTTGATTTTGATGCCCCCATATGAGCTGGTGGCGCCAGCCAGTTCGACCATCTGAGCTACAGTCTTTTGCTGATCGATAGTATGGCTCTTGCCGGTCTGGCCTTTGCTCCACGGCATGCGCTCTTCGAGCCGGGTGAGAAGATTTACCGGGCGGATGCTGTCCCAGAAATCCGCCAGCTTGTGCTGTCTGTCCTCACAGGCTTTTGGGTCGGAAAGATGTTTGGCCGGATTCAGCGGAGCTAAATAGCCCTGCTTCCGTAGCCATTCGTTGAGGTGCAGGCGATAAATGCAGCGCCGTTCGTGCCCATGACTGCTGACAATGGCCAGGACAGAGTCCTTGCGTGTGGCCTCGCTGAAACGGCCTACAATCTGGTCGAAGAAAAGATAAAAATCAAGGATACGGTTCGCATGCTCATTCTTGCCTGGATACATAGGGTCCCCAGGGTCGCTGTAGCGCCAGAGAAAATGCTGGACGTGATCCAGAGCGTCGAGCTGGACAAAGAAGAGATCCCAGGATTCGCGCGCGAAACGTTCCAGAGCAGCCGCGACCTGCTGCTCAGTGCGTTCCCGCAGAGTAGCGCAGAAGGCTGTCAACTGGCCGGATGGAGGAATAAGTGGCTCGTCGAGCAGGGCAGGAAAAGTGTCTGCCTGGGCATGAGAGCCATCGATTCCACAGGATATGGAGGGAACGAGAGAGAGTCCCTCGATAGTCTCCTCTCGCGCTAGCAGAGGATTGAGCACGCAAACCCGTTTGCCCGCGCGGGCAGCTCTTTCCCAAAAAAATTCCTCCTGAAAGGGCCGGTGATTGGAGATGGCCCTTTCCAGGCAATCCATTTTGGCCAGCAGGCCATGGCTGGCCGGGTTCAAGCCAGTATAGACACTTGTCCAGGATGGCGCTGGTTCTGGCGGGATAGTAGATTTCAATTCCAAAAACGGTGATTCCAGCATCAGCCGGCGTAAATTTGGTAGCGAAGGTCCATACACTCGTAAGAGGTCTGCATCTAATCCGCTAATGCCAATGAGCATAATTTGCGACATATTCCACACTCCAATCTTTTACCTAAAACTACATGCTTTCTCATCCAGGCCCACAACCACCACAGCCATGCGGGTAATCAGGCTCATTCCAGCCATTTGATGCAGGTGTCCTATTAATACCATACCGAGCATCTGCATTGTCTGGTAGATGAATCTGGTTGTGATGCAGTTGTATTTTATGTGTAGAAGTTGAGAATTACACATATTTTATGATTTTTAACTTTTTAACAATATAAAAGAGTCTAATGTATATGTTGGCTTATATAACTTATATGATTATAGATAATTTGACGTTTAAATAAGTATTTTATGTATTTGATATATAAATATAAAGTTTATTATACAACAAAAAAAGATATCTCAATTTGCATGAGCGTGGCATAGTATATAGTGAGTAGAAAGCGAGGGCTTCTCTCTGCTGGGCAGTGGAGGTGAGGTGTGGTTGTGGGAGAAGAACAGTGGTGTATGCAGTGGAGTGGCGAGGTGCTCCCAGAGCCGGCGATGGTGCCAGGTCCAGGAGTATTCGTGCGCTCTGCTTCAGCATGTGTACGGGTTGTTATCGCCGGGAGTCATAGGCACTTTCCGGTTTCCCATGCCAGTAGTGATATTCAGGAGGCTCTTTTTGCGCAGAAGCGAGAAACGTTTCCGAAGCGGCTAACGCTTCCTTTTATTCTCTCACCCTCTGGGGAGAATTAAAAAACGCTCGTGACAGATTTTAGTGAGGGAGGATAGCATATGGCTCTCCGACGGCGTACACAGACGGTCAGACGAGAGACAGTCGGGCGGGAGAAGAAAAAAGAGGAGACGCGCGGGACGCGCCCGCCGCGTTTCAGTGTCATTCTCTGCACCTACAATCGCCGAAATTTTGTGCTGGCTGCTCTGGCTACGCTGCGTCGCCAAACGTTCCCATCTCAGGATTTCGAGATCATTGTCGTTGATAATGGCTCGCAAGATGGAACGTTGAGCGCGCTGAACTCATATCTGGCCATCGGCGAGTCGGGGCAGGAGGGTGAAGAAAACCGGCGCGTGCGCTGCCTTTCTGAACCAAAAAATGGCCTGGCTTACGCTCGCAATACGGGCCTGCTGGCTTCGACCGGTGAGATTGTGGTGTTCCTGGATGATGATACGCTGGTTGATCCTCGTATGCTGGAACATCTCTGGCAGGCTTATGAGGAGACGAGGGCTGATGCGATTGGCATGCGCGTTGAGATGCATTGGGATATGCCGTGCCCGCATTGGATGATCGCGGAATTGCTCGATGTGTTAGGGCGTTTCTCGCCTCTCCCAGAGCGCAGTCAACTGGCACCCGGCGATGTTTTTGCGAGCTGCGCTTTCTCTGTGAAGCGTGATGTTCTGCACGCCATCAACTTTTTCTCCCCATTCTTGAGCAGGCGCGTCAATTTGCCGTCAAGCGTTGAAATTGCCGACCTCTGTTATCGTTTGCACGAGAAAGGGTACGCGCTCTGGTATGAGCCGCAAGCGCTGGTAATGCATCGCGCGACCTCTGTGCGCCTGCGCCCGGCTTTTTTTGTGGGACGAGCCTACTGGCAGGGACGCTATGAAGTTATGCTGGAATATCTGCATACACGTAGAGAGTGCGTGCGGGCTACTTGGCATGAAGTATTGCAGGAACTGGGCCATTTTGCTCGCTGCCTGCTTCTGGAAGGCCCGTTGATTCGTCTGGTTGGTCGGCCTACGACCGAACACCTGCTGGCTGCGATGGAACGATCTCATAGTTGGGGGCGTCTCATTCAACACCTGATGTATTTAGAGCATGTTCCTTCCGATCTGGATATACCCGCGATCTGCCTGATATACGCTTCTATCCCCGATGTTTCGCGCGATCTGCTGGTAAGCGAGCTGGAGAAGCAAGAGGTGCGTTACCTTACTGGCCAGCCGGAGATCTCGTTGCGCTGGCTCTGGCAGCATCGGCGGTATCGCGAGCATGCAGTGGGTATTCTGCATTTTTACCGTCCAGGCGCATTAGAATTGACGCGTAGTGAGAGCCAGCGTTTGCGTTTTCGGCTCTGGCTGGCCCGGCGTTGGGGACTGCGCATTGTCGTGACAGATAATGGCGGCGTGTGGCAGAGTGTGCGCGGCTCGCGTTTTCGCGAGCGTCGCGTATTTGAGCGCAAGCTATTACATGCCAGCCACGCTATTCTCTGCTCGACGAAACAGCCAAACCAGCTCTACCGCGAGCGCCGCCTGCGCAGGCGCGTGCGTACTTTGCCTCAGCCGGGTTTTCGGGGGTATTATCCGTCCGCGCTTCCCAGAGACGAGGCGCATCAGCGCATTGGTCTGCCATCTGCGGCTACTTTTGTCTACCTCTGTCTGGCTCACCTGCATACTGAGAGCGAGATAATTTTTTTGCTGGAAGCGTTCTATTTGCTCACCCAGGGCAGTAGAAGCGATGAAAGCGTGCCGGGCGCTTATCTCCTTTTAGTAGGAAATCCGGTCGATTGCGAAGTATCCTCGCGCATTTTACGGCTTATCGCCCGCGATTCGCATGTACATCACCAATCGGAAGCATTCAAGGAGAGTGATTTGCCCCTGTACATGGGCGCTTGCAATGCGCAGGTGCAGCCCCATCTTAACGTCCACACTGCTGGCTCGTTAGAGAGCGCGGCTGTAGCTCTGTCTTATGAACGCTTTGTGATCGCGCCTGATCTACCGCGTTTTAGAGGAATGCTGCCACCACGCGTAAGCGTTCCCTATGTGCCGGCCAGCCGCGAATCGCTGGCTGAGGCTATGGTGAAGGTGCAGCAAATGACTTTCGCTTTGCAAGAAGAAGAGTTTGCCGCGCTTGATGCCCGGCAAAGTTGGAGTAAGTACGCCGGCAGTCTGATTCAAATCTACCGCGAGCTGCTTGGCCACTGACGGGGGCAAGCGCGATAGGCGTTCACACCCTTAACGCCGTTGCATAGCGTCCCAACAAGCGGGGCAGTATCCTGTGACCATGAGGTCGAGGGTCAGTCCGTGAAAGTGGTATTCTTCCTGGAGCTTTTCGGGGAGATTGCCCAGGAGTTCTTGATCCAGATGAATGATAATGTGGCACCCCCGGCAGACAAGATGATGATGGGTTCTTCCCTCAGCGATTTCGTAGCGCGGCTGCTCGCCGGGCAGGTGATGTTCGCGGACCAGGCCCAGTTCGCGCAGAAGCTCCAGGGTGCGATAGACGGTAGACAGGCTGACGTAGGGATTGCGCTCCTGCACCCGTTCGGCAATCTGCTCAACGCTCAAATGTTCTCTGGCTTCTTGAATGACGCTCATAATCATAAAGCGCTGTGGAGTGAGCCGGTAGCCCCGTTTGCGTAAGAGTTCGTTGCCGGCGTTGACGTACTGATGCATCCCTCTTCCCCTGTTTATCTCTGTGGATCTGTTTTGCCTATCCTATCATTGCCTGCAAAGGGCGTCAATTGGCCATGACCCGAAAAGGAATTTGATAGCGTGGCGATCTTTTCTTTTTCCTGTTCCTGGATTGCTCCGCGTCGCACCCTTGCAAGAATTGTCTGCCGTTGAAACACCTGCTCTTTCGTGCCCCGAAGGCTTGTTGCAAGCGGCCGGGGCACTTTTTGTAATGGCATCGCAAAGACAGAAAATTGCGGGCAGAGCGATCCAGTGTACCGTTTGTTTGGCAAGAGCACGCATGAAAAAATCACGTATCCTCAATATAATCATAGATAGGCGTTGATTCTGAGTGAATATTGGCTCCAATGGATGGAGGAAGCATTATGGTACACTGGGAACACGTTTACCTTTTGGGGACGATGGTTTTTCGCGTCATGGGCGATGTTGTGGTGGATTTCGACGAAGAGTACGAAGCCTGGGAGTGGTTAGAGCAGAAGGGTTGGGGTCTGGTCGCGATTGAACCGCCAGATCCCATCAGGCCGGGTCTGTGCAAATATTACTTCAAACGACAACGCTTGCAGCCGCCAGATCTGGCACCCGCGCGCACAACCGGCAGTATGCGGGCTATACCAATGTATGAGCCGCACAGGAGAAATAGAAAGGAATGACCGGCTTCTGGCGTTCATCGCTTGATCCTGAACACGTGATGAGTACGTATGTGACGCGCTGGCAGGATGATGAATGGGGTCAGCGCGAAGAGCATCTTACCGTTGAAGAGCCGCTTGAGATTCGCCTGGGCGGACACAGCCTGGCCGTAATTATGCGCACGCCTGGCTACGATGACGAACTGGCGGCGGGCTTTTTGCTGAGCGAAGGGGTGATCCAGGACGCAGGAGAAATCCTGGAGGTGCGCCCGGCCTGTGACGATGATGGTCTGCCACAGGCTAACGTGGTCGAGGTGACTCTGCGCGAGCAGTCGATGAGCGAAGCGGCCACGAGTGCTTTCCAGCGCCATTTCGCGGTTTCGGCTAGCTGCGGCCTGTGCGGCAAAGATAGCATTGCTGCCGTTCTGTCTGCCAGCGAGCCGCTAATGGAGGACGCGTCTCATTTTCGCGTGCCTGCTGTATGCCTGTATGAACTGCCCGCGCGCCTGCGCGAAGCTCAAGCCGTCTTTACTCACACCGGCGGTCTGCATGCGGCTGGGCTGTTCAACGTGCGAGGAGAGCTTCTCTTGCTGCGCGAGGACGTGGGGCGACATAATGCTGTCGATAAGCTTATCGGCCATGGGGTGTTGCACGCAACGCTGCCCTATTCTCGCTCTATTCTGCTGGTCAGCGGGCGCACCTCATTTGAGATCATCCAGAAAGCCCTGCGCGCGCGTATTCCCTGTATCGCCGCCATCTCCGCTCCATCAAGCCTGGCCGTTGAGCTGGCTGAGCAGGGCGGAATTACCCTGATAGGCTTTTTGCGCGGACGAACTATGAATGTCTATACCCATCCAGAGCGCATCACAGAAAACGGTTCAGAAAGCTCCGTCCATTCATAGCGGGGAGAACAGGCGTGTCGTTGCCTTGAATGTAGGGGAGTGCCAGACTATAATAGACCTGTTATGCAGAACGACACAATTGCAGCCATCGCAACGCCTCCAGGGCAGGGCGGGATTGGTGTAATTCGCGTAAGTGGACCCGAAGCTTTTGCGCTTGTCAGGTTGCTCTTCAAATATCCCGGCAAGGCGAGCGGCCTGCCGCCATCTCATGTTCTGACCTACGGTCATATCATAGATCCGGCGACCCAGGAAGTTGTTGATGAAGTACTGGTAGCTTTCATGTGCGCGCCTCGCACGTATACGCGCGAGGATGTGGTAGAGATTCAGGGTCACGGCGGGCAGCTCGTGCTGCAACGCATTCTGCGCCTGTTGTTGGCCGGTGGGGCGCGGCTGGCAAATCCGGGGGAATTTACCCTGCGCGCTTTTCTGAATGGGCGGCTGGACCTGGCTCAAGCTGAGGCCGTAATGGATCTGATCAGCGCGCAAACTGAGGCCGCGCAGCGCCTAGCTATGCAGCAACTACGAGGGCGTATCTCAGAAGAGGTGCAGAGCGCGCGGCAGGCGATTCTTGGAGTGATTGCTAAGATTGAGGCAAGCATTGATTTCCCCGAAGATGATATTCCTACGCCCCAGCCGGATGAGTT
>Ga0209061_1004416_pt1 | contig 13595 bp, 12 predicted proteins | sample Coa_R1_10_FD_187157 | JGI IMG/M metagenome (GOLD analysis project Ga0209061, IMG submission 187157) | Surface soil microbial communities from Centralia Pennsylvania, which are recovering from an underground coalmine fire - Coalmine... | ecosystem: Environmental > Terrestrial > Soil >...
CTGAAGCCGGCGGCGAGTATGACCAATAGCTGAAAGGAGGAGAATGGTAGCCGTTCGAGCCTTGCGACCACCTCTTGTGTGAGTTCCGCCTGATTTTTCCATCTGCCTTTTAAAGTTGAGTTGGGAATAGAACCCATGCTTAGCATATTTATGCGCTTTTATTTAAACTTAGTTGATAAAAATAAACACGCTTATGCTAAAAAAGGTTAGACGTGTTAGCCGCCGTCATCGCGTGTCACAGCTCGCTGAGTTTTTTAGCTATTGCCCCAGCAATTTCGGTAAGGAGTAATTCACCGCGTCTTTTATCCCCTGCTTGGAAAGGCTCTGAGTCGTCCACAACACCGCTTCTTGAGACGTCTCTTGTTGGGTGTATCGTGAAAACCTCTTTTGAGGCCGTCTTAAAGTCTTCTGGCTCCATTCTGGCTAACCCCTCGTGGTCAACACACTCTGGGCATATGTACTCAAGCATGGATGTCTCAGTGTACCCCGCGTGTTGGAGTGCTGGGCTCCTCCCGAACACTTTAGCTGTGAGGTCCCTGAACTCGGTGAGGTTGAACACGTACACCTTACCACTGTGACGCCCGCTGAGATTAACCATCCTCTGCAGCACCGAGAGCGCCTGAACGTTTCCACCATGGGCGTTGATGGCGGCAACTCTCCTGAATCCCGCTTCGAATAGGGATTCCACCACGCAGCGCGCATAATCGATGAACACGTGGTAGTCCACCCAAACCGTGCCGGGGAAGCCTCTGTGCTCGCTCGAGCAGGCATAAACTATGGGTGGGAACAGAACCACCTTTTCGGGAAGCATTTGCTCAACCATGTTCGCCAACCGCCAAGCAACCATACTATCCGTAGAAAAGGGTAGGTGGTATCCGTGCTGCTCAAAGCTCCCAATTGGCAGCACACCCACGGCGTCGGGTTTGCTCCTCAAAGCCTCCTCAAGTTTAACCCAGCTTAGTGTATAGCCGATCAACCCTATCCACTCTATAAATGCGCTCAGCCTATAAAGCCTTGGTAGACTCGCTACACCTTTTAAACCAAGGGGGCTAACCGACCGTGTCACTGAATTCCGTGGAAACGTGTTTCAGCGTTGTTGGTGAGTAGGGGTGCCCCCCGTATCAAGACGTGCCGTGGGCGGGCAATGTTTTTGAAGACTTCGTGGACACTCTTCTCCGCAAAGATTAACAGATTGGCTACGCACCCTTGGCCCACCCCATAATCCGTTAGCTTCATCATTTTCGCGCCGTTATGGGTTATCATGTTGTAAATTAGGCGCAGACCATCAGTCGTAGCCATCCTGGCAGCGTGGATCATGATGAATCCCACTTCAACCATGCTCCCCCTACCAAACGGGTAGTAGGCGTCCTGTATATCGTCTTGACCTACCGCCACGTTGACACCGGCGTTCGCAAACTCGATTACCCGGGTAATGCCCCTTTTAAAGGGGTGGGCGCCCCAACCCCCAGAGAGGATTAAGCTGGTTTGGGGGTTCTCGACCACGCTGAGCCCAGCAAGCTTGGCGAGTTTTACCACCCGGTCCACATAGGCGTCGTTAGGCGAGTCGAGCGCACCCCTGCACTGGCTCGCGGCGCATCTATCCTTTAACCCCTCGCGTAGACACTTGGATATGAAGCTGAGAATGTTGGTTGAAAGCGGGTCATCGGTGTCATCCGCCACTACGTGTACGTCCTTATCAAGGCTCTTGGCGACGCTGACCACCTTATCCAGATGCTGGTTTGCGTCGTCAACTGAGTTCTCATACCACGGGATGCCCCCCACAACGTCGGCTCCAAGCTCAGCCGCCTTGTAGAGTAGCTCAACATTTTCTGGGTTGCCCACCAAGCCCTCTTGAGGGAAGGCTACAACCTGAATATCTATTAACCCCCTGAATTCCCTCTTCAGTTTCATGGCAGCATTCACACACTTCAGACCAACCACGCTATCAACATCCACGAAAACCCGGTGCGCGGTTGTACCATACTTTATTGCTTCAACCAAAGCCTTTCTACCCCTTTCTAAGAGGTCTTCCTCGGTGAACCCCTCTTTGATGGATCTGACGGAGGGTATTATGGAATTGGTGTCCTTAGTGTTCGCCTCCCACTTCACAGGAGTCTCGTCCAAACTATTCGCCGTGTAGACCTTGTCAAGATGGATGTGGGAATCAACGAACCCTGGGCACACGGTCCCCCCTTCGGCGTCGAGCACATCTGATCCTCCTAGTCCTCCACCTGCGCTTTGAATATTCGCCACACGTCCCCCTTCAACCAAGATATCCCAGATGCCAGGAGTGAAGGGTATTCTTGCGTTTCTAATTGCGAGACTCATAACCAAGCCTACCCGTTTTAATATTAAATGTTTCCATACACTAATACACCTATTGTAGGTACACGTTTGAAGAGGGGTATGGGAAACCTCTAATTGACCCCCTCTGTAGGATTATTGATGCAAATAAAATTAGGCTTGGTGCAGCTATTCAAACGTAGACTGGTTGATGGAGTACCACTCGTCGAGGAGGCGTTGAAAAGCGGCTCACAGATAGCTTTACTACCAGAGAAGTGGGCCCTAGAATCCGAGGAGAACACAGTTTCAGGCGATTCCCACCCCTACCTTAAGGCCCTATGTGAACTCAGTTCATCTTACGAGTCGTTAATAATAAGCGGCGCCCTATATGAGAGGTCTCAGAAAGGTATGTATATAACTGCGTATGTGTGCGGTAAAGGTGAGATACTGGGTAAGGCAAGAAAGATGCATTTGTTCCAATCCGAGAAGAAGGGGTTCCAACGGGGTGATAAACCAGTTGTGGTAGACTACGAAGGTCTCAGACTCGGTGTAGCCGTGTGCTACGACTTGGACTTCCCAGAAACAGTGCGTTTATTCGCGTTGTTGGGATGCGACCTACTTCTTGTCCCCGCTAAGATCGTTCATCAGGCCGCTCAGGCGTGGATGGTTTACGTTGAGGCTAGGGCGCTTGAGAACAGGCTGCCCATCGCATTCGCCAATGTGAGCCAATCACCCTACTTTAGGGGTGGGAGCTCACTGGTTGACCTGCAGGTCACTGGATCGGAGGCCAGTCCCCTAGTGTTTCCCCGCGTACAGCAAATGAGCGAAGCTGAAGGGGTCAAGGTGTTCGAGGTTAAACCAGAAGGTTTCCGCGACCTAAGGAGAAAGAGGCTATCAGATAGAAATCCAGAAGTGGATTCACTTCTGATGGAAACCCAGCTTCAAGACTCGCTGATCCGAAATCATGTTTCAACAAGTGATGGTGGGTGACCCTTTGAGTCTTCTTCCGTAGTGTTTTAGATCACAAATAATTGGAGGGGCGGTTACAGATAAGGTAATGCTGGTCATTCATTGTTTTTTGAATTTAGAGTGGTTACAATATGGACAGTGCGGTGATCTCTGTTCTTCGGTGTAGAACCATACGCAGAAACACCTGCAACGATCAAGGGTATCACATTTCCTACACACGCATTAACCCAAATAATATTGGGGAGGGTGACGCTTATATTGCTTTTGGGGGTTAACCGCGTCACCCCGTTGTTAGCCATCCCCGTGGCCGGTGGATTAAAATTCGCGCTTAACGCTGATGGTGCCCCGAAGACAAGTTTTGATGTACAGTAGATGGGGCGGGGTTTTGGAAAGTCTATAGATCCCTTGTTTGGGATTGAGCCTTGAATTGGAGCCTTCGCTCTATTAGCATAACGTAGTGGACGCTATTTGGTGCATTAAGTGGGTGAGTTTCGTGGTTTTAGAGTATGCGGTGAAGGGTTGCAGGGTTTAGTGTATTCGTCAAAAGGATTTTAAACCTCCGCGTGTTTGCGTGTTGAGTTTCAATGTCAGTGTTTAGAACCGTTGTGCGTACCCTCCAAGAGAATGGGCAGGATATGATGGCGCCAGGCGTGATTCTTTGGCGTGATCACAATGTTGACATAAGGAACCGCTCTAGGCTGATTGTTGAGTCAAACCAGAAGGCCGTTGTGCGCGTGCAGGGTCAGGTGACAGCGGTGTACGATGCGGGGGCCTACGACCTCAACACGCCTAATAACCCCGTCTCCAACTTCTTTTCACGGCTGGGTTATGGGGGTAACGTGCCGTGGCTCGCTGAGGTGATATTCGCGAGCCTAGCCAGGTTTGAAGCTAGGAGTGTGGGTGTATCCCAATCCTCGGAGCTCATACCCCTCCAGTACCAAGTTGCATACTACTTCCAGGTCCAAGACCCAGTGAAGCTTATCCAGTCAGTGCAGCTCAACGGCGTCTTCTACACTGTGAATGAGCTCTCACTGTATATTACACCCATAATTGACCAGGCGGTGTCGCAGGTTCTTAACAACGTGTCAATCAGGGAGGTTTACGCGAGTCTCCACAAGATAAGTGAGGCCGTCACCGCTGCACTCAAGCTTAACCTAGGGGAAATAGGTGTGAACCTACTCATGAGTAGGGTGATAAGGATAGAGCCCGAGGATGAGACACTACGCAGGGTTATCCAGCTTAACGGTCTGGGCCTCGACATAAACACAGCGGTCAGGGCGCGTCTATCCGAGCTCATGGCTTTACGAAGCGACCCCGCCGCCACCAACATGCTTCTCGGGGTGCCCTACTACCCCATGAATATAATCATGGGTGGAGGAACCTTGGGTCAACTGTTACCCCAAACACAGCTCATCCCCCCATCCCCCACACAGCAAGCCCAGCAGACCCAGTTAAAACAGCAGCAACAGCAGCCACAATAGTATGGCGCGGTAATATGAGTGCATAAGCAAGCGGCTCACCTAAATCACCTTTAATTTTTAGTACCACAATTTTTGAATCCTTAAAGTGAACAGTGTGAGCTACCCCGCCTTAAAGGGCGGAGCTTCCCGCATCATCGCCCCACCTTGCCTACCCCTCACCAACCCTAGGGATGGGAGGGGAGGTATTGGTTGGAGCTCCACAGGCACACCAGGCGGGTGGCACCCACCCTACTCGTTTTAAAAGAACCAGGCAAGCGTTAAGATCCCGGTCCAAAGTAAACCCGCAGTGGGAGCAGTGGAACACCCTGTCCCCCAAAGACAAATCCTGATTGATTTCCCCACACCGGGAGCACTCGCGGGAGGTGTTGAAGGCCGGGACAGCGAGCACGCCTCTCCCACGCTTCTCGAACTCCCACTCCAGCGCCCTTCTTAACTCGGAGAACGCGGAGTCGTAAAGCCGAAGCCTCCTCCTTCTGGTTTCACCCTTCCGAATCAAACCCTCGACATTCAAGTCCTCTAATACTAGTAGATCGTACTCGTAATACTAGTAGATCGTACTCGGTTACGAGTAGTGCTCCGAGCTTATAGAAGAGGTCACGCCTAAAGTCCACAACGTGCTCATATTTCTTAGCAAGCCTCCTCCACGCCCTAAACCAGTTCTTGGAAAACTTCCCCTTCCTGGAGAGGCTCCACTGCAGAGCCCGGATTCTATCAAGCGAGCGCTCAAAGGGGTTTGGGATTCTCTAGGAAGCGTCCATCCGACAAAGTGGCAAGCCTCATTATACCCACGTTAACACTCACCGCCTTCCCGGCCTCCCCTGTCGACTCCCCGGGCCGCCCACCCACTGGCTCATCCACTAGGAACACCACGTACATGCGGCCTGAGGGGTTGAGCTTCACACACACCTGGCACACGCGCTCCAAGGGGAGGTCCCTGTGTATTACCAGGGTGAAGAAGCCTATTTTACTCAGGTAGAGCCGAGCCCTCGTCTTTTTCTCTGTGTTTTCACCCTGCCCCACCACCCTGATATTGGAAAGCCTCCAGCCTGACTGGGGGTACACCAAGGACAAAAACCTGTGGGGCTTCTTCACCTTGGGCTTGTTCGCGAGGCCCTCGAAGAACCTTTGGCGCGCTTGGTAGAACCTCTCAGCCACCTGCTGGGCGACTTGGGAGTGCAGAGCTTGGAACTCGGGGTTCCGCTTCCTCAAGTCCAAGGCGAGTTGCCGAAGCTCGTTCCTACTCATGGTGTGCTTGTTTTTCCTGTATTCTTCCTCCGGCGTGCAAGAGCGTGTTGTAGAGTTTACAGGCTGCTTGGAGCTGGGTTTCTAACGCCCCCGCCCGCCGTGGTCTTCGATGCGTACGCTCGGTAGCGGTAGGCTCTCACACGCACGCCAATTATTCTTTCACGTACGTATTTATACCCACGTGGTCCCCGCCTTAAAAGGCGGGGTTTTGGAAAGTTTATAATCGTGGCTCAATATATTATTTGTATGCTTTACTGTAATCGTAACTCGTATTTGAGTGGTGACGTGGACCCGCGTCTATTGGCTCTCTTATTCCTCGTATTAGTGCTAGCCCTCTCATTGTTAGTGGGTCTAAGCTCAAGTGTTGGGGCCACCCACGGTGGCGCCGTCGTGGTTGTGAATTTTGACGTGGGTGTTGACCCCGGCTCGGCCGCAATGATGAGTAGGGCTGTGTCCACCGCGGAGTCACAGGGCGCCTCCGCTATACTAATAGTTATGAACACCCCTGGGGGGCTACTGCAGAGTATGCTTTCAATAGTTGATAGTATAGGTAGCGCCAACCAGTCGGGTATCCCCACGTATACATATGTGCCTCCGAACGACCTTGCCGCGTCGGCTGGTAGCTACATTGCTATGGCTTCTAACAGGATACTTATGGGTCACGGCTCCGAGATAGGCCCTTCGACGCCGATAGTCGAGGGTGGTACACCTTTAGAGCAGAACCACACAGAGGACGCTATGATAAGCCTAATGGTCTCCCTCGCTCAGAAGTGGCATAGGAATACGACCGCGGCCTACCTTATGGTTTACGCGGACCAGGCCTACAGTGCACAGCAGGCGTACGAGGTTGGCATTTCCAACGGCTTCGCTGAGAACATGACTCAGGCTCTGAGCGAGCTGGGGCTGAGCGGTAAGCCGCTCGTTTATGTGAATGAGAATGCGTATGAGCAGCTTGTGAGTACTCTGAGTAACTCGGTTGTGGATGGGATACTGATACTCTTGGGTGAGCTCGCCGTTGTGCTCGACCTCTACCACCCAACGATAGTGCTCACAGTGGGGGGCGTCATAGCTATAATTCTCGGCCTAGTTGGCCTAGGTGTAATAGCACCCACCGCGGCTGGGTCCACGCTTGGCGTAATCCTCCTCATAGTTGGGGGAGCACTTATCGTGTTGGAGCTCAAGCTTGGGCACGGCTTCGCTGCGATGGGCGGCGTGGCCACTGGCGCCCTAGGGATACTCTTCCTAACACTCGGCGTCCCCTCATCACCATCCCTCATAAGCACCACGACTGAGGTTGAGCTCCTAGCCTTAGTAGGGGTGGGCATAGTTGGGGGAGTTTATATTAGAACCATAATAAGACCCCTCCGCGCGAAGAAGAAGCTCACAGGGCCCGAGTCAATTATAGGTAAGCTGGGCGTAGCTCTCTCAGAGCTCAACCCCGAGGGTGAAGTCAGGGTTGAAGGGGTGGTCTGGAGGGCTAGGTCAGCCTCAGAGAGGATTGGGTCGGGTGAAAAGATAGTAGTGAAGGCGAGGGAGGGCCTCACACTTATAGTTGAAAAGTCGCCTTAGGGAGCCACTGCCTAAACCCAGTATCCGCTTCGCTAGGCGGAGGGAGCCTGTGGGAGCCCAATCGAGTTACCGGCGCAAACTTTTTACCGCCAGGCTGGGTCTTAACCCTTTAACCTTTTTTCGAGGAGTTGTTTGAGTACTACCGCTTGATTGTGCTCTGTGTCCCGCGCAGAGTATACCAGTGTAACTGTTTCCTTCCCTCTTACCAAGTCTAGGAGCTTCTCAAACTCCTTATTAGAGTTGAGTTCCCGGGTGTACCTCGACCTGAATTCCTCCCACTTTGCTGGGTCGTGCGCAAACCACTTCCTGAGCGCATCACTTGGGGCTACATCCCTTAACCAAACATCCACTTTGACATTCTCTTTACTTATCCCGCGAGGCCAAACCCTGTCCACCAGCACCCTGTAGCCGTCCTCCTCAGAGGGAGCATCATACACCCTCTTTATCTTCAGGGTGACCATGACCAATGATTGTTAGACACTGATTTTAGTCTTCCTATACAGCCATTTTCCGGTGGTCTTTCCATAAAGACACAGAAAGCCCACACCCTTTAGAGGCGGGATGGATGTGTTAAATATCCCTCTTGGCTGTAGTATGCTGAGCGGGTGTGCCCCACTGTGGTCTATATATCCGAAGCTTGAGGTGAGGCTTCGAGTCGAAGGCGTGGGGGGAGCCCCAGTAGAGAAGCTACAGAGCGTGTCATGGGGGATACCTCCGCGGCGGGGTGTTGCCTCCGGTGTAGCCCTGGACGTGCTGGGGGAGCCACGCGTCCCGCGGGTGTGCTGAGGATGTGAGTGGTTGTTCAGCAGTTTTTTCGCTGGATGAAATCTATGAGCGTCGCGTTGTACGCGTCGGGTGTTTCCCAGTGTGGCACATGGCCCACGTCCCTGAATACTACAAGCTCACTCCCAGCTATCGCTGAGTGGATGGCTTCACCCACCTTGGGGGCTATTAGCGTGTCCTTTTCACCCCACACTATGAGTACGGGTACACCCAGACGTGAGAAGTTGCCCGCTAAGTCCTCGTTCGCATGGTTGTCCACTGGTAACGCGGTGTCCTCGAGGATTAGAGAGCACACGCACTCAGGGTGTTTCGCTGCGTAGAGCATCGCTACCCAGCCACCTAGGGAGTGGCCCACAATGGTTGCGGCTGGCACTTCTAACTGTGTTATAAATCTCTCAACTAGCTGCGCTTCCCAAACCGCCTTAACCTTGATGGAGGGGTGATCCATTCTCGGCATTGTGATGGCGAATGTCTGCCTGATTGTTCCCAACGCGTGTATATTCTTCCGCCAGGAACCGGCGTGTGAGTTGAGGCCGTGCACCAATATGATTGGTGGGAGCCCGGCTCCCCCAACATAGTAGTCAACCCTCACATCATCCAAATATATTGAGGCGTTTTCGATCTGGGTGTCACTCAAGCTGCAACGCGTAAGCATGGGTTCGGTTTTAAATAAGCCTAATTACAATACAACCCAGGTCCGCGTGGAGAGGAGCTGAGTTTGGCGATGGCTCGGTGGTTGGATTGTTTACTACGTATCCTCAGCTTTGCATTCCCCCCATTTTTGGAGGATATGCTCTGACTAGGTGCTTTAAGCTGTGGGGTGAAGGGGTTTGATACCCAGTTTAATAGCTACCTCATCCTCAACCCAGTTTAATGTCTCCCTGAGCTGTTTGCGTTGTGTTTCATCAAGCTCTCTTCTTGGTGGCCTGATTTTTGGGGTGGCTATCACCCCTCTGAACGCCAAGACCTGCTTCCTCACGGCTAGCCCGAGTTCAGGGTAGAAGTGTGTGAGGGGAGTGGTCAAGTAATAGATATCCCTAGCCCTCTGCCTTAACCCCTTAGAGTGGGATTCTATCATCTCCACCAGATATTCAGGTGTGGGGGTGGCCGTCATGATGCCCGCGGCACCCTCCTCGAGTTCCCAGAAGGAGTCTCTCCCGTACAGCGCTCCGAAAACCACGATCCCGTTACCTGTTAGCTTTAACACCTCTCTAATCTTCGGGGGAGTTGGTGGGTCCTCCAGCTTAAGATATGTTGCTTTTGGTACGGTTCTGTATATTTTGGCGATGAGCTCAGGGGACATCCGCGGCCTAGTGTTTTGAGGATAGTCCTGCACAACTATAGGCACCCCCACACTCTCACCGATGGATGTGTAGTACCTCAGGATATCTTCGTCTTTGAGTTTGGGGTCTTTCGGCGGGGGCACCATCACCGCCTCAGCGCCTAACTCCTCGGCGCGCTTGCTCGCATGAATGGTGAGCTCCACCTCGTCTTCACCAGTCCCAACAATTATGGGAACCACTCCTCCAACAGCTTCGAAGACGGTTCTCAGAACACTCTCCCTCTCAGCCGGGGTGAGCGAATCCCTCTCAGAGGATTCGCCCAGCATAACAAATCCATCTACACCCGCATCCAAATAGTACTTAACCAGTTTAGCCAGGCTCTTAACATCTACCTCGTAGTGATCATTGAAGGGCGTCACAAGCACAGGTATTAAACCCCTTAGCTCTACACTCATAAGCGATAAATTCATTCATAAAAGATAATTTTTGCGGTAAATGAGCAAGAAGGCTCCTAACTTTAGGAAGTAGGTGAATTTAGGGTTGGGTTTTAACAGTCACACTATAAACATTTGTTCGATATAGGAGATGAATTGTTTGGCAATAAATTATTCCTAGGAGAAATGGGTGCTCGTGGATCGCTGCAGGTGTAAGCGGAGGTGTGGTTGGTTGCAGTTGATATGGGTGGTAAGACATGGGTTCATTTCTATGGCGGGTTGCTCCTGACAGAGGTCCTTATGGAGCCCGCGGAATGAGAACCGTGTGCTAGGAGCTTCGATGAACCGGTGGCCTCAGACGCTTTTGTGCCAGAAGGATGTCAGAGCTAACACACTAGGAGGGTTAAGATAACCATATTTTTGCAGTTTTTTAACTCAGTGAGCTGTGAATATATCCTAATAGCCGCAGGTGGGAGGGAGGATAAAGAGAGTTCCAATGGCGTCTTGCGGGTTGAATAGTATTTAACGGAGGAGTCCACTTTAACTCACAGTGTACACATCATGGGGACACAATCAAAAACCATTTATGCTGCTATCGGAATCCAAAGCCTTGGCTATGGTGTAAATTGTAATGGAGCCATAGTTTGTGTATAGCGTTTGAAGTGGTTGGTGGTTGTGTCTTGAGGGCTGAATGTGGGGTGTGTTTGGGCTCCCTTGTACCAGCTTTGTTCAAAGCCAGGTTAAGTAGGTTTTTGGCGGAGGTTGACCTCGCCGGTGTAGGTCACTTGGTGCATATCCCCAACACGGGTAGGCTCGATTACGCGCTCATCCCTGGAGCTAGGGTTTGGCTGAGAGGGGTAAGGCGTACTGGTCGCACACAATACGATGTCGTACTCGCGGAGTGTGGTGAAAGCAGGGTGGTTGTGGATTCGTCTCTCCAGAACAGGTTGGTTGCGGCAGCAGTCAGATGTAGACTCATAGACGAGCTTTCGGGTTACACACTCTGTGATGAGGAGGTCAGTGTTCATGGGTCACGTTTAGACTTTATGCTGTGCTCTGAGGAACAGAAATACTTCTTGGAAGTCAAAGGCTGCACACTCGCAGAGCGAGGGTATGCGCTCTACCCGGATGCGCCCACCCTGAGGGGTAGAAAACATCTCGCAACTCTTGTAAAACTAGTGGAGGAGGGTTTCAAATCAGGAGTCCTGTTTGTAGCGCTCAGAAATGATGTAGCCGTGTTTAAGGCCAACACCAAAATCGACCCAGAGTTTTCCCACGAGCTTTCACAGGCTCATGATAGCGGTGTTGAAGTCATGGCCTATAAAATCGCTGTCGGCGTTGACGTGGTTAATCTTGAATCCCCCATCCCAGTAGAGTTGGATTGACTCACGGTTAGGTCACTTGATACTATCCAGCATGTTGATTCAGCGATCAACCCGCATGGATATCGCTCAAAGAGATGTTCACTTAAAAATCAGTAAGGGGAAAAAGTTTTAGTCTACACGTAATCCTAATAGTTCTCATAAGGTTTCAAAACCTAGCCCCCCTACTGTAGAACCAAATTTCTTGTGTGGAGCATAGTAAGCGGCAAGTGTGGATTTTTATCTACCATTTAGGTCGGGGTAGCTCACATTGTGTGGATGAGTTTTGTTACGATTTTCCGCCCGTTCCGGTTAGCGCTTTGAGCACGCCATCCGCTAATTCATCCAACCTATTTCTAATATAGGACATATCCTGCTTAACGTCTCTGATGTCCTGTTTTATGTCGTCTATGCGCTTGTTTGTGTCGTCTATTCTTCGGTTTGTGTCTTCTAGTTTGCTTAGGAGTTCTGTGCGTACGTCGTCTATGCGCTTGTTTGTGTCGTCTATTCTTCGGTTTGTGTCTTCTAGTTTGCTTAGGAGTTCTGTGCGTACGTCGTCTATTCTTCGGTTTGTGTCTTCTAGTTTGCTTAGGAGTTCTGTGCGTACGTCGTCTATGCGCTTGTTTGTGTCGTCTATTCTTCGGTTTGTGTCTGCTTTGAGGTCATCCAACGCCTTCATTAGGCGAGATACGTCTCTTTGAGTGACGGCAGCCATAAGAAGCGCAGCCTCAGACTGTGTGAGCCTTTCACCTTTTGCGAGCTTCTCACTCATCTTAGCTAAGTAATCCTCGAGGAACTTCTCTATAACGGACGCGAGGATTGACTCTGCCAACTAATAAGACCACCAACAAAGAAGGTGCAGTAGGATTTAAGGCTAGTTATGTACACCATTTAAGAATAGTGAACCTCCTCCCCGGTTTTAGCTTAATCTCTCCATTGAGTTAGTTTGTCCCCAACTGATGTACGTAGGCATATACCCCCGTGTACTGTAGGTTTCACGGAATCCCTATTGAACTACCCGTTACCGCCTCTGAAGATGATTTTTTGGCCGAATAAAGCGGGTTCCACTGGAAGCTGAAGAGTTACGACGTGGGAGAGCAGCGATGACTAAGCCCTAATCCTCGTCGAGGTTGGGCTCAAGTATGACTCCGCGTCATGTATGTAATTTCGTCCTATTAGTGAGCATATGGGTTTACGCTGGATAAAGCCACCTCGCATCATGGGTATTCACTTTATGGATATCCCAAAAACTCTTCTTTTAGTCTAAACCAGACCAGCTTTAGGCCAAACAAAATTTGTAGTGGTTGCATCCTGGCAAGCAGAGGTTGATAAGAACGACTAGCAAACCTCGCCCTTCAGGGCGGGGAGGAGGTCAGTTTAGTAGTTAGTTTCGGTTTTTCATGGATCCGTATGGATGTGCTTTGTTTTTGGAAACATTTATTTTGGTGTTTAAGGTGTTAGGGCTTGGTGATTTGTGTTTGTATCCCGCGTCTTTCGAATACTATGCTCCGACGAGTTTGGATGAAGCGATAGAGCTACTTAATAAGCATGGTGAGGAGGCTAGGGTGCTCGCTGGTGGCCATAGCCTTATACCCATGATGAAGCTTAGAGTTCTTCGCCCATCATATGTCATAGACCTCAACAGGGTTAAGGGGCTCAAACACATTGAGGAGAAAAGTGGGGAGATCAGAATCGGAGCGCTCACAACCTATTATGATGTTATTACCTCCGATATTGTGAAGAGGAGGGTGCCCATACTCGCTGAGTGTGCGTCGGTGGTCGCCGACCCCCAGGTCAGGAACTGGGGTACGATAGGTGGTAGCCTATCACACTGTGACCCATCTGGAGATATGGGTTCCAGTATTCTAGCCCTCCGCGCAAAAATGGTGGCTAAGGGTTCCTCTGGTGAAAGGGTGATAGAAAGCGATGATTGGTTCGTTGGAAGCTTTCAAAGCGCACTTAAAACAGGTGAGATTTTGAGAGAGATAGTTATACCCACCCCGAAGCCTGGCTCGGGTGGGGCGTATCTGAAGCTTGAGAGGAAAGCGGGCGACTACGCGATAGCCGCGGTCGGTGTGCAGATCACGGTTGATGGTTCTGGTACCTGCACGTATGCGGGTATCGGGCTCACAGCTGTGGGACCAACCAATCTGCGCGCTAAGAAGGCGGAGCAGGCTCTTGTGGGTA
>Ga0209061_1004418_pt1 | contig 13593 bp, 11 predicted proteins | sample Coa_R1_10_FD_187157 | JGI IMG/M metagenome (GOLD analysis project Ga0209061, IMG submission 187157) | Surface soil microbial communities from Centralia Pennsylvania, which are recovering from an underground coalmine fire - Coalmine... | ecosystem: Environmental > Terrestrial > Soil >...
GCTCGTGGCCAAACGGGGGCTGTTCACCAGCGCCGGGAAACATGTGCTGGGCATGGACCTGCCCCGGCCCCGTGATCTCGCGCCGCTGCTGGCCGCCTGGGTGATCTCCGTCGGCGTGATGGTCTTCGAAAAAGACTTGGGCACTTCGCTTTTGCTGTATGCATCGTTTTTGGTGGTGGTTTATCTGGCCACCCAGCGGTTCAGCTGGGTGGTCATCGGGCTGGCCTTGTTCGCGCTGGGAAGCCTTGCGGCGTACTACGTTTTCGACCACGTCCGGATACGCGTGCAGACCTGGCTGGACCCGTTCGCGGACCCCGACGGCAACGGCTACCAGATGGTGCAGTCGCTGTTCAGCTTCGCCACCGGCGGCATCTTCGGCACCGGGCTGGGCAACGGACAACCCGATACCGTGCCCGCGGCGTCGACCGATTTCATCACCGCCGCGTTCGGAGAAGAGCTCGGATTAGTCGGTCTGGCAGGCATTCTCATGCTGTACACCATCGTCATCATCCGCGGGCTGCGCACCGCGATTGCGGTGCGTGACAGTTTCGGCAAGCTGCTGGCCGCGGGCCTGTCCTCGACACTGGCCATCCAGTTGTTCATCGTGGTCGGCGGCGTCACCAAGCTGATTCCGCTGACCGGCCTGACCACGCCGTGGATGTCCTATGGCGGCTCGTCGCTGCTGGCCAACTATGTGCTGCTGGCGATTTTGGTGCGCATCTCGCACGCAGCGCGGCGCCCATTCCGCGCCCGGCCTCGCAACACGTCGCCGATCGCAGCGGCCAGCACCGAGGTGATCGAGCGGGTATGAATGCCTCCCTGCGCCGGATCTCGCTGACCGTGATGGCGCTGATCGTCTTGCTGCTGTTCAACGCCACTCTCACGCAGGTGTTCACCGCCGACGGGCTGCGCTCCGACCCTCGCAACCAGCGGGTGCTGCTCGACGAATACTCGCGCCAGCGCGGTCAGATCACCGCCGGCGGGCAGTTGCTGGCCTATTCGGTGGCCACCGACAACCGCTTTCGTTTCCTGCGGGTCTACCCCGAGCCGGCGGTGTACGCGCCGGTGACCGGCTTCTATTCGCTGCGCTATTCCAGCACCGGGTTGGAACGCGCCGAAGACCCGCTGCTCAACGGCTCCGACCAGCGGCTGTTCGGCCGCCGGCTGGCCGACTTCTTCACCGGCCGCGACCCCCGCGGCGGCAACGTCGACACCACCATCAACCCGCGTGTCCAGCAGGCCGGCTGGGATGCCATGCAGCAGGGCTGCGGCGGACCGTGCAAGGGCGCGGTGGTGGCGCTGGAGCCGTCCACCGGCAAGGTCCTGGCGCTGGTGTCGTCGCCGTCCTACGACCCCAACCTGCTGGCCTCACACAACGCCGAGGAGCAGTCGCAGGCCTGGCAGCGGCTGCGCGACGACCCCGCCTCGCCGCTGACCAACCGTGCCATCGCCGAAACCTACCCGCCTGGTTCGACGTTCAAAGTGATCACCACCGCCGCCGCGCTGCAGTCGGGAGCCACCGAGGACGAGCAGCTCACCGCGGCACCCAAGATTCCGCTGCCCGACAGCAGCGCCACGCTGGAGAACTACGGCGGCTCCTCGTGCGGCCAGGAGCCGACGGTGTCGCTGCGCGAGGCCTTCGCTCACTCGTGCAACACCGCATTCGTCCAACTCGGCATGCTCACCGGCGCCGACGCGCTGCGCAGCACCGCGCAGTCGTTCGGCTTCGACGCGGCGCCAGACCCCATTCCGCTGCAGGTCGCCGAGTCCACCCTCGGCCCGATCCCGGATGCCGCGGCGCTGGGCATGTCGAGCATCGGGCAGAAGGACGTCGCACTGACGCCGTTGGAGAACGCGCTGGTGGCCGCGACCATCGCCAACGCCGGAGTCACCATGCAGCCGTACCTAGTCGATAGCCTCAAGGGGCCGGACCTGGCCAACATCAGCACAGCCACCCCGCACGAACAGCGCCGTGCGGTGTCGCCGCAGGTCGCGGCTAAGCTAACAGAGTTGATGGTCGGCGCCGAGCAAGTCACACAGCAGAAAGGGGCGATCCCCGGCGTGCAGATCGCATCCAAGACCGGTACCGCAGAGCACGGCACCGACCCGCGCAACACTCCACCGCACGCGTGGTACATCGCCTTCGCGCCGGCACAGACCCCGAAGGTGGCCGTTGCGGTGCTGGTGGAGGATGGCGCCGACCGGCTGTCCGCGACCGGCGGTGCGCTGGCCGCGCCGATCGGACGGGCGGTGATCGAGGCCGCCCTGCAGGGAGGACCATGAGCCCGCGAGTAGGTGTGACGCTGTCTGGCCGGTATCGCCTGCAGCGCCTCATCGCCACCGGCGGCATGGGCCAGGTGTGGGAGGCGGTGGACAGCCGGCTGGGCCGCCGCGTCGCGGTCAAGGTACTCAAGAGCGAGTTCTCCTCCGACCCCGAATTCATCGAACGGTTCCGCGCGGAGGCGCGCACCACCGCGATGCTCAACCACCCCGGGATCGCCAGCGTCCACGACTACGGCGAAACCCAGATGAACGGCGAGGGCCGCACCGCCTACCTGGTGATGGAGCTGGTCAACGGCGAGCCGCTCAACTCCGTCCTCAAGCGCATGGGCAAGCTGTCGCTGCGGCACGCGCTGGACCTGCTCGAGCAGACCGGTCGTGCGCTGCAGGTCGCGCACGCCGCCGGCTTGGTACACCGCGACGTCAAACCCGGCAACATCCTGATCACCCCGACCGGCCAGGTGAAGATCACCGACTTCGGCATCGCCAAGGCCGTCGACGCGGCGCCGGTCACCCAGACCGGCATGGTGATGGGCACCGCCCAATACATCGCCCCCGAGCAGGCGCTGGGCCACGACGCCACCCCGGCCAGTGACGTCTACTCGCTGGGAGTGGTTGGCTACGAATGCGTTTCGGGCCGTCGCCCGTTCACCGGTGACGGCGCGCTGACGGTGGCGATGAAGCACATCAAGGAGCCGCCTCCGCCGCTGCCCAGCGAGCTGCCGCCCAATGTCCGTGAACTCATCGAGATCACGCTGGTCAAAAATCCGGGCATGCGCTACCGCAGTGGGGGCCCTTTCGCCGACGCGGTAGCGGCCGTCCGCGCGGGTCGCCGGCCGCCGCGACCCAACCAGGCGGCGACAGCCGGGCGGGCCACCCCCGCCTCCATCCCGTCCGGCGCCAAGGCAAGGGCCGTCGCCAACCCCAGCGGCCGCACTCCCGCGGCGCGCCGATCACGGCCGACGACGGGCGGGCACCGACCACCGCCGCCGCGCCGCACGTTCTCGTCCGGCCAGCGCGCACTGTTGTGGGCGGCGGGTGTGCTCGGCGCACTGGCGATCATCATCGCGGTGCTCATCGTCATCAACTCTCGCGACGAGACCACGCAGCCTCAGCCGTCGGCGCCCACTGTCACCGATACCGGGACGCCCTCGCCGAGCAACGCGGGCTCGTCGACGGTACAGCCGTCCAATTGGACGGATCGCGGGGCGACAGGTAATTCTGGACGGCAAAAGGCGCAGCCTGCAGCTGTCGCGTTGACGCACGCGTCGCTGGATCGACACGAGATACGGTAATGACCACCCCGCAACACCTGTCCGACCGCTACGAGCTGGGGGAAATCCTCGGCTTCGGCGGCATGTCCGAGGTTCACCTCGCCCGCGACGTCCGGTTGCACCGCGACGTCGCGGTTAAGGTGTTGCGCGCGGACCTGGCCCGCGACCCGAGCTTCTATTTGCGATTCCGGCGTGAGGCGCAAAACGCCGCGGCGCTGAACCACCCGGCGATCGTCGCGGTGTACGACACCGGCGAGGCGCAGACGGACGCCGGGCCGCTGCCCTACATCGTGATGGAGTACGTCAACGGGGTCACGCTGCGCGACATCGTGCACACCGACGGCCCGATGCCGCCGAAAAAGGCCATCGAGGTCATCGCCGACGCCTGCCAGGCGCTGAACTTCTCTCACCAGCACGGCATCATCCACCGCGACGTCAAGCCGGCCAACATCATGATCAGCAACAACAACGCGGTCAAGGTGATGGACTTCGGCATCGCCCGGGCAATTGCCGACAGCGGCGGCAACCGCGTCACCCAGACCGCGGCGGTGATCGGGACGGCCCAATACCTCTCGCCCGAGCAAGCCCGCGGTGAGCCGGTAGACGCCCGCTCCGATGTCTACTCGCTGGGTTGTGTGCTATACGAAATACTTTGCGGAGAGCCACCTTTCGTTGGTGACTCACCGGTCGCGGTGGCCTATCAGCACGTCCGCGAAGACCCCATCCCGCCGTCGCAGCGGCACGAGGGCATCCCACCGGAGCTCGACGCCGTGGTGCTCAAGGCACTCGCGAAGAACCCGGACAACCGCTACCAGACCGCCGCGGAGATGCGCGCCGACCTGATTCGCGTGCACAACGGGGAGCAGCCCGAAGCGCCTAAGGTGCTCACCGATGCCGAGCGCACGTCGATGATGGCGTCGCATCCCTCTGGCCCGGTGGGGCCGCAAACGGACCCGCTGCCGCGTCAGCAACTCGACTTCGCCAAGGACCGCAATGCGGGTTCGGTTGGCCGCTGGCTGATCGCGGTGGCGGTGCTGGCCGTGCTGACCGTGATCGTGACGATCGTGATCAACACGTTCGGCGGCAACATGCGCAATGTGCAGGTGCCCGACGTGCGGGGTCAGGCATCCGCCGACGCGATTGCGACGCTGCAGAACCGCGGCTTCAAGACCCGCACACAGCAAAAGCCCGATTCGACCGTCCCGCCCGACCATGTCATCGGCACCGATCCCGGCGCCAACTCCTCGGTGGGTGCCGGCGACGAGATCACCATCAACGTGTCCACCGGACCCGAGCAGCGTGAGGTGCCCGACGTCTCGTCGCTGAGCTACGCGTCGGCGGTCAAGAAGTTGAAGGCCGCCGGATTCGGGCGGTTCAAGCAAGTCAATTCGCCGTCGACGCCGGACATGAAGGACCGGGTCATCGGAACCAACCCGCCAGCCAACCAGACCTCGGCGATCACCAACGAAATCACCGTCATCGTCGGGTCGGGTCCGGCGACCAAGCAGGTGCCCGCCGTCGCCGGGCAGACCGTCGAGCTCGCGCAAAAGAACTTGACGGTGTACGGCTTCACCAAGTTCACCGAGGCCGCCGTGGACAGCTCCCGCCCGGCCGGCGAGGTGGTCGGCACCAATCCGCCCGCCGACGCTACGGTGCCGGTGGACTCGGTGATCGAGCTGCAAGTGTCCAAGGGCAACCAGTTCACGATGCCCGACCTGTCCGGCATGTTCTGGACGGACGCCGAACCGCAACTACGGGCGCTAGGCTGGACCGGGGTGCTGGTCAAAGGCGCCGACGTCGACGCCGGCGGCGACAAGCACAACCGGATCGTCTACCAGAGCCCGGCGGCGGGACAAGGCGTGAACAAGGACGGCCCGATCACGCTGAAGTTCGGTCAGTAGCCGGCAGCGCGGCAGTGCTTTTCATGACCTCGTTCTCCAGCCGGCGCACCAGCGCGTCGTCCCGGGGGTGTCCGCAGTAGGCCAGCCAATTGGCCAGCATCCGATGACCGCCCTCGGTGAGGATCGACTCTGGGTGGAACTGCACGCCGTGGATCGGCAGCTCGGTGTGCCGTACCCCCATGATCACGCCGCTTCGAGTACGCGCGGTCACCTCGAGCTCAGCCGGCAGGGTCTCCGGCAGAATCGTCAGCGAATGATAGCGGGTTGCCGTGAATGGATCCGGAAGCCCTTGCAGCACACCGACATTCGTGTGGAAGACGCTGCTGGTCTTGCCGTGCAGCAACTCGGGGGCGCGGTCCACGGTGCCGCCGAACGCCACGCCGATGGCCTGATGCCCCAGACACACGCCCAGCAGCGGGGTGCGCCCCGCCGCGCAGGCATGCACGAGGCCGATCGAGGCGCCGGCGCGCTCGGGCGTGCCCGGTCCCGGGCTGAGCAGCACGCCGTCGAACTCGGCGGCTACCGCGGCGTGGTCGGACAGCCGGGCGTCGTCGTTTCGGCACACCTGCGCCTCGACGCCGAGCTGCCCGAGGTACTGCACCAGGTTGAAGACGAAGCTGTCGTAGTTGTCGACGACCAGGATCCGCATCGCAACAGGCTACGCGGCGATCGCAAGCGCGGCGTAGCCGGGCGCAGCGGGTCGCCGCGCAACACCCGCGGCGATCGCAAGCGCGGCGTAGCCGGGCGCAGCGGGTCGCCGCGCAACACCTACGGCGATCGCAAGCGCGGCGTAGCCGGGCGCAGCGGGTCGCCGCGCAACACCGGCTGCGTCAGTAGCTGACCGGGCCGGCCGGCTGGGCGAAGTGCATCCGCACCGGCTCGGTGTGCCCGGCGATGCGCACGTCGGGCGTGACCTGTTCGGTGTAGCCGAGTCCGAACCGCACCACATACTGCTTGTAGAGGGTCACCAGGGGAGCGGCGGCCAACGCGGCCTGCATGGCGCCGGGATCGCCGACGGCGGTGATGGTGTAGGGCGGACTGTAGGTACGTCCGTTGAGCAGCAACGTGTTTCCGACGCAGCGCGGCGCCGAGGTCGCGATGATGCGCTGGTCTTGCATCTGGATCGCCTCCGCGCCCGCGCTCCATAACGCGTTGAGGACGGCCTGGATGTCCTGCTGATGCACGACGAGATCGTCGGGGGAAGCGTCGCGGGGGAAGCGGCCGTTGGCGTCGCGCTGCGCGTCGCTGAGCGTGACCACCAGGCCGGGCCCGTGCACCGGGTCCAGGCCCGCGTCGCCGGCCAACTCGGCGGACCGCCGCTGCATCGCCGCCAGCGCGGCATCCGCCGACCGGCCGTGGGTGGAGTCGATCGCCGCGGCCAGCCGATCCCGCTCGCTGGACAGCCCGTCGACGTTCGACTGCGCCTCGCGGACCAGGTCGACCAGCCGTGGTGCGTCGCTGCGCCGAATCTCACCGCCCCCGGACACCCCGTGCGTCGCGCCGAGCAGCAATCCGGCCAGCAGACACACCAGCGGAACACCTGCGCGCCACAGCGCGCGGCCGCTGGTGGCGAGACGCGTCGTCGGTTTAGCCATCGGCCCCCGTTCGCCGGTGTTCGGGTGGGTTAGTCTCGTAGCCGAACAATGCTTGCAGCTTTCATCGTTGCATCCGCTCGACTGTCCTGAGGTACCGATGCCCAAGTCCAAGGTCCGCAAGAAAAGCGACTTCGCTGCCAGTCCGGTGAGCCGGACGCCGGTCAAGGTCAAGGCCGGGCCGTCCAGCGTCTGGTACGTCGCATTGTTCGTCGGGTTGATGCTGATCGGACTGATCTGGCTGATGGTGTTCCAGTTGGCCGCCACGGGGCCCAATGCGCCGTCCGTGCTGGACTGGATGGCGGAGCTGGGGCCGTGGAACTACGCGGTGGCGTTTGCTTTCATGATCACCGGATTGTTGCTCACCATGCGGTGGCGGTAGCAGTCGCCTGTGCCGTAATGAATTCATTTGGGGTGGGTATCGTTACTGGGCTGGCAACGCGTCGCTTACTCAATCACACGCGTGTGATTCATCCCCATTGTTGATAGCGCTTGTGGATAACTGCATCGCCAAAGGTAGGACGGTCTAGCCAGCCCGTGCAGCAAACCGAGTGGGCACCCTCCACGACCGGAATCGCAGGTTGTGGCGTTGTCGGTATCGTGATGGCTATCGCCTGTGTGACTCTGGTCACAGACGCGCCTGGCAGGGTACTCACAGGTATTGCCGCGGTGGGTTTGATCTTGTTTGCAAGCGTTTCGTGGCGCGCGCGGCCCAAGCTGGCAATCACCCCTGAGGGACTGCTGATTCGCGGGTGGTTGCGAACGCAGCTTTTGCGACGGCCCGAGATCAAGATCGTCCGGATCACCGAGTTCCGGCGGATTGGACGCAAGACTCGTCTGCTGGAAATCGAAACCGTCGACGACCGGCTGCTGCTCTTGTCCCGCTGGGACCTGGGCACCAACCCTCTGGAGGTGCTCGACGCGCTGACCGCCGCTGGGTACGCAGGCTCCTGAAAGCGCGGTTCAGGAGATCGTGATCGATTCGATCACAACCGGTTCGGTGGGCCGGTCGCTGTGGTCGGTGGGAGTAGCGGCGATCGCGTCGACGACCTTCTGCGACTCTGGGTCGACGACCTCGCCAAAGATGGTGTGCCGCCGGTTCAGGTGGGGCGTTTTGCCGACCGTGATGAAGAACTGCGAGCCATTGGTGCCCGGCCCCGCATTGGCCATTGCCAGCAAGTAGGGCTTGTCGAACTGCAACTCCGGGTGGAACTCGTCGGCGAACTTGTAGCCCGGGCCGCCGCGGCCGGTGCCCGTTGGGTCGCCGCCCTGGATCATGAAGCCGCTGATCACGCGGTGGAAGACGGCGCCGTCGTAAAACGGGCCGGAGGTGCCGCCGGAGGCGTTCTCTGTCGAATAATCCTTGGTGCCCTGCGCCAGACCCACGAAGTTGGCGACGGTCTTGGGAGCGTGGTTGCCGAACAGTGCGATCTTGATGTCGCCGCGGTTGGTGTGCAGCGTGGCAGTGGCGGTCTGAATTGGGCTGGTAGTCACGGCATCACAGTCTGCCATCACCACTGCGGCCACTCACCTGCCGGTGCCGGTAGCCGTGCATCGGGCCCGCAGACGTGCCAATGATGGCAGGGTGGAGCTTTACCCACTCGCGGCAGAAAGGCGGCAGATGAGCGCGACGACGAAGTTGACCCCGCGGCAGCGACTGACCCGAGGGCTGGCCTACACGGCGGCGGGACCGGTGGACGTCACGCGCGGCCTCGTCGGCCTGGGCGTGCACTCCGCGCAGGCGGGGGCGTCGAGCCTGCGTCGCCGCTATCAGGAGGGCCGGCTCGCGCGGGATCTGCAGAGTGCGCAAGAGACCATCGCTGCGGAGTTGGCCGCGGCGCAGGAGGTGGTTGCCGGGCTGCCGGAAGCGCTGCAGCAGGCCCGCCGGGCCCAGCGCCGCAGCAAGCGTCCGTGGGTGATTGCCGGGATCGCGGTGGCCGCCTTGGCCGGCGGTGCGGCGGCATTCTCGATGATCCGCCGCAAGTCGCGCCCGGAGCCGTCGCCTCGGCCGCCGAGCGTGGATGTACAGCCGCGCCCGTAAAGACCGTGGAGCCTAGGGGATTCGAACCCCTGACTTCTGCCTTGCAAAGGCAGCGCTCTACCAACTGAGCTAAGGCCCCTCGCCGCGGTCCGCGGTTTGGTCAGCGGCCACATGCCAGACCTCGACACTCCGCCGCGACCGGACCACCGCCGCCGCCACGGCGAGCGCGGCCAGCGGCAACAGCAATCTCACGGAGCGTCTGGGCGAACACATGGTTGTGGGCCTAGGAGGACTCGAACCTCCGACCTCTTCGTTATCAGCGAAGCGCTCTAACCGCCTGAGCTATAGGCCCGCACGCGGACGACCGAGCGACGAGATTACCGCACTCGACCGCCCCGGCACTAATCCCGATCTGCCAGTGTCACTTCGATGCCGCCGATCAGGTCGGTGGTCAGGTTGTAGACGAACACGCCGATCGTGGCCATCGCGGTGAGCAGCACGATGTTCAACAGCCCGATCAACACCGCGCCGCCGAAAATCGTGCCGCTGGAGACCAGCTCGGTACTGCCGCTGGTGTTGTTCAGCAGATCGCCGACGTTGCTGTTGAGCTTGCTCCACACGCCCATGCCGCCGAGCACCAGGTACAGGAACGCGACGGCGATCATCCAGACGAAGAACAGCGCGACCGACAACACCAGCGACACCTTCAGCGTGCTCCACGGGTCGATCCGCCGGATCTGCATGCTGGCCCGCACCGGGCCGCGAGCCCGGCCGGAAACGTGGATGCGGCTCGTCGGGCGGCCCGCGGCCGATGTCGACGACGTCTCCGGTCCACGGTCGGGAATAGGTTTGCGCTGTGCGGGCCGCGGCGCACCGCCGGACAGGTCGGGCAGCTCGCTGGCGTAGGCCTCGCTGTGCCGAGTCTCGCCGCGGGCGGGCGGGCCGTCGGACTCGTGGGTCTTCGGGTGACTGCCCTGCGGCATCGCGCTGGCGCCGGGCGCTGCAGTGCCCGAGATGAACCGGGTCAGTCGCGCCTCGACACCGGGGGAGTGACCCGACGGCCGCCGTTCGTGCTGGCCCGGGGTCTCCAACTGCGGGCGCTGCTGCGGCGCCGACGGCCGGGTGCCGCCTCGCTGCCACGGCGGAGCCCCGCCCGTGTCCGAGCTCGCATCGGAGCCTTGCCGCGGGGTGGGGCGGGTTTCGGATCGGTGCACGCCCCCGCCATCGACCGTGCCGTTCCCGTTGGGGCTGTCGCCCAGTCCGGGGTATCCCGGCTCGTTCGGTGACGTCACCGCGGGCTCCTTACCTCTGCATCCGGCCGCGGCGGCGGCCGGCGTTAGCTCATGCGCCGGGTTCGGTGCCCGGCTCGCCGTCGGCTACGGCGGCTTCTTCGGCATTACGTGCGATGGCTAACAGTGTGTCGCCCTCGCCCAAGTTCATCAACCGAACGCCCTTGGTTTGCCGTCCGGCCTTGCGGACTTGCCGCGCCGCGGTGCGGATCACCCCGCCGCCGGAGGTGATGGCGTACACCTCGCTGTCATCATCGACAATCAACGCCCCGACCAGCCTGCCACGGCGCGAGTCGTACTGGATCGTCAGGATGCCTTTGCCGCCGCGGCCCTGTGCGGTGTACTCCTCGATCGCGGTGCGCTTGGCGTACCCGCCCGACGTCGCGACCAGCAAATACGTGCCCTCGCGGACCACATTCAGCGACAGCAGGTAGTCATCGGCGTTGAACCGCATGCCCTGCACACCGGACGTGGCCCGACCCATCGGCCGCAGCGCCTCGTCGGTCGCCGAGAACCTGATGGACTGGCCGTTGGCCGACACGAGCAGCAGGTCGTCGTCGGCCGAGCACAACACCGCGCCGACCAGCTCGTCGCCGTCGCGCAGGTTGATCGCCACGATCCCGCCCGACCGGTTGGAGTCGAAGTCGGTCAGCTTGGTCTTCTTGACCAGGCCGTTGCGGGTGGCCAGCACCAGATACGGGGCGTCTTCGTAGCTGCGGATCTGGATGACCTGCGCGATGCGCTCCTCGGGCTGGAAGGCCAGCAGGTTGGCCACATGCTGGCCGCGCGCGGTCCGCGACGCCTCGGGCAGGTCGTACGCCTTGGCGCGGTACACCCGGCCCTGGGTGGTGAAGAACAGGATCCAGTCGTGCGTCGAGCAGACGAAGAAATGCGCGACGATGTCGTCCTGCTTGAGGCCCGCGCCCTGCACGCCCTTGCCGCCACGCTTCTGGCTGCGGTACAGGTCGGTCTTGGTTCGCTTGGCGTAGCCGGTCTCGGTGATGGTGACGACGACGTCCTCGCGGGCGATCAGATCCTCGTCGCTGACGTCGCCGTCGGCGGCCACGATGCGGGTGCGCCGGTCGTCGCCGTGCTTGTCGACGATCTCTTTGAGCTCGTCGCGGACGATGGCGCGCTGGCGCTCCGGCTTGGCCAAAATGTCTTCCAGGTCGGCGATTTCGGCTTCGATCTTGGCCAGGTCGTCGACGATGCGCTGGCGCTCCAACGCCGCCAGCCGCCGCAGCTGCATGTCCAGGATGGCCTGGGCCTGGATGTCGTCGATGTCGAGCAGCTCGATCAGACCCTGCCGGGCGATGTCGACGGTTTCCGAGGCCCGGATCAGCGCGATCACTTCGTCGAGCGCGTCGAGCGCCTTGACCAGACCGCGCAGGATGTGCGCCCGCTCGTTGGCCTTGCGCAGCCGGTATCGGGTGCGCCGCACAATCACGTCGAGCTGGTGGTCGACGTAGTGGCGGATCAGCTGGTCGAGCCGCAGTGTGCGCGGCACGCCGTCGACGATCGCGAGCATGTTGGCGCCGAAGCTGGTCTGCAGCTGGGTGTGCTTGTAGAGGTTGTTGAGCACCACTTTGGCGACGGCGTCGCGCTTGAGCTCGATGACGATGCGCAGCCCGACCCGGTCACTGCTTTGGTCTTCGATGTTGGCGATGCCGGCGAGCTTGCCGTCGCGGACCTGTTCGGCGATCGAGGTGATGAAGTTGTCGTGGTTGACCTGATACGGCAGCTCGGTGATCACCAGCGAGGTGCGGCCGCGCGAATCCTCTTCTATCTCAGCGACTCCGCGCATCCGGATCGAGCCGCGGCCGGTGTTGTAGGCGTCGGCGATGCCCTGCGAGCCGACGATCAATCCCGACGTGGGGAAGTCGGGGCCCTTGACCTTCTTGGTGACCGCCTTGAGCGTCGCCTCTTCGTCGGCGTCGAAGTTCTCCAGGCACCAGAACACCGCTTCGGCGAGTTCTCTTAAGTTGTGCGGCGGGATGTTGGTGGCCATGCCGACCGCGATGCCGCCCGACCCGTTGGCCAGCAGGTTGGGGAAGCGGCTGGGCAGGACCGTGGGCTCCTGCACGCGGCCGTCGTAGTTGGGAGTGAAATCGACTGTCTCCTCGTCGATTTCGCGTAGCATCTCCATCGCCAGGGGAGTCAGCCGCGCTTCGGTGTTGTGGCTGACGAACCCGTTGCTGATGAACGCGTGGTCGTCGGTGTCGACCCGCAGGCTGTAGACGGGCTGGACGCCGGCATCGGTTACCGCGGTGACCGTCGCGTAGTAGAACCGGCCGTCGGTCAGTTCGGTTGCGATGGCCCGCACATCGGGATCGGCGATATGCGACAGGATTTCAGAACCACGGGTGCGCCATCGTTGGATGCGGTCGATGTTGTGGCGGTTCAGCCAGTCCTTGTCGACCCAGCGGCTGCCGCAGTGCTTGCGGATAAACCGCGCCAGCCCGGGAACGTGGTCGTTGTCCCGACCGGCACAAGGTGGAAACGCTTCCAAGATGCCGAGCAGCTTCTGCTGCTTGGCACCGCCGAAGCCGACTTGGCTCGCAAAAAGTTCGGCCTGCGCTCGGTTGGTGATGACGACCTTGTACTCGCCGACCGTATGCTGATACCGGCGCGATATGACACCGAACTCCAGCAGCATCTGCTGCACGTCTTTGGCCAATCGCTCGCTACGCGTCGAGTACGAGACCTGGATTGTGTTCCGCGGCAATACCGAACAGGATCCGTCACCCTCGAAGAGGGCTTGCAGGAAGGCCCGCTTGACAGCGGCAGGTTCCTGCCAAAGCCATTCAAGAACGAGCTTCTCCGCCGATCGCTGCCCGCACAAGCCGCCCAGCCGCGACTTCTTCAATGCCGTCAGATTATGGATATCCAACTCGTACAGTGTCGAGCCAGAGCGGATCGTCCTGGTGGAGACATAGCGCTGGCCTCCGACAACCGCGTCGTAGGCCGCGACCACCATGTCGATATAGCTGCGGTCCAGATTGTTGAATCCGGCACGCTTCTCGGAAATGAATCCCTCGCTGATGAAGGCGCCCAACAACAGTGCTTCCATCACGTCGTGCCAGTCCGCAGGGCCGAACTCCACTGGCGGGGTCCGTTGTAGAACGACGTGGTCGTCGGGGCGGATCTCTTCGATCAGCTTCCACAGCAGCGTCGGCACGCCGGCGACGTCGACCAGGCACAGCAATGGGTGGTTCGCGGTGCCGGTGACCTCGTACCCTTCGGCGGTGCGAACGGTATAGGTCTGGTGTTCGCCGG
>Ga0209061_1004419_pt1 | contig 13588 bp, 6 predicted proteins | sample Coa_R1_10_FD_187157 | JGI IMG/M metagenome (GOLD analysis project Ga0209061, IMG submission 187157) | Surface soil microbial communities from Centralia Pennsylvania, which are recovering from an underground coalmine fire - Coalmine... | ecosystem: Environmental > Terrestrial > Soil > Unclassified...
GATTGACGCCCGAAGAATCGCGGCGCATTCTCATTCAGGCGGTCCAGGCACTCGATCACGCTTACAAGCAGGGCATCACTCATCGCGACATCAAGCCGTCGAATTTCTTGCTGACCCGCGACCGCGACCGTATGCGCGTCAAGCTCACTGATCTGGGGCTGGCCCGCAAGGCTGACGAGGAAGATTTCCGCGTTACCCGCGCCGGCAGCACAGTCGGTACCGTCGATTATCTGGCGCCGGAGCAAGCACGCGACAGCGCTGCGGCCGACATTCGCAGCGACATCTATTCGCTCGGCTGCACGCTCTATCACATGCTGACCGGCAATCCGCCTTTCAGCGAAGGGGGACTGGGCGAACGCATTCTGAAACATTTGCAGGAAGAACCACCCGATGTGCGGCAGATCAATCCTCTGGTTTCTGCGGAAATGTGGGCGCTGCTGCGCCGCATGTTGGCCAAGAAACCGGAAGACCGTTTCCAGACGCCGGCCGAGTTGTTGGCGGCCTTGAAGGCATTGCCGCCGCAGGCCGCAGATAGTGGTCCTCTTCGCTTGCCCAAGGCATCGGCGGTGAGCAAGCCGCCGCATTCACCGAGCAACAAACCAGACAGCAGTGCCGCTACCTTAGTGTTTCCGGAAGCACAGGAGCGGCGAGATGCCGGTCCCACTGGCGATGCGAGTGCGGTGAGTGGGACTGGCGTCTCGCCGGTCAAGCCGCACTACCTCGAAGACGATCCCTTCCTCCTCGAGTTGAGCATGGAGCATTTGCAGGCGGCGGCACGGCAATATGAGCGAGCCGAGCAGGCCCGTGCCAGCGGCAATCTCGACTACGCCATTGAATTGCTGGTGAGTTGTGTCAAGTTCAATCCCGTGAGCATCGTTTATCGCCAGGCGCTGCGGGAGGTGAGCCGAGACGTTGCCAAGCTGCGCCGTCTCGGCAGCTGGTTGGCTTCGCTGACCACGTTGACCACGCGCGCACGGGTCAACGCCGCCAAGCGGGCTGGTCAACTCCGCAAGGTGCTTGAAGAAGGCGAGGAAGTGCTGGTCCGCTACCCCGGTGACGTGAAGATGCAGATGACCTTGGCCGAGGCCGCCGAGGAGTTAGGGTTGATCCATCTGGCCACCTGGATGCTGGAAGAGGTCCGCCGTCTCCATCCGCGGCATCTGCCAGCCTACCGTGCCTTGGCCTCGATCTACGAAAGGCAGCGGCAATATGGCGATGCCATCGCCGTCTGGGAAGAGCTGCGCAAGTTAGCCCCACATGACGGCGAGGCCGCCCGCAAAATCAACGATCTTGCCGCTGCCGACACCATTATACGCGGCAATTACTCCGACGCTTCTGCAAAGCGTCGCTAACCCCAGCGGCCAGAACACTGCACATGAACATAAACACGGAACGTTTCGGGGCCGCCTTCCTCTATGCGCTGCGTCTGCACGCTCACCAGAAACGTAAGGGGACCACGATCCCCTATATCTCGCATCTTCTTGCTGTCACGGCTCTGGTTCTTGAGGATGGCGGCAGCGAAGACGAAGCCATCGCGGCCTTGCTGCACGACGCCATCGAGGACCAGGGCGGCGAGCCAACCCGGCAAGAGATCCGCCGCCGCTTCGGTGACAAGGTCGTCGAGATCGTCAACGGCTGCACAGACACGGACCAGACGCCGAAGCCGCCCTGGCTGGAGCGCAAGAAGCGTTATCTCGAACATCTACGCAGCGCCAGCCCGGAAATCCTGCGCGTGTCCGCTGCCGACAAGCTGCATAATGCCCGCGCTATCCTCTCGGACCTCCGCCAGCATGGCATGACGATATGGGAACGATTCAACGGCGGGCGAGACGGCACACTCTGGTACTATCGCCAGCTAGTCCAAATCTTCCGCGAGCACGGCCCCAGCTTCCTCGTTGAGGAACTCGATCGCGTCGTTTCGGAGCTGGAACAGCTTGCAGAGAGAATACACTGACGGGTTTCAAGCGCCACTTTCTCACCGCGATGAATCCAACAATACCCCGCGCAGCACCGGTACCGGCGCTGCGACGGTCCCGTAGGACTTCATCAACTCGCGGATGTGGACGGCTATTTTGCTCATGATTTTCGATGACCTATTTCCTAACTCAGACTACCCTTCCTTGCTGTTCGCGCTAAGTTGCCCCTCGCTGATCTTTTATCTCTTGACCAATGGCTCGCAATCCGGGACAGTAAAGTTTGCCTGCACCTGTGGAGATGTTTCTATGTCGCGCATCGGTCCTGTATCGTCTTTCTATCGCTTGTTGCTGGCCCTGGGTGGAATGGTCTTCGCTGTCTCGCCGGGGTTGGCCGCGGCGGCGCCGAGCTTGAAGGAACTCACACCTGCCTTGCGTGCTCGCATCGATCGCTTGGCCGAGAAGCATCCCCTCGATACGCTGCGACAACAACACCGCAACGTCGCCGGCAACATCTCGCTCTGGGCGCTGGGTCATCTGGCCCTCGATGCCGAAGATGAATCGGAGCACGCGCAAGCCGTCCGCAAGCAGATCCTGGAGCACGAGCGCAAATGGGAGCCACCGGCGGCGGCGCAGCGCGTCTTCGAGAAACTCTTGGAAAAACTGCCGTCGTATCTCAAGCCGGAGGCGTTCGAGTACAAGCTCATCGTACTCGATCAGCCGACGCCGAACGCCTTCACGCTTGGTGGCGGTTTCATTTACCTCAGCCGTCCGTTACTTGACGCCTTGCTGTCGGACAAGGAGCGCGGCGAGGCGGCCTTGGCGTTCATCCTGGCGCATCAGCTTGGCCATATGGGTTTGCAACACACGCGGCACGGCTGGCAATCGTATGAGTTGGAGACGGAGGTGCAAAAGGGAATCGATTTGCACATTACCCGTCCGCAGCTGCGCGAGATATTGCATACCGGTGTCGAGGCGGCCGGCGGCCGCATGAAGTTCCTGTACACGCGGCGGCAAATGTACGAGGCAGACCTGTTCGCCTGGCAGCTGTGCCGCAACGCTGGCTTGCCGCTCGATCACGCTCTGGATGCGCTGCGCTGGTTGGCTCTCATTGATGATCCTCGTTTGCTCAACGATGGGGCGCATCGAGCCGATGGCGGCGCCTTTCCTCAGCCTCCCCCCGAACAAGGGGGGATCGAAGACGGGCTGCCGCCAGCACTGCTGCGCCTCCGCCGCCTCTTCATGGAGCGCGATGGATTCGTAGATGATAAGGATGGTAAATATGGCTTGTTTCTATGGAATGCGCACAGCGATACCTTCCAGCGCTGTGCCCGGCAGTCGATCCATGCCGAGGACCATCCCATCGTCTTCGTCCATGGTTTTCGTGGCAGTATGCGGACGTTTCACGATTATTTGCAGGCCTTCGCCGAGGATCGTAAATTGGGCCGCCGCAAGCTGCTCGTCTTTCGCTATCCCAACAATGCCAGCCTGGGGCGCTGTGGACAGTTCCTCGTTAACGAGATGCGTCGCGTCGTGGCTGCACCAGAGAAAGCGTTCTTCGTCTGCCACAGCGCCGGCGGCCTGGTCTTTCGCTGGTATGCCGAAGCGCGTCAACAGCCGTTCGATCGAGCCATTTTGCTATCCACACCCAACGAAGGTACTAGCCTGACTGCGTTGAAATACCTCGCCGATGTGGCCGCTTTCTGCACGGAGCTGAAGATGAACGGTCCCGGCGCCCTGGCGCGCATGCTGCCGGAAGGCGAAGGACAAATCATCTATGATGTCCATGCCGATAGTTTGTTCTTGCGTTACCTGGGACACAACGCCGATCTGGCCAGGCGCTATCACGTTTTTTCCGGCGAATGTTTGCGGCCGGTGGAAGCGATTGCCCTGGGCGTCGGCATTGCCGCCGCCAAACGGGTCATGATGAATCGCCTGCTGCCGCGCATCGAATCGCCGCTCTTGCGGCGCCAGGCACTAAGGCGTGTCGAGCGTTGGCATTTGCCGGTCGAGGTTTCGCACGGTGACCTGATCGTCTCGGTGCGCAGCGCCTTGCTCCAAGACGCAGGACATGCAACGCGCACCACCCTCAGTCACGAGGCGTTCAAGACGGATGAGCACGTGATTGCGGACGTGATGGATTCAATTCAGGGGAAGTAATCATAAATCGGGAGCATCGGTCTCCTTATTGCCAGCCGGCCTGAAGGATCGCCTGTCGCACCTGTTCGCGGGCCGTGCTGTCGGAAGCGGGGAAAGCAGCAGAAAAGAGATAAGTTTTCTCTCCTTTGCGCACGGCGAACGTTTCACAAAGATAAGCCTGGTCGTACCAGCGGCCCACAAAGGCGATGCGCGCGGCGGGCAAGCCGCTTACTTCCAGGTTTTCCTCTTCGGATTCTCGTTTCCAGCCGCGCATCGGCAGGCGCGTGGACAGGCACGTCTTGAGGGGCATGGAAGAGGGCAATTCGGCGACCGTCACACGCAGCCAGGCATGTTGGCCCGTAGAGAGGCGATCGTAGCGCACCAGAAAGCGTTCGGGCGGATGGCCCGCAACGCCGAGCGGCGGCAAGGGCAAGTTCTGTTGTCGACGACCTGCTCTGGCAGGCAGGGCATCGTCCCGGGCACGTTCCACCCAACCCGGCGGCGGCACGAAGCGGAAGCCTTGGTTGTCTTGGTAGACCGGCTGTTTCGGCGCGTTGCAGCCGGTCAGCAGGAATGCCAGCACGACTGCCGCAGGCCATTCTCGGCAATCCATCTTTCGAGGGTTTGACGCCCTGCGCATGACAACCAGATCCTCAAAAGTCGCCGGCATTCATGGCTTCGCCTCCATCTCGCGTGGCGATGGCCTGGAGGATCGAAAGAGGGAGCGAGATGTTGAGCGAACGAACCGAGCCATCTGCGAAGAGAAACATGGCGACGCCGGTGTGCGGCGTGAAAAAATCTTCTTCATCACCTCGGGAATCATTGATCGTTTCCACGTCGATATGAGCGAGCGCTTGCGTCGGAGCGTCCTCGATGGCATTGAGGTTATTCACGGGGGCGCCCGGTGTGATACGGGTGGTGCCGAAGCTCACCGCGCCAGCCCAGGCCGCTTGCGTGAAGAAAGCTCCCCGCTCACCGATGGCAATGGTGTTGCTCGTGCCGTCTGTCACGTCGGCAATGCGAATGTGACTGTTGCGGGAGAACATACCGTTGAAATCATCCAACTCTTCGTCCAGATCGACGCCTACACCGTGGCAGGCGGCGTAACTGTTTGTGGCCGCCTGCGCCAATGAAGTATTGCTCTTGTCGTAAATAGTGAAGACGCCGGTAGAGCGATCGGAGGAGCAGACATACAGTTTGAGGATCATGGTGCGAGCGGCGAAGTTGCTGGGATCTTCGATCGGCAAAGCGAAGTTGATCTGCCGGGCAAGATTGCCTTGTTCGATATAGGGCAAGAGCAAAGCAGCCCAGCCCCAACCCGGCGAGGTGTAATCCGGATTGGCTTGGGGCTGCGAACAGAGATAGCCAGAAGGAAAGGAACCTTGGCTGTCGTGGTAGTTGTGCAGCGCCAGACCGATCTGGTGGAGGTTGTTCTGACAATTGGCCCGGCTCGCCGCTTCTCGTACTTTCTGTACCGCAGGCAGCAGAAGGCCGATCAGCACCGCGATTATCGCTATCACCACCAGCAACTCGATCAGCGTGAAACCGAAGCGATAGCAGGCCTGTCGTGGGGTAGAGAAGTCCTTATATCGCATCGCATCCTCCTCTTCCGCCAGATGCTATAGCTCCTTACAGATCGATAGGGCCTATCATCTCCTTCTTTCCGATCAAGCAGCCAAGCTTTCAAGAACTCCAACGCTTATTCGATGGTCTCCAAGGAGCTTGTCTCGTCCCACGTGCCCCGGAAAATATCGGCAGATGCCTTACGGTGAAGCGTAGCTATAGCGATGATCCTGTGCATTGGCCCTATTCGAGCGCATACAATTGTGCGAGACAGCCAGGATTCGTTGAAGTAGTAACCGATGGGGCATGATAACCAGGACCAACGCATTAAAATCGCTTCCATCTTATCCACTCTCTTGATTTCGTCAAGGGATCGATCGAAACCCTCGGAGATAAGCATTTGGACTGATGGCAACACTTCCTGGAACTACCCCATGACATCCCGTCGCATGACACCTTCGAGCGTCTCCAGCCTCAGATCTTGCAAAACATTCTGTTGGGTTGGCTACACGAGATCAATGCTGCTCTGGGTTTTCCCATCGACGGCAAGACGTTATGTTATTCTGGCGGCGGTTCGTCGCTGACGCACAGTTGAATGAACTGTTTCCGCGACATCCTGATCCGCTGGTGCAAGAAGGCCGAGAATTATATTGCCCTGTTGCATAGGGTTGCTGTCTGCTTACTCCCGTTCTATCGCCGCTACTTCGCCTTCGTTAGCTACTGCACAGGAACAGACTGGGTCCATAAAATAACGGCCGTTCGACCGCAGAATAAATCTCTTTTCCTCTACTCCGCGAGGTGTACATATGGATGCGCATCGATGGGTGCTCTCGATAGGATGGGGATTTCTTGTGGCTCTAACCCTTCATGCCGCGGACGGCAATCGGCTGACATATCTCGACGAAAGCGATCCCTATTATGTCTCACGTACGTTTCCGCGCCTTATCACGCCGCAATGGGTCGGTGAAGACGGTGTGGAAGCGGTGGTCGTTCTCGCCATTGATGACATGCGCGACCCGGAAAAATACGAGAAGTTCCTGCGGCCTATTTTGCAGCGTCTCAAACGTCTTGATGGTCGAGCGCCTGTCAGCATTATGACCAATCAGGTCGATCCGCGCCATGCTCGTTTGCAGACTTGGCTCAAAGAAGGACTCAGTCTGGAGACGCATACGATCGATCATCCCTGCCCATTTTTCCGGGGCGGCGATTTCGCCAAGGCGCGGTCTACCTACGAGCGCTGCGTCGATTTGATGAGTGAGATCCCGAACAGCCGGCCTGTCGCGTTTCGGATGCCCTGCTGTGATTCGCTCAACACGCCTAGCCCACGCTTTTACGCCGAGATATTCAATCGCATAACAGCCAAGGGGAATTTCCTCACCATCGATTCCTCTGTGTTCAACGTCCTGACATCGAATGATCCGGAACTGCCGCGTGAGCTGGTCATTGACAAAGATGGGCAGGACCGTTTCCGCAAATATCTGCCCAAGGACCGTACCTTCGTTAATACCATCGAAAATTATCCTTATCCCTATGTCCTGGGCCGGCTGTGCTGGGAGTTTCCCTGTGTCATGCCCAGCGATTGGGTGGCGCAGCATCGGCATCAGCCGAACAATCCTGTCACCGTCCGCGATTGGAAAGCGGCCCTTGATGCCATCGTTATCAAGCGCGGCGTCTTCTGCCTGGTTTTTCATCCGCACAACTGGATTCGCAATGAGCAAGTCGTTGATTTCATCGACTATGTCGATGCGAAATATGGAAAAAAGGTGAAATTTTTGACATTCCGCGAAGCACAGGAACGTTTAAACAAGCATCTGCTAGGTGGTCAAGCGCTCCGCACTGACGATGGCAGCGATAATGGCGTACGCTTGCTCGATCTTGACAACGATGGCTATCTCGATGTGGTTATCGGCAATGAGAAATTGAAACAGACGCGGCGCTGGTCGCCGAAGACACGAACATGGATCATCAGCAGTTTTCCCTTGTCGCTGGTAAATACCGGGGCGCGTTTTGGCGTGGTGCACTCGGATGGAAATGCGTCGGTGTGGGTGCGGAATGAAGCGATCGCTGGCGCATGGCATTTTACGGATGGCAAATGGATTGAAGAGAAAACGCTGTTCGCCGGCTTGGAGTTGGCGGGACGCCCAATTCTCACCAGTGAAAACGGCCGGGACCGCGGCGTTCGGCTGCGCGATGTAGACAGTGATGGCCGCTGTGAATGGATTGTCAGTAACAATCGAGAACAGGCAATCTTTCGCTGGGCAGAGAACGGTTGGAAGAAATTACCTTTCACGCTGCCGGCAGGTACCGCCATCGTTAACGCGGCAGGCCAGGACAACGGTCTGCGTTTCGTGGATATCGACGAAGATGGCCAGGATGATATTATTTTCTCAAATGGAGAACTCTTTTGTCTTTATTTATTTTCGTCGATGCAGGATGGCTGGTCGCGGTGCGTGTTGTCTGGCAAGCACGGCGATACGGGTGAACTGCCACCCATTGCGCGCAACGGCACGGCTAACGGTGTCTGGTTCCATTCACGGCATGTCTGGTGGAGTAATGAGCGTACTCCTACCCTGCCGGATCATGTCGATCGTCGCTCCTTCAACAACTTGCTGGCCAACGTGACGCCGCAAGCAAAATCGCCGCAAGCGTCGCTGCGTTCGATCCGCACGCGGCCGGGATTTCAGGTCGAACTGGCGGCAGCGGAGCCATTGGTGCAAAGTCCGATTGCCTTCGCCTGGGGGCCAGACGGTAAGTTCTGGGTTGTCGAAATGGGCGATTATCCGCTGGGTCTGGACAACAAGGGCAAACCGGGTGGGCGCATCAAGTATCTCGAAGATACCGACGGCGACGGCCGCTACGATAAGGCCACAATCTTTATCGACGGCCTGAGTTATCCGACTAGCGTGCTGCCGTGGCGCAAGGGTGTATTGGTGACGTGCGCACCGGAGATTTTCTACGCCGAGGATACCAAAGGCAGCGGCAAGGCCGATTGGCGTGTGCCGCTGTACACCGGATTCGCTCAGGGCAATCCGCAGCATCGTGTCAATAGCCTCATTTGGGGTCTCGATAATTGGATTTATTGCGCCAATGGCGACAGCGGCGGACGTATCCGCTCGATCAAGACCGGCACCATCCTGGAATCGAGCGGCCGCGACCTGCGCATCCGACCCGATGAGGGGACGCTCGATGCCCAGACGGGATTGACCCAGTACGGCCGCAGCCGCAACGACTGGGGCGACTGGTTCGGTTGCAATAACAGCAATCCGCTATATCACTATGTCCTCGCCGATCATTACATTCGCCGCAATCCACACCTTGCTGCTCCGGAGGCGCGTGTGTCGGTGTCGATAACGCCAGGCGCGTCCCCTGTATTTCCCATTAGCCGTACGTTGCCGCGTTTCAACGACCCGCATGCTGCCAATCATTTCACCTCTGCGTGCAGTGCCATCATCTATCGCGATGAGCTGTTTGGCCCGGCGTTTTCCAGCAGTACCTTCGTCAGCGAGCCGGTCCACAATTTGATTCACCGTGAGAACCTGAGTGTTAAGGGGGTCACCTTCACCAGCCGCCGCGCTCCGGATGAGCAGGATTGCGAGTTCCTGGCGTCCAGCGATAATTGGTTTCGCCCTACATCGATTCAGACGGGCCCGGATGGAGCCCTCTGGGTAGCCGACATGTATCGCGCCGTCATCGAGCACCCGGAGTGGATTCCGACAGATTGGCAGAAGCGCCTCGATCTGCGCGCCGGTTCGGACAAGGGACGCATCTATCGCATCTATCCGGTTGGTGCCAAGCCTCGCCGCATCCCGCGCCTGGATCGTCTCGATACAGCAGGATTGGTCGCTGCTCTCGACAGCCCCAATGGCTGGCAGCGCGACACGGCGCAACAGATGCTCTTGTGGCGTAAGGACACTGCTGCTGTGCCGCTCTTGGAGAAAATGACAACCGATTGTCAGCGGCCACTCGGTCGGTTGCACGCTCTTTGCACACTCGATGGACTCGATGCCCTGAAGCCGGCACTCTTGCGACGTGCATTGAACGATCCTCATCCCGGCGTTCGCCGTCATGCGGTACGGCTATGTGAGGGACGACTGGCCAAAGCGCCGGAATTGGGTGAGACGCTCTTGAAGCGTGTCCACGATGCTGATCCTCACGTTCGTATGCAGCTAGCCTACACACTCGGTGAATGGGATGATGCGCGGGCCGGCGAAGCGTTGGGGCAGCTGGCGTTGCGCGATGCCGGCGATCGCTATTTGACGGCGGCGGTGATGAGTTCGGTGAACCGCCAAAATCTCGACCACGTGCTGCTGACGGTGATGAAGAGTAGCGATAAAATACCTAACGTGTCTCTATTAGAGAAATTGCTGCGTTTGGCGAATGCCCTGGGCGATACCAAGGCACTGGCCACGCTATTAAAAACTATCGGCACACCGGAGAAAGACCGCTATGCACCCTGGCAATTCACTACCCTGGCCGGGCTTCTCGATGCGCTGGATGAGCGAAATACACCGCTGATACATCTGCAAAAGGAGGGAGGGAAGGAATTGCAAGCAGCACTGGAGTACGTGTCTGGCTTGTTCACGGCGGCACGGGCGGTGCTGGCTGATGAACGAGCGGCGCAGGATGACAAACTGCGAGCTATCCGTCTCTTGGGGCGAGGCTTGGATCGTCAGCAAGAAGATATGACCGTGCTGGCGGGACTGCTGGTGCCACAGACAGCAGAAGAGCTGCAAGCCGCCGCCGTGGCCGCGCTGGGCCGGCTGCATTCGCCGCGTGTGCCGGAGTTGCTGCTGCGGGGCTGGAAAGCGTTTGTTCCGTCCCTGCGCCGACAAGTGCTCGGCGTCCTCTTTAGCCGTGACAAGTGGCTGTTCGCAGTCCTGGACGCAATGGAAAGCAAGAGCATCGCGCCATCCGAGATCGATGCGGTTCTGCGGCAGCGGCTCTTAGAGCATCGCTCCGCCGAGGTGCGTCGCCGGGCGACAAAGCTCTTCGCCGACACCCTTAATACGGATCGGCAAAAGGTGATCGACGCTTATCAGTCGGTGCTGACTTTGAGCGGCGACGCCAAGCGCGGGGCCGAAGTTTTCCGCAAGAATTGCTCCATTTGTCATCAGCTGGGAGGTGTCGGCAACGCCGTCGGACCGGACCTGGCTTCACTGGGCGACAAATCGCCGCCGGCACTCTTGATCGCCATTCTCGATCCCAATAGGGCAGTAGAGGCGCGTTACATCGGCTACACGGCTCTCACCAAAGGCGGACTCACTTTCACCGGTGTCCTTGCTGCCGAAACTGGCAACAGCATCACGCTTGTCAGCTCCGACGGTAAGCAGAACGTCATCCTGCGTAGCGATCTCGAGGAGCTGACCAGCACGGGCAAATCAGCAATGCCGGAAGGACTAGAAAAAGAGATCGCACCGCAAGACATGGCCGACCTGATCGCCCACATTCGCTCGCAAGGGCCCCAGCCGCAACGTAAGCTTTTTGAGGGCAATAAGCCAGAGTTGGTGCGTCCTGCCGAGGACGGCTCGTTACTTCTCACCGCAGCCAACTGTGAGATTTACGGCCCCACGATCGTGCTGGAAAAACAGTACGGCAACCTCGGCTACTGGACCAATGCGGACGATCGCGCCGTCTGGACGATCGAAGTGGCCCAGCCCGGCCGCTATGCCGTATGGCTGGACTGGGCCTGTCCTCCGGACATGGCGGGTAAGAAGTTTCTACTGCAAGCCAGCGTCAATCAAATGATGGGCACAGTAAAATCAACCGGCAGTTGGGATAATTACCGGCAGGCCAAGGTCGGCGAGATCGTGTTGGCGGCAGGACGGCAACAAGTGACGTTTCGCTCGGCAGGACGGATTTTCCACCCATTGATTGATCTTAAATCAGTTAAATTAGTACCAGTGAAGGAGTAAATCAGGGCCCTGACCATGATCGAAGTACGCGACCTGGTAAAGAATCATGCTTCTCTGCGCGTCCTTGATGGTGTATCGCTGACAGTGCGCCGCGGCGAGGTGGCGGTGCTCATTGGGCCTTCTGGCGGTGGCAAAAGCACGCTGTTGCGCTGTCTTAATGGATTGGAAACATTCGAGCAGGGCGAAGTGCGCGTTGAGGACATCGTGCTACGGTCGAACGGTTCTGCGGGAGGCGAGGATGCTTTGCAGCACCTGCGGCGGCGTGTCGGCATGGTATTTCAGCAATTTCACCTATTTCCGCACCTGCGTGTGTTGGCCAATGTGATGGCTGGGCCGTTGTGGACATTGGGGCGGCCGCGCGATGAGGCGGAGGCGACGGCTCGTCGTCTGCTCGAGCGTGTGGGCTTGGCCGACAAGGTCGATGCCTGGCCGGAGCAACTATCTGGCGGGCAACAGCAGCGCGTCGCCATCGCTCGGGCACTGGCCATGAAGCCGGAAGCAATCCTTTTCGATGAGCCAACCAGTGCTCTCGATCCCCGCATGGCCGGCGAGGTGTTATGCGTCATTACGGATTTGGCCAGAGAGGGGCAGACGATGATCGTGGTCACGCACGCCATGAGTTTCGCTCGACGCGTGGCCCACATGGTTCACGTCATGCACGAGGGCCGCATTGCCGAGTCTGGCCCGCCGGAGCAAATCTTCGGTCAGCCTCGTCACGAAGCGACCCGCGCGTTTCTGACGGAAGTGATAGAGGCTAGAGGATAGAGGTATAGAAGACAGAACAAAACACATTTTTTTCGCCATCTTCTATCCTCTATTCTCTATCCTCCAGGCGCTGCCGTCGCTGTTCTTTTGCGGTATGGTGTCCGAATGGATTCATCGTCAAGGGATGGGGAACCCACGATGCCGCAATCGTCCGAAGTTACCTCCTTGCCGCCAGCGAAGGAATATGTGCAGCGTCTGGAAGAACGCCGCCACCGTACTATGCAGCTGGCCCGTCAGGAACGCCTGCTTGGCTCTTCCCGCTTACTTGTGGGACTGAGCGGCCTGCTTGTTTTGCTGCTCGCTTTCGGTGCTCACTGGCTTTCGGCCTGGTGGCTGTTGCTGCCCCTCTCGTTGTATTCGGTCCTTCTCTTTTATCACGAACGGGTTACGCGCGCTTGGCACCGCTCGTTGCGAGCTGTCGCCTTCTATGAAAATGGCCTGGCCCGTCTGCGTGATGACTGGAAAGGGCGTGGCCAAAGCGGTGCCCGCTTTCAGGACGAGATGCACCCGTATGCCAGCGATCTCGACCTCTTCGGTGTCGGTTCGTTGTTTGAGCTGCTTTGCACGGCCCGTACGCGCACGGGCGAGGATACGCTGGCTTCTTGGCTGTTGCACGCTGCGCCCCCGGAGGAAATTCGAGCGCGGCAGGTTGCCGTCGCCGAGTTGCGGCCCCTTCTTGATCTGCGTGAAGATTTGGCCCTGCTGGGTGGCGATGTGCCGGCCGGTGTCGATTTCAAGGCCTTGGCCCACTGGGGGGCCGAGCCGCCGCTATTGACGGCGCGTTGGCCGCGCTGGGCGGCACTGCTCTTGGGGACACTGACCACGACGGCGCTGGCCGGCTGGCTCTTGGCGCTGTTTGGCTTGCTCGACGCGAGTACGCCCTTGGGCCGCTTCTTTCTGGAAGGGCGTTCGCTGCCATTTGCTTTTCTACTCCTGGTGCAGTTGTGCTTGGCCGGTTGGTTTTATGGTCGCGTCCAGCGCGTCCTTGCCGCCGTTGAGCGTCGCGGCCGAGACCTGGCTCTGCTCGCGAACGTGCTGGCGCGGCTGGAACAAGCCACGTTCACGGCCCCGCGTCTGTGTGATTTGCGCGCTGCCCTTGATACAGCGGCTCCCCGGCACGGCGCCCGGCATGTTCCACCTTCAGGACGCATCGCTCAGCTGGGCAACCTACTCGATCTGCTTCATTCGCGACGCAATCAATTGTTCATGCCGTTAGCATATCTGCTGATGTGGGGCACACAGATGGCCCATGCCATCGAGAACTGGCGCCGCATCGCCGGACCTGCCGTTGCTCGC
>Ga0209061_1004421_pt1 | contig 13587 bp, 12 predicted proteins | sample Coa_R1_10_FD_187157 | JGI IMG/M metagenome (GOLD analysis project Ga0209061, IMG submission 187157) | Surface soil microbial communities from Centralia Pennsylvania, which are recovering from an underground coalmine fire - Coalmine... | ecosystem: Environmental > Terrestrial > Soil >...
TTCGCCCGTTGCAGTCCGATGACGAAACGAAGGTACAAGCCTTTTTCCAGCGAGTGCCCGAGAGCGAACGCTATTTCCTGAAAGAGGACGTCACTTCGCCCGCTGTCATCCACGCGTGGTGTACGCAGCGTGATTACGATCGCGTGCTACCGTTGCTCGCTTTCGACGATGATCGCGTCGTCGCCGACGCAGTGCTGATCCGCAAGCGCAGTGGGGCACGCAGCCATGCTGCCGAGATCCGTGTTGTCGTCGATCCAGATTATCGCCATCGCGGGCTTGGCGTTGCGCTCATGCGCGAACTGGCCGAGATCGCTTACGACGCGAAGCTGGACGAGATCGACTTCGCGTTTGCCGAAGGTTCCCAGGATGAGGCAATCCAAGCAGCTCGCTTTCTCGGTGCGACGGAGGCGGGCCGCGTACGCGACTACTTCAAAGATCAAGACGGCAAGCCACATGATGCCGTCTTCCTAACCATACCACTCGGCAAATGGTGGGAATGGTCACAACAACAATAAATAGCTCGCTTCGTTCAAGTGTGCTGCTTTATTCAAGGTACTGGTGACCGTTTGAAGACAACCACGGAATCAAGGTCATGATAGAAAATAATGTAAATATCACAATATTATAAGATTTATCGGCACGATGAGGTGAGCGATTTTTAAATATTTTGATAATTCACTGATACCGTTGATGCTAGGTAAGCTAGTACGATACGCCATCAAGCCGTGTGCCAGAATAGCGCTGCAGACCATGAAATAGCGCAGGCTGCGGCTGCACTCGCTACCGGGCCGACCTCTCTACGACAGCACAGATGATGCCTAGAATTAGCGGCGGCTCATGCTGAGGATGGATGCTTGCGGTCGTGCCCTACCACTCCAGGTTCACCGAAGGCACGCAGCACACCTGCAAGTGCCTCTAGACGCGCATCGATCCGAGCGTGTATCCCTCCGGGAGGGAAGGTACCATCAGCACTGCGCGGACCAGCAGCAAGGCCAGTCAAGATCTCTAGAGCTTCATCGACCGTGCTAACGCCGTAGATACTGAAACGTCCATCTGCGACAGCCTGAACAACATCTTCGCGCAGCATCAGGTGCTCGACGTTGCTCCGTGGCAGAATCACCCCCTGCTCTCCGTTCAAGCCCAACGCCGCGCAAATGTCGAAGAACCCCTCGATCTTCTCGTTAACACCACCCACCGCCTGCACTTCGCCACGCTGATTGACCGAGCCGGTGACGGCGATCCCCTGCTTGAGCGGAACCTCGGCGAGACGGGAAAGTAACGCCAGTAATTCGGCTAGTGAGGCCGAATCGCCTTCCACTGGCTCATAGCTCTGTTCGAAGACGAGGCGAGCGGAAAGGGCCAACGGACGGGTACGCGCATAGGTGTCCGTTAAGTAACCGGCCAGGATAAGCAACCCTTTGCTATGGATAGGGCCACCAAGCTCTACTTGCCGTTCGATATCCACCACGCCGTCACGCCCGGCGCCGACTGTCGCAGTGATGCGAGTTGGTCGACCAAAGGCAGTACTGCCGTCAGCAATGACTGCCAATCCATGTATCTGACCAATCGCCTCTCCGTGCGGCACGATCAGCAGCACTCCACGCGCCACCATCTCGGTGAATCTCTCTGGCAGCAGCCCGGCGCGCTCGCGACGCCGCGCTACCGCCGTACGCACATGCTCGGCACCGATAGATGTCGCGTTCGCTGCCCGTGCCCAGTATTGTGCCTCGCTGAGCAGATCGCTCATCTCCCCGAAACGCGCGGATAGCTTATTCTGGTCCTCGGCCAGACGAGATGCTTCTTCGATAACCTGAGCCACACCGCTTCGATCCAGTGGTAGGCCAGCATCCTCCATGCAAGTACGTAGAAAACGTGCGTATGCGAGCTCGGTTTCGGCGGTGCGCGGCAATTGCGTGTCAAAGTCCGCCCGCACTTTGAACAATTCGCGAAAATCCGGATCGAGCCTGTACAGAAGCTGATAGCTGACCGGATCTCCGATGAGGCAGACCTTGATATCGAGCTGAATAGGATCAGGACGCAAGCCACGTGCTCCGGGCATTCCTAGCACTTCAGCCATATCTTCAATCACCACGGAGCCTTCCCGCAGCGTACGCTTGAGCGTCTCCCAGGCCATGGGGGCATGCAGTAGATCGTTCAGTCGGAGCACGAGATAGCCACCATTCGCGCGCTGCAACGCACCAGATGTGATCAGCGTGAAATCGGTTACCAACGCGCCGAAGAGAACCTCGCGCTCGATACGCCCTACAAGGTTCGAGTAGGTTGGATTAAGCTCTGTAATGACAGGTGCACCTTGCATGTTGGCATTATCGACCACAACATTGACTGTATACTTGCGAAAGGCACGCTCCTGCAGTATATGTCGTTCGTCATTGGCGGACGATGCAGCGGCTATTCCATCAGCCACAGCCGGCGAACTGCGGAAGATATCGATCTCGCTCAAGATGCCGTCGCGTAGCTCCGCCAGGTAAGCAGTGACCTGTGGTTCACTCGCGTAACGCTCGACGAGATCTTCAACAAGCCCACCAACGGCACGGAGCGCAACCTCGCGGTCTTGCTGTGCGATTCGCTCAGCAGCTTCGCGATCAAGCGCACGCATCGTCTTGGCGAAGTCCCGTAGAGCTGTGTCCAATTCCTCGCGACGCTGCTGGATCAAGGTACGCATCTCGGGGTGGAGTGCTGCGAGCTCTTCCTCCGAGAGTGGTCGGTTCCCCATGATCGGGATAACCCCGATCCCCATCGGCGTTATCTGGAGCTGGAAGCCAAGCGCTTGCGCTTTGGCTGTGATCTCCTCCACGCTTTGTTCACGCCTGCGGTTGATCTCCGTCAGGATCTGTTCACGTTGAGCAACATACTCCTCGCTTTCAAAGGCACGCGGGATCTGACGCCGTGCCGCACGGATCAAGACGGCCAGATCATCGCGCAATCGCCGCGCCTGACCAGCCGGTAGCCGCAGCGCTCGCGGCCGTGAGGGATCCTGAAAATTGTGCACATAGCACCAATCCGGCGGCGTGGGCCGCTGCCTGGCCGCCTCCTGGAGAAAGCGGCGCACGGCTGTGGTGCGTCCAGTGCCCTCGGTGCCAGCGACAAAGATATTGAAATTACGCTCAACCATGGCCAAGCCGAATGTCAGCGCTTCCACGGCGCGGTCTTGTCCGAGCAGGCCGGGATAGGGCTCCAACTCGGCCGTCGTCGTAAAGCCAAAACTTTCGGGAGCGCAGCGCCGCCGAAGTTGCTGAGGCGTAAGACGCGCTGATTCGCCTATCGATCTACTCGTGGCCATGGGCGTCTCCTCGCAATGTGTAGGATTCTCGGGTTGACACGAGCCTGTGGGCAGTGCGTGCACAGCGACGACAGGTCCGACGCGCTGACACTCCCGAAGCAGTGCCACGATAAGCATACTAGCGACACCAAGCGTGGATCGGGCAAGAGCCTCACCGGCAGTTATCTTCGTGGCATGCGCAGCAACCATTGCAGGAAGAAAACAGAACATCTGAGCCAAAAGTCGCGATAACAAGAATACAATTATAGTATTGACTGTTCCTCCTTGATATCATCATTCTCGGGCAGAGAGCTACGACAGCAACTCCAGGTACGGGAAGCCAGCGTAACGATCGCGGCGGAGCTTTTTCCGTGCGCGTGAGCGTAACATGCATTGCGCCAGGTACCGGAACCCCGGTAGCCATGGAGCATGGCGCTCGCTAGCCCGAGCAGCCGAGAACAGGTAGATAGCAGATTCAGTCGATCTCGGTCAAAGATACTGGAAAGTGAGCGCAATCGGCGTCGATCTCTCGCATTATATCATGTTAGCGGCACGAAAGAGTGGACAATGATGGCTGGACACTAAATGTTATCGTACTCCCGGAGACAAGGGATATCGCACCACATCACATTGCTACCCCTGAAAATGGCCGCGAATGCGCAGTAATTCAATAGAATCATTGCATATTACAAAGATTACGATATAGATATGGACAGTTTCTCGCCTATATCATTCGATATCTTCCGATTTCGTTTCTTTTTCCGGAATAATGCCGCATTCCCGCGCTTTGTAGGATCTATCACCAGTGTCGGCGATTACGATAACTACCCTTGCAGCCATCGACAAGAGATATCTGCAGCATTGCGGTTGGTCGCGAATCGCTAGATACCATCCATGGCGCGTACCGAGCCATCGATCGAGGGATAATGCTGCGTAAGCCTGCGAGGTAGTCGCAACGCTCAGTGTTCCGGCGGCCGAACAACAACGACAGGAGCGAGACCGCTGCGTAGCACTGCCTCGGTCACGCTGCCGGTAAGCAGGCGAGAAAGTCCACCACGACCATGCGTCGCCATGACAACGTAGTCGGCTGGGTTAGCCCGGAGCCAGTCGAGAATTGCTGCGGCCGGATCCTGATCCACCAGCACAACCAGTTCGGCGCGACGCGGCGCGAAGCGTTCTGCCGCGCGTTCCAGTCCTTCGCGAGCGCGCCGTTCCTCGAGGTCGATCAGCGGTATAAGATCCTCGGCGGGCTGTGCTGCCTTGACGACAGGCGATACCACCTGCAACAGAACCACGTGCGCATCGAGTGCCTGAGCGAGTCGCACCGCCACTGGGAGTGCAGCAAGTGAGAGGTCCGACCCATCCAACGGGACGACGATCACCGGCGAGATGGCGTTCATCGGTGAGCCTGCCTCTTTCAGTGAATAGTGCTATCAGCATTGGCCGCGCTCGTAGCGGCCAAGCTTCCTGTGTAATTCGCAACCGATAGACGATTATGTGCCCCGAGCCATCGACGACAGTGCCAGGCTCGACGGCCGCGGCATGCCGTTCTAGCAGGGGACGCCACCACAGACACGCTGCGTTCCTTCTCTCTACACGCTACGAGCATGCACGAGCATACTACACTATTCTACCGCGGAAACGATCCGATCCGCGCCTCTTAGGATGACTCCGGATAAGCGCGCCGCAGCCGCCCTTTCAGACCTTCATGAGAAACGAGAGAGACAAAAACGCTGCTGTAACCGTAGCTAAGCGGGCTGACGCTGTATTCATCGCAGGTCCTTGCTCTGCTCGGCAGGGGCTCGCCAAGCACGATTCGTTCCTGATACGCGCCGGGTGAACCCTTCCATAAGAGTGGGGAGAGCTGGGCGTTGCTCGGCAGTGGGGCGCACGCCAGTTCGACAGACAGCAGGGCCACCGTCGTGTCAAACTAGCTGCAGAACGATGGTGCCAACCAGATCGAACCTGGCCCCGTTCGTGCCGAGTCCTGGTCTGGCATCCGGAATGTGCACCGTGTGTATAAAGCTCCGCAAGGCAGCGCCACCGCAATCCCCGCATCCCGCACGACAGATCGCCCCGCTCGGCGTTTTCGACTTCACGTTGCTCGTGGTTGGCGCCATCATCGGTGCCGATATTTACGTCGTCGCCGGCCTGGGTGCTAGGTCGCTGGGACCAGCGCAGCTCGTCGCCTGGGTCGTTGCCGGAGTTCTTGCCACTCTCATTAGCCTCGCCTTCGTACAATGTGCGGCCATCTGTCCTCAGGTTGGAGGCTCGTACGCTTACGCGCGCGCGGCATTCGGTCCGCTCGTCGGCTTTCTGGCGGGTTGGTCACTCTATCTCGGGGAGTGGGTGGCCTTACCCGTATTTCCACTCGCTTTCGTCAACTACTTGGGCACATTCGTACCAGCTCATTCACCAATGATAGGACTACTAGCCAGACTATCGCTCATTACAGCCATTACCGGCGCCAATCTTGTCGGCGCCCGTGCTAGTAGCAGACTGAATGACGTACTGACCCTTGCCAAGCTAACGCCGCTAGCACTGCTTGTTGGCGGTGCAGTAGTCTTTGGAATCGCTCATTCTACGACTGCGAGCAGCCATCTCCGACCGTTTACGCCGCTGGGCTGGCAGGGTTTTGGCGTAGCAACAGTCCTTATTTTCTGGGCCTACGCCGGCTTCGAACTAGCCCCCCTCCCTGCAGCCGATGTTCGCGATCCTGCCCGCACACTGCCACGCGGGCTTATCATCGGAATGGCGATCTCCATCTGCACCTATCTGCTAGTTGCCGTCGCTGTCGTCGTTTCTTTGCCTTGGCAACAAGCGGCCGCATCCAACCGGCCACTAGACGAGGCCGCGCGGGCCATACTGACGGGGTTGAATGCACCAAGCAGCTGGGGGCCAGTGTTGATGAGCCTTGGTGCGCTGATCTCGATCGCCGGCGTTTACGATGTCTTCACACTGAGCGTTTCTCGGCTGAGTTATGCGCTCGCACGCGATGGCCTCTTCCCCTCGCCCTTCGCCTACCTTCACCATCGCTTTGGCACGCCCTGGGCTGGGCTGGTCTTCCAAGCGGGAGCGGCATTGCTGCTTTCATTCGTTGGGAACCTCTCCTCTCTGATCGGGCTAGCGGTCTTCTTCCTGGGAGTTTGTTATCTGCTCACTGCTTTCGCCGCGCTGCAACTGGTCGCTAGTACGCCCGGTCAGGCGCTGCATATTCCCGGGCTTCGGCTTGTGTTGGTGCTAGCTATCGTCGGTAGTATCTACCTCATCACGCAGGAATCTGTGAGCAATCTGTTGATCGGTGGTCTTGCACTAATAGTAGGGCTACTCGCGTATATCATACGCGAGCAAGACTGGCGTGAGGCCGCGGCGCTGCTTCGCCTACTGGAGCGTGACAAGCAGCAACTTTGGCTCATGGCCGAACGGCCCGAGCACTGGCTGCTCCGGTTCCTACGCCGCCGTAGGGCAGAATAAAGGTAGCTATAGCACTAGAACATGCGGTTAGTGCCTGCTAGCTAGAAAGCTAGCAGGCACTGTCGTGCAAGTGTAGCCAAACTGATCGAAGCCAGCGTCTGCTGCAACGCTTGTGTCGCCACTTGCCAGGCGGGATGCACAGCGCATGTATCCTGCAAGGTACAGGGCCCTCCACGCAACGTGCAACGCATAGGCTGTAGCGGGCCTTCGGCAGCTTCGACGATCTCGAGGAGCGAGATCGTTTCCGGATCGCGACGGAGCCGATACCCTCCGTGCTGTCCGGCCCGCGCTTCCGCCAGCCCGGCACGAGCCAACCGCTTGAGGATCCACGGCGTGTACGCCAATGGCAGGTTCATCTCAGTGGCGATTTCGCGGATCTTGCGGTAACAGCCGGGAGGCGCCTGCGCTAGAGCGATCGCGGCGCGGAGTACGTAATCACCTCGTCGAGTCAGGGTGAGATTCATCGCGATTTTTCCCTATCCTTCTTATATCTATTACTTCAATGTAATTCACAGATGCCCTCCTCCTTTGAGGGTACTTGCCGGCCAACCATAAGTCGAGTACTCTAGGTTTACCAGGAGTAGAGCGCTCCACATTGAGCAGCCAATCTGCGCGTGCTCGATTCGTGGAAGTAGCAGATCGGAGCGGCCACATCCCGACACCAGTGCGTGATACCAGCGATGCAGGAAACGCGAGGGAAGCACGAGCAGTGGAGACCACAACCAACGATCTCGATATCTATCGCATTCGCGACGACTTTCCTATCCTCAAACGGCAGATTCATGGCAAGCCATTAATTTATCTGGACAACGCCGCAACGACACAGAAGCCACGTGCTGTGATCGATGCAATCGCGCGCTTCTACATGCAAACGAACGCAAACGTGCATCGCGGTATTCATACACTCGCCGAAGAAGCGACCATAGCATTTGAAAAAACCCGCACCCACCTTGCTCGCTTCCTCAATGCATCCCGCCCCGAAGAGATCATTTTCACACATGGCACAACCGAAGCGATCAATCTCGTCGCTGCTTCCTGGGGACTCCGGGAACTGCGCCCTGGTGATGAGATCATCCTGTCCGAATTGGAACATCATGCCAACATCGTCCCCTGGCAGATCGTCGCAAGCAAGACAGGCGCCAGGCTGCGTTGGTTACCACTCGCTGAAAATGGAGCTCTCGACATCGATGCCGCACGTGCAATCATTGGTCCTCGTACCAGGATTATCGCGATAACGCAGATGTCCAACGTACTGGGAACGATAACCCCGGTTTCCGATCTTGCGGAGATGGCTCACAAGCAGGGCGCGCTCCTTCTCGTGGATGGCGCTCAAAGCGCCGCGCATATGCCAATCGATGTTCGTGCACTTGGCTGCGATTTCTTCGCACTATCGGCGCACAAGCTGCTGGGTCCAACCGGAGTCGGCGCTCTATACGGACGCTACGATCTTCTCGACGCGATGGAACCATATCAGGTAGGTGGCGGCATGATCGAGCGCGTGACGAAAGACTGTTCGACCTGGGCAGAACCGCCAGCACGGTTCGAGGCGGGTACACCGAATATTGCCGACGTGGTTGCGTTCGACACTGCACTTGACTATCTCGATACTCTGGGAATGCATCGCGTTCGTGCGCACGATCAGGCATTAACAGCACTTGCCCTCGAACATTTCTCGCGAATCGAGTATCTGACATGCTTCGGTCCGAAAGTAGCAGCTGAACGTGGAGGAATTTTCGCCTTCACACTCAAAGAAGTGCATCCTCACGATCTTGCTACATTCCTCGACGCACAAGGAATCGCTATTCGCGCCGGCCACCACTGCGCACAGCCACTCCACCATCGTCTAGGAATAGCTGCTACTGCGCGCGCATCGTTTGCTGTGTATAATACTGCCGAAGAGATCGAACGGCTTGCGGAAGTGCTCGGAGAAGCCGTTCTCTTTTTTCGATGATAATGCTAGTTTATATCTACCGCGACAAAATATAAGAAACACATGAGCGAAGCAGGGATGCTTGACGATCTCTATCGTGAAATACTACGTGATCATGCTCGTGCTCCCCACCACTGGGGTACGCTACAGCAAGCAGATGTTACCGTTACCGGTGAAAGCCCCGTTTGTGGTGATACAATTACGCTACAGCTTTGTTTCTCCGGAGGTAAGGTAGCGCAAGTTGGCTTTCATGGTAGTGGATGCACTATCAGCCTAGCTTCGGCCTCGATTCTGACCGACATGATCATGGATCGAGCGGTTGAAACACTACCGAAGTTGATCGATGCAGCAGAGGAGTTGCTACGCGGTACTGCATCGCCTGATAATTCGCTCGGTGATTTAGCAGCGCTTTCAGGTGTCGCGCGCTACCCCACGCGCGTGCGGTGCGCCTTGTTAGCCTGGAAAGCCCTGCGCCGTGCTCTCGATGACTATACAGGTATGCAGACCATCGCTTAGCCATCTACAACTTAGCCGTCTACAAGGAGAGGGGCAGCGTACGACAGCGCAGCGCCAAAACGTCAGATCTTGGCATCGTGAACCGAAGACGGCATCCCATTTCTCTTATGTCGTCATACACCCGTGAACTGGCGCAGCGCCTGATCCACGGCGTAGACGAAGGGATCACCGATCTCACCGGGGGAGCGAGCAGTCGATTTTGTGATCGGCGATCGCACCCTCAGCCTACCAAAATTTCCCTATCGAGGTTTCTACACTAGCAGGGTACACCGTGGCTATGCACATCGCGCCGACTGCGCATCATCACTTGTCTTGACCAAGCTTGCTCGGTCTAGCGACCGCAGCGTTGTCGGGCGATGCTGCCGCGTAGCGGGGCACCGAGAAGTGGACCGATGAGACACCAATTCAGAACACCGGCAGTGATAGGTATGAGTCCGACAGCGGCGACAATGCTCCCAAACGGTTGGGCAACGAAAGCCAGACCAACACCAATGAGAACGAGCCCAAGAACGATGCGGGCACCACGTCCAGCGGGCGTCGCCATCGCTGCGGCGAGTCGATCGGCCATTTTGTAATGCGATTGGGCAGGCATAGCAAACTCCTTATAATGGCACCATATCCATTTAGCTGGATAGCTGGATTAAGGAAGCTCCAGTCGCTTCTGCCGAAACCAGCATCTGTCACTCTGCCTCAGTTGTCAATCAGGCAAGCAGAGACAAATCAGGGGCTGTCACGTCGCGTCTGGATTGTCCGAAGCTTTCCGACGGTGCGCAAGCAAATCATGTAGCATACTGGACGTACTACTAGAAAGGGACGAGAAGGCTACCTGAGGTCGCTATCTCTCGCCGAGACCGAGGCGAACAGCGATGATATCACCACCTGATCCATCGGCAAATCCGTTTAGCAGCTACAGCCGAAGCGATGCTGAGCGTTATGAGGCATGGTATCACACGCCCGCCGGCCGCGTGGTTGCCAGCGAAGAGCAAGCCGCTCTTGCAGCGATGCTGGCAGTGTTTCCCGCGCAGCAAACAGTGCTGGAGGTAGGCTGCGGGAGCGGGTATTTTACTCGCTGGCTCGCCGCACGCGGACATACTGTTGTCGGTATCGACCAATCACCAGAGATGCTTGCCGTTGCTCATACCTTTGGTGGTGCCTCATATGTCCTCGCCACGGGCGAAGCGCTACCCTTTGCCGATGCCAGCTTCGACGTCGTGGTGTTCATTACAGCGCTGGAGTTCATCGCAGCGCCAATAACAGCACTACAAGAAGCAGCGCGGGTTGCTCGCGCCGGCATCGTACTCGGTGTTCTCAACCTTAGCAGTCCGCTTGGCATCCGCCGCAAACTGACCGCGTGGTTTCAACCGAGCATCTATCGTACTGCCCATTTCTATACTATTTGGGGGTTAAGACGATTAGTATGGCGTGCACTGCCAGGCCGAGTACAGCATTTGCAATGGACGACGACGCTGTCGCCTCGGGGAGTTCCACGATCGCTGCATCGGCTTCCGTGTGGCGCATTCATCGTGATGGCTGTCCAACTTGCCTGAGGCGGGGCGGAATGAGAAGCGAAGGAGGGATTATCCATGTCGGAGGTAACCGCACAGGTAAGCCTTTACCCTCTGCGCCAGGAGCACCTGGGTCCCGTCATCACAGCGGCTATCACCCGCTTTCGCGCAGCCGGGCTAAGCGTCTGGGAAGGCCCGATGAGCACCGTCATCGCTGGCGAGCTCGATACGGTGTGCACTGCTCTTCGCGATGCGTTCGCCGTTGCGACTGCTGAAGGCGAGGCAGTGCTTGTTGTGACGCTTTCCAATGGCTGCCCGGTGCCTTCTTGATTGGATGAGCCGTCGAAGTGATATCATCCCGTGTCGTACTAAAAATACGCGTTTGTAACCTCTGATAGGCACCGATGCAAAGCGAGTCAGCAGTCAGACCAGGCGTATAACTCTGCACGACTCCGCGCCGAGGGTCTGGAGCGCCGCCCGGCGACGGGCCGGGCGGCGCACAGTCCTTAGCATGGTCCGCGCTCCAGGTGTATCGCCGTCGCGTCGCGTGTCGAGGAGCATCGGTACCCCCTGCCCGTGCTACGGTCGGGCTTCGTAGACGGCGTGCAAGGGCGTTTCAGCAACCCGGCGGAAGCGGCTGAACTCGGCGCCTGTGACCACCTCGCGGATGCGAGCCTCCCCCGCCTGCGCGCCGAGCGCCAGGCCCACCTCCTGCGCCAGTGACGACGGGGTGCACAGGAACGTCGAGAAAGCGTAGTATGCCCGGCCCACCGGGTTGAGGTTGTCCTCCACCCGGTCGCCGGCAAGCGGCTCGACGATCATCCACGTGCCGTCCGGGGCCAGCGTCTCTCGAACGTGCCGCGCCGCCCCGACCGGGTCTCCCATGTCGTGCAGGCAGTCGAACATCGTCACCAGGTCGTAGCCCGTGCCCGGGTAGCTCTTCGCCGGTGCCGCCTCGAACCTGACGCGATTGCCCAGCCCCACCTCCTCCGCGGCGCTCCGCGCCCGCTCGATAGACGCCTCGTGGGCGTCGTAGCCAGCGAAGACGGACGCCGGGTATGCCCGCGCCATGATGAGGGTGGAGGCTCCGTGGCCACACCCCACGTCCGCCACCCGTGCCCCGGCGCGCAGCTTCGCCTCCACACCGTCCAGCGCGGGTATCCACGCCTGAGTGATGCGGGTCTCGTAGCTTGGGCGGAAGAACCGCTCCACGCCCTCGAACACGCCCGCGTTGTGCTCGCCCCAGCCGACTCCCCGGCCGCTCCGGAACGCCGCGCTGATCTCGGGCTCGTCCTGCAGCGTCGCGGCGGCAAGCCGGAAGGCGCCCGGCAGGTACATGGGGCTCGTCTCATCGGCCAGCGCCACCGCATGCTCGTCGGGCAGGGTGTACCGACCGCTGGCGGGGTCGTACTCCACGTAGCCGCCCGCGGCCTGGTTGGCCAGCCACTCCCGCACGTACCGCTCGGCCGTGCCCGTGCGTCCCGCCAACTCTGCAGGGGTGACCGGTCCCGCGCCCGCCATGGCCCGATACAGGCCCAGCTTCTCACCGATCACCACGAGCCCGGCGCTGATCGTCGCTGCCAGGTCGCTCACAGCCTGCCCCACAAACGCGTGCAACCTCGCCTCATCCATCATCCGCTGCGCCATGTCGTCCTCCTTCCATCTCCCGCTACCACGGCCTTCGCCGGCCCCAACACCCATCCGCTGCGCTCCCTGCCGCCCGCACCCGCCACGGGTACGCGCAGCGGCCGGGTTGCGGTACGCCGCCAGCCACGGCCCTCCAGGCCACCGGGCCGTGGCGACGTAACCGCGTCAGATCAATCTCGTCGTCATCGATTGTTTGCGCTCTCATGGACAACCTTCCTCTCGAGTAAGAATCGCTACGTGGCGCCACTGCGGCAAGGTCGCCGGCTGAGTACCTGCATCGGTGTATCACGGCGCGCTGGGGTGATATAGTCCAAAAAATGGAGTGAGCTGAGAAAGATGGTCGCGGAGGTCCGCTCATGCGCTCCTACGGCGGATTCTGTCCCGTTGCCAAAGCGTCCGAAATCATCGCCGAGCGCTGGACCCCGCTCATCGTCCGCGAGCTGCTCACCGGCAGCCACCGCTTCCACGAGATCGAGCAGGGCGTGCCTGGTATCCCGCACTCCCTTCTGGTGCAGCGGTTACGCTTCCTGGAACGCGCCGGCGTGGTCGAGCGACGCGCCGAGCCCGCCAGCAAGCGCGTCGAATACTGGCTGACGCCCGCGGGATGTGATCTCTTCGAGATCGTCCGTGCGCTCGGAACATGGGGCCAACGTTGGGTCAACCACGATATCGGGCCAGCGGACGTCGATCCTCACCTGCTCATGTGGGACATGCACCGACGCATCCACCTCGACCGTCTGCCGGCAGGGAGAACCGTGGTGCAGTTCGACTTCCGCGGCATCAGCCAGCGGTCCTTCTGGCTGGTGCTAGAGCGGCCGGAGCCATCGGTCTGTTTCAAAGACCCGGGGTTTGACATCGACGTGCACGTGAATACCGATACCATCACGCTGCACCGCGTCTGGATGGGTCACCTGGCCCTGGCTGATGCGATGCGACAAGGGCTGGTGGAAGTCGATGGGCCGAGAGAGTTGGTACGCGCCTTCCCTAGCTGGCTGGCGCTCAGCCTCTTCGCCGCCGTGCCACCCGCTACGAGCCCCGTTGGATAAGATCGCCCGGACCATCGCGACGTCTTCTCTCGCGGCAGAGCCACATGCGTCATCATGCTCCTGCGCTGCGGCGCGTCAACGCGCGCTCTCTCCGCCCCGGGATGTGGTAGGAGCAGGAGCGCTTCCTCACGACGCCACCCGACGCCGGCTCACGTCGCTTGCCGCGGCCGATACTGCACCGCTTCGCCT
>Ga0209061_1004422_pt1 | contig 13578 bp, 13 predicted proteins | sample Coa_R1_10_FD_187157 | JGI IMG/M metagenome (GOLD analysis project Ga0209061, IMG submission 187157) | Surface soil microbial communities from Centralia Pennsylvania, which are recovering from an underground coalmine fire - Coalmine... | ecosystem: Environmental > Terrestrial > Soil >...
ACCGCATGACGATCGACCTGACCGACGTCAGCCGGCAAGTGGCCGGGTACTACAACTCGGGGCCGACGGCGGGGCGGTCGGCGGCGCAGGTGGCGTTCAAGTGCCTGACCTCGCCGCTGCTGCTGCCGATCAACGACGGGTCGTTCGCGCCGCTGGAGGTGGTCCTGCCGCCGGGGCGCGTGGTGTCGGCCACCAAGCCGGCCGCCGTGCGCTGGTGGATGACCATTCCCATGACGGTGGTGGACACGATCATCCGCGCCCTGGCGCCCGCCATGCCGGACAAGGTCGCCGCCGCGCACCACACCGACCTGCTGAGCATCCTCACCTACGGGCCGCACCCGCGCACGGGGCGGTTCGTGATCGGCATGGGCAGCCTGCCGGGCGGGGGCTGGGGCGCGAAGTACAACAGCGACGGCATGAGCGCCGTGGTGTGCATCAACGACGGCGACACCCACAACGCGCCGGTGGAGGCGGCGGAGACGCGCTTCCCGTATGTCATCGAAGAGTACGCGCTGCGGCAGGACTCCGGCGGGGCGGGCAAGTTCCGCGGCGGGCTCGGCGTGCGCAAGGTGGTGCGCATGCTCGGCGACCAGACGTTCAACAGCACCATCGAGCGGACGCAGTGCGCACCGTGGGGGCTGTTCGGCGGCCGCGACGCCCTGCCTAACCGGCTGTCGGTGCGGCGCGCCGACGGGCGCATCGAGACGTTCCCGAACGGTAAGGTGAGCGCCATGCGGCTGGCCGCCGGCGAGGCGTACATCATCGAGTCGGGCGGCGGCGGGGGATACGGCCCGCCGTGGGAACGGCCGGCCGAGCGGGTGCAGGAGGACGTGCGCGAGGGGTACGTGTCGCTGCAGGCCGCCCGCGAGCAGTACGGCGTGGTGCTCGACCCCGCGACGCTAGCGATCGACTGGGCCGCCACGGCGCGGCGGCGGGCGGAGCTGCGCGATGGCGGCTGACCTGGTGGAGGCGATCCGCGCGGCGCTGCGCGCGGGCGGCCGGCCACTGACCAGCAGCGAGCTGGCCGCGCGGCTCCGGCAGCCGCACGCCGAGGTAGAGGCGGCGCTGCTGGCCCTCGGCGCCGCGCCCGAGCTGGTCGTCGGCGAGTGGCCAGTGGGCGACCCACACTTCGGGCTCGACCGGGTGGTGGTAGCCGCCTGGGTGGGCGCGGCCGACGAGGCGGCCCGGCAGGCGGCCCTCGCGCGCTGCCGCCAAGTGTACGACGACCTGCTGCGCGACTTTCTAGCCTCGCACCGCTGCGTCTGACCGCGCGGCCGCCCATGTGGGGGTAGGGACGATGAGGCACTGGCTCCCGCTCTGGCTCGCCCTGCTGCTCACCGCTCTGGCGGCCTGCGCGCCGGCCGCCGAGCGGGCGGCGGCCCCGGCCTCCCCGGCGGCTGCGCCCGCAGCGGGCGGGGCGGCTACAGCGTCGCCTGCGGACGACCGCCCGCGCGCCGTGCCGCTGCACCCGCCGCAGCGCGTGCGGCTGGCCAATGTGGGGCTAGCCGCCCAGGCCCCGACCTTCCTCGCGCTGGAGCAGGGCTACTTCCGCGAGCTGGGCATCGAGATCGAGATCGTGAACCTGAACTCGACCGCCGAGATCGTGGCCCTGCTCAGCAGCGACCAGCTCGACGTGGGCTTCGGGGCCATCGCGCCCCAGTTGTTCAACGCCGTGGCGCGCGGCGTGGGCATCCGCCTGGTGGCCGACCACGGCAGCAACCTGCCCGGGCGCTCCACCCCCAGCCTGACGATCCGCAGTGACCTGCTGGCGCAGCACCCATGGACCGGCTATAGCGACCTGCGCGGCCTGAAGGTCGCCGTGCAGCAGCTCGGCACCCTGACCGAGTACTATCTGGAGCTGATGCTCCAGCGCGGCGGGCTGACGCGCGACGACGTGGAGATCGTGGCGCTGCCGTTCCCCGACATGAACTTGGCGCTGGCCAACAAGGCGCTCGATGCGGCGATCAACAACGAGCCGTGGGCGACCCAGCTCGAACAGGCCGGGGTGCTGCGCAAGATCGTGTACACCGACGACGTCGATCCCGGCGGCCACGTGGCGGGGATCCTATACAGCGAGACGTTCGCCCGCAACACCCCGGCCGCGCGGAACTGGATGGTCGCCTACCTGCGCGGCATCCGCGACTACTGGGACGCCTACGATGGCCGGCTCGACTTCCAGCGCGTGATCGACGTGCTGCAGAAGTACACCCCGCTGAAGGACGCGGCGCTGATCTGCAAGATCCCGCCCACCGGCCAGAACCCCGCCGGCTACCTCGACCCCGCGCGACTGGCCGCCTACCAGGACTGGTTCGTCGAGCGCGGGCTGGTCACCCGCCGCGCGGACATCAGCCAGGTGCTAGACCAGAGCTTCCTGGACTACGCCAACGCCGTGCTCGGCCCCTATCAGCCGGTGGAGCACCCGCGGAGGCCCAGCTGCTGATGCGTGACGTCCTGCACCCCGATGTCACGGTGGTCGGGGCCGGCATGGCCGGGCTCGCCGCCGCCCTCGCGGCTCAGGAGCACGGGGCGCGCGTGGCCCTGCTGGAGGCCGGTCCCGAGCCCGGCGGCTCGGCCGCGCTCTCGGCCGGCTTCGTCGCCACCTACCCAACGTACGACGCGCTGCGTGCGGCTATCCCCCTCGGCGATCCCGACCAGGGCCGCGTGCTCGTGGACGGCTACGAGGCCGCTATCCAATGGCTGCGGGCCCTCGGTGTGGCGGTCGTTCCCGCCGAGAGCAACGAGTTTCGCTTCGGCCGCACCCACCACCTGGAGCCGCCGGCCGCGCTGCGCCACCTGGCCACCGTGTTCCAGGCCCGTGGCGGCCAGCTGCACACGCGCACCCGCGCCGTGCGCCTCACTACCGACGAGACGGGGCGCGTGACCGGCGTGGTGGCTCGCCAGCCCGCCGGCCTCGTGGCGTTCGCCAGCGGCGCGGTCGTGCTGGCCAGCGGCGGCTTCCAGGGCAACCCCGAGCTGACCACCCGCTATATCGGGCGCTGGGCCGACCGCATGCTCGTGCGCTCCAACCCCCACAGCGTGGGCGACGGCCTGCTGATGGGGCTCGCGGTCGGCGCGGCGACCAGCCGGGGCCTGCACGCCTTCTATGGCCACCTGCTGCCCGCGCCGCCGGCCGTGCTCACGCCCCGCGATTTCCTGCCTGCCACGGCGTACTACAGCCGCTACGCGGTGCTGGTCAACCTGGGGGGCGAGCGGTTCACCGACGAGTCGCAAGGCGACGAGATGAACGCGCAGGCCGCCGCCCGCCAGGAGCAGGCTACCGTGTTCGCCCTGTTCGACCGCGCGGTGTACGAGCGGCGCATCCTGGGGCAGCCGCCTGGCCTCGACCGCGTGGCCATCACGCGCGCGCTGGGCGGCCGCGTGACCACCGCCCCTACCCTCGAGGCGCTCGTCGAGCACCTGGGCGCCTGGGGCGTGCGCACCCGCAGCCTGGCGCGCACGCTCGCCGACTACAACCACGCCATGGCCGCCGACAGCGACGCCGCGCTGCCCGTGCCGCGTGCCGCGCACCGGGCGCCGCTGGCCACCCCGGAGTTCTTCGCCGTGGCCCTCGCGCCGGCCATCACCTTCACCCACGGCGGGCTGCGCATCGACGCTCGCTGCCGGGTGCTGGATCGCGGCGGCCAGCCGATCGCCGGGTTGTACGCGGCCGGCGCCGACGCTGGTGGGACGTTTTACGAGCGCTACGGCGGCGGGCTCGCCATGGCGCTCACGCTCGGGCGCGCGGCCGGCACCACGGCCGCCGAGACGGCGCGCTCCTACGGCTGACGCCACGAGAGCTCGCCGAGGCCTCGCTGGAGGACACGATGAATCGCCTGCGGCGCGTTGTCCCCGCGATCACCGTCTGCGTGGTGACCTGGATCTTGAGTGCCTGCGCGGCCGGTGCGCCCGGGGCCGCTCCCGAGCGCGCCGTGCCCGCGCCAGCCAGCGGAGCCGCGCCCACCGTCCCGGTCGCGCCCAGCCCCCGCCCCCGACCCCTGTGCGCATCACCGACATCCAGATCACGTCGGCCGCCGGCAGCTACATCGCCGACGCGCGGGGCTACTTCGCGCAGGAGGGAATCCAGGCGGAGTTCCTCCCCATGGCCGGTGCCGACCAGGTGCCAGCGGTCGTCTCGGGCACGGCGGATGTCGCGGGCGCGGCGATCAACGCCTTCCTGTTCAACGCGCTCGCCCGCGGGGTACCCGTGAGGATCGTCGCCGACCACGGCGCGAACCTCCCCAACGCCTCGGCCGGCGGCATCGCCATCCGCAAGGACCTGGTCGATAGCGGGGCGTACCGGGGGCCGGCCGACTTGCGGGGCTGGCGGGTGGCCTCGGGAACCCCGGGCAGCGCGGCGGACATCGCGCTCGACCGCTTCCTGCGCCAGGGGGGGCTGACGCTCAAGGACATCGAGCTGGTGGTAATGCCGTTTCCCGACCAGCTTCCGGCGCTGGCCAACCGCGCGCTCGAGGCAGCGTACTACCAGGAGCCGTTCACCACCATCGCGGTGGAGCGCGGCATCGCGGTGCGCGGGCCGATCGGCTACGATGTCTACCCGGACCAGCAGATCGGGGTGGTGCTGTTCGGCGAGCGGCTGACCGGCGACCGCGACCTGGCCCTGCGCTACCTGCGCGCCTACACGCGCGGCGTGCGCGACTACGTGAAGGGCATCATGGAGCGCGACCCGGCGCTATTCGACGCGGTGGTGCCGATCCTCATCGAGCGCACCACGGTGAAAGAGCGGTCGCTGTTCGAGCGAGCGATCCCGTCGGGGCTGAAGGCCGATCCGATCCCCAACGTCCAGTCGATCCGCGACGACCAGGAGTGGTACCTGGAACAGGGCCTGATCTCCCAACGCGTCGATCTGGACGCGGTGCTCGACCTGTCGCTGATCCAGCAAGCGGTGCGGCAGCTGGGCTCCGCCCGCTGACCCAACGCTTGCGCGGCAGGCGGGCCCGTGTTACCCTCAGCTAACACCTGACGTCAGACATCACGCTCGCGCTAACCGAAGGCGCCCTGACGAGGAAGTGGATGCCGGCCCGCCCCACTCCGGCGCGCGCCTACCATCGCATCGTAGCGCAGATCCGCGGCGAGATCTTCGCCGGCCGGCGCCGGCCCGGCGACCGGCTGCCGCCCGAGCCCGCCCTGGCTGCCCAGTTCGGCGTCAGTCGCGCCGGGGTGCGCGAGGCGCTGCGGGTGCTCGAGCTCCAGGGGCTGGTGCAGGTGCGGCACGGCCACGCGGGTGGGGTGTTCGTGGCCGAGCCCAGCTGCGCGCCGGCGGTCGGCGCGCTCGAGGACCTGCTGCGCCGCCGCTACCTGGACGCCCGCGAGCTGTACCAGGCGCGGCAGGCGGTCGAGCCGGCCATGGTGCGCCTGGCGGTCGAGCGCGACGCCGCCGCGCTCGCCGCGGCGCTGGCCGACAACGTGGCCCGTGCGGCCGCCGCCTGGGCTGCCGGGCAGTCGCTGTCGGCGGTGAACCGCGAGTTCCACCGCCTCGTGGCCGAGCAGGCGGGCAACCGGGTGCTCGCGCTGGTGATGCAGGTGCTCCAGGAGCTGCTGGAACAGCACGATCAGCGGCAGCCCCCGGCGCGGGCGCTGTCGCGCTGCGCGCTGGCCGACCACCGCCGCCTGCTGGCCGCCGTGCGAGCCGCCGACGCGCCGCGGGCCGAGCAGCTGATGCGCGAGCACCTGGCGCGGCTCGCCGGCCGCCTGCGCCCGCCCGCGCCGCTCCGCCTCCGCGCCCCGGCGGGGCGCGCGGCCGCAACGACTTCCGGCGCTCATTCTGCCGCAGGGCACAGAGAGGAGAGCAGGACGCCATGACCACCCCCGCCACCACGCCGGGCACGGCGATCCAGGACCTGCGCGACTGGCTCCAGCGTGTCGAGGCCATCGGCGAGCTGGTGCGCGTGCGGGAGCCCGTCGACCCGATCCTGGAGATGAGCAGCATCACCTACCTCGTGGCCAAGCAGACCCCGTCGCCGGCCGTGCTGTTCGAACGCATCAAGGGCTACGAGGACAGCCCGATCGGCGCCCGCTCGCTCTGGAACCTGCTCGGGCCCAGCTTCAAGCGGATCGCGCTGACCCATGAGGAGCCGGTGGATCTGCCGAAGCTGGAGCTGATCCGGCGGGTCAAGGAGAAGATGAACCGGCGCATTCCCCCGCGCGAGGTGTTGCCCTCCGAGGCGCCGGTCTACGAGAACTCGCTGTACGGCGACGACATCGATCTCTACCAGCTGCCGATCCCCAAGCACTGGCCGCTCGACGGCGGCCGCTACGCCGGCACCGCCGACGTGGTGGTGACCCGCGATCCCGACACTGGCTACCTCAACCTCGGCACCTACCGCATGATGCTCCAGGGGCCGCGCCAGACCGGCCTGTACCTGTCGCCGGGCAAGGACGCGCGCCTGCACATCACGCGCGCCTGGCAGCGCGGTGAGACGCTCAAGATCGCCGCGGCCTGGGGCATCGACCCGCTGTTCATGGTCGTCGGCTCGCAGACGTTCCCCAAGAACGTCAGCGAGTACGAGTTCGCGGGCGGTATCAAGGGCGAGCCGATCGCGGTGGTGCGGGCGAAGACCTCCGACCTGCTGATCCCCGCCCACGCCGAGCTAGTGGTGGAGGGGGAGATCCGCCCCAACTCGATCCAGAAGGAGGGGCCGTTCGGCGAGTTTCCCGGCTACTACGGGCGCCCGGAGGCCGGCTGCCCGCTGGTGGACATCACGGCGGTCCACTTCCGCACCCGCCCGATCCTCACCAACGCGCTGATGGCCGACTACCCCTCCTGCGAGCAGAGCGCGTTTTTCGGCGTGGCGCGCTCGGCGCGCATCTGGAGCGACCTCGACCGGCTGGGCGTGCCGGGCATCCACGGGGTGTACGCTGTGCCGGCCGGCGCGGGCGGCTTCGGCATGACCATCGTCAGCCTGGAGCAGCGCTACGCGGGCCATGCCGCCCAGGTGCTGGCGCTAGTGGCCCAGGTGCCCGGCGGCGCCTACTACACCAAGTGGATCATCGCCGTCGACGAGGATGTGGACCCCACCGACATCGACCAGGTGATCTGGGCGATGAGCAGCCGCTGCAACCCGATCGACGACATCGACATCCTGCGCAACACCTGGTCGACCTGGCTCGACCCCAGCCAGAACCCGCCCGAGAAGCGGCCCTATGGCTCCAAGGCGCTGATCAACGCCTGTAAAGAGCACCGCTACCTGCCGGTGTTCGCCAAGCGCACCACGCTGCGCGAGGACGTGTATCGCAGCATCGCCGCGCGGTGGCACCAGCTCGGCCTGCCCGGCGAGGTGCCGCCCGTACGCGCCTTCGAGCGCGACGAGCAGGTAGTGTACCACGAGACCGGCGCCTTCGAGCCCGGTGCCCCCCAGGCGGAGGCCGGGCCGGCCAGCGCGCCGAACATCCCAGGCCTCCAGCGCGAGGACGAGAGCAACGGCAACGCTTTCATGATGTAGCGGCGCGCCGCCGCGGCCGGGGTGGGGCGCGCCCCACCCCGATTCTCACCCTGGGGGAACGATCATGAGCCCGACGCGGCCAGCGAATACCCCGGCGTTCGATGCCCCCGAGCTGCACCCCCTCAAGGAGCTGCTGATCACCGGGCACCACATCCTCGATCGCGAGGGGATCACCGACGGCTACGGGCACCTCAGCGTGCGGGTGCCGGGCGCCGACGCGTTCCTCACCCTGGCGCGCGTGAGCCCTCGCCTGGTGGACGCCGACCACTTGATCCTGCTCGACTTCGACGGCAACTACCTGGGCGGCAACCCGACCCCGCCGTTCGAGTGGCCCATCCATGCGCGCACGCTGCGGGCGCGGCCGGACGTGACCAGCGTGGCGCACACGCACTCGGTGTGGAGCCAGCTGTTCAGTGTGCTGCCGCTGCCGCTGCGGCCCGTGAACCACTACGGCAGCTGGCTGCCGGCCGAGGGGCTGCGCGTGTACGAGCCGGCGGGGCTGGTGCGCACCATCGAGCAGGGCGACGCCCTGGCCGCCACGCTGGGCGACGCGCCGGCGGTGCTGCTGCGCAGCCATGGCGATGTGGTCGTCGGCGACAGCATCGAGGCGTGCGTGCAGCGCACGCTCCGCCTGGCCCACACCGCGCACCTGCTGCACCTCGCCCTGCTGCACGGCGAGCCGCGCTACCTCTCGGCCGAGGACTTGGCCGCCTTCAACGCGGGTGGGCGCGACTGGACCCGCGGCTGGCAGTATTATCTCAGCCGCCTGGCGCCCGGGCGCTGAAGCGCTTGGGCCGCTGCCAGCCAGGCGGTTGGCAGCCCAGGGAAGCCCGGTGCGGCACGGCTGCAGGAACAGCGCGGCGGGCGTTGCGTGAGGCCGCGCGAGGCGGGCTCGTGGCGGTTCCTGTTGGGGCCGGCGCCGAGCATCGGAACTTGCTCGACACGGGTGGGCCGCGTGGCCGGCGCCAACCGCGGTGCTGGCGGCCGCTCACCCCGGCGGAAGCCAGGGAGGATAGCGATGCACCTCCGAGCGGTAGCGCCCGTGGTCCTAGTGCTCGCGGCGCTGAGCGGGCTGATGGGTTGCACCGGGGCGGGCAGTGCCGGCCGCGGCAGCTCGCCCCAGCCCGCGGCGGCCGAGCGGCCCGCGCAGGCCAGCGCGACCCCCTCGCCGCCCATGTCGCTACGGCCCGTGAAGCTGAGCTACGTCAACGCGCTCGACCAGGCGCCGCTGTTCTGGGCCATCGATCGTGGCTACTTCGAGGCTCAAGGCATCGAGCTCCAGACGGAGCCGGTCCAGTCGGCCGCCGATGCCATTGCTTTCCTGGCCAATGGGCAGCTCGATGTGGCGATGGGAGCCATCGCGGTCCCGCTGTTCAACGCCGTCTACCAGGGCCTCGATGTGCGCATTATCGCGCCCGTGGCGTATGTAGCCCGCAACGCGGTCCTCGTGCGCAAGGACCTGTGGGATAGCGGCGTCGTGCGGTCGGTCGCCGACTTCCGCGGTCGGCGCGTCTACAGCGTGGCGCCTGGCTCCGGCGCCGTCTACATCCGCACGCAGGTGCTAGAGAATGCCGGCCTGCGCCCCGAGGATGTCGAGGCGATCACCATGCCCCTGCAGGACGCGCCCCTCGCCATGGCCAACCGCCAGATCGACGGTGGCGTGTTCTCCGATCCGTGGGCCACGCGCATGTTGTTGGAAGGCAGCGCTGTGGCGCTCGATCCCGGCCCGCTGCCCGAGCGCTTGTCGATCGTACTGATGGCGGGCAGCCGCCTGCGGGAGGCGGAGCCCGAGCTGGGCCGGCGCTTCTTGCTCGCCTACCTGCGCGCCGTGCGCGAGCTCCAGACGGACGAGCAGCTCAAGAGCGACGCCGCCACGGCCGTGTTCGCGCGCTGGACAGGGAACCAGCCCGAGCTGGTGCGCCAGCTGCAGTACCTGCCGCGCTTCGAGCCGAACTTTGTCATCGACACCGATAGCCTGCTCGATCAACAGCGCGTGCATATCGCCTCGCGGGCCACGACCTATACCGATCCGCTGCCCGCCGAGCGGTTGATCGACACGCGACTGGCCGACTACGCGGTGGCGCAGCTGGGCCGCTGGCCGGCCGGTCGCTGAGGCCCCCCACGCCCGCGGGCAGCCGCGCTTTCGCCCCCTGGGCGGTATGCTTGGGGCGGTGCCCGGCGCGTATAATGGCCCTACCCGCGGGCCGGAACCGTGAAGGAGGCAGACGATGGCCGAGATCGTGCTGGGCGTGGCCACCTCGCATGGGCCGTTGCTGAGCACCCCGCCGGAAGAGTGGCACCAGCGCGCTGAGGCTGATCGCCGCAACCCCGCCCTGTGCTACCGCGGCGAGACGTACACGTTCTCCCAGCTCCTCGAGCTGCGCGGCGGCGGGCGGTTCGCGGACGAGTGCGCACTGGAGCGGCGCCAGGCGCGGCACGCTGCCTGCCAGCAGCACCTGGCTACCCTCGGCCGGGTGCTGCGCGACGTGGCGCCCGACGTGGCCGTGATCATCGGCGATGACCAGGACGAGGTGTTCCACGAGGACAACTTGCCAGCCCTCGCCCTCTATTGGGGCGAGACGATCCCGAACCTGCCCATTCCGGCCGGGCGGCTGGCCGCGATGCCGCCGGGAGTGGCCATCGCGGCCTGGGGCCACGTCCCGCCCGAGCCGTGCTACTATCCCGGCGCGCCAGCTCTCGGCCGCTACCTCATCGAGGCGCTGATCGCCGAGGGCTTCGACGTGGCGCACTCGCGCCGCCTTCCCGACGGCCCGCACGGCCCCGGCAGCATCTCGCACGCCCACGGCTTCGTCTACCGGCGCCTGTTCCACGATGCGCCAGTGCCCAGCGTGCCGGTGTTCATCAACACCTACTACCCGCCCAACCAGCCGAGCGTGGCGCGCTGCTACGCTTTCGGCGAGGCGCTGGGCCGCGCCATCGCCCGCTGGCCGGCGCGCCAGCGCGTGGCGGTTATCGCCTCGGGGGGCCTCACGCACTTCGTGATCGAAGAGGAGTTCGACCGCGCGCTGCTGGAGGCGCTGGCGCGCAAGGACGCTGCCGCCCTCACAGCCCTGCCCGACCGCTACTTCCAGTCGGGCACCTCGGAGAGCAAGAACTGGATCGCGCTGGCGGGCGTGCTCGCCGAAACTCCACTGCGCATGACCCTGGTCGACTACGTGCCGTGCTACCGCTCGGAGGCTGGCACCGGCGCCGCGATGGGCTTCGCCTACTGGCGATAGGCAGCGCGGCTACCGCAGTGTGAACCGTCCCGCTCGCGCGCCGTGCGCTCTTTCACTGCGCGCCGGCGCGGGCCCCTGCTACCGTGCGGCAGTAGCCCCACGACAGCACACGGGAGAGCGAGGACGAACGATGCGTCGCTATCTGTTGGGTGCACTGGGATGTAGTACGGCTATCATCGTGGTGGGCACCGCGTGCAGCCTAGCGCCATGGCAGCCCCGGCCTGGCGGTGCACCACGGGAGGCGCCGCCCCCGGCTCTACTCGGCCCTGGCCAGCCGCCAGCCGCGCCCCCCGCGGCGGATACCTCCAGCGCGCCGGCGGTGCCGCCGGCCGAGGACCCCACCCTGCCCCCTGCCGCGCCCGCGCCGCCGGCTCCCGCGGCGGAGACCGCCGCCGAACCGGAGACGCTCTCGGAGGCGCAGTATAAAGCGGCTGTCCTACCGCTATTCCGCCGCCTGCGCCAAAACGGCCTCGACAGCGTGGGCCTGCCGCCGATCGCTAGCTGCCGCGAGGTGAGCGAGCCGCGCCGCCGGCTGGTGGGGCTGCGCGCCGAGCTCGACGACATCGAGCGGGAGCTGAACGCGCTGGCCTACCCTGCCAGTGTGCAGCGCGCGCACAGCGACCTGGGGCACGCGCTGCACGCCCAACGCGCCGCCCACGACCTGCAGTTGGAAGCACTCGACCAGTGTGCCCACCCCAGCGCGCTCGCGGACCGCCTCCAGCGGGCGACGAGCGCGCTGCTAGAGGCACGGAGGTACTGGGAAGAGGCGCGTCGCCGCCTGGACCTCGCGCCCTGAGACAGACAAGGCGGGCACCCCGCCGAGGGCGCACCACGAGGGGCGGTAGCTCGCCGTGGTGCGCCCGTCTGCTACGAAGGGATGCTAGCGGTAGCTGCGCACGCGCTCGAAGCAGCTCGAGCAATACACCGGCTTGTCGGTGCGCGGCTGGAACGGCACGTAGGCGGTCTGACCGCACTCCGAACAGATGGCGGTGAACATCTCGCGGCGCCCGCCGCCATAGCCACCACCGCCGTAGCTACCGGTGTCGTACGACGTGCCCGAGCCCGCCCCCAGGCGCTGCTTGCGGGCCGCCCGACACTCGGGGCAGCGCCCCGGCTCGTTGGTGAAGCCCTTCTGGGCGAAGAACTCCTGCTCACCGGCCGAGAAGGTGAACTCCCGACCACACTCGCGGCACACCAGGGTTCGGTCAACGAAACTCACGAATGTCTCCTTTTGTGAGACGGCTTGCGTGGGTAAAGGCAGAGGCATCGTGAGCTGGAGAGCGGGGCGACCTCAGCGTGGGCGCTTGGGGTGCGACCGCGTCGACGCAGCGCGAGGCTTGACCTTTCCACTGCCTCTATTGTAGCCCAGCCGCGCGCCGAGCGCAATACCCATTTTGCCAGATTTGCGCGGCCCTCGCCCGGCCCCGCGGGCGACTGGCGCGCCCCGGTATAATGCCCCGGAGGCGCGACTTTCCGCGAGGCAGCAGTGGCGGGCAGAGCGGATCTTCCCGAGGACCTGCGCAAGCAGATCGAGGAGGCGCTACGGGCGGGCCAGGCCGACCGCCTGCCACCGCCGCGAGCCGCGCCGCCGCGCCGGCCGCGGGTGGCTCTCCCCGACCCCCGCCCGCGCTCCCCGCAGCAGCTCCTGCTGGTTAGTGCCCTGGTAGCCCTGGCCGGCTGGGTCGTTGTTTTTCCGTTCAGCCGCGAGCTTCTCTACCTGGGTCTGCTCGGCATCGGGGTGGCCCTGCTGAGCCTGCTGCTCCGACCGCAGGGCCGCAGCCGCCACTACTGGCGCGGCCGGCCCGTCGACCTGCCGCCGGCGAGCTGGCAGGAGCGCGTGTACCGCTTGCTGTACCGCGACTGACCGCGCCACATCCAACGGGGCGCCCCGCCCCCAGCGCTGGGAGGGCTGCATGGGCAAGATCGCGTTCGTGTTCCCGGGCCAGGGCGCCGCAGCTGTCGGCATGGGGCAGGCGCTGATCGCCAGCCACCCGGCCGCGGCTGCCGTCTGGCAGGCCGTCGTCGCCGTCATGCCCGAGCTAGACACCCTGTGCCGCGAGGGCCCGCTGGAGCGGCTGGTCGAAACCGGCTACGCCCAACCGGCCCTGTTCGGGGTCGACTGCGCCTGCCTGGCGGCGCTCACTGCGGCGGGCGTCGCGCCAGATGCCGTGGCCGGACACAGCTTGGGGGAGTACGCCGCGCTGGTCGCGGCGGGTGCTCTGGAGGTCGAGGAGGGGCTAGCGCTGGTGCGCGCGCGCGCCGCGGCCATGCAGCGAGCCTGCGCACGCCCTGGCACCATGCTCGCTATCACCGGGCTCACCGCCGAGCAGGTCGAAGCCGTCGTCGCGGCCTGGGACGGCGACGGGGTGATCGCCGTGGCCAACTACAACGCGCCGGGCCAAACGGTTATCTCAGGCGACCGGGCGGCGCTACGGGCAATCGCCCCCGCGTTCGAGCAGGCGGGCGCGCGGGTCACCGAGCTGGTCGTGGGGGGCGCGTTCCACTCGCCCCTCATGGCGCCCGGCGAGCCCGAGTTCTGGCCAGCGCTGGCCGCGGCGCCGTTCCGCGACGCGCGGGTGCCGGTGATCTGCAACACGACCGCCCAGCCCACGACCGCTGCCGAGGCGCTGCGCGGCGCCCTACGCTCCCAGATGACCGGCAGCGTGCGCTGGCAGCAGTCGGTGCAGGCCATGCTCGGCCTGGGCGTGGAGGCATTCGTCGAGGTGGGCCCGGGCCGCACCCTGCTGGGGCTGATCCGCCGCTGTCTACCGCGCGATGCCCGAGTACGGCTCCTCAACGTGGAAGACCCCGCATCGCTAGAAAAGACCTTGGCCGCGCTGCGGGCCGGCCCATAGCCGCCGCGCCAGGGCGTTCTGTCA
>Ga0209061_1004424_pt1 | contig 13570 bp, 9 predicted proteins | sample Coa_R1_10_FD_187157 | JGI IMG/M metagenome (GOLD analysis project Ga0209061, IMG submission 187157) | Surface soil microbial communities from Centralia Pennsylvania, which are recovering from an underground coalmine fire - Coalmine... | ecosystem: Environmental > Terrestrial > Soil > Unclassified...
GCGGGTGTCGGCATCGCGAAGGCGGCATTCACGGGTTGCGCGCAGTGAGCAGGGTGGAGCTAGAGTGTGAACCGCGTGGCCGCCCCGTTAGCGGGAGGCGCTGTGAGCAGGGCCTTATCTGTCTGGCGTCCGCGAAGCCATGCCAGATGAGGGTCCGGCTCGCCGGGCATGCCGAAGAGGCTGCCGGGGTCGCGAGAAGGCGGGGTCGCGAGAAGGCGGGGCCGCGAGAAGGCGGGGCCGCGAGAAGGCGGGGCCGCGAGAAGGCGGTAGCGACAGAAAAGGCGGTAGCGACAGAGGCTAAGGAGGCCGGCTACGGAGGTGTAGCTGTGTCCCGCGGGTGGCACGTACCCGGTAAACGGGCTCACGGGTAGTACGGAGCTGGTAAAAAGGGGTAACCTGCGCATGCTGGTCGCGGGATACGGGGCGGACGTCATCGTCTGTCGCCGTGGGTGCTCTGCATAGAGCCAGACACAGGGAACGATGGGGCCCATGAAAGGACGTGTGCTAGTCGTCGATGACGACGCGGCGCTCGCGGAGATGCTCGGCATCGTGCTCCGCGGCGAGGGGTTCGAGCCTACGTTCGTATCCGACGGGGACAAGGCACTTGAGGTCTTCCGTGAGACCCGGCCCGATCTGGTGCTGCTCGACCTGATGCTGCCCGGTTCGGACGGGATCGATGTGTGTCGTCAGATCAGGGGCGAGTCGGGCGTGCCGATCGTCATGCTGACGGCGAAGACCGACACCGTGGACGTGGTCCTGGGGCTTGAGTCCGGGGCGGACGACTACATCCTCAAGCCGTTCAAATCCAAGGAACTCGTCGCCCGGATCCGGGCCCGGCTGCGCCGGACGGATGAGCCGGCGCCGGAGATGCTGCAAATCGGGGACGTGACGATCGACGTGGCCGGCCATTCGGTCAAGCGGAACGGCGAGACGCTCAGCCTTACGCCGCTGGAGTTCGACCTGCTGGTCGCGCTCGCCCGCAAGCCAAGGCAGGTGTTCACCCGTGAGGTGCTGCTCGAGCAGGTCTGGGGTTACCGGCACGCGGCGGACACCCGGCTGGTGAACGTGCACGTACAGCGGCTCCGGGCCAAGATCGAGCGGGATCCTGAGCATCCGGAGATCGTGGTCACGGTCCGCGGCGTGGGATACAAGGCGGGACCTGGCTGATCCTGGGATGGAGCGGTCACCGGTTAACCCTGACGCGGTCGGCACGCCCGTCGCGCCGCCCGCCGTGGCCGCGCCTTCCGTCGTATCCGCGTCACCGCCGGCCGCGCCCGTGTCACCGCCGGCCGCGCCCGCGCCAGCCCACGCGACGACGGTCCTGGGAACGGCACCCCCGGCGGCCCCCCGGGCGGCAGCCCACCCGAGAGCAACCGTCCCGGGGGAAACCTCCCAGGAGGCGGCCGCTCCGGGAGGGGCGCCGCGGGCAGCGGCGACCGCGGCAGCGCAGCGGGACATTCGCGAGCCGTGGGAGATGGCGCTGCGCCGCAGGAAATGGGTCCGCTGGGTGGTCAGCTGGCTGCCGCACCGGCTGACGATCCTGATCCGCACCATCCTGCGCTGGGAACACTCGGTCATCGCCAGGGCGAAGCAGCGCTGGCACCGGAGCCTGCAACTGCGGGTCGTCGGCACCACGCTGGTGATCTCCGCCACGATGATCGCCGTGCTCGGCTTCTTCCTCACCGAGCAGATCCAGGTTGGCCTGCTGCTGAACGCCGAGAAGACCGCGCGGTCCCAGGCGCTCGCCGAGCTGAACACGGCACGGTCGCTTACCGGCCTGACCCAGGACCGGCCGAACCCGGAGGGCGCCCTGCGGTTCATGATCGACGCCTACCGGGCGCTGCAGCCAACGAGCAGCGCGACCACCACGTACTACGTGGTGGTCGGGCTGAACGCCGACCTCGTGCACAACCCGGGGTTCGTCCAGTGGGAGACCGGCGTCGACCCAGCGCATACGCTGCCGCCCGCGCTCGTCGCCGATGTCCAGCAAGAGCAGACCGCGGAAGAGCAGGGCGGCAAGGCGGAGAGCCTGCTGTACTACGCCCCGACCACGCTGGTGTTCCAGGGCAGCGAGCAGAGCGAGCCGGCGATCGCGGTCGGCGCGCCGCTCGGGAACTGGTACCAGCTCTACTTCGTGTTCCCGCTCGACCAGCAGCAGCAGACGCTCCAGTTCGTGCAGACCACGCTGATAGGCGTCGGGATCGCGCTCGTCGCCCTGCTCGCCGCCATCGTCTCGCTGGTCACCCGCTGGGTAGTGCTGCCAGTCCGGCACGCGGCGCGGGCGGCGCAGCGCCTGTCCGCGGGACGGCTCGAGGAGCGGATGGCGGTCGGCGGCGCGGACGACCTCGGTTCGCTGGCCACGTCCTTCAACGACATGGCGGACAGCTTGCAGGAGAAGCTGCGCGAACTCGAGGAGCTGTCCAGGGCGCAACGGCAGTTCGTCTCGGACGTGTCGCACGAGCTGCGCACGCCGATGACGACCATCCGGATGGCCGCGGAGGTCCTCTACGAGGCGAGGGAACAGCTCGACGCCGCCGCGGCCCGTTCGGCCGAGCTCTTGCAGAGTCAGACCGAACGGTTCGAGGTACTGCTCACGGACCTGCTGGAGATCAGCAGGCACGACGCCAACGTCGCCACGCTGGACGCCGAGCCCGCGGACATGTGCGACATCGCGCGCCGCAGCGCCGACGACGCACAGCAACTCGCCGAGCGGCGCGGCTGCCGCATCGAGTTCCGGCTGCCCGCGGAGGCCTGCATGGCCGAGGTAGACCGGCGGCGGGTGGAGCGGATCCTGCGCAACCTGCTCGTCAACGCGGTGGAACACGGCGAGGGCAAGGACGTGGTGGTGACGGTGGCCGCCGACAGCGACGCTGTCGCGGTCGCCGTCCGCGACCATGGCGTGGGCCTCGGCCCCGGGGAAGAGCAGCTGGTTTTCGAGCGGTTCTGGCGCGCGGACCCGGCGCGGGCCCGGACCACCGGCGGTACCGGGCTCGGCCTGGCTATCGCGCTGGAGGACGCCCGGCTGCACGGGGGATGGCTGCAAGCGTGGGGCGAGAAGGGCCGCGGCTCGGTGTTCCGGCTGACGGTTCCGCGGGTGGCGGGACACCCGATCGCCGGTTCGCCCCTGCCGCTCGGGCCGGATGAGGCGGAGGTCGTCACCAGCGCCCTGGAGGCCGACCTGACGGGCGGCGCTCGTGGGTAGCGGTGTCCCGTCCCGGTGCCGTCCGGCCCGGCGGCCCGGTGCCCGGCGGCCCGTGCTCGCGGTGCTCGCCACGCTGGCCGTCGCGGCGTTCGCCGCGGGGTGCGTCTCCATGCCAGGCGGCGGTCCGGTGCTGTCGTACACCGTCACTCAGGGAGCCGGCGCGCAGGGCCAGCCCTTCCCGCAGATGTACCTGCCGCCGCCGGGTAACGGCTGGAAGCCGGAGCAGATCGTCCAGGGATTCCTCACCGCTTCGGCCAGCTTCGCGGACGGGCAGCAGCTGGCGCGCGAATACCTCACGCCGCAGTTCAGCCGCGCGTGGCATCCGAACTGGTCGGCGACGGTATTCAGCAACGGCCCCGTCGTCAGGCCGGCGGTCTATCACGGCGCCGGCCCCAGGCAGGAGGCGCGGGTCGTCGTCACCGGAACGGTGCAGGCGAACCTGTACGGATCCGGCAGCTACGCGGTCCCCCGGGCCAAGTCCCAGGCAGGGCCGGTACCGTTCACGTTCACCCTGGTCAGGGACAATGGCCAGTGGCGGATCTCCAGCGCGCCGCCGGTACTGCTGCTCACCAGCGACCTGTTCAAGGACGCCTACCAGCTGCGGAACCTGTACTTCTTCGATCCCGCGGATCATTCCCTGGTGCCGGACCCGGTGTACGTGCCGCTGCGGGCCACTCCGGCCGACTTGATGAACGGGCTGGTGAACGACCTGATCACCCCGCCGCGGGACTGGCTGTCCCGTGGTGCCACCAATACCGCATTCCCGCCCGGTACCAAGCTGCTCGGCGACGTCACGCTGGACGGCGGCACCGCGTCCGTAGACCTGGGCGGCGCCATAGCCAAGATCCCGGCCCGCGCGGTGACTCAGGTGATGCAGCAGGTGTCCGCGCAGTTGTGGTGGACGCTGTCCGGCTCCGGCCAGGGGGGCCCGGCGGTGCAGTCGATCCAGGTGTCCGTCAACGGCAAGCCGTGGCTCCCGCCGGACAGCGAGGAGAACCCGGTGCAGCACCAGGTTCTCTACAGCCCGCCCGCGGGCGCGAACAGCGTGTTCTATTACCTGGACGGAGCCGGGAACCTGTGGAGCCGCGACGGCGCCCAGGCCAAGCCGGTCAAGGTCGCCTACATCGGCCCGGGCTATTCGCAGATCGCGGTGTCACCGGATCGCCGGTACCTGGCCGCCCTGCGCGATGGCTCGCTGTTCATCGGGCCGGTCCGCGGGCCGCTGTCCAAGCGGGAGGGCACCGGGTACACCACGATGAGCTGGGATCCGGCGGGCAACCTGTGGGCGACGACGGCTGGCCAGATCGTCATGCTGCGCGGCGCGGCGAATCCGGGGCAGTCGCAGGGCCAGCCGGTCGATGTGACCGTGGTGAACTCAGACGGCATCACCCCGGCCGCCGGACCGTTCACCGCCCTCCGGGTCGCGCCGGACGGCGTGCGGGTGGCGATCATCGGCAGCGGCACGGACCTGGATTTCGGCGCGATCGTCTGGGAGCCGGGTGCCCGTGCCAGGCAGGCGGTCATCAAGATCATGCTCTCGCCGTTCTCCGTCTCCGGAACGGGCGCCACCACGTTCAGCGCGGTGACCTGGTACGGTCCGGACAACGTGATCACGCTCGGCGGTCCGGGGGACGCGCTGACCGAGTACCCGGTCGACGGCGGTACTTCGACATCGCTCCCGGCGGAGCCGCACATCCAGTCGATCACGGCCAGTTCCGGGGCCGCGCTGATCGCCGGGCTGGAAAGGGGCGGCATCGCGGCCGACGCCAGCCTCTCCGGATCGTGGATGAGCGTCCCCGGGGCGACGACCGGCATCTCTCCGGTTTACCCGGGGTGACCGGCCGCGGGTGTGCCCGGGGTGACCGGCTGCGACATTCCCGCCTAAAGAGTTCGCTATGTGAATTATGAGCGGTTTGTGACTGATGTACCCCCTGACATTTCGCTCGTAGCGAGCTAGCGTTCATGCATGGCACTCGCCCGGGTCCGTGGTTGCGCCGGGCGGGCCCTCCCGGCAGCAGGAGGGTCCACCTGGCAAGCCGATGCCAGCCGCAGGCGAAACGGCCCACGTAAGGCGACTTCTCGTCGACCGATCACGGTGCGGCTTAGAGGTAAGTCCTGCCCCGACGGGGAATACCGAGTTCCCCGCCCCGGGAGAAGGGCAGTAGTGGCTACAGAGGCCGCGAACCCCTCAGCAGGCGGATGTGGGGGCGAAGACCAGGTCGGCCGGGCGAGTGCCCTTCCATCGCTCAGCTCCAGCCGTAAGGGGATCGAGATGGACATCACCTTCAAGGGCAGGCACACCAGCGTCCCGGAGCGCTTCCGGAGGCACGCCGCGGGCAAGCTGGCCAAGCTCGAGAAGCTCGATCAGAAGGCGCTCCGGATCGATGTAGAGGTGTCCAAGGAACGGAACCCGCGGCAGGCCGACCGAAGTGAGCGGGTCGAGCTCACGATCAGATCCAGGGGCCCGGCGATCCGGGCCGAGGCCGCCGCCGACGACCGGTACGCGGCACTCGACCTCGCGTTCGCCAAGCTCGAGGGGCGGTTGCGCAGGGCGTCGGAGCGGCGCAAGGCCCGCCATGCCGATGTCTCGATCCGGTCGGTGGAGGTGGCAGCCGCCGTGACCGCGCCGCAAGACGGGCGCGGGGCCGCGACGGCCGGCACAGCGGACCGCCCGGCCGGGGAAACCGCCCTCCCCGCGGACACGGGGGTCCTTGATGGCGCGCGCGGGCGGCGCAGGCTTAACGGGCGCGCCCGCCCGGAGGCAGTCCTCCCCCTGCCGGCGATGCCGGGTGACCCGGAATACCCTTACCGGGACGAGGCCGACCCTGAGGCGGCCTCGTCCGGCCTGGTGCCGATCCAGATGGAGGGCGACGGCCCGCTGGTCGTCAGGGAGAAGCTCCACACGTCGCGCCCGATGACCATCGATCAGGCGCTCTTCGAGATGGAACTCGTGGGGCACGATTTCTACGCGTTCCGCGACAGCCAATGCGGCCTGTTCAGCGTGGTCTACCGCCGCCGCGGCTACGACTACGGTGTCATCCGCCTGGTAGAGGACGCCGTGGAGCGCTAGGCCGCCCAGCCCGGCGCACCCGTGGCCGGGTGCCCAGCCTCCGGAAGTCCCGCGGGAGCGTTGGGCATGGGGAGACGGGCAGCCCCCCCGCCGGGAGCCACCGGGGGCTCTGCGCCGGGGCGGCCCCCCGCCGGGAGCCACCGCGGGGGGCTTTGCCCCGGGGGGAGGCAGAGCCCCCGCGGGGAGCCACCGTGAGGGCTCTGCCGCCCGGGGTGTATAGAGTCCTATTCTGTGCGTGAGCGGCGAATGGAGCGGAAGGAGCGGCCGTGACCGATCGGCCCAGGACGGCCCCTGGCTCAGCCGGGACGATAGCGACCGGGCAGCCGACGGCTGGCGCGCACCCCAGAGCCGGTACGGTGCCCCGGCCAGGGGCGGGCGCGCCGGAGTCGGCGTCTGGCCTGCCCCCCGCGCCGGCGGCCGGAGGCTCGGAGCCGGGCGGCGACGCCGCGCAGGGCACCGACCCGATCCGGGTGCTCATCGCGGACGACCATGCCCTGTTCCGCCGCGGGCTTGAGATGGTCCTGGAGGAAGAGGACGGCATCGAGCTCATCGGCCAGGCATCAGACGGCGCCGAGGCGGTGCAGATCGCCAGCGAGGCGGTGCCCGACGTGGTGCTGATGGACATCCGGATGCCGAAGACCACGGGCATCGAGGCCGCGCGGCAGATGAAAGAGGTCGCGCCGAGCGCGAAGATCGTGATGCTGACGATCAGCGACGAGGAAGAGGACCTCTTCGAGGCGATCCGGGCCGGCGCGAGCGGCTACCTGCTCAAGGACATCCCGCTGGATGAGGTGGCCGAAGCGGTCCGCGCGGTGCACGGCGGCCAGTCGCTGATCAACCCGTCGATGGCCGGCAAGCTGCTCACCGAGTTCGCCGCCCTCGCCCGGCGGGACGCCGAGGAGGAACCGGCCAAGCACGCGCCCGCGCCGAAGATCACCGAGCGCGAGATGGAGGTGCTGCGGCTCGTCGCCCGGGGGATGAACAACCGCGACATCGCCAAGGAGCTGTTCATCTCCGAGAACACCGTGAAGAACCACGTGCGGAACATCCTGGAGAAGCTACAGACCCATTCCCGGATGGAGGCCGTGATGATCGCGGTGCGGGAAAAGCTGATCGAGATCAGCTGACGCCCGGGGGACGCCCCTCCCGGAACCCCGGCTGCGCGCTCGGATCTGACCGGGCGCGCTAGGCGACCCCTTCGGTCCGCAGCGCCGCCGCGAGCGGCTGGGCCAGGTGAGACGGCGACGTCCGTTCGGCATGGACCACATCGCATCCCACCCAGGAGGCGGCTTCGGCGAGCGCACGGGCCATGGGCGCGGCGGCGGCCGGCTTTTCCAGCATCACGTGCCTGGCGACCAGCGTCTTGCCGCTGCGCGCCGGATCCACCCGGCCGATGATCCGGCCCCCGGCGAGCAGCGGCATCGTGTAGTACCCGTGTACGCGCTTCTCCTTCGGCAGGTAAGCCTCAAGCGCGTGCTTGAAGCCGAACATCCGCAGCGTCCGCTTCCGGTCCCAGATCAGCGAGTCGAACGGGGACAGCAGCGTGGTGCGGTGGGTGCCCCGGCCGCCCATATCGAGCCATGCCAGCGCCCGTGGGTCGGCCCAGGCGCGCAGCGGGCGCCTGCCGCCCGCGACCGTGACCGGGGTCAGCCCAGCGGCCGCGGCGGCCGCGTCGAGGTTCCCGCCGACGCCCCGCACGGGGCCGTGCCAGTTCAGCCGCTGGTACTCGATGAGGTCCGCGTGCGTTGCCACGCCGAGGGCACGGGTGGTCACGCCGGCGAGGTAGGCCAGGCACTCTTCGTCGCTCGGCTCGTATTCGAGCAAGGCCTTAGGGATGACGCGTTCTGGCAGGTCGTAGACGCGCCGCCACCCGGTCCTGCGCACGCAGACCGCCTGGCCGGTGTCGAGCAGCCACTCGACGGCGATCTTCGCTTCCGACCAGTCCCACCACGGGCCGCCTGCCTTGGCCCCGCCCAGCTGAGTCGCGGTCAGCGGTCCCTCGCTTCTCAGCCGCGCCAGCACCTCGGCGCACGCGCGCTGCGGCACCTCGTGCCAGCGCTGGCCCCGCGCCGCGATCGCGCGCCGCCGCCACGCGTAGTACGGCCAGTGCTCAAGCGGCAGCACGCAGGCCGCGTGCGCCCAGTATTCGAACGTGGCCGGCTTGTCCGCCGGCCAGTACGCGCTTTCCACGGCGTCCCGCCCGACCGGGCCGAGCCGGGCGTACGCCACCAGTTCGTGCGACCGGGCGAGCACGCTGATCGTGTCGAGCTGGACCGCGCCGACCCGCCGCAGCATCCCGGCGACGCCGCCGCGCCGCCCGTCCCGGCCTATGAACCCCTGTGCGAAAAGGGTGCACCGCCGCACCTCGTCCGGACTTAGCCGCCGTCCGCCGCGGGCTGGTCTTTCCTCATCATCCCGAACGGACGCGGCATTCTCCTGCACGTCCCCGACTGTACCGAGGAGGTGCGACATTTACGGCGGACGCTGGCGGCAGGGCGGCAGTCCCCGCGGCGTCCGCCGGCTGACCAGGCCGTCGGTTTAGTACCAGTCGTCGAAGGTCTTCGCGAACAGCGTCATGATGCAGCCGACGGCCACGATTCCCACGCCGAGCCAGAACGCCCACCACGTGGGGTGCGGCACCATCGCGACGGCGCCGACGATGAACCCGATGACGATGATGGTGACCGCGGCCCAGGAGACGGGCTTGCCGTGGTGATGGGCTTCCGGGGCGGCGTGCGCCAAGGTTCCCCCAGTACCGGTGCCCTGCACGGTACCTGATGCCTGCTCGGCCACGACTCCTCCTCCAACTACCTATGCTGAGGCTGTCATGAAAATACCCTAACGAGGCCGGGGAGGTCGCAGCGGCCCCGGAGCCAGGGGGCAGCGCCGGCGGACAGCGCCGGGCGGACAGGACCGGGGAACCCAGGGAAGGGAACCCAGGGAACATCGCCGGGGAGAGCTTCGTTGCCGCGTCGTGGCCGCTACGCGGCGTGAGCCGCGAATAGTTCCCAAGACCTTCAAACGTAGGCTCGGTTTCGTGTCCCGTCTCGCCTACCATGACTTGCGAGGCGTGTTCAGCCCAACCGATCCGCAAGGAGCACGACGAAAAGTGCCAGCCATCCTAGACAGCATCCTTCGCGCGGGCGAAGGCAAGATCCTGCGTCAACTCAAGCGGATCAGCGAGCAGGTCAACTCCGTCGAGGACGACTTCGTCGCCATGAGCGATGCCGAGCTCCGCGCGATGACCGACGAGTTCAGGCAGCGTTACGCCGACGGGGAAACGCTCGACGATCTGCTCCCCGAGGCGTTCGCGACCGTCCGCGAGGCGGCCCGGCGCACCCTCGGCCAGCGCGCCTTCGACGTGCAGCTGATGGGGGCCGCGGCCTTGCACATGGGCAACATCGCGGAGATGCGCACCGGCGAGGGAAAGACGCTCACCGCCGTCTTCCCCGCCTATCTGAACGCCCTCGCGGGCAAGGGCGTGCACGTCGTCACCACCAACGACTACCTGGCCAAGCGCGACGCCGAGTGGATGGGCCGGATACACCGCTTCCTCGGCCTGGAGGTCGGGGTGATCCTCGCCGAGATGGCGCCGGCCGACCGCAAGCGCGCCTACGCCGCGGACGTCACCTACGGGACGAACAACGAGTTCGGCTTCGACTACCTGCGCGACAACATGGCCTGGTCGCTCGATGAGTGCGTCCAGCGCGGCCACCACTACGCGATCGTCGACGAGGTGGACTCGATCCTCATCGACGAGGCGCGGACCCCGCTGATCATCAGCGGGCCCGCGGAGCAGAACTCCCGGTGGTACACGGAGTTCGCCAAGATCGCGCCCCGGCTGCGCCGCGGCGAGAACGGCGAGGGCGACTACGAGGTCGACGAGAAGAAGCGGACGGTCGGCATCCTGGAGGCGGGCGTCGAGAAGGTCGAGGACTGGCTCGGCATCGACAACCTGTACGACCCTGTCAACACGCCGCTGGTCAGCTTCCTGAACAACGCGCTCAAGGCCAAGGAGCTGTTCAAGCGGGACAAGGACTACGTCGTGATGAACGGCGAGGTCCTGATCGTGGACGAGTTCACCGGCCGCATCCTGCACGGGCGCCGGTACAACGAGGGCATGCACCAGGCCATCGAGGCCAAGGAAGGCGTGCCGATCAAGGACGAGAACCAGACGTTCGCCACGATCACGCTACAGAACTACTTCCGCCTCTACGAAAAGCTGGCCGGCATGACCGGTACGGCGATGACCGAGGCCAACGAGTTCTATCAGATCTACAAGCTCGGTGTCGTCCCGATCCCGACCAACAAGCCGATGATCCGCATCGACGAGACCGACGTGATCTATCAGACGGCGCAGGCCAAGTTCGAGGCGGTCGTCGAGGACATCGCGGAGCGGCACGCGGCCGGGCAGCCGGTCCTGGTCGGCACCACGAGCGTGGAGAAGTCCGAGCTCCTGTCGACGATGCTCAAGCGGCGCGGCATTCCGCACCACGTGCTGAACGCCAAGTACCACGAGCAGGAGGCTGCGATCGTCGCCCAGTCCGGGCGGCTGGGCGCGGTCACCGTGGCCACGAACATGGCCGGGCGCGGTACCGACATCATGCTGGGCGGCAACCCCGAGTTCATCGCGGACATGGAGTTGCACCAGCGGGGACTGTCGCCGGTCGACACCCCGGAAGACTACGAGGCCGCCTGGCCGGAGGCGGTCGCCAAGGCCAAGGCCGCGGTGGCCGCCGAGCACGAGCAGGTCGTGGCGGCCGGCGGCCTGTACGTGCTCGGCACCGAACGGCACGAGTCGCGCCGCATCGACAACCAGCTTCGCGGACGTTCCGGCCGCCAGGGCGACCCGGGCAAGAGCCGGTTCTACCTGTCGCTCCAAGACGATCTGATGCGGATGTTCAACTCCGAACGGGTCGCGGCGATCATGGACCGGCTGAACATCCCGCCCGACGTCCCGGTAGAGAACAAGGTGGTGTCGCGCGCGATCAGGTCCGCGCAGGCCCAGGTCGAGCAGCAGAACTTCGAAATCCGCAAGGACGTACTCAAGTACGACGACGTGCTCAACCGGCAGCGCCAGGTCATCTACGGCGAGCGGCGCAAGGTGCTCGAGGGAGCCGACCTGCACGAGCAGATCCGCTCCATGATCAACGAGGTGATCGCCGGCTACGTGGCGGGCGCCACCAGCGAGGGGTACCCGGAGGAGTGGGACCTGGAGAAGCTGTGGCGGGCGTTCAGGCAGCTTTACCCGATCTCGCTGCGCATCGACACGGTGATCGAAGAGGCCGGCGGCGACAAGTCCGGGCTTTCGGCCGCCTTGATCACGGAGATGGTGCAGGAGGACGCCCAGGCCGCCTATGACCGGCGCGAGCAGGAGCTGACGCCGGAGCTGATGCGGGAGATCGAGCGCCGGGTGGTGCTATTGGTGCTCGACCGCAAGTGGCGCGAGCACCTGTACGAGATGGACTACCTCCGCGAGGGCATCGGCTTGCGTGCGATGGCGCAGCGCGACCCGCTGGTCGAGTACCAGCGGGAGGGCTACGACATGTTCAACGCCATGATGGACGGCATCAAGGAGGAGTCGGTCGGGAACCTCTTCAACCTCCAGTTCGAGGTCCAGGAGAACCCGATCGTCGAGGAGGTCCCGGCCGGCGCGCCGCCCGCCGCGTTCGGCGGCGGAGCCGCCCCGCCCGGGACCGTGCCCGCAGGCGGTGCCCCGCCCGGGACCGTGCCCGCAGGCGGTGCGCCCCCGGGCGCGCTGGGGTCTCCGGTGCCGCCAGCGGCGTTCGGCGGTCCGGCCCCGGCGGCCGCCAGGCAGCGTGGCCCCGCCCAGGGCGGTGCCGCTCAGGGCGGTGCTGCCCAGGGCGGTGCTGCCCAGGGGAGTGCCGCTCAGGGCGGTGCCCGCCCTGCCGGGGCCCGGCAGGGCGGCGGCCGGCAGGGCGGTTCCCGGCAGGGCGGCGCGCGCCAAGGCGGCCGACACGCCGCCGACGGGCGCGGGCACGCGACAGCGGCCGGGCGCGGGCAGGCCGCCACGCACAGCGGCGCGCCCGGCATGGTCCCGGCGGCTGGCCGCGGCCCGGTCCCGGCCGGCCCGGTGCCAGCGGGCCTTGAGCCGCGCCGTCCGCGCCAGCTCCAGTACTCGGCCCCCTCCGAAGGCGGCGGGGTGGAGCGTCGGCGCGACGCGTCGGCCAACCCGTTCGCCAACGTCGGCCGCAATGACCTGTGCCCGTGCGGCTCGGGCCGCAAGTACAAGCGCTGCCACGGAGACCCGCGGAACGCCTGACTCCCCCCGCGGGGCCCTACGCGGCCTCGATGTCGGTGCACAGCCACCGCGGGGCGGTCCGCGCGGCCGTCCCTGGCCGCGTGGCCGGGGCATGTCCGGCCGATGCCGGCCGCCGCACCCGCTCCAGCCGCACCGCGATCGCGCGCGTCCGCGCCCCGACGCCGACGACCAGCGTCATCTCGATGGCGTCCCGGGTCGGCCGGCTTGTTATCACCCGCTGCACGCGCGGGCGCTGCCCGCCGCTGAACAGCGGCATCAACCTGTCCAGGTGCCCCCGTGCGCGCTCGGCCGTCCAGGGCAGAAGCTGCCGCAGCGGCCTCGCTCCCGCTAGCGTCTCGGTGAGCAGCAGCGCGAACCGCCACGACCACTCGTCCTCGGCCCGGGAGCCGCCCGGCTCGTCCTCGGCCCGGGAGCGGCCCGGCTCGCCTTCAGGTCGGGAGCCGTCCGCCCGCGAGCCGCACCCGGCGATGTCCGGGGGGCCGCCGGGTGACACGCCGACGCACGCCGGAACGCCCAATGGCGGGGCGCCGGACGGCCAGTCCGAGAGCACGGCGGTCGTGAGCGCGCCGGGCGGTTCGCCGTCGAACGGCGGTCCTGTCTCCGGCACCGGCACGAGCCTGATCGCGGACAGGGCGCACCCCGCCGGCCCGCCGGTTTCCGGCGGGCCGGCATGACGCCCGGCGTGGGGTGTCCCACTACCGTTGATCTGGGCATGTGAAAGCACGGCATGCTGCGTTGGCATTGCTCTCCCCAAAGGAGTCGCGCGGGGATGACGGCAACTAATTGCGTATTACCTTCGCACGCCCCACCGACATTCCGCCCGCGCCCCAGAGAACCCCATCACCGCGCCCCGCATAATCCCTTAACCCGGATTCTCCGCAAGCCCATAACGGCGACCGGATGAATGTGACATTCAGCCGCCTATTACCGGCTCGATGTCACATTCATCCGGCTCTTCGCGGGCCGCGGGCCGCGCGGCCCGCCCTATGATCAGGGTCCGCCCTATGATCAGGGT
>Ga0209061_1004425_pt1 | contig 13569 bp, 12 predicted proteins | sample Coa_R1_10_FD_187157 | JGI IMG/M metagenome (GOLD analysis project Ga0209061, IMG submission 187157) | Surface soil microbial communities from Centralia Pennsylvania, which are recovering from an underground coalmine fire - Coalmine... | ecosystem: Environmental > Terrestrial > Soil >...
CGACACGGTGCGGCCTACGGTCCGGGTGACCGGGGCTGGGTAGAGCGCGGCTGACAGCGCCGCGCCGTTGTCGGCGACATCGGGGCTGTGACCATGATCTGCGCCCGCATCGATGGTAAGGATCACTTCCCGCGCGAGGATCCGCCCTGTCCTGTCGACCCCAGTGCGCAGGTCGATCGTTGCCGGGTTGCGCTTGGGCCAGCAGCCAGTCGTCTCCGCCCGGGACAGCTCAAGGAGCACCGGGCGCCCGCCGCAGGCGCTCGACAGCACCGCCGCGAGCGGTTCATAGGAGATCTGGTCCTTTCCGCCGAATCCGCCGCCGACATAGGTCGGATGCCAGCGCACCTGCCCCGCGGGGACGCCGATGATCCGGGCGACCTCGGGTAGTGCCAGGGCTGGGGACTGGGCGCACGACCAGATCTGGCAGACACCGGTCCCGTCCCACGCGGCACCGATCGCGACTGGCTCGATGAACCCGAACGGGCTCGGGCCTATCTCGTAGCGATGGGCATAAATACGCTCACAGGCCGCCAACGCCGTTTCGAATTCATCCAGCTCCGCGCCGTAGGCCACCTCGGTGAGCACGGATGGCGCCGGCTGCGGGCCAGCGGTCGCCCGGACGCCGACAGCGGCGAGCGCCGCGCGCAGCTCCGCCCTGCTCTTCGCCACGACCGCGGCAACTGGCTCGCCGGCATAACGGGCATGGGCGGCGAGCATGCACGTCTCCTTCGGGCCGCCGTGCGGGCTCGCGCACCACCGGGCGTCGCGATGCCGGGCAGCGAGGTCGGAGGGCGTGAGCACGACGACCACGCCTGGCATGCGCCGGGCCGGGACAGGATCGACGGTGACCGCAGCCGGTGCCGCTGGCGCTGGTACGACACCGGCGAACAGATGCGGCCGAGGCACCGCGTCTGCCGCGTACAGCGCGCGGCCCTCCAGCTTCGGGCGGCCATCGACCCGCTCAGCCAGCGCCATCAGGGCCCCCGGCCAGGTCACCGAGCGCATCGGCGGCCGCGAGGAGGATCTGCTGGTAGCCGGTGCAGCGGCAGAGATGGCCGGAAAGCTCGGCAAGGAGCTCTCCCGGGGTAAGCGGCAGGCCGCGGCCGAGGAGATACGTGACGGTGACGACAAATCCAGGTGTGCAGAATCCGCACTGGAGCGCGGAGCGGGCGGCGAACGCCTCGGCCACCCGGCCGCCGCGCTCACTTTCCAGGACAGCCCGGATGGTGCTGACCTGGCGGCCCCGGGCCCTCGCGAGGGGAACGAGGCAACTCGGCACGGGAACGCCGTCAAGCAGCACTGTGCAGGCGCCGCAAGCGCCTTCGCCACAGCCGACCTTCACCTGAGTCGCGGCTAGGTCGTCACGCAGCCAGCGGGCCAGCGGCTTGGCGTCGCTGACGCCGACGGCCCGCCTGATGCCGTCCACGTCGACCCAGCCCTCACCCACCGGGGTACTCCAGCAGAACCGAGGTAACTTCCGCGATGAAGGCCCGGACGAGCCGGAGCCGGTGCCGCGCGCTGCACCTGAGATCCTCCCGCATGTCACCGTCGGCAAGCGGGCGGCCGGTCAGCCGCAGCGGCCTGTCCGCGACCGCGCCAGCCCACAGCTCGATCCCGCCAGCACCAGCGACACCGGCCACGCCGGCGAGCGCGGGCGCGGGACCGCACCGGCCGCCGTAGCGCCGGTAGGCGCCCGGACGCGGCGGCCCGAGCACGACCTCGGTGATGAGACAGGGACCGCGTGCGCCGCACCAGAACTCGATGAACGGTGTCTCGCACGCTGCTCCGTCCGCGCCGACGGAGATGACCAACGCGCCGTACGCGGCCAAGGGGGCGGCGAGGTCGCACCCGGCAAGGCGCGCCGCGATAGTCCCGCCGATGGTGGCGAGCCGCCGCACGCCAGGGTTCGCCGTCGCGCGCACCGCTTCCGCGATCGCGGGCCACCGCCCCTCGGTCATCTGCAGCAGCGCAGACAACGTGGTCATGGCGCCAACCCGGTCGCCGTGCCACCCGTTCGGTATAACCCCGCGCAAGTCCAGGTACGGTCCGGGAACGTCATCGAACGCTTCGGACATCACCAGCGTGCCGCCGCCCACGGGCGTCGCTCCCCTGGCCATAAGCGCCGCGGCCTCCGTGAGCGATCCAGGGCGGTGCCATCTGGTTGCCTCAGCAGTCCTCGCCAGGGTCGCCAGCAGCGGTCCGTCGGCGGCTGACCCGGTCACGCCTCCGCCTCCGGTAGCGGCGTGACCGCGATCCCGCTGACGACGGGGTGTTCCCCCGAGGCAGTGGCCCCGGCCCGGCTCGCCCGGATCGCCGGGATGCTGAGCAGAACGTAGGCGATCACGGCGACACCGATCCCCGTGAAGATGCTGAAGTCGGCCCCGTCCGTCTCCTGCGACAGTGGCCCGACGAACGCCGGGGAGTCGATCCACATCGCCGCCGCAGCCATCCCCAGCACCTGCGCGACCGCAGCCGGGAGGCGCACGCCGTGGCGGCCCCAGTAGAGCCCGCCCGCCGTCGACGCGATCGAGGCCTTGTCATAGACGCCGCGGCGCAGCAGCCAGTCGGTCACGTAAATCGCGAACCACGGGCTCAGCCAGATTATGAGGAGGCTCAGGAAATCGTTGTACAAGTGGTTGAAACTCGCCGAGAAAATGGTGATCGCCCCGAGGACGACGCACAGCGTCATGTCGATGACGACGCATTGCCAGCGCTTCAGCGATATGCCGACGGTTTGCAGGGACAGTCCCGACGAGTACAGGTCCACCGTATTGACCGAAAAGAGCGTCAGCATGATCAGGATCAGGTAGGGGACAACGATCCCCGCCGGGAGCATTGACGGGAGGCCGGACAGCGGGTCGCTGCCCGAGGCCACCGTATAGCCGACGAGAGCGCCGAGGATGTTCAGAGCCAGCGCCGGCAGGAAGCCGCCGAGCGACGCCCAGGCGAAGATCGCTTTCTGGCTCGTGTTCTCGGGCAGGTAACGGCTGTAATCGCTCCCGTAGTTCGCCCACGACAGGCCGCCGCTGACGGCGACCAAGGCGAAGGCCACGCTGAGCATCGCCCACCCGGCCCCATGCTGGGCAGCAGCGTGCACCTTCGGCGCGATCAGGATCGTCACGACGAGGAACAACGGGACGAACAGGCGGGATAGCCAGCGGTTGACGGTCATGATCGTGGCGTGCCCGAACAGCGGCACTAGCACCTGGACGAGCGCGGCGAACGCGAGGCAGGCAATCTTCACCCCGTCGCTTCCGCCGACACCTGCCTTCGTCAGGATCGCCAGTTCGGCAAGGGCGATGAGCGCGATGCCCGATGCCTCGAAGCCGACACAGGTCGCCCAGTTGAAGAAGGCCAGTACCCGGCCACCGTTCGGCCCGTAGGCGGCCCTGGAGATAGTGAAGGTGGACGTCCCCGTCTTCGGGCCCTGCAGGCTCGCGACGCCAACACACAGGTAGGCCAGGTTGCCTAGCACCATGATCACGATCGCCTGAGCGACGGAGAGCCCCAGGCTAGCGACCAGCGCTCCGGTGACGATCTGGAACACGTTGATGTTCGTTCCGAACCACATCCAGAACAGGTCGCGTGCCCTGCCATGCCGATTGTGGTCTTCGACGAGCGAAATCCCGCGTTGCTCGATCGCGAACGCCTGGACGTCGCTGCGCGCTGTGGTGGGCGGCATCTCCTGCACCTTTCATGCTCTGGCCACGCTCCGGTGCCACGAGTGATCCCCGGCACGCCCGTGCGCCGTGGCCGCTCTCGTACCCGGCATTGGCTGAAGCATCGATCACGAACGTGTCTGACATGTTTCGATACGTAAATCGCCAGTGAAATTCGATTTCTGCCAGTATTTCAAGCATTCAATGCTTTGCCTCGTTGAAAGGGCCGGCGTATGCTGCACCATGTAGCGGACAGATGTAAGACACGTGTGACTCCGGATGGCCGGAGGAGGGATCGCCCGTGAGCCAGGGCCAGCCCGCCAGCGAGCAGCTAGGGCGCGAGCGACGCGATATCGAGCGCGAACTGCGCCGGATCTGGCAAGACGCCGTCGACCACCGCCAACCGCTGCCCGGCGAACACGCCCTCGCGGCCGAACTTGGCGTCAGCAGGCCGCGCATCCGCGAGCAGCTAGTCCGTCTCGAGCAGGAAGGTCTCATCGCGAGGCGCCGCGGCGCCGAGACGGTCGTGAACATTGCCGCGGGCGACATCGACGTCCGATTCGACACCCAGATCGACTACGCGGCGATGCTGCGAGAGCGCGGCTATCACGTCGCGGTCGAGGTCCTTTCCGCATCGCTGCGCCAACTCCAGGAGGGCGAGCCCGAACTCTTCGCCGTGCCGTCTGAGTGGTCGGCGCTGAACGTCGTCAAGCGCTGGCGCGCCGACGGTGAGGTGCTGGTAGTGGCGGACGACATCCTCCCGGTTCCGCCGCAGATCCACCTGAACGACCTCGACCTCTCCGCCGAGATCGCGGCACTGGCGGCGGAAGTACTGGGCGTCCCGGTCGAGTGGACCATCGCGGAGCCCGGCGCGCTGCTCCTCGACGAAACGCTTTCGGCTCGCATCGAGCAGCCGGCCGGGTCAGCGGTGCTGAGCATCGATATAACCGGGGTCGGACGGGACGGGCGGCGCTCGTTCCGCGCGCGCGAACTCCACGTCCCAGGACGGGTCCGGTTCGGGTTCATCAGGAGCCGCCACCTCGACAGGTCAGCCCATCTCGCCGAGGTGAGCCGGCTAACCCGGCAGAGCAAGCGCCGCGGCCGAGGCAGGCAGTCATGAACGGCGCAGCCGGTACCAGCCAAGGACGCGGCGGCGTCCCGGTGCTCTCGCCAGGCGATGTGCCAGAGCCGCCGCCTGCGGCGTTCTGGAACCGCGGCCGGGCCTACGGTGGCGGCCAGTGGCCCCTGGCGGCGCACGACGCCGCCGGCCGACCCCGTGCACTGAGAACACCTCTGCCCGCCAGCGGATGTACGCGGTGACCTTGACGTCCAGGGATCCCGGTGCCACGGCCGGTGGGCCCCGCCCGACCGGTCATTCGCGGCGTGGCCGAGAAGCTGGACGATATCGGCATGGCCCCCCTCTTCGCACGCTGACTCCTACCCCTGAAAGCGAGTGTCATGACGATCGCCCCCACAGCCGTGGACCCGTTCCTGCGAGCCGCGTTCGAGGAGGCCGTCACCGGCTACAACAACGGCGGGCTGCCCATCGGCTCGGTGCTGGTCCGCAATGGCGAGATCATCGGCCGCGGCCACAACCGGCGGGTGCAGGACGGCAACCCGATCCTGCACGCGGAGATGAGCTGCTTCCAGAACGCCGGCCGGCTGGCCCCGTCGGTGTACCGCGAGTGCACCATCTACTCCACGCTGTCCCCCTGCTACATGTGCGGCGGCGCCATGCTGCTGTTCGGCGTTCCGCGCGTGATAATAGGTGAGAGCCGCACCGTTGAAGCAGCGGATAACTTCCTGCGCAGCCAGGGGCTTGAAGTCACCGTCCTCGACGACCCAGCCTGCTATGAGCTGATGCAGCGCTTCACCCGCGAGCAGCCCGCGATCTGGGCCGAAGACGTCGGCGATGCCGGAATCAGCCGGCATGGGGTCGTCATCCCGTCCCGCCCGTGATCACGCAGGTCATGATCCCCAGGAGTAAGTCATGATCCCCAGGAGCAGTGGCCCGGCCCCTGTCCGTCAGGCTCAGCTGGGGCATAAGGTGCGCATGAGACTTCTGTAGCCAATCAGGGCGAGACTGGGCTTCTGAGACTGTGACGATGACGCTGGCCGGCCAGGCCGCTGTCCGGGGGCATGATGGTCAGGTGACCAGCGGCAAGCCCGGGAAGCTGGAGCGGCGGACGTTCACCGCGTACAAGGCGGGGATCCCGGCGGAATCCGGCGCGCTGCCCCGGAACAGCACCGGACGCGGCGCACCGCCGGAAGAGCGGCTCTGTCATTCCCGCATCGAGGGCCGGAGAAGGCAGGGCGGCCGCCCGGCCACGCGAGATGCCCGCCCGGGCATGGATCAGCAAACCACTCCGCTCACCACAGAGCGCGCACGTGGCCTGATGTCCGCTTGACCCGACAGATCCCGTTCGGGCGAAATGATGACACAAGCCAAGGCCGGCCGGCACATTCCCGCACACACCGCGGCCCCTCCGTGACGCTGCCCGGTCACCTGTGATGCTGCCCGGTCACTCCGCCCTGCCGGGCTGCCCGTCTCCGCCGGGGATGCCCTCATACCGGGCACTCACCGCTTCCTTGAGCGTCCAGCCGTCCTGGATCAGCAGCGCCGCGTCAGGCAAGATGAACCCCGCCTCGCGCCAGGCGACCGCAGCCTCGAGCGGTATGCCCATCTCTTTCGCCTCGACCGCATCGCAGGGCGCGAAGCCCGCGCCCGCCCACAGCCTTACCTCCTCCGGGGTCATGTCGAGCGCGACCGCGCGCACGGTGTCGCAGATGCGCAGCCCTTCGCGCGCCCAGCGGCGGGCAGCCGCCGGAGTGAGCTGGTGCTTGAGCGCCCAGGAGATCTCGATCGGGGAGAAAGGCGCCCAGTCGCACAGGTCGCGCGGCGTCAGGCCGTAGGCTCGCACCTCGGCGGCTTCGCCCGCGGTCCGCCCCTGTCCGGCGGTCTCAGCCACCGGTAGCCAGCCCCTGCGGTGCGGCGGCCGCGCATTCCCGCCATGCCTCCCCGAACTCCCTGGCGACCTCTTCCGGCTGGCCGGCGAGGAACGGGAAGGGGCGCGGACCGTCTTCGGGGGCCGGGCGGTTGAGGCCGCCGATGATCGGCAGGTGCACCCTGCGATTCGCCGCGGGATCACGGATCACGCCCTTGGGGTCACGCCCCGCGGCCACCGCCTCCAGGTCCTCAAGCAGCCGCTTGCGGATGAGGATCACTCCCCGGTCACTCTCCCCGAGATGCTCTTTGGAGCGGTCCGCGATGACACCCTGGCCTACCCAGGCGATGAAATCCTGATTCATGACGTGGCTGTCGATCCAGCGGCCCGTTCGCTCGTCCCTGACAGGGGCGTACCAGCAGGGAATCACGTCCTGCTCGAACGGCATATCACCGGGCAGCTCGTCGATGAACCAGCCGACACTGAGCGTATGCTCATCGTCGATGGGCACTCGCCATTCGAAATGCCCGACGTACAGGCAGTTGGGCCACAAGCACACCCGGCCGGTGGTCCACAGCTCGTCGTTCTCTGTCGTGTCCTCGCGGATGCGGCGGTAGACGAATCCGTAGTCGAATTCGTCAAAGCCAAGCCGCTGATGGGCTGGCGCACGGGGGCCGTCCTCGCCGCGCAGCACCCGCGACCAGTTGTCGTGCAGCCACTCGAAGTGGACCGGATCGATCGAATTCTCCTGGCACTGGAACCAGTTGCACGGGATCTCCGAGATGGCTATCTGCTTGTAGCCGCGCGAGTGATACCGATCCCAGTCGGGCAGCAGCGGCGCCGGCCGGGGCCCCATGTAAACCCAGATCAGGCCGGCTTTCTCCTGCACCTGGTACGCCTTGATGCGCACCTTGTCCTTGAAACGGCCCTCCGGGTGCCGTGTCTCCTCAAACGGCTGGTGCAGGCACCGCCCGGTATGGTCGAATAGCCAGCCGTGGTAATTGCAGCGCAGGCCGTGTTCCTCGACGAAGCCGTACGTCATGTCCGCACGGCGGTGCGGGCAGTGCCGGTCCACAAGACCGTAGTTTCCGCTCTTATCGCGGTACAGAGCCAGGTCCTCCCCTAGGATGCGCACCGCTTTCACGTCCTGGCGGCTGAACTCCGCCGCACCCGCGACCGGATGCCAGTAACGGCGCAGCAACTCTCCCATCGGAGTTCCCGGGCCTGTTTCACATAGCAGCCGGTTACGCTCTGCACTCAGCAAGGCTGTCCTCCCCAGTCCTCCCCGGTGTTCCCGTTACCTGGCCGGCTCTCAGCCGTAGACATGCTGGGCCTGAGCGATGGCAGCGCCGTCGGCGGCGGGGATCTGGCTCAGCGGTATGTAGGGGAACACCTTGATGGCGGACAGCCTCGGCATGCCGGCCGGGCCCGCGTCGGCTAGCACCGTCGAGTACTCCCCTTCCGAGGCGATGGCCGCCGCTGCCTGCGGGGTGTACATCCAGTCTTCGTACAGCTGCGCCGCCAGCGGGTCAGGAGCGCCCTTCACGATTCCCCCGTACAGGGTCACCGTGTAGTTGTCGGCTTTGAGCAGGTAGAACTGGACCGGGGCGCCGTCGGCCTTGGCCACCAGGTAGAACGCGTAGGGCACGCCGATCCCGAGGCTCTTGGCGCCCTGGGCGACGGCGGTCAGCGGGCCGGTGATGTCGCTGGACGGTGACAGCTGCGGGTTCTGCGACTTCAGGCCGGTCATCATCCCCGAGTCGCCGGGCACCAGGGCGAGATGGGCGAAGATGTCGTCCATCTCGCCGATCGCCGTCGGGTCGTACATGACCAGCTTGTTCTTCCACCGCGGGTCCAGCAGTCCGGTCCATGTGGTCGGGACCTGGCTGGCCTGGACCGAGTTGGTGTTGTAGACCATGCCGGACAGTCCCACGGTAAAGCCGAAGAAATCGTTGCCCGGGCCGTAGCTCTCGGCGGCCAGCTGCGAGGCTGGTGGCAGCGTTGACGGCTTGAACGGCGTGAACCAGCCGTTCTTGATGTAGGCCAGCATGTCCGTGCTGCCGGTGTAGGCGATGTCGTCGACGTGCTTGCCGCTCGACATCTCGGCGCTGAGCTTGGCGGTCATCGGCGGCCCCACGACGGGGACGCCGGTCACCGTGATGCCGGGGAACGATTTCTTGAACGCGGCGTACATCGCCATGTCGGTCCCGGCGCTCGGGCCGTAGATCACGACGCTCTTCTGCCCCGCGGCCACCGCCTTCTTGTAGAGCGCCTCCATGGCGTTGTAGTTGGCTGCTCCGCCAAGCTCGGCCTGCAGGTTCGATGTGGACGCGCCTGCGGGGCCCGGGGACGTCGATGACGTGGATGAGCTGCCGCACCCCGCGGCAAGCCCGGCCGCCACGGCCAGCGCCGACCCGGCGGTGACTATCTGTCTCAGCTTCACGGTCTACCTACCCTTCGCATCAAAGCGAGCGTCGAGCATGACGCCGATGGTTGACTCGTCGGCGCATATCGCGCCGGCCATAATCGCCCGCCGGGCGGCGAGGTCATCGTGCTGCCTGCCCCCGCCAGCGACGGCAGGAGCGCTCGCGTTCATGGGGCCCCTTGAACCGGGACGGACTCGGTGGCCGGCTCGGCGGCCCGGGGTGCCCGTCCTGCGTCCTCATCGTCAACGAGGACAGCGGCATCGGCCGGGAAGCGCACCCATGCGCCGCTGCCGGCGTCCAGGAGGCCGCCGGCGGCCCCCGCCTCGGGCACGCGCACCACGACCTGCGCGCCGCCGGCGTCGACGAGGTACTCGATACGCCCGCCGGTGTAGGTGCGGGAGCGGATCACGCCGGGAATCGCGGCGGCCGGCACCTCGCCCGGCGAGCCCAGCGGGCCGATCTCAAGCTCGTCGGCCCGGGCCGCCAGCACGACCCTGCTGCCGGGCGCGCGGGTGATGCCCCGGGACGTCCACACCGGGCCGGCTCCCGGCATGAGCCTTACGCCGGCCGAGCCATCACGTACCTCGCTGACCGTGGCGCTCAGCAGGTTCTCGAAGCCGATGAAGTCGGCGACGAAGCGGGTGGCGGGCTGCGTGTAGATCTCCTTCGGCGTCCCGACCTGCTGGATGGCCCCGCTCCGGATGACCACGATCCGGTCGGAGAGAGTGATGGCCTCCTCCTGGTCGTGGGTGACGTAGATGGACGTCCCGCCGGACCTGTCGTGCGCGTCGCGGATCTGGCTGCGCATGGAGCGCCGCAGCTTGGCGTCGAGGTTGGACAGCGGTTCGTCGAACAGCAGCACGGCAGGCCGGGCGACCATCGCGCGTGCCAGCGCCACCCGCTGCTGCTGGCCCCCCGACAGCTCGGTGACCGGCCGGTGGGCGTAGCGCTCCATGCCGACCGTGGCGAGGATCTCCATGACCGCCCGGTGCCGCTCCCGGCGGTCGCGCCGCCGCACCCGCAGCGGATAGGCGACGTTGGCGAACACCGTCATGTGCGGCCACAGAGCGTAGCTCTGGAAGACCATCCCGATGTCGCGGCGGTTCGGCGGCAGGAACACCCGGCGCTCGGCGGAGGCGACGAGGCGCTCGCCGATGCGGATCTCGCCGCGCTCGGGGCGCTCGAGCCCGGCGATGCACCGCAGCGTGGTGGTCTTCCCGCAGCCGCTCGGCCCGAGCAGGGTCACCAGCTCACCCTGGTTGGCGCGCAGGCTGAAGTCATCCAGGACGGTCACGTCCGCGTAGGACTTCCGCAGTCCCACGAGCTCGACCGCGGACATCAGCGGCTCCTTCCCGGTAGGCCGGCCGGCAGCCGGAACGCGGGGAGGACCGGAGACCTGCCTGCTGCCCGGAGCCGGAGCATGAACCGCATCACCGCCGCCAGCACGAGAGCAGCAGCGACGATGCCGATCAGCAGGCAGAACGTCGCCGCTGCCTGGGATAGCGACCCGTTGTTGAACTGATCGTACGCCAGCAGCGGAACCGTCTGGTTGTTGGCGGAGGCGAGCAGGATCGGGATGTCGAGATTGCCGGAAGACACGATGCCGGTGATGAACCACGACACCGCGAAGCTGGGCAGGATCAGGCGCAGCAGGATGCCGGTGGTGGCGCGGAATCCCGAGGCGCCGGCGATGCGCGCGGCCTCCTCCAGGTCACGGGAAATCTGCCCGATCGGGCCGGTGACCGCCCTGCTGGCGATCGGCGTGGTCCCGACGATCAGTGCCAGCAGCACGATCCACTGCGTGGCGTACAGCGACCGCAGCCCGGGGACCGACAGGTACGCCCAGATCAGGCCGAGGCTGAGGGTGATCCCGGGCACGGCCCACAAGACCCAGATCGACAGGTCGGGGAGCCGCCGCAGCCGGGATGTGGACCGCTGGGCAGTGAGCGCGACCCAGATGGCCAGCGCGGACGCGCCGAACCCGGCGACGACGGCGACCAGCAGCGTCGTCTCGAATGCCTGGCCCGTGCCCGCGGTGTGCAGCACCGTGGAGTAGTTGTTCAGCGACAGGTGCGAGTAGACGCCGAAGTAGGACTCGAGCGAGCCGAGGACGAACTGGCCGAGCGGGAGCACCAGGGCCAGCAGCGCGTAGAGCACGATCACGGCGGTGCCGAGCCACTTCCACCAGCCGAGGTCGAGGCGCTCCCGCCGGCTGCTCTTGCCGGTCACCGTGGTGAAGCTGCGCCGCCCGAGCAGCCGGGTCTGGACCGCGACCAGGATCAGGACCATCGCGACGAGCAGCAGCGCCAGCGTGCTGGCCCCGGCGTAGTTCGGCGGGGTGACGGCCTGGTAGTCGCGATAGATCGCGGTCGGAAGGACGTATATCCCGGCAGGCTCGCCGAGCAGCAGCGGGACCGTGAGCAGCCCCATGCCGAGCACGAAGCCGAGGATCATGACGCCGAGGACGGACGGCGCCAGGGCGGGCAGCTCGATCTGGAAGAACGAGCGGAGCCGGCCCGCACCGCACACCAGCGACGCCTCCTCAAGGGACGGGTCGAGCGCCAGGAACGGCCCGAGCAGCAGCAGGTACTCGGCGGCCGTCGCGCCGAGAACGCTGACGCCGATCATCCCGAACCATGACTGGACGTTCAGCGGGGTCACTCCGAACACCGCGTGCAGTGCCTTGTCCACTAGGCCGACCGGCTGCTCGCCGAGCATCGCCCAGGACAGCGCGAAGAACAGCGGCGGTATGGAGAAGATCAGCACGGCCATCGGCGTGACGATCTGGCGCAGCGGGGTGGTCGTCCGGGCGACCGTCCAGGCCAGGTATATGGCGAGCGCGGTCGAGATCAAGACGGTCGAGCCGGACAGGATCAGCGAGTTCGCGAACGCGTGCCACACCGCGCCGCTCGACAGCGCGGCCGCGAAGCCGGACGCTGACCAGCCGGCGTGACCGAAGCCGGGAGGGGCGGTCCTGAAGGCCCCGTAGGCGAGCATCACCACCGGCCAGACGAACAGGACGAGGGAGAGCAGGCACAGCAGGATCAGGCCAGGCGACGGCCGCCGCCGAGCGCCGACCCGGCCCGCGTGTGCCCTGAGGTCGGTGGTCGCGGCGGACATGGCTAGGCCGTTTCCGGGCCGTGCGCGGCCCGCGGTCTGGTGAGGCCGAACAGCGCGGCGGCATTGCGCTCGAACAGCCCGGCACGGTCGTCGTCGGTCAGCCAGTCGATCTCGTCGATGAGCAGCCGGATGTCGTCATACCAGCGGCCGGTCTCCGGATCGCGGACCGAGCCCGTGCCCGGCTTCTCCGACCCGAACAGGCAGCGGTCCGCGCCGACGGTGCGGATCAGCAGTTCGATGGCATCGCGGGTGTACAGGCAGGTGTCATACCACAGGGTGCGGAGCTTGTCGTGGAAGCTCCCGGCGCCCGGATTGCGCACGGCGGCGGGCATGAACCGCCCGGCCTGGTAAGGGATGGCGCCGCCGCCGTGGGAGACGATCAGCTTGAGCGAGGGGAAGTCCTTGTGCACGTCGGAGTCGAGCAGGCTGGCGACCGCCACCGTCTCCTCCAAGATGAAGTGCAGGCTGTAGCTCTCCCTGGCCGGCGGCCGGCACCCGGCCGAGTGGATCAGGGCGGGCACGTCCAGTTCGCAGAGCGCCTCGTACAGCGGGTACCAGAAGCGGTCGCCGAGCCCCGGCAGCGGCGGGCTCTGACCCTCCATCGGGTCGGGGTTGATCAGCGCGCCGACGAAGCCAAGTTCGGTGACGCAGCGGCGCAGCTCGCCCGCCCAGGCAGCCGGGCCGGCCGACGGGGACTGCGGCAGGCCGGCCACGCCCCGGAAGCGGTCCGGGTAGAGGCCGCAGACCCGGTGGATGACATTGTTGGTCTCCTCGATGAACCACTGCACGATCTTGGCGGGCTCCTCGGAGTGCATCATCGTGTAGGGGCGGGGCGAGATCAGCTGGACATCGATGCCAGCGGTGTCAAGGTGCTCCAGATGAGAGATCCCGAACGCGCCGCCAGGCTTCTCGACGGCCTCCCTGAGCTGGTCGTCGGTGGCGACCACCCGGCCTCGGCCGTGCGCGCCCCGGTGGGACAGCACGTTGGCCTTATACGCATACAGCGCGTCGGGAGCGCTGACATGGCCGTGGACGTCGATAATCATCAGGCTGCCGTCCCCTGCTCAGGGTGCTCAGTGCGGACTGTTCGATCGCGGTTCCATGTGGCGAACGCCATGCCGACGCCGGTCCCGGCCGGGGACCGGTAGGCCGGGATGTAGTCGAGAAGGTCGAACGACAGGCCGTTCAGCGCGCCGCCGGCCGTGATCCAGTTGAGGATCTCGGACGTACCCGAGCGCAGCATGCCGGCCGGGAGCTGACCCAGTGCGGCCCCGTCGCCGTCGGCCAGGCCGGCCAGCACGACGCGGTCGAGATCCTCAAGGACCACGAAGTGGCTGAGCCCGCCGCTGGCGAAGATGGCGACGCGCGCGCCGGCGTCCCAGGACTCGATCCCCGCGCGCAGGGCCTCGCCCAGCCGCC
>Ga0209061_1004426_pt1 | contig 13569 bp, 20 predicted proteins | sample Coa_R1_10_FD_187157 | JGI IMG/M metagenome (GOLD analysis project Ga0209061, IMG submission 187157) | Surface soil microbial communities from Centralia Pennsylvania, which are recovering from an underground coalmine fire - Coalmine... | ecosystem: Environmental > Terrestrial > Soil >...
ACCACGACGCCGAGATGCCGCGCTGGCATCCGCGCGGCTCGTACGGCGGCAGACCTTTTTCCAAGAGCGGATAGTCCGTCTGCTGCATCTCCCACGTGATGATGCCGTCCTTGACGTAAACCGCCCATGAGCAGCCACCCGTGCAATTGACGCCGTGCGTGCTGCGCACGACCTGGTCGTGTTGCCACCGATTACGGTAGAACTCTTCCCAACGCCGAGATTTCGGGTCGACCAGATCTTGAATCCAACCCATGTTGCTTAAGACCTCCGAGCTAGTCTACGAGTGAAATCCATGCTTTGACCGACGCCGCCATTGGCGTTCGTGACCATTGCGATGCGCACGCTGAGCAAGCGGCGGCGCCAATACGACGCGATGATGATCGCGAGAATGACGAGACCGAGCACTGCGAGCAGCGCGAGCTGCCCGATCGAATTGAGAGGACGTTCGGTAACGGCGGCTTCTTTGATGAACGCCGAAACGTCCGCAATCTCTTGCTTCGTAAGCGGCTCTTTGCTCCAGACCGCGTTCATCGTGGGCGTCGGTAAGCCGCTGATGAACGATTCGAGCCCGTTCGTGCCGCCCAACTGTTGATATGCGCCCGAGAGATCGGGGCCGAGCGTGCCGCCGCCGAGCGCGCCGATACCGGAAATCGAATGGCACGACATGCACGGCGGGCCGCCGTTCTGGAACCGCGCACCGCCGACGAACAGCTCGCGACCATGCACGGAATCTCCCTGCGGGAACGATTCGGCCGGCGCGGCAGCGGGAGCCGCGCCTGCAGCGGCGCCGCCGCCCGATTGCTGCGCGATGTATGCGAGTACCGATTGAACGTCTGCGTCGGAGAGACCCAGATCCGGCATCTGCATCGGATATTGCTTGACGAGCGCCGTCGCCGTCGGGTCGCCGGCAGCGATGACCGCACTCGGCTTCGAGATCCACTTGACGAGCCAGTCGTGAGGTTCTTTCGATGTGACCCCTTTGAGATCGGGACCGACGATCTTCCCTTTTCCGATGCTATGGCAGGCAGCGCATTTCGCTTGGAAAATCGCTGCGCCGTCGTCGGCGAGCGCGGCAGGCGCGCAGTAGGCGACGGTAAGCGCGAGGACCGCAGCGGCCACCACGTAGCGGCACCAGCGATCGCTCTGAGCGTCTTTCATCCTGTTGGCTCCCTCGAGGCGGAGATAGGATTCGCGACGTTTGTGGGGCGCCAGTTTCCATAAGAGGGGGGAAATGAAAATGGCGCCCCAGGAACGTACGCTTACGCTACTTCCGTCGGGTTCCGATTCGGTTCCGAAGCCGCAGCCCCGGGTTAGTGCGAATTGCCTGCGAGAATGCTGCGGTAAAGCGTCTCGGTTTCCATGACCGGATCGACGTTGAACTCGTCCTTGAGCGCGGAACGGCAGATCTCGTATTGCCGCAGCGCCTGCGTGCGTTTCCCTGAGAAGTGCAGCACCTCCATGAGGTCGCGATGCACCTCTTCCAAGCAGGGGTCGAGATCCAGGATCCGGCGGTAGCAGCGCGTGGCTGCTTCGTAGTCACCGCCGCTGCGGTGCAGCCGAGCGGTGGTGAGCAGCACGTCGAAGTACTTCTCGCGCAGCTGCCGGCGGCGTTTGAGGCACCAATCGCTATACGGCTCGTCTTGGAGATAGTCGCCGCCGTAGAAATCCGCCGCCAGCTGCAACGCGAGGAGCGCTTCTCGCCAGCGGCCTCGGCGCTCGAAGTGAAACCCCTCTTCGGCGCGCGCCTCGAACTCGAGCACGTCCAGCCGGTGCGGCGAGTGGGGGTTGAAGCAGTAGCCGTTGGCCTCGGTTAGGATGTATGCATTTTCCGCGTTCTCGGCGTGGCCGAGCCCGCGGCGCAGATAGTGCACGACGATCTTGAGGAGCTGCGCGCCGTCCTTGGGCGGCTCATCGGGCCAGAGCAGGTCGATCAGCTCGTCCCGGACGACCGTCTTGCCGTAATTCGTGAGCAGAATCTTCAAGAGCGTCACGGCTCGCCGGCGCGCGAAGGAGTCGATCGACAAGGCCGAGCCGCCGCGCCAGGCTCCGAACGTACCGAGCAAGCGCAGCTCGAGCACGCGCGCGGTATCGAGTGATTCGGCAGGCTCGGGGGTCCGCGTGGGCGGATGATGCTCGCCTTCCAGCCGCTCGAGCAGCATCCCCAGCCGCTCGGCCTCGCGCGAGAGGTCGATGCACCGTGAGAGCAGCGCCCCGGACGGCGCCCGCGAGGCGACGTCCAAGCTTCCTATTACGCGGTTCGCACCGGGCACCGGCACGCATAGGAAGCTGCGGAATCCCAGATTCTTGATCGATCTTCGTAAGAGCCGATCGTCATGCGACGCATCGAAGACCGACAACGGACGACCCTGCCATACCACCAGGCCCGGATAGCCCTGGCCTTCTTCAAAACGCGTGATCTCGTTGAACGCCTGGAAGAATGGACCCCGAAAGCCGGCTAGGGACACGCCCGAACCTTCCGCGTCGCGCAGGAACAGCTCGGCGACCTCGGCACCCGTCGCCTTGATGGCCGCTTCGAGTGAGTCGCTGATCGCCCACGCGCGATTGGCGGCCTCGGCCGCCGACGCCGCGCGCTCGTCCTTACCCGTTTTTTGAACCGCCGTCGTCACGTCCCCGGCCTCCGGGCGAGACCCCAGTCGGGTTCGCCGGTTTTCGTCGACGACACGATCGCTCGAGGAACCATGCTCCACGCCTAAGACAGCCCCAAGTTTTGTGACTTTTGTCTTTTCTTAGTTCCGGTGGAGTTCCTATGCGGTTACCCGCGCCGGTCGACGATGTCGTCCAAGAGGATGACTCCGGCGGGAGGCGGCGGGGAAGGTCGTTCGTGGGCGCGCAGCGACTCGGCGACCGCCTGCCGCTCGCGCGCGTCAACTCGCGAACGCAGGACGACCGGGCCGAGCTCGAAAGCGACCGTATCGCCTTCAACGCGTATGGATGCGCGCTGCGACGGATCTGCGCCGGCCGGCACGCCGGCTTGCCATTTGAACCACGCGCTCAGGAACCAGTGTCCGCCGCGGTGCTTGAGGTTCCATTCGACGCCGGGATAGAAGGTGCGGAACATCGGCGTCGTCGCGCGCCCGTTCTCAAGCCGGTTCAATTGCACGCGCCAGAACAGGCGCCCCCATTCGGTGGGGTATGGATCGAGCGTTTGAAAGAACCGTGTCGGAACCGTGCTCTCGAGCGCGACGCCGTCGACGAGCACGGAATCCGCGCCGGGCCATTGCCAGAAACCCGGTGGCGCATCGTCGATCGTCATGATGCAGCGCGCGACGTCCACGACGATGATCCTATCACAGAAGAGTACTCGCGAAGGCGGGCGAACGGGCGCCGATCATGATCGTCGTCATCGGCGCAGGTTTGATCGGCCTTTCGGTTGCGTACGAGCTGGCAAAGCGCGGCGCTAGCGTCCGCGTGCTCGAAGCCGGCGAATCGGCGCAATCGGCGTCGTGGGCAAGCGCCGGGCGGCTCGCGCCCTTTACGGAATCCGAAGGCGACGAAGAGCTCGAATTGTTTTTGGCCACGGCGCTCGGCGTCTACCAAGTATTCGTCAAAGAGCTGCACAAGCGCACCGGCGTCGATCCGTACTTGCGCGTCGACGGCATCGTGCAATTGGCTTACGAAGAAGCCGACGCGGCGCGATTGCAGCAACGCATCGAGGCACTCATGTCGCGCGGCATTCACGCGCATTGGCTGGACGCGAGCGACGTACGTCGCATCGAGCCGTGGGTCGGCAAGCATGTCGTCGGCGCATCCGTCATAGAGGACGAAGGTCAAATCGACAACCGGCAGCTCGGTCACGCGTTGCGCTTGGCCTGCACGGACGCCGGCGCCCGTATCGAAGAACAAACCGGCCCCGTTGCGCTGGTCGCCGACGAGCGCAAAGTCTTGGGCGTGCAAGCCGGCAACAATTTCGTGATGGCGGAAACCGTCGTCAACGCCTGCGGCGCATGGGCCGGCCGCCTCGAAGGCGTCCCGCCGCACGTGCAGGTCGAAATCGAACCGGTCAAAGGCCAGTTGATCGTGTTCTCGACTCCGGAGCGGCGCGTGAACCGATTGATCTACGCGCCGGGTGCGTATTTGATCCCGCGCCTCGACGGCACGCTCGTCGCCGGCGAAACGGAGCGAGACGCGGGGTTCGACGCGTCGGTCGATCCATTTGCAACGCGCCGCTTGCGCGAAGCGGCCCTGCGCGCCATACCAGCGCTTGCCGAAGCACCCGTATTGCAAAGCTGGGTTGGCTTCCGGCCGCGCTCGCCAAACGGCAGGCCGTTCATCGGAACGACATCGCTGGAAGGGTACTTCGTCGCGGCGGGGCACTATCGCAACGGTATCCTGCTGGCGCCGGCAACGGCCCTGGCTATCGCCAACGTCATCGAGGGGACCACGTCACATGCTTGAACCCGGCGCGACGCTGCCGATCGTCACCGTTCGCGATGACACCGGAGCAGAATTCTCAACGGAAGATTTGCTCGGGAAGCAACTGATATTGTACTTCTATCCCAAGAACGACACGTGGGGCTGCACGAAGGAAGCGACCCAATTTCGCGATACCTACGAAGCCTTTCAGCGCAAGGCTACGGAGCTCGTCGGCGTCAGCCGCGATTCCGTCGAATCGCATCGGCTTTTCAAAGAGAAATACATGCTGCCGTTTCGATTGCTTTCGGACATGGAATCGAAGCTCTGCGATGCGTTCGGCGTTATCGTCGACGAAAACGTCTACGGCAAGAATCAGATTCAGCGTTCGACGTTTCTCTTCGATCCCGGCGGCAATCTCGTGCGCGTGTGGCCGAAGGTCACCGTGCTCGGACACGCCGATGAGGTACTGGCGGCAATCTAATGGAAAACACCGGGGCAGCGTGCGATTTGTTTACGATACTGGATTGGCGCGAAAGCGATCGCCTACTACGATGCGATGTGTGCGATCAAGCCGAAGAGGCGCATTCGCAGTCCGGGCGTCGCCGGCTTTCGGGCGGCGAGATCGAGGAGCTCCGCAAACGCATGCTGATGGAGACGTTTACGAAGCAAGAAGAAGAGCGCCGCCGTAAAGACGGCAACGGCGAGCCGAGCGCGCCGGCAACGCAGATCTGACCCGGCGTGAACGCGCACGAGGAAAAACCGGCCCCTCCGGTCGGCTATTGCGTTCGCTGCCAGACCAAACGCGAGCTCGCCGATCCGAAGCAAATCGAGCGCGGCGGCGGGCCGGCGATCGAGGGTAAGTGCACCGTGTGCGGCGCGCGCATTTTCATCATGGGAGGGCAGTTGCGCAAATAGAGGAGCGCGAAGCACTACTCATTGCTCGCCGTCCTCTGGCTCCTCTTCAGACTCCACGTGTTGGACGAGCAGCGGGAACACGGCGTATTCGGTGTCGCGCCCGCCGAGGAAGCGGACCCGATACCAGCCCGGATAGGGCCACGTAAAATGCTGAAAGGCGACGACGTTGCGCGATATCGGTTGCTGCTCGGCGAAGCGCAGATCCTTGACCGACGTTTGCGCGACGATATCGCCCTTCTCGTGCTCGATCAGCACGCGGCAATTTCCGATCGCGCCCGGTTCGCGGCTGTAGAAGCAGAACACGGCGAACCACCGGCCGGTCGGCGCCGGAAAGTTTTCCGCATCGATCCCGTCGAGCATGTTCTCGAATGAAATCGGCTTGCCCGGTTCGGCGCGAACCGTTTCGCAGGCGAAAGCCATCATCACGTTGGGCTTGGCGTTCAGGTGAAAGCCTCCTCATCGTAGGACTCGTGCAAAGACGACCGGAAGCGGTCTGCATGGACGAGCATCAGCATCCGCACCCGCACGAAGGCTCGCCGCAAGGGGCCAAGCCCGCGACCGCGCAATTGACGCCCGCTGCCGCCGAAGAGCTCGAGGCGATCAATGCGATTTTGCGCGAGATCGGCTACCGCGTGAAAACGGCTGCGCTCATCGAATGCGCGCTCGCGGAATTGCACGAGCAGTTTCTCGACAAGCAAAAGGCGGTTGATATCGTTCGCAAGCGCGTCCCGCCGCATTCGGTCGTCTTTCCGCCGTAGCAGCCGGCTCCTACTGGGGCGCGTTGGCCGCCAGCTCCGCCATCGTGTCGGCGCATGCCAGGAAGACCACGATGCGCGGATATTTTCGCAGCATGTAGTCTTTCAAGATGACAGCGTCGCGCCGGCCGTTCTCGTCCATGACGCGGTTCGCCTCTTTCGCGAACTCATCGAGGAGCGGCATGAGTTGCTGCGCGAGCTCGCCGAGTCGCGTGTCGGCCATTACTTCCCTCCGTTGCTATTTCTTGACTGACGCCGAGACGAGCGCCATGATGAACGAAACGATCGCCACGACGGCTGAGATGACGCGCGCTCTCTGCCACTGCTTTTGCAGGCCGAGCAAGAGCGTCGTAACGCACGCGAATGCAAAGAGGAACGTAAAGACCGTCATCCAGCTCATCAGACCGAGTCTACGCTGCCGCCGACGTCTTGCCAAGGGACAGGCATCGCTGCGATGTGGGCGAACTGCTGCCGGTAGCGATGGGAAGGTATGCGGCATCGCCGAGCGGGGTCTTGACGCAGGAAGGGCTCGAAGAGGCTTGCGGCCATGTCTGGCGCGATTCGAACTCGACCGTGATGCTGGGTTCGGATATCTTGAACTCGGAACCGGTCTCGTGCGACGACGCGCAAGCCCTTGCGGCGTTGCGGCGGCACATCGAGGCGGTCGGCTCGCAGGGTTTCCTCCAAGACGTCCTGCCGCGACTCGGGTTCGGACCGCCCCAGAGGATATGAAAGACATGGCGATAGCAGCACGCGATCGGGAACCGGAGGCAACTGAGCAGCCAAGCGAGGAAACTTCGGGGCCGCAGGGATTGCCCATGATCGTGTGCACGCAGTGCGGAACGCGCGCCGAGCAGCTGCATCTGGGCTGCAGCCTCTGCGAAGACTGCTGCGATTGCCGGCCTTAGCGCGGCCGCGTCAGCCGAACCGCAAGAGCGAGTGGACTTCCGGATAGCCGCCGCTGTCGGCGAGATCGAAATGCATCATCGCGCCGTTGTGCGATGTTCCGTCGGAAGCGATCTCGAGATCGCACGCTCCCCAGCGTAGGCCTGCATCACACAGCGCCGTGACGATTTCGCGGCGCAGATGGAGAAAGCCGCGCGCGGGATTGCGGGTACGCTCGGGCGTCGCGCTGGGTTCTCCGATCGCGAGCGGAATACGCGCGTGTTCGTAATCGCGCAATGCTCGAAAGTAGTCTTCGCGCGTTGCATGCTGCAGCGCCACATCGAGCGGCAACCGTTCCCCTTCGGGAATGAGCGCGAGAAGAGCGTCGTCCGAAAGCTCGTCGGCGTTTTCGATCGCCGTTCGAAGCACCACTTCGGGATGCGGATCGACTGCGACGCTCAGATAGCGTTCCAGTGCATCCGAGACCGCCTTGAACCGCGACCAAACCGACGCCGTCTGCTCGCCGGGTCGCCGCGGGCTGACGTCGGCGGCGCTTTGCGGACCATGACAAAACCGCATCGCGCGATCGTATGCGGCCAGGGCGCGCGTCCGCATCTCCGTCAAATGCTCTGCTCCCCTTTCGCCGCCGGGGACCCCGTTCGCGCGCGTAACGATATACGGGTTTTCCGAAGCGTTGATGTCGATGGCGGCGCCGGCGGAATGCTGCCCGGCATAGGGGCGCCAGCAGACGTGCGGGCGGCCGGCACCTGCCCACTCCCGCAGAGAAGCACCGCCGCGCTCCAGGGGCGGCAGCGCGTCGAACGCTGCCGCAATCGCGCGCTCGGCCGCAACCAATCGCTCGTGCATCTCCGGGTTGACGCCCTCTGTGGTGCCCGACCCGCACGGTTGGCCAAGAAACGTCGTTGCGATGTGAACCGAAGGCATAAGTTGCTGCGTGGGAAAAATCCGCTCTCCGAAGGAGGGCGTTGATGCAAGCTGGTGAGGGACCGTCTCTCTACGAGCGGCTCGGCGGCGTTTATCGCATCGCGGCAATCGTCGATGATTTCATCGACCGCATCACCGCCGACCCGCGTTTGAACGAAAATCCGCGCCTGAAAGCCGCGAGCCAGCGCGATTCGGCGGCTGGTTTCAAATACCTCGTCACCGAAATGTTGTGTTCGGCGACGGGTGGTCCGCAAACGTATACCGGCCGCTCGATGGCCGATTCACATCAGCACCTGAACGTCAGCGAAGCCGAATGGGATTATTTCGTCGACGATTTCCGGCAGACTCTCGGCAAATACGAGATTCCCTCCGCCGAGCAGCAGGAGCTCGTCGCGTTACTCGAGCGCTCGCGCGGTCAGGTCGTCAAGAAGTAGGCGATTTCACCGGTTCGCCCGCTTGGCACGCAGCGTAATGCTCCAGCGCCTTGCCGATGAGCTCCCAATCGCCTTGCTTCAAATCGGCCGCTTTCTCGATCGATGACGGCGCTTGCGACAACAGCGCGTCGGCAAACGCAGGAGGGCGGTCCTCGGGCGGACGGTCGGCGTCATCGACGACGGCGGGATCGACGAGCCACGCTTCGATTCGATTGGCCAGATCTTTGGCGGCATCGCGCTCGCTTGACGTAATCATGCTCCATTCTTCACGCTGCGGCCGCGCGTTGAAACCTCGGACGCCGGGCCAGGACCCCTCGAGGTGAAAAACTAAATCAACGCGCACTCGGAGCCGTCAGGTAATAGTGGAGGCGTAAACGTGTTCAGGAAGATGCCGTATGTCACGATCGTGGGCGCCGGACTCGGCGCCGCCATCGGCGCAGGTGCGGGAAATTTTTTCGTCGGGCTCGTCTATGGGACGATCGTGGGAGCGGTTTTGGGTGCATGGCTCGACCGCCGCATCACCACGCGCGGTTGGCTCGGCAAGTAATAATACGTAGCGGAACCAAATCGGAACCACCCTGGAACTAAAATCAGTCCAGCTGCCCGCGGCGTCGCGTGCAGAGGGACAGGTGCTACCAGCGCCAATACCGCCGAGAACGCCCTGAGGGATAAGACGTTGGCCCAAGAGCGCACACCCCAACCGAAGATCGTCCAGTTCGAAGGACTTGGTCCGGGCTTTTGGCCCGTGACCATCTTCCTGTTCGCCGTGAGCGTCGCGCTCGCGCTGTACTGGTGCTTCGGTAACATCGACTGGCTGATGCCCGGTTGGGAGCACCCGCTCACCGACCGCACGGCCGACATCGACGACCTCGTCAAGTTCATGTCGGTGTTCGCCAGCGCGATCATGGTCTTCGTGACCGGCTACGTCGTCTATTTCGTGATCGCGTTCCGCGCGCGACCCGGCCAGTCGGCTGATACGATCGGCGTCCCGGTTCACGATTCGCCCAAGCTCGAATTCTGGTGGACCATCCTGCCGTCGGCTCTTCTTGCAGTGCTGTCGGCCTGGAGCATCGTCGTCTGGTACAAGATCTATTTCGGGACTTCGGCGCCGGCGCTCACCGCCGAAGTCGTCGCACACCAATTCTACTTCGAGGTGCGCTATCCGGGGCTGAAGACCGGCGTCGCCACGAACAGCGAGCCCATGCACTTGCCGGTCGGCGTTCCGATTCGCCTGCTGGTCACCTCAGCCGACGTGATCCACCAGTTCTGGGTTCCTGAAATACGGCTCAAGACGGCCGGCGTTCCGGGTCTCGTGCAGAACTTGAACTTCACCGCCGACCACACGGGGACGTACGACATCACCTGCACCGAGTTTTGCGGTGCCGGCCACAGCGTGATGCAAGGGAAGATCGTGTTCGATCAAGTCCCCGCGTTCAACACGTGGCTCAACGATAAAAAGAAGTCTGAGGCCGCGGCAGCGGCGCCGATCAACCTCGCGAGCGGTGATAAGGCTGCCGGCCAGGCGTTGTTTGCGCAGAAATGCTCGGCCTGCCACAACAACCCGCCGACGCCGTTCGACCAGAAGCTGGTGGGTCCCGGCCTGCTGCACATCACGGATGATCCCGCGCATCCGAACCTCGTGACCGGAAAGCCGCCGACGCCGCAGAACATCGCCTGGATCCTGCAAAACGGCTTCACCGGCTCCATCGGAACGATGCCGAACCGTCAAGCCAACGGCCTTTCCGATACGGACATCGCCAATCTAGTCGCCTACCTCACCAGCCTCAAGTAACTCGCCGAAGAGAGACGCTTATGCATACCGAGCACACCGAGCACGAAGAAATCCACGCAGACCACGGTCATATCCATCCGGCTCCGCAGGGGTTCATCAGGAAGTACGTGTTCTCGCTCGATCACAAGGTGATCGGGTTCCAGTACTTCTTTACCGGTCTGTTCATCATGCTGATCGCCGGATCGTTCGCGGAGCTCATACGTATCCAGCTGACATCGCCTGCGGGTGCGATCATGAGCCACACGCAGTACAACGAGATGTTCACGATGCACGGGACGGCGATGGTCTGGATGGTGCTCATCCCGCTCGTCACCGGCGCGATCGGCAACTTCGTGATGCCGTTGCAAATCGGCGCGCGCGATGTCGCGTTCCCGTGGCTGAACATGATCAGCTTCTGGATCTTTCCGATCGCGGCGCTGACGCTGTTCAGCTCGATGCTCTTCGGCGGCCCCCATGCCGGTTGGACGGAATATCCGCCGGTTTCGCTTGAGGACGGAACGGCCGGCGCGCTGTGGTGCTTGGCGATCTTCATCATCGGCATCAGCTCGACGATGACCGGCATGAACTTCATGGTCACGATTCAGAAGATGCGCGCGCCCGGTATGACCTGGACGCGCATGCCGCTGTTCTGCTGGGCGACGTTCGCGACGGCGCTGATGAATATGTTTGCGACCGTAGCACTGTCGGTTGCAACCGGGTGTTTGTTCCTCGAGCACGTCTTCAACGTGCCGTGGTACGATCCGACCCGCGGCGGCAGCCCGGTGCTCTTCGAGCACATGTTCTGGTTCTACTCGCATCCCGCCGTGTATATCTTCATCATCCCGGCGTTCGGCGTGGTGTCGGAGATCTTGCCGGTGTTCTCGCGCAAGCCGGTCTTCGGCTACAAGATGATCGCGTTCTCGTCGATGGCGATCTCGCTGCTGGCGTTCACCGTTTGGGCCCACCACATGTTCCCGAGCGGTCTGGCTCCCTGGCTGCAGCTGCCGTTCATGCTGCTCACCTACGCGATCGGGGTGCCGACCGGCATCAAGATCTTCTCGTGGATCGCGACGCTGTGGGGAGGACGGATTTACCTTACGACCCCGATGCTCTACGCGGTCGGTTTTCTCATAACGTTCACCTTCGGCGGTCTGACGGGCGTGTACTTGGCGTGCGTCCCGTTCGACCTGCACGAGCACGGAACGTACTTCGTCGTCGGCCACTTCCATTACGTGGTTGCGGGCGGCGCCGTGATGGGCTTCCTCGGCTCGATCCCGTTCTGGTATCCGAAGGCGACCGGCCGGCTGATGAACGAAACCCTAGGCAAAATCGGCTTCTGGCTCTTCTTCATCGGCCTCAACGGCACGTTCGGCCCCATGCACTGGCTCGGCCTGGAAGGCATGCCGCGGCGCTACGCTTCGTACGAAGTGTTCGCCAAAGCGTTTCCCGACGCGGTGTTCTGGAATCGCTTCGAATCGGCGTTCTCGTTCCTGATGGTGGCGTCGATCGCGCTCTTGATCTTCAACTTACTGTGGAGCCTCAAGAACGGCGTCGTGGCCGGCCTCAACCCGTGGGGCGCTCGCACGCTCGAATGGACGATCAGCTCGCCGCCGCCGTACTATAACTTCAAGAACATCCCGCACGTGTTTGACGGCCCCTACGACTACAGCAAACCGCTCCCGTACGAGAACCTTGACAACGAGCAGCCGGAATTCCCCGAATTCGGCCGCGTCGTCATGCCGATACCGCTGCAGACTGCCGGAGCCGGAGCGCACTAAATGGCCAGCACTACCGCAGGTCACTTGTCGGGGCACGCCGCGGTTCGGGCGCGCTACAACGACGTCGACCCGGTCTATCGTGAGGTACGCGAGCTCCGGCTGTTCGGGTTCGTGCTCTTCCTGCTCAGCGACTGCATCCTGTTCGGCTCGCTGATCTTCGCCTACATCTACCTGCGCTTATCGGCACCGGTTTGGCCGCCGTATCTGGCGGGACACCAGCTGCAGTGGTTCGACACGAGCTTCGCCGCGTTCAACTCGGTCGTGCTGTTCGGCTCGGGCGTCACGATGCACTTTGCGCTGGAGAACTGGAAGCATCTCCACCGGGAAAAGTTCTTCGGCTGGCTGATCGCGACGATTGCGCTCGGCTTGGCTTTCTTGGGCGGCCAAGCGCACGAGTGGGCAGGTGTCCTCCGCGACGGGATCACGTGGTCCAACACGACGATGGGCTCGTCGTTCTACTGCCTGACCGGTCTGCACGGCTTGCACGTGTTCATCGGCACCGTGTTCCTTGCGATCTTAGGCCTGCAGGCAAAGTACGGCGTCTACACGGGGTCCAAGTATCAAGGACTCGTTGCCGGAACGCTGTACTGGCACTTCGTCGACGTCATCTGGGTCTTCTTGTTCACCCTGTTCTACCTTTGGTGAGGCGATGGACACATTCAAAATGATCGCGCTCGTCGGCGCAATTATCGTGGGTTTGGTGGCCTTCGTTCAGCTCAAGAACGACTGGGGAGCGCAAGGCCTCGACGCATCGGTCACCAAGGTGCTGCTCGGGCTCATGGCGGTCGGCTGCGTGCTGGTGCTTTTCGCTTCCATCAACGTATTGGGGTATCGCGGATAATGCACGACAACGGACACGGTCACGGCGCTCACGGAAGCGCCCACGACGGGCACCGCGGGCCGCTCCTGCCTGCGTCCTCGAACATTGGTGTCGGCGGCTCGGTGATTCTCGTCGTGGCGATTCTCACGTCGATCATGCAGGGCTCGTTCGTCGTCGGTTCGTCGCGCGACATGCACTTGTGGCAGCCGCCGGCCGCGCTCGCGCAGGGCACGCCGCCGTGGTCTCCGCAGGACCCGGACAAGGTCGAGCTGCCGCCTTACAATCAGCAGCAGTAGTCCGGCTTTAGGATCTCAGTCGCCGTTGCCGCGCGGTTTGGCGCCGCGCGCTCTGTCGTGCGCCGCGACACCGACGCCGAACGGCGCGATGTCGCTCGGCAGAACGCCCGTGGAACGGCCGTCGATCTTGTGAATGCCGCCGAACGGCGTGAACTCGACGATCACGGGCCACGTGTCCTGATCGCCGATGGACGACGGCCACTCGCGCAAGCTCCACTCGCCGAGCTGCTCGCGGTCGGCGCTGAGAACGGCGACGTGAAATTCTTCCGGAAGACCGTTTTTCTGCTCGCGGCGATAGCGCACGTAGCCGTCGACGACGAGCACCGGCGAATACGTTTCGAGCAGCGCGCGCGTCGCCGGCACCATGAGGGCGATCGCATAGATGACGAATGCCAGCGCCGCCATCCCGAAAATCGGCGCGACAAAAAGCCACATGTCTTGGTGGCGCATGCGCATCCCGATCGGCAAGAACGCGAAGAACAAGCCCAAGAAGAACGGCTCGATTGCAATCGTCAGCCGGCCAAGCCAGCCCCGCAGCACAACGCGCCGCTCGTCGCGAGTCCAGGGGCGGGTCGCAACTTGCGAGGGATCCCAAT
>Ga0209061_1004429_pt1 | contig 13558 bp, 16 predicted proteins | sample Coa_R1_10_FD_187157 | JGI IMG/M metagenome (GOLD analysis project Ga0209061, IMG submission 187157) | Surface soil microbial communities from Centralia Pennsylvania, which are recovering from an underground coalmine fire - Coalmine... | ecosystem: Environmental > Terrestrial > Soil >...
GTCCAGGTGCAGGTAGATATCATTGGTGGTCTGAATACTGGTGTGCGTGAGGAGCCGGGAAACGACTGGTAAGGCCAGGTGGTCATCTTTGATCCAGATGGTGGCTCGGGTATGCCTGAGCATATGAGGCGTAAAGGGAATCGCTGTTTTCTTGGCCAGCCGCTTGACCAGCGACATGACCGCCGCGTAGGACATGGGGCGGCCAATGTCGCCCTCCCACAAATTGACAAAGACAAAATCGGGGAGGGACTCCACCTCCAGCGCACACAACTCATCCATCAGGTAATCAGTGTACAGGTGCAGCAACTGTTCTGGAAGCGGGATCGTTTGAGTAATCCTCGTTTTGGCACGTGCGCCATTGGGATTGTCAGCACGCGGGACGATGGAGAGCGTGGCATCTTCCACCGACAGATCGGCATGGGTTAACCCGAGACATTGACCCACACGCATGCCTGTTTCGTACATGAGTGCCAGCAGAAAGCGATCTCTGGTGTGTGTACAGGCGTCGAACAAGCACTGAACTTGCTCGCACGTCAGAGTTTTCGGAAGCCTGCGCTCCGGCTTGACCGAAACGACGCGGGTGGCCTCCGGTTTGGACGTGGCAATGCCGTGGAGAAAGGGTTTGTATCTTCCACGATGAGGAACCGCGAGCTGGTAGAGGGGCAACTCAGGAATGGCTCCGAGCCGCATCTGGTAGGAGTAGAAGCCGTAGACCGCTCCCAGCGTCAAATCGATGGTCGCATTCGTTCGTTTCGCTTTGCGGGGAGCAATCGAGATCATCTGGGGGTCCTGTCGTCGCAGCCAGGGAATGAATGCCGCAAGCTGGGCGACATCCATCTCTGTCCAGCAGAGATGCTCATCGCGCAGATATTCCCAGAACAACTTTAATCGATGAGCTGTCGCGCGGATCGTGTTGGGACTCCGATCCAGGTTATGGAGGTATTTCAGGTAAGAAAGAAGCGGCTGCACGGGCGCATGATCATCGTCAAGAACGATCCAGGTCACAGCATCGTCAGCGAGACGGACACGTTGTACCTTCATCATCTACCACCTTCTTCATCGTCAATTGGGTACAGATATCTTCTACAACGAAGAACTGCAAGGATTCTTAACAGTTCATTGTCTACGTCGTGAGTGCTTTCTCTTGGAGATCTAGATTACCATTGCGCCACCACCTGCCAGGCTTCCTGACCGCACGGCGAGTGCGAACACCAGCGGTCGGGGTCTTGTTCCTGGTCTTCATCGGCCAGGGCCGGTTCAAAGGCCCCGCAATGCAGGTAGAGGGCGACGACATCGGCCGCAGTGAAAGCGCCCGGGGGCAGGCGGGTGAAGAAGAGTTCGTAGACCAGGCCCGCGCGGGTGAGGCCGACCTTGCTCTTGCGCGTGCCTGCCGGATGGGTCGCCACCACGACCCGGCAGCGCTGCCCATGTGGTCCCACCGGCACATCCGGGCAGTCGTAGAGGGCACGCACCAGGTCGCTTTCCGGGCGGCTGAACCGCTGATCGGGCGGTAGGTGCAAGCGGCGCTGCACCTCCGGCAGATCCAGCACGCGGTAATCTTTGCCGCGCATCACATAACAGAAGCCGGCCAGATCGGCCAGGACCGCTCCGGTGCCATATTGCCCATCCAGCCGCAGCACGACTCGCTCCTGGGGCAAATCATGAGTCTTGCTGTAGCGCCGGATAGCAGCCACCGCCCGGCGCAGTTCTGCCCGAAACTGCCCGTTGCCCGGGTTGGCAAACGTGCCGAGCCACTGCGCGGTATGCGCTTGCGCGATGGTCGTACGGGTGCGGACAACCTCCCCACGCTTGCGCCCGGTGTAGCCAGGCGCGCACAGCTCGTCCAACCGCCGCCGGGGGGCTGGCAGCTCCGGCGTCTTTGGCAGGGCGCGTTGGCGGGCCGCCTCACGCGTGCCATCGATGTCGAAGACGACGCGCTCGCCGCCTGCTCGATCAAGCAGCTCGCCACACTCCCGCTCCTGGCCCAGCGGGCGCGCCAGCGCATCTTCCAGAAAGAGCGTGCGCAGGGCTTCGACGGGTTCAGGCGTCAAAGCCGCTAAAAAGCGACTGAGCGTGGAGCGTGCCGGCAAGCGCTCTCGCCCGAAGAGCGCCATGAAGGCCGAGGCGTAGGGCTGTAGGTGCTCGTAGAAGGCTTCGAGCGTCCGTTCCCCGCTGATGGCATAGCCGAAGAGCACTGCGACAAAATCGATGACCTCATAACGACCGAAGCGGCGACGGGCAAAACGCACGCGCTCAGCGATGGCAGCCACCACTCCCTGCTGCTGCAAGAAATGCCCGGCAACCGTGAGTTCCCCGAACCAGGCGGGAGGGGAAGGAACCCCTTGTGGAGAGGTCTGGATAGTGACGACAGAATTGGCGATACTGGTCATAGGTCCTCCTTACCGAGGGGATGCATACGTTCTTCCCTCGCCAGGAGGCACATGTTTCCACTGACCGGCTACTGGTGAACAACTGGTTGCCCATCGTGTGTGTGTTGTGGCAGCGGATCGAAACGGAAGACGGGACAGCGGGGTGCCGCCGCTGCGAAGGCCTCTGGATCACCGGGTAAGTTGAGCAGCTTTTCGAAGTATTCGACGCCATGTGGAACCTGGCGGGGGAATTCGCTCAAGATCGGCCCTCGCTCTTCAACTGGCAGCTCGACCACCGCCACCTTCTCTGTCTTCCAGCCACGTTGCAGCGTCCCCCAGCCGGCTTTGCGGGCATTCTTGACCCAGTGCGTATCAAAGCCAGTGACCGCGTACCGCTGGCCATTCACATGCAACACCGAGACCGGTGTGCTGCGCATTTTCCCGGTCTTGCGGCCTGGGATGGAAAGGATATACCAGGTTCCAAAGCCGATTCCAAGATGGTTGAGGACAATAACCAGGCGATTCATATATTTGAGCCATTTCGGTAAGGTAGGTTGAGTGGACATGTAAGTTTCTTTCATGAAAGCACTGCTGTTTCGTCAGGAGCGTGAGCCGCAATGATGCGCTCCCTCAGCCGTTGTGCCCACGCTCGTTCTAGCTCCCATTGCTCTTTCGCGGTGGCCATCAGATCGAGTGCGGTCGTCATCAACCACTCGCCTGAAGCCTCGCGCTTCATGGTATTCCTCCTCAAATCCTCCGCTTCGTCATGCATATAGCGTGCGGCCGTCTGGCAGTAATAGAGGTAGTGATCCACCAGGAAGAGCTGATCCCTGTGTTGCAGAAACTCCAGGTGCAGAGCCTTCAGGCGGAAAATGCGCTGATAGTTCCCAGGATTTGATGTGGTATCCATCATGAGCTGGAAAAAGCGCTCCTTGCCCGTATCGGTAATGGCAAAGACTCGCGCTGGCCGCGTGGGCGGAAATGGCACCAATGCCGGGTCTCCCTGAGTAATCATCCCGCTATGCTCTAACTTGGCCAGCAGTCCCGAGAGCGATCCCCGGCTGATCTTCTCCCACGGTCCCATGATGCTATTCGTGATATCGGCGATGAAGTAGGCATGTAACGGCCACCGCTTCAACAAGGCCAGCACCAGCAATTCATACACGGCGTCATCCTTATTTCTAATAGAACGTTCTTTTAGAACTAACAAGAAGAGTATATCCCAAAGAGGATTCTCTGTCAAGGGAAACTTGCTGCCCAATACTCAGTCGAGGTCTCTACTTGGTAGAAGCTTTCTGTTCTGGACGGGCTGCTTCTCCTTATCCAGTCATGAGCTCAGTTCCAGACTCGTTGCGCAACTCGTGGGTCATGCAAGTGGATGGGGCTGGCTGGCACCGAGCAAACGAGCTGGTCGTCCCGGAGAATATCCGTCTGATTCCCCAGCCTGCCTACAGCCCCGAGTTGAATCCCGTTGAGCATATTTGGGACGAGCTGCGCGAAAAATACTTCCACAACCGCTTTTTTCCCTCGCTCGAATGTGTCACGGAGGCGTTGTGTCAGGGACTCACGGCTCTTTCTGAGGACAGTGAGCGCTTGCGCTCTTTAACGAACTTTCCCCATCTCAATGTTCGATGTTAGGTTGCGAAATGGTATCATATCTCCCTCCTTGTTGAGAACCTTTGTGTTCGTTCTCTTCAAGGAGGCATATTTCTATGCCAGTTGGCTACTGATCACATCTCGTTGCGCAATTCGTGGGCATGACAATGAAATACGTGGAAAAGACGCGGCTGACCTCCTCCAGGAAGCGATTCATCATGGCCGTGGAGGCTTCTGGCAAAATGAGCGCGACCATCTGGCCCAGAGCTGGGGCCACCGCAGCATAGACATAGAGGTACTCGCGCACCACCTGTGTCAGGGCATGGGGACGCACCCCAGGTGGCGCCCAGCAGCGTTTGGCGCGACTGATGCGGCCAAAACAGCCTTCGTCTTGCGCCATGATGAGCACGGGACGTTCATCGCCTACCTCTTTTGTGGCAACTGCCGCATCCACCTGGGCGGAAAAGTTTTTTAAACTGCTCTTGCGTCTCCAGGTCGCTTTTCGGGTGCCGAGGGCGAGGCATCAGTTTGCGCCACCCATGACGATGCAGCAGCCGATAGATGGTGCTGTCATCGACGGGATGTCCGACGCGTTGTTCAAACGCGTGCCAGATCTGCTCTACCGTCGCAACCTCCCCACGCTCGGCTTGGGCGAAAAAAGGGGCGAGAAATTCCTGCTCTTCTTCTAGCCTGAGGTATTGTCGTCGTCGCCCTCCTTTCCCTGGCGTTTCAATCGCCGTAATGCCGAACCGGTTGTAGCGGGAGATCACGGCATGAACGGTTGCTTTGGATACTCCACAATGCCGAGCAATCACAGACGCTGTCCGTGGCTCGATAGACGCATTGTAAATAATCAGCCAGCGTTGCCGACGGTCGGCGTGCAAATCGGTCCTCATCCGATTTTTCACCTCTGCGATGGGCAGATGGGGTGCGGCATGGGTCACTCGTGCCATGTTTCCTTCTCCTCTTGGTTCATCCTCTCCATTCCCTGTCTCCTCACCATCCAGATGGGTTGGTTAGGGCCATGAACACCTCAGTGTCGGCCATGCTTTAGGGCCTCTCGAAGACTCATGGGACCGGCTGCATCAGGCTCATCGGGATCGAGCGTGTGCAACGACGCGAGCGATGGCGCGCCGAGTCCGTGTCCCTTTACTCGGCGCGCCGGGAGGAACTCCTATGCTCTCTCAGCCGACCTCCCCCATCTCCACGGCCTGGCAAAGAGGATCACCAGCAGAGCAGCCCCCATACCCACCAGAAAGGGACCCACGCCAATGACATGCGTCTGACCCCACGCGAACAGCGGGGTCGCCGCAGGAAACAGGAGCCATGTCCCAATGACGCCGAGCACCAGTGCTCCAAGGTTGGTGCCCAGCCGCAATACGCGTCCAACAGGGAAGCGGGAACCCTGCCTGCGGCTCCAGTCAGAGGCGATGCTTCGAGGAACCTGAAGGATGTGCGCAAGGCTATGGACAGCGATGAGCGGAAGCCACAGCAACGCACTGAAGACGTGTGTCAGCAGGAGCGGCTGAAGTGGGCCGGTCACGACGAGCCCAATCCCACTGCCAACCATGACCACGGTAGTGATAAGCAACACCGGGCCGAGCACGCGCAACACCAGAGGAGGTGGTCCCCGGCGCACGTAGGCAGGGGCTCTGGTGTAGTAGCGCAGAAATCGCCAGCCAGTTGAACTCATTTTCACCAGGAGGGGGCCAGCCAGCAGGACTCCGACAACGGTATGAGCCGGGAGCCAGATGTGAAGAAAAGCTGATGTCACCAGCTCCACGATGATCAGCACCAGGAGCACGAGGCTGACCAGCGCCGTCAGGCGCTCGTTGCCGGTGACTCCCGCTTGCTGTTGCTTCAGGTGCATCGTTTCAGATGGCTGTTCGGGCAGGGCATTCCCCGACGTGCGTGCAGGCATGGCGCTTTCTCCCCTCTGTCACGCGTTGACATCCTGACGTGGGAACACGATGGCGCTCACCACGACAAAGCCAATGATCCAGAGCAGGGCTGCTCCCAGGGCCGCCAGATACCCCTGGGTAGGGGTGGGACCGACGATCGGCACCGTCGCCCCGACGATGGTGTTGAACACCCGGCCAGGAAACCAATGGGCCACCTGTGGCGCGACGACGCCAATAATCCCCTCGAACACCAGGATGTACGCCAGGGAAATGCCGACGGCAGCAACGACTGAACGGGTCAGGACCGCGATGAGCATGCCCAGGGCGCTGAAGCCGATGAGACAGAGTACCTCGTTGCCCACGAACGAAAGACCGATGCGCAGCCCCACAGGCCCGGTCCAGGCCGCGGTCTGGATGCCTTGCCCCCGCGCGAGCAGGAGAATGAGGGTACCACTGATCACGAGGGTGAGCAGCATCGAGAGCAGGACGAAGAGCACAACGGCAAGCATTTTGCCCGCCAGCCACCGCAGGCGATGCGGCTCACGCACCAGCAGGTTACGCAGCGTCCCCTGGGTCCATTCCGCTGCGAGATTGGCGCTCACCAGAATGAGCACAATGGCAACGATCAGGGCTCGGGCCTGGCCAATGATCGAGACCAGGCCCTGGGGAGAGTGGAATGCCGCAATGAGGTCGGTCATCTCCGGGTTGGTGACTCCAGAAGCGAGCTGGTGGAAGGTCAGATAGGCGAGAAAGGTGCTGACCACCACCATCACCCCGGCGACTGCCAGGACACTCCAGCGGCGGAACTTGAGGACTTCACTGCGAAATGCACGGATCACCGAGATCATGAGCGGTCTCCTTTCACCAGAGCCAGAAACACCTGTTCGAGGCTGGCCTCTTTTACACGAATAGTCAGGTTGGATGCGCCAGCTTCCCTGGCCTGTCGGTTCAGGGTCTCAGCAAAACTGGCAGGACAGGCGAGGCGCAGAGCCTGGTTCTCCTGTGTGACCGCGTAGCCGACCCCACTCACGATCCTGACCACCAGATCAAGCTGCGCGGCCTCCTCGGCTTCGACCACCAGCTCGACGTGTTGAGCGAGCAGGTCGCGGGCCGGACCACACCACAGCGCCCTCCCCTGGTTGAGCATGATCAGCCAGTCTGTGACCTGTTCCAACTCTCCGAGTAAGTGGCTACTGAGCAAGATGGTCTTGCCTTGCTCGCGCAGACGGCGCAACAGGTCGCGTATCCCGATGATGCCCAGGGGATCAAGGCCATTGGCTGGCTCGTCGAGGATGAGCAGGTCGGGATCGGGAAGCAAAGCCATCGCCACCCCAAGCCGCTGCTTCATGCCCAGCGAATACGTTCCGACCCGATCACGTGCCCGATCAGCGAGTTCCACCACCTCCAGCAGCTCGCTCACACGGGACATGGGGTAGCCACCCAGGCGGGCGAGCACCTCCAGATTCGTCCGTCCAGAGAGACTTGGATAGAAGGCCGGTGCTTCGATGAGCGCTCCGACGCGCGGCAGATAGCGTGCAGACTCGGTGAGGAGATGGCCCAGGATCGTGGCGCTGCCTGCATTGGGTCGCACCAGTCCCAGCAGCAGACGAAGAGTGGTCGTCTTGCCCGCGCCGTTGGGACCGACAAAACCCGCGATAGTTCCGGAGGGAACGCGGGTGGTAAGCCCATCGACGGCGGTACGCTGGCCAAAGTGTTTGCTCAGGCCGTGGGTTTCAATGGCCCAGGTGTCTTTGGCACTGCCTGGTGCAGAACCCGTCTCCAGGAGGGCCTGGGAGAGTTGAGAGGGATCAGAGGAGGGGAGCATGACCACCTCCTGGCATCTGCCTCCGGTTGGGGAGGACGGACAAACACGTGTGTTTCATCTGAATTCGTTCCTTTCTCGGGAATGGACGCTCTCGACCAGATGGACTCATCGAGAGATAACTAATCGTTTAGTAAGTTTCCGTCCCAAACGCATCAGGGCAGCGGGGGTTCCTCTCGCTTCGCGATGCCATCGAAGAGCACGCTGACCAGGGAGGCTGCTCGATGGGCCTCTGGCAGGCTCTTCGCCTCCCGCAGCATGCCCATATAGAGCCCAACCAGGACGTTGATCGGCAGATCGGAGCGAATCGCTCCCGCATCATGGGCCGCTTGAAAAAGGCTCATGATGTGTCGCTTGATCCGGTCGAGCAGGGACAGGATCACCTGCTGGTGTTCCGGGTCCTTGAGATGTTCCCTGGCATCGCGCAGCAGCGTGCTCAAGCGCTCATCCATGGGGAGCGTAAGCAGCGCGGAGGTGAGCAGTGTCAAGCGCTCTCGGAGATCCTGGGTCGTGGCAAGGGTCTGCTCGATCCTGGCTACCCCCTCGTCGACAAACATGGTCTGGATCATCTTGGTGAAGAGGTCTTCCTTGCCCTTTGGAAAATGGTAATACAAAGCGGCGGAGGTGACCTGGACAGCTTCGGCAAGCTCTTTCATGGACACCCCTCTGTAGCCTTTCGCCAGAAACAGCTCTGCCGCTTTGGTCAAGATCTGCCGCCGCGTTTCCTGATCCACTGAGGAGGACATCTGCTCTCCCTGTGGTATGACCGGTCGCTCCATGGTAGTCCGGTTCCTCGAAAAGTAACTAAACGATCAGTAAGTTCTAAAGAGAAGATAGCACAAGTACAGAAAGACTGTCAAGAGGACAACGCCACGCGCATCTCTGCCTCTGAGGAAAGGGGTGTCGGGCAAACCGTTAGAGACGAGCTTTTCTTATCTCAATGTTCGACGTCAGGTTGCGAAATGGTATTAACTGGCATCGATTTTGAAGAGAGTCAAAAAGATCGGACAGCACTAAAGCTTTGACAATCGCCTCTTGTCAAGCTATAATAAGTGCCGATAACATCATCGCAAAGGGGGATTGTCCGACCATGATGCCAGTGGTGTGCTAACTTCATCCTACTCATGCTGGAAATACAGATGTAAAATTGCGCAGATCGCCATCACTCACATGCTACTGATGCGCGATTATGTCGTTGTGAGATGAAAGTAGTAATTCAACACTGAAAGGTAACGTATACTCATGGCAACCGGACTTTCTGACTTCTTCAAATACAACCTCTGGGCCAATCTGCGTCTGCTCGACACCTGCGAACAGCTTACTGATGCCCAGCTCGATGCCGTTATCCCTGGCACCTATGGCAGCATCCGCGTCACCCTCAAGCATATGCTGGGCGCTGAGGAAGGCTATGCAGCCAGGTCGGTGGGTGGCTTCCCAACCACGCCGCCTCTGCGCGAGGATGAGGAAGCCCCGCGCTCCTTCGCCGAACTGCGCGAGCGCGCCCGTCGCGCAAGCTCGGCCATGATCGCCTTCACCGAGCAGGTCACGCCAGAACAACTCCAGGTGATCCAGCTCTTGGACGAAGGCACCTACAGGGCACCGCTCCTGGTCACGGTCATCCAGTTCGTTGATCACGGCATCGACCACCGCACCCAGATCTGCACAACCCTCACCCAGCTCGGCATTCAATCGCCGGAGCTGGATGTCTGGGCATATAATGAGGCAGCGTTGGGATACGGGGAAATCAAGCAATAAGGTCTATTCGTACTCAAGGGCCAGAGATGAGCAGAAAAATCTCTTGAACGTGTGCTTGTGTTACACAGGATCAAGCGTCCAAACAAGCTCTCCCTGGCCCAGCAATGGAGGCTGGTTGTTTGGCACGGACCTCGATTCAAAGCCTCGCTTACGAGACAGGTATCCTGGGCAAGTGTATATCCTGCATGACCGCCCAGACGATGGTCAGACAACTGGTTTCTGTGGTGAAGGCATCAATTTGATCGGTTCGCTGGCGAACATTGCTAAAGAAGCTTTCAATGGCGTTGGTACTCCGAATATAGCGGTGCATCACTGGTGGAAACGCATAAAACGTCAGGAGATGTTCTTCATCCTCATAGAGGCTGCGGATGGCTTCGGGATAGCGCTTCTGATATTTGGCTTTGAAGGCGGCCAAAGACACCATGCCGAGTTTTGTGTAATTGAACGCTGCCAGGCCGATCCAGCATACCTATGACACAAAACTCGGCATGGTATCGCGCATCCTCTTTCTTCTCCTGTTTGAAGATCCCCGCGAGTTCTGTACTGACCTCCTTGCGCTCCCGATGAGGAATGGCATTGAGTACATTGCGTTGTTTATGCACAACACAGCGTTGTCGTGGCGTCGCAGTAAAGAGAGCAGAGACAGCAGCGAGAAGACCCTCATGCCCATCAGTCACAATCAGGTCTATCTGCGTGGCCCCACGGGTGCGGATGTCTTGCAAAAGACAACTCCATCCATCTTTGTCTTCCTCTGCACAGGCTCGCAATGCGAGCACCTCTTTGTTTCCTTCCAGGTCCACACCGAGCGCAGTTAAGATGATCGTCGAGTCGGTTTGCGTTCCATGCCGCACGCTGAAATGGATGCCATCGAGGTACAGGATGCGGTAATGGGCCAACAAAGGGCGCTTTCGCCACGTTTCATATTGCTCAGTCAAGGTCTGGTTCAACCGGCTCACACTACTTGCACTTGGGCCTACTCCCATCAAGGTGGCAGCAACCTCTCCGACTTTATGGGTACTGGTGCCGCTGACAAACATCTGGGTGAGCGCTTCGGCCACCTCTGGTTCATAACGACTGTAACGCTCGAACACCTGGCTGTGAAACACTCCTTCTCGATCTCTGGGGACCTTCAGGTCTTCAATACGTCCAGTCGAGGTAACCAAATCGCGGGTGTAGGAGCCATTGCGATAGCCACGACGCTCTGGAGTGACTTCTCCCCACGAGGCTCCAATACACTGCTCTAACTCTTCACGCATTACCTGTTCAATCAGCACTTGGACCGCGCTTACGGCCAGGTGGCGCAGATGCTGACGAAACTCGTCCTGCTCTGGCAGCGTCGGTGATGAGGATTGCCGAGTTGAACCTTCAGAAGTCGATGTGGTAGGCTTTTTCTTGGATACAGGCATAGTCTTCTCCTTTTCTGGAAATGAGTTCTGTGTCTTAAAATGACACTCTATGCCTTGTAGTATCATCTCAAATGCTCATCTTTGAACAGTACACAACAATCGGTATGGCGTGCGAGATAGCAGGAGATGAAATGAGGGGAAATGAGGATGAAGTGAGGAAAGGGAACCATGCTTGATGTTCGCCATCAACGGCAGTGAGAAGTAGATCACGATCGACAAGAGGTGAACAGGAAGGGAACCATGCCCGATATTCGCCATCCGTCCGCCTGGCAGGCCGCACTCACGCTCAGTTTTACGGGTGCGACCATTGCCGCCGGACAACGGGGAGGACGGGCAAGGAAGGCATGCGGTCGATCACCTCTGGGAAGTCGAAGATCGGCACTGCTGATGGCTGCGCTGCGCAAGGAGGTGCGGGCAGGGGAGGTATTCTGGCTCGATGAAGGTCTCCTTGTCAGGGCAGGATGTAGGCGGTAGAATGGCAGAGAGAGCGCAACACACTTGGAGAGAACAGTCGCAACACACTTGGAGAGAACAGTAAGGAGGGAGAATGACTCAGCTCACACTAAATTCAACCAGGACAGCCCTGGTTGTCATTGATATGACGAAAGGTGTTCTCACGTTACCCACCGTTCCCCATGCGGTTGAGGAAGTGCTTGCCAATACCGTGCGTTTAGCCAACGCCTTTCGCCGTGCTGGCGGCCTGGTTGTCCTGGTCAACGTCAACTCGGTTGATGAGAAGGATCTGCTCCATCCGGTCAGTGATACGCAGCTGCCCCTGCCAGCAGAACGACCAGCAGACTGGGCTGAGCTTGCGCCGGAACTGGGACCACAGCCTTTAGATCACCTGATCACCAAGCATCAGTGGGGAGCCTTCTATGGCACGGACATGGACTTGCAGTTGCGCCGTCGGGGCATCGAGACCATCGTCCTGTGTGGCATTGCCACCGGCTTTGGGGTCGACACCACCGCTCGTGAGGCGTATCAGCATGGCTACAACCAGGTCTTTGCCGAAGATGCCATCAATGCCCTCTCAGAAGAAGAGCATCACTATGTCACTACACGCATCTTCCCACGGATGGGACGGCTGCGCTCTACCGACGAAATTGTCGCGGCCCTTCAGGCAAGAGAACACACCTCTTGAACCGCTAGAAAGTAGCAGGAGAACAAGACATGCTAACACAGGGACAAAGCGTGCGTGCCGCCGTGGTGCAGGCGGCTCCGGTCGCCTTTGACCGTGAGCGTACGCTGGAGAAAGTGCGGTCTTTGACGCAAGAGGCTGCCAGCCAGGGAGCACAACTGGTGGTCTTCCCGGAAGCCTTTGTCTCGGCCTATCCACGAGGTCTGACGTTTGGAGCAGTGGTGGGCAATCGGACGACAGAGGGACGTGAACAATACCGTTGCTACTGGGAAAGTGCGGTCGATGTCCCCGGCCCGACGGTTGATATCCTTGCCGACATTGCCCGGCAGCAGCAGGTCTATCTGGTCATTGGCGTGATCGAGCGAGATGGCGGGACGCTGTACTGTAGCGTGCTGTTCTTCTCGTCTGAGGGGCGCTATCTGGGCAAGCATCGCAAGCTCATGCCCACAGCTTCTGAGAGGCTGGTCTGGGGCTTCGGCGATGGCTCCACCCTTCCCGTCTTCGAGACCCCGTTGGGACGGCTGGGAGCGGTCATCTGCTGGGAGAACTATATGCCCTTGCTGCGGATGACCATGTACGCCAAAGGCATCCAGCTCTACTGCGCGCCGACGGCGGATGGACGAGACAGCTGGCTTGCCAGCATGCAACATATCGCACTGGAAGGGCGCTGCTTCGTTCTCTCCTGCAATCAGTTTGCCCGGCGGCGCGATTATCCACAGGACTACCAGACCCCCTTTGGAGATGACCCCGAGACGATTCTTTCGCGTGGAGGCAGTTGCATCGTCAGTCCCCTGGGCCAGATGCTTGCAGGCCCCAACTACAGCGAGGAGTGCATCCTGAGGGCGCAGCTTGACCTGGCCGATATTGCGCGAGGCAAATATGATTTCGATGTGGTCGGTCATTATGCTCGACCCGATATCTTCTCGCTGCATGTCAATGAACATCCTCAATCTCCAGTCATCCGCAATGAGGGCTGAGATGAGAGCAGGAACCCTGGGTCGCCGAGGGGTTCGTCTGGCAGGAATGATAGGCGCGGTATGGCTCTTGCACCTGCTCTGGGTACAGTATGGACAACGTTCCAGAGCCATTCGCCTTTTCAACAGGAGCGTTCTCAATCCTATCACGCTCACCTTTGCCGGGCAAGCAGGCATGCCCTATGCCATCCTCTCCCACGTTGGTCGCTCCTCCGGGAAAGCCTATGCCACGCCTCTGTTGCTGCAACCGGTGGCGCAGGGTTGGATCATTCCTCTGACGTATGGCGAGGTGACCGACTGGTATCGCAATATCGAACAGGCTGGCGAATGCCACATCCAGTGGCAAGGGAAAAGCTTTTTTGCCGGGAAGTCAGAGCGCGTGGATGCCGCTCATGCTTTGCCTCTGTTCCCACCTGCTCTGCGACTGGCGTTACGCATCGCCGGAATCAGGCAGTTTGTCAGGTTGACAAGGGCATGAGCGGCCAGAGGTGAGACGCTGCAAGGGACTGCTACTCTGCATTCCTGTGCAAACCAGAGGCGAGAACCGCCGTGATGGCCTCATCGATGATGGTGATGGCGGTATCGATCTCGCTTTCC
>Ga0209061_1004431_pt1 | contig 13558 bp, 15 predicted proteins | sample Coa_R1_10_FD_187157 | JGI IMG/M metagenome (GOLD analysis project Ga0209061, IMG submission 187157) | Surface soil microbial communities from Centralia Pennsylvania, which are recovering from an underground coalmine fire - Coalmine... | ecosystem: Environmental > Terrestrial > Soil >...
CAACGCCAGCCCCGCAGCGCCGCGCCGCTGACCACGTGCACGACGACTGCCGCGCACGTGCGGACAGCGAAACCCCGGCCCCGCAAGGCCATAAACAATGGTGTCCGTATTGCACCCCTGGAGAACCACCGGCACTCCAGGATCGCCATGCGCACCCCCGCGACCGTCCACGACGGCACCTGGACCCAGATCCAGGCCCGCCGCGCCGCCACCCTCCGCGACGCCTACCAGGCCCACCCCGAACGGTTCCGCGGCCGCTGCCCCAAGCCCAGGAATCTGCCCGCCAAGGTGTGGATCAACGAACCACCCGCGACCATCGAGACCAGCCCGCCACTACAAACCAAGCAAGCAGCCTGATGTCTCACCGAGTTTGACAGGTTCCGGGCGCGCCGTCTACTCTCGCCTCACCCGGCCTGAACTGGCCTGCCTGCTGCAGGCCGCCGAGCTACTGCTCGCCGGAACAGGACAGCAGGTCCAGCTGCGCCACTGCCCGGCAGCCGGGCTGCCGGAATGAGACCTGCTAGGACAGGCAGCGCAGTCATGACAATCCCCGATGACCACCGGGAGCGGCTGCGGCAGACGTTCAACCAGGCAGCCGGGTTCTACCACCGGGCACGCCCTGACTACCCCAGCGAGCTGTTCGACGACCTCATCGCGGTTGCCGGGCTGGCACCAGGTGATCGCCTCCTGGAAATCGGCTGCGCCACTGGCAAGGCCACCCTGCCCCTGGCCCGCCGGGGCTTCCGGATCACATGCATCGAACTCGGCCCTGACCTGGCCGACACCGCCCGCCGCAACCTCGGCGGGCTCGGCACCGACATCATCGAGGACCGCTTCGAGGACTGGCAGCCAGCCCCGGGGGAACAGTTCAGCCTGGTCTTCGCCGCCACCGCGTGGAACTGGATCGATCCCGCCCGCCGCTACGCCCTCGCCTGGCGGGCACTGCGTCCCGGCGGCCACCTCGCCTTCTGGAACGCGCTCCACGTGCTCCCCGACGGCGGCGACCCGTCTTTCCGCGAGATCCAGGACATCTACGACGAGATCGGCGAGGGGCTGCCACCTGGCAGCACCTGGCCCCGCCCGGGCGAACTGGCCGACCAGGCGGCTGAGATCGAAGCCAGCGGCCTGTTCAATGTGGTGCACATCCGGCACTTCGACTGGGAACAGGTCTACGACGCTGACAGCTACATCGAGCTGCTCAACACCTTCTCCGGCCACATCGCCATGGAGGACTGGAAGCGCGAGCGACTCTACAGCGAGATCCGTCTGCGCCTCGGCCAGCGACCCGATAACGCCGTCCAGCGTCACTGGGGGGCGGTACTGCACATCGCACGACGCCGCGACTGACAGCCACCCCATCGCGACCGCTCCTGCCCCAGGTCGCTGGCCTGCTGCTGGGCGGCCAGCAGCAGCGCGGCGACCACCAGGTCCCCGGTGGGGTCGGCCAGGTCGGCGGCGAATGCCCGCAGCGCGGCCGGGAGCCGTTCGCCCTGCCGGACCCGGACGGCCAGGGCGGTGACCTGCTCGCGGATCGGCTCGGGGGCGACCGCCTGGGTGGCCAGCAGCGCCTGCTCCAGGCCGGCCGCGGCGGCCGCGGCCTTGTGGACGTCTGTGTCAAGTTTTCACGCGGCGCGGGGGAGGCGCGCCCGGTTGGCGTAGTCGTCGACGTGGCGGGTGATGGCCGCGAGCGCGGCGCGTAGATCGGGTGGGGCCTGGGGCTGGTTGGCGGCGGTGAGCGGGACGAGGAGCCGGTTGTAGGCATTGGTGTAGAAGACGGCGATCCGGATGCCGTCCTCGGTCAGGGTGTAGCGGTTGGTGTGCGGGAGCCGGCGAATCAGGCCGTTGAGGCGCAGCCGCCGCAGGTCATAGGTCATCTGCCCAGGGGTGTAGGCGCTGCCGGGCAGCCCGGCGATCAAGACGCGCAGGTTCTTGTTGGTGAAGCCGGTCGCGGCGAGCAGCGTCTGGCAGAGGGCGCCGGCCAGGGCCATGACCCGAGGATCGCCGGAGCGTAGCGCCGGGGTCCTGCGCCCGTCGGCGGTAACTGATGGGCGCGCGATCCGCTCAAAGGCTGGGCCGGCCATGGCGATGAGCGCTGCGGGGGTGTGGAAGCCGTAGGCTCGCTTGGTCAGCCCGCGCAGGTGGGTATTGGTGGCTTCGGTCCGGGCATTGGTAGTCCCGGTGTCCGGGGTGTTCCAGATGAGGTCGCGGAACTTGCGCAGCCGCTTGCCGGGCTTGATGAACTCGGGGATCCGGCTGCGGGCGCACCAGGCGATCACTGCGGCCAGCGGTGATCTTGCGCCGGGTCAGGTTGATCCCGGCGAGTGCCCCTATCTCCTGGGTACGCCGGAACGCGGTCTGCTCGGCCGGCGTCATGGCATCGGCATCGACGAAGGTGAATGAGAAGCTTTCGTTCCACTCGTTCCGGTAACGATCAAGGTCGACCAGCGGCCGTCCGTTCAGGTCGGTGAGGCGTCCGAGGGTCCGGGCGATGTCCTCGGGCACTACGACGACGCGGTACCCGTCATCTCGCGCGTACCGCAACTGGGCGGTGTCGCCAGCCATCTGCCAGGCGGTGACGAACAGGACCTTCTCGTTGGTCTGAAGAACCCGGCAGGCGTGCAGGGCCACGTCACGCCAGCCAAGCTCGTCATGCAGCCGCCCGGCCGTGTAGCCGTTCAGGTCCTCGGCGAGCGGAGCGGCGACCCCGGTAGACCGGCAGGCTGTGAGTATGGCCTTGACCCGGTCGGAATAGGCGCCGCGGCCTACGTTGCTGCGCTCGCGGTTCAGCGCGCGGCGCAGCGCGGCGGATAGCCTGGTGATGTTGTAGGAGAACAGAAAGTTCGGTTCCTCGGCGACGAACAGGCCCTTGACGTAGATGCGCGCCGCGGTTGCCGAGTCAGTCCGGGCCAGCACGTCGCCGTATTCGGTGGACTCCAGCAGTCGCTCGCCGCTGTAGCGGAGGAAGAACCGCTTCGCCGCGTCCACGTCCTGGTCCTTGACGCCGGCCAGCGCGATGTCGGTCCCGGTCCGGCTGGGCTGGGACGGCGGCGAAACCAAGGCGTGCAGGGTCACCACGTCGGGGAAGGCATCCTTTGGCCTGCGGCCAGTCGTGATGTCGGCGTGTGGTGACCGGATCGTCACGGCGACGCCTCGCCGGTCGAATACCGCCAGGGCGTCTTTCAGGCCCATGCCGAACTGGCCGATGACCTCCGGATGCCTGCGCTTCTCGGCGTCCTCGTTCTGCGTCAGGTGCTCGTACCGCAGGCCGCGGCCGCTGTCTGCGATGTGCCAGCATCCGTCCTCGTCCTTAAAGATCGCCGGCTGTGCCGTCCTTGTGAGTGCCTACTCATCGAGCGCGTTGGCGATCAGCTCGCGGATCGCGAAGGGGATGGTCCAGTGCTCTAGCACCTTCTCGATGTTCAGGTCAAAGGCCTGCACTCCAGGGCGCAGGGAGGAAACTGACTGATTGCCCGTCATAGCCGCAGCATGCCACGTGCCGCTGACAGGCATCCCCCCATCGCTGGCCCGCCGGACGGAGGCCGCCAGGTCGCCCGCAGCCGATGCGCGAAACACTGCGGACGCCACAGAGTGCACAGAGTGTGATAGAAGCGTTGCACCACGGCGACAAGCCAGTTACCGGTCCGGGCGGAAGGGCTTGGAGGGGCTATGGACGAGGCGTTGCTGGATGTCGTGCTCGCGCGCCTGGACCGGGTGCCGCTTGCGGAGGGGGCCGCCTCGCTGCTGCTGGCCGCGTGCGAGGGCGACGCCGCGCTGGCCGCCGAACTCAGCGGCGAGCAGCGAGATGGGCCTGAACGTGACGCCGCCCGTGCGGACGCCGAGCCGACCGGGGCGTACCTGCGGTCGATCACGGTGTCCGGGTTCCGGGGTGTGGGCCCGGCTGAGACATTGGACCTGGAGCCGGGCCCGGGGCTGACAGTGATCGTCGGGCGTAACGGCAGCGGCAAGTCCAGCTTCGCCGACGGGCTCGAAGTCCTGCTCACCGGCAATCTGCGGCGCTGGCAGGAACTGAGCGCCGCCTGGCGTGACAGCTGGCGTAACCTGCACGCCCCGGATCAGGTTCGCCTGTCCGCGGAACTGCTGCTTGAAGACGCTGGCCCGGCAGTCGCTGAGCGGCGGTGGGAACGCCACGCCGGGTTCGCCGAGTCGCGCGCCACGGTGCAGGTCGCCGGGGAGAAGCAGGCGGGTCTTGACCGGCTGGGCTGGCAGGACGCGCTGGTGACCTACCGGCCGTTCTTGTCCCACTCGGAGCTGGAGGCCTTTCTCAGCGGCCCGTCGCACCTGTACGACCTGCTGTCCTCCGTGCTCGGGCTTGAAGATCTCACTGCTGCCGAACAGCGCCTCAACGCCGCGCGCAAGGAGCGGGAGGACGGGGTCAAGAAGGTCAGCGCCGACTTGCCCGAGCTGCTTGACCGCCTCGACTCCGTCGATGACGAACGTGCCGGTTCGTGCCGCGAAGCTCTGGGCGGTCGTAGACGCGATCTTCAGCACGCCCTGTCGGTAGCCACGGGCTTGCCGGCCGCGCAGCCAGACGGCGAGATCGGCCGGCTCCGGGCACTCTGCCAGCTCAACGTGCCAGACGAGCAGCAGGCCAGCGCGGCGGCCACGGCGCTCCGCGCGGCCGCCGATGAACTGGCGGAGATCGCCGGGTCGGAAACGGGCCAGGCATTGGCCCTTGCGAAGCTGCTGGGCTCGGCCCTGGATCACTACCACGCTCACGGAGCCGGGCCCTGCCCGGTGTGTGGGCGCACCGGAGCTCTTGATGAGCAGTGGAAGGCCCGGACCGAGCAGGAGATCACCCGGCTGAAGACGCAGGCCGCTCGGGCGGAGAAGGCACACGCCGATGCGGCGGAGGCGCAGAAGAAGGCCCGCGAGCTGTTCCTGCCCGTTCCCGTGGTGCTGACCGGAGCGCCGGCTGGCGCGGCCGACCCTGAGCCCGCACGGGCAGCGTGGGCGGCCTGGGTGAAGCACCCGGACCAGGACGGCCCGGACGGGCTCCGTGAGCTTGCCGATCACATCGGCCAGGCGTGGCCCGCGCTGTCGGCGGCGGTCACCGCGCTGGCGTCGTCGGCCGAAGGCGAGCTGCGGGCACGCGAGGACCAGTGGGCGCCGGTCGCCAAGGAGGTAGTGGCATGGTGCAAGCGCGCTCAGGACGCCGAAGCCGCCGCCGAGGTGGTCCCGGCGGTCAAGAAGGCGATCACCTGGCTGAAGAACGCGACCGACGACATCCGCAACGACCGGCTGGCGCCGCTGGGTGACCAGGCCCGCGCGGTCTGGTCACGGCTGCGCCAGGAGAGCAACGTGGATCTCGGGGTGATCCGCCTGTCGGGCAGCGGCCCAAGGCGGCAGGTTGACGTCAATGTGACCGTGGACGGCTCGCCCGGCACCGCGCTGGGCGTGATGAGCCAGGGCGAGGTCAACGCGCTCGCGCTCAGTATCTTCTTGCCGCGGGCCACAATCGCGGCCAGCCCGTTCCGGTTCCTGGTCATAGACGACCCGGTTCAGGCGATGGACCCGGCCAAGGTCGAGGGACTGGCACGGGCGCTGGAGGATGTGGCCAGGTCGCGCCAGGTCCTGGTATTCACCCACGACGACCGGCTCCCGGAGGCGGTGCGGCGGCTCGGCATCGGCGCCCGGATCCTTGAGGTCACCCGCCGGCCAGGCTCGATCGTCCAGCTCCGCCCCGCTCTCACCCCGGTCGAGCGGCAGCTCAAGGACGCCTACGACCTGTGCGCCGACGATGCGCTGCCCGAGGATGTCGCGGCCAGGGTGATCCCCGGACTCTGCCGACTGGCCGTCGAGGCAGCATTCACGGAGGCGGCCCGCCGCACACAGCTGCGCGCCGGAAGACGGCACTCCGACGTGGAGTCGGAGATCGAAGCCGCCGACACGCTCACCAAGAAGGCGGCCCTGGCCATGTTCGGTGACGCGTCCAGGGGGGGCGAGGTGCTGCCGCGGCTGGACAACTGGCAGCGAGCAGCGGCGGACACCTACAAGACCCTCAACAAGGGCGCCCACATTCCGCACCGCGGCAAGCTCCGGTCCCTGGTCGGCGATGCCCGCGCGCTCACCAGCCTCATCCAGAAGAAACTCCCGTGACCCCGGCCGACTTGCTGATCGCGGCCCGAGACCTGCTCGAACGTCCGGCGACCGCCAGCGTCGGCGGGTGGCCCCGGGCCGTCGCGCTGCTCACCCGGCAGGCGCTTGAGACGGCCCTCGACGAATTCTGGAAGTCCAGCCCATCGACCGCCGGGCTGTGCGGCTGCGCCCGCAAGACACAGCTCATCTGCCTGCCCGCCTACCTTGACCCCCGCCTCGCCCGTGAAGCTGGCTACGTCTGGGCGGCGCTCAGCAGCGCCTGCCACCACCACCCTTACGATCTCGCCCCGACTGCGGCCGAGCTGAGCGGGTGGATCGACGCCGTGGCCACGCTGCTCGTGGGCATCAGCGGCAAGACGTCAGGATCACGTACCGGAACGTCGGCCCGGAGCTTAGGAGCTTGCGGGACGTCTGGCGCGGACGCCGATAGCGGAGCCAGCAGCCGGAACTGAAACGCCGGGCGCGGCCCACGGCAGGATGGACACGGTAAACCGATGCGCCAGGTACAGACCAACACGGACCTTGCGGCCCTTCACCGCGCAGGGTCCGGCGTCGTGTTCAACGATTACACCTCAGGTCCGACCGCGGGCCAGTACAACGTGCTGCACGCGGCGTTCTGCGCCTCGGTGGGCAGGATGCTGTCCGGCGCCATTCCGGATGCGAAGCCATCGGTGAGGTTCCGGGGCTGACGACGCTGGTGATCCTCGCGCGGAGCCGGTCTCGTTCGGCGCGGGGCGGCAATGATGTCCTCGGCGAAGTCGTCGACAAACCGCATCGCCCAGGTCAGCAACGGCGCTATGACCGCCGGGTGGATCGGGGGCGTGGTCACCGCCGCGGCCCTGGGCCAGTACGAGTCCGGCGCCACCCGCCCATCAACTCAGGTCCTCGCCGAGCTCAGCCGCGTCCTGGATGTTCCCGCCGAGTTCTTCACCCTTTCCCTTGTGGAGACGCACGAGGGGTTCTTCCGCTCGACCCGCCGCACCTCGGTGGCGTACCGCCGCCACGCCCGCGCGCTGGCCCACATCGCCCACGACCTGGCCACCCGCGACGCCGCAGCCGCTCTCCTGCCTCCGGTCTCGCTGCCCGAGCTGCCATCACAAGGGCTTGACGCCCCCCGAGAGCAGATCGAGGACCTCGCCCAGCGCGTCCGCCGCAAGTGGGGAGTCCCCGCCAGGCCCATCCCGAACGTCGTCGGGCTCCTCGAATCCCACGGCATCGTCGTCCTCCGGCTGCCGCTGGACACCGCCGATGTCGATGCGTTCTCCCTGCCGTTCCACGACCGGCCGGTCGTGGTCCTCGCCACCGACAAGAACGACCGGGCCAGATCCCGTTTCGACGGCGCCCACGAACTCGGCCACCTCGTCATGCACGGCGAGCACGTCTGGGGGCTCAAGCAAGTGGAGAGCCACGCCCACGCCTTCGCCGCGGCGTTCCTCATGCCAGACCGCGACATCCGCGACGAGCTGCCCACTTACGCGGACTGGCCGGCCCTGTTCGACCTCAAGCACCGGTGGCAGGTCTCGCTCGCCGCGCTCCCTCCTGCGCGCGAAGAACCTCGGCCGGATGACCGATGCCAGCTACCTCACCGCCGTCAAAGCTCTCTCCGCGCGCGGCTGGCGGCGCCAGGAACCGAGTCCCATCGGCCCCCCCGAGAACCCCGCCCGCCTACGGCAGATCGTCGGAGCCAACCGCGGCAACGGCGTCAGCAAAGCTATGCCGCGCCACATCGTCGACGCGATCGCCGGAGCCAACCTGCCGTAACCGGACAGCCCGGCCGCTGGCCGGTCCGCGCCCCGTCCGGCGGCCCACCTTAGGAAAGGACGGGAACGAACCGGGAACAACGGTCATAGCGCCGAGCCATCAGCGCCGCGCAGACCCGGCCCTGGCGCCACCCGTACCGCTACCCCACGCTCCGGCAGACGGCCGCTGACCAGCGGAAACGCCGACCGCCGCGCTACTTGAGCAGCTGGCGGGCCATGACGACGCGCTGGATCTGGTTGGTGCCCTCGTAGATCTGGGTGATCTTGGCGTCGCGCATCATCCGCTCGACCGGGTAGTCACGGGTGTAGCCGTATCCGCCGAGGAGCTGGACCGCGTCGGTGGTGACCTCCATGGCCACGTCCGAGGCGAAGCACTTGCAGGCCGAGGAGATGAAGGTCAGGTCGGGCACTTGCTCTCCCGCCATCGCCCGGTCGGACTTGGCCGCCGCGGCGTAGGTGAGCTGCCGGGCCGCTTCGACCTTCATCGCCATGTCGGCCAGCATGAACTGCACGCCCTGAAACTCGGCCACCGGCCTGCCGAACTGCCTGCGCTCCCTCACGTAGCCAGCCGCGAAGTCGAGCGCCCCCTGGGCGATGCCCAGAGCCTGCGCGGCGATCGTGATCCTGGTGTGGTCGAGCGTGGCCAGGGCGATCCTGAATCCCTCGCCCTCCGCTCCGACGAGCCGGTCCGCGGGGATCACGCAGTTGTCGAAGTACAGCTCGCGGGTCGGCGAGCCCCTGATGCCGAGCTTGTGCTCCAGGGCGCCGAAAGTGAAGCCCGGATCGCCGCGCTCCACCACGAACGCGGAGATGCCCCGGGCGCCGGCCGCCGGGTCGGTCACCGCCATGACCGTGTAGAACTGCGAGACGCCCGCGTTGGTGATCCAGCGCTTGGTCCCGTTCAGGATGTAGTTTCCGCCGTCCCTGACCGCGCGCGTGCGCATCGCGGCCGCGTCCGACCCCGCCTCCGGCTCTGACAGCGCATAGGAGAACATGGCCTCGCCCCGGGCGACCGGCCTCAGGTACCGCTCCTTCAGCCCGGGCGAGCCGGCCAGCAGCAGCGGGACGGTGCCGAGCTTGTTCACCGCCGGGATCAGCGAGCTCGTCGCGCATGCCCGGGCGACCTCCTCGATCACGATCACCGCGGCGAGCGCGTCCGCGCCGGGGCCGCCGAACTCCTCGGGGATGTGGACCGCGTGCAGGTCGGCGCGGACCAGGGCGTCGTGCGCCTCCTGCGGGTACCGCGGCTCCTCGTCCACCTCGGCCGCGTGCGGCGCGATCTTGTCCTGGGCCAGCTGCCGGACGGAAGCGCGGAGGGCCTCGTGCTCCTCGGGCAGGGCGTAGGCGGCGAAGCTCATGTACCCGATGGTAACTTCGGCCCCGTCACCCGGCGTCGCCGGTGCCCGTCCCGCCCACGCCCGCGCGCTGGCCATCAGGTCCGCCAGGTCCCGCTCGGGCACGCGGAGGCAGAGCGGCTGGCTCTCGTGCAGGTTGCGGGTGCCGAACCGGTCCCGAGGCTGGGCGGCGATCGCGGCCAGCGACAGGTAGCTGCAGCAGCTGGTGGAGCGCCTTCCGGCCCAGCTTCGTGACCGCAGCCGCCGGGCGGGCCGTCGCTAGCGGCCGAGCCGGGCCCGCAGGGCCTCGCCCTTCGCCTGGGCGGACCGGCGCAGGTCGGCCTGGAACGCGGTCATCCGCCGGGCCAGCTCCGGGTCGGCGACCGACAGGATGCGGACCGCGAGCAGCCCGGCGTTGCGGGCCGCGCCGACGGCGACGGTCGCCACCGGCACCCCGGCGGGCATCTGGACGATCGACAGCAGCGAGTCCAGGCCGTCCAGGTGGGCCAGGGGAACCGGCACGCCGATCACCGGCAGCGGGGTGACGGCGGCGAGCATGCCCGGCAGGTGGGCAGCGCCGCCCGCCCCGGCGATGATCACCTTCAGGCCGCGCCCGGCGGCCGCGCTCCCGTACTCGATCATCTCGCGCGGCATCCGGTGGGCCGAGACCACGTCGGCCTCGTACGCCACCCCGAACTCCCGAAGCGCCAGGGCCGCCGCCTCCATCACCGGCCAGTCCGAGTCGCTGCCCATGACGACGCCGACCACCGGGGGGCCGGCCGCCGCCGCGGTGGCCGGCCTGGCCGGCGCCTCATCCGGCGGCGCGCCGGTCACCGCCCCCTCCGGAACCCGGTGCGCACCCGCACCGCGGCCACCGCCGGCGCCGCCGGGCCGGGCAGCTCCGGAACGGGCTCCTCGGTGCCCCGGCTCAGCCAGCTCGCCGCCCGCCAGGCGCGCTCGCGCAGGCCGGGGAGGTCGCGGCCCGTGACCGTCACGTGCCCGATCTTGCGGCCGGGCCGGACCTGCTTGCCGTACAGGTGGACCCGCGCGCCGGGGTCGGCGGCCATGACGTGAACGAGCCGCGGGTACGGGTCGCCGTCCCCGCCGAGCACGTTGACCATGACGGTGAACGGCGCCGTCGGCGCGGGCGAGCCGAGCGGCAGGTCCAGCACCGCGCGCAGGTGCTGCTCGAACTGCGAGGTCACCGCGCCGTCGATGGTCCAGTGGCCGCTGTTGTGCGGCCGCATGGCCAGCTCGTTCACGAGCAGCTCGCCTCCCGCCTCGAACATCTCCACGGCGAGCAGGCCGGTCACGCCGAGCTCGGCCGCGATCCGCAGGCCGGTCTCCTGCGCCCGCGTGGCCAGGTCGTCGTCCAGGTTCGGAGCCGGGGCGATCACCTCCCGGCAGATGCCGTCCCGCTGCACGGTCTGGACCACCGGGTACGCGACGCCCTGCCCGGCCGGCGAGCGGGCCACGAGGACCGCCAGCTCGCGGTCGAACGCGACGTGCTCCTCGGCGAGCAGCGCGACGCCGTGCGAGAGCACCTCGGCGGCCGCGTCCGCGCTGGGGCAGACCCAGACGCCCTTGCCGTCGTAGCCGCCGGTCGTCGCCTTCAGCACCACGGGCCAGCCGGTCCCGCGCCCGGCCGCGTGGCGCCTGGTGAAGTCGAGCACCTCGGCGAGCCCGGTGACCGGCTGGTAGGCCGGGCAGCGGACGCCGAGCGCGCCGAGCCGCTCCCGCATCGCCCGCTTGTCCTGGGTGAAGCGCAGCGCCTCCCGGCCCGGCCGCACGGAGGTCAGGCGCTCCAGGACCGCCAGGTGGACTCCGGGCACGTGCTCGTGGTCGAAGGTCACCACGTCGCAGACCGCGCCGAACGCCAGCACGTCGCTGGCCGACCGGTGGTCGCCGATCGTGGTGCCCGCGCACACCTGCGCGGCGCTGTCGGCGGCGGTGCCGGCCAGCACCCGGAACTCGATGCCGAGCCCGACCGCCGCCTGCGCCGTCATGCGGGCGAGCTGGCCACCGCCGATCATGCCGACGACCGGCCGCCGGCGGGCCAGGCGGCGCGCCGACGCCTGAGCCGGTGCCACCGGGGCCGGTGCGGTGCTGTCAGTGCTCACCCGCCGTAGCCTATGGCGCCCGCGGGGCTGCCGTTGCCCCGCCGCCGCGCCGGGCTCAGGCAGGACCGTGGCTCAGGCAGGGCCGGTCACCGCGGGCTCCTGCCGCTCCTCGCGCGCCGGCTGAGGGAAGATCACCGCGAACGTGGCCGGGCGCGGCCGCACCAGCACGAGCTGGCCGCCGTCGGAGGAGGCGATCGACTTGGCCAGCGCGAGCCCGAGGCCGGTGCCGCCCGCCCCGCTCACGCTGCGCTCGAAGATCCGGTGCGCCAGCTCCGGCGGCACGCCCTTCCCCTCGTCCTTGACCTCCACGACCACCGAGCGCGGGGTCTGCGAGGTCCTGATCGTCACCGTGCCCTCGCCGTGGGCCAGCGCGTTGTCCAGCAGGGTCGCCAGCACCTGCGACACGCCTCCCGCGCTCACGTAGGCGACCAGGCCCCTCTCCCCGGCGACCTCGATCGCCCGGCTCGCCGACCGGAACGCGGGCTCCCACTCGGTCACCTGCTGGCCGATGATCTCGTCCAGCCGGCACAGCCGCGGCGCCCCGGAGGACGACCGGCGCGCCCGGCCGAGCAGCTCGCTCACGACCTGGGCCAGCCGGTCGGTCTGGGCGAGCGCGGCGGCCCCCTCCTCGCGGACCGCCCGCGGGTCGTCGGCCGCCTCGACGATCTCCTCCAGCCGCATCGACAGCGCGGTGAGCGGCGTGCGGATCTGGTGCGAGGCGTCCACCGCGAAGTCCTGCTCGGCCGAGATCAGGTCGGTGACCCGCTGCACCGCGGCGTCGAGGCCGTCGGCCACCCGGTCGAGCTCGGCGATCCCGTACCGGCGCCCGACCGGCCGCGTGTCCCCCGACCCGATCCGGTCGGCGGCCCTGGCCAGGTCCCGCGCGGGCACCGTCACCCGCCGGGCCTGGACGAGCGCGACCGCGAAGGCCGCCGCCACCGCGATCAGCGCGAGCACCCCGAGCCGCACGCCGGACAGGCGGGCCGGGTGCTCGCCGACGGTGAGGGCCAGCCCGGCGCCCACCACGAGCACCGCGACGACGGCAACGCCGAACATCGACGTCAGCAGGCGGCGCTGCATGCGGGCGTCACTCCCCGCGCTCGAACCTGAATCCGACCCCGCGCACGGTGGTGATGAAGTGCGGGCTGTGCGCGTCGTCGCCGAGCTTGCGGCGCAGCCACGAGACGTGCATGTCGAGGGTCTTCGTCGATCCCCACCACTTGCTGTCCCACACCTGCCGCATGATCTGGTCGCGGGTCACCACCTTGCCCGCGTGCTCCACGAGCAGGTGCAGCAGGTCGAACTCCTTGGAGGTCAGGTCAAGCTCGGCCTCGCCCAGCCACGCCCGGCGCGCGTCCGGGTCGATCCGCACCCCCTGGACGACCTGGGCCGGGGAGGCGCCGCGCCGCAGCAGCGCGCGGACCCGGGCCAGGAACTCGGCGAGCCGGAACGGCTTGGTGACGTAATCGTCGGCCCCCGCGTCGAGGCCGATGACGGTGTCCACCTCCTCGGCCCGCGCGGTGAGGATCAGGACCGGCGTGGCCTGGCCGACCGAGCGGAGCCGCCGGCACACCTCCAGGCCATCCATCCTCGGCAGACCGATGTCCAGGACGATCAGGTCGATGCCGCCGGCCCTCGCGGCCTCCAGCGCTCCCGGCCCGTCCGCGGAGACCCCGACCTCGTATCCCTCGCGCCGCAAAGCACGGGCCAGCGGCTCGGAAATGGACGGGTCGTCCTCTGCGAGCAATACATTAGGCATGCCCCCGATGGTAAGGCGGGGGGCCGTAATTCACCGGCGCGACGCACCGGCCTTGGCCATCCATTTATCCGGCGCCGGGCGCGGGCCAGATGATGTGCCGAATTATCCCGGCAAAGCGGCCGGGCGGGATCATCCCGGCAAGGCGGCGGCGCGGGGCGGATTCCCCGCCCCGCGCCGTCCGCGCGTTCTGTTACCGGGCGATCCCGAACTCCCCGATGGCGAAGTCGTCATCGCAGAAGATCGTGATCTTCCGGATCCGCAGCCCCGGGCCGTTGGAGTAGAACCCGAAGTAGGTGGCGCCGTGGAATCCGTACACCACGAGCGGGCCCGAGGTGGTGCCGGGCGGTCTCAGCCGATCGAAGCAATTCAGGCCGGTGGACTCACGGATTCCTGAAGCAGCAGCTCCGCGAACACTTCATTTGGCTTACGGAATCCTAGTATAGCACGGGGCCGGTCATTAAGCGAATC
>Ga0209061_1004432_pt1 | contig 13555 bp, 8 predicted proteins | sample Coa_R1_10_FD_187157 | JGI IMG/M metagenome (GOLD analysis project Ga0209061, IMG submission 187157) | Surface soil microbial communities from Centralia Pennsylvania, which are recovering from an underground coalmine fire - Coalmine... | ecosystem: Environmental > Terrestrial > Soil > Unclassified...
GAGTTTTGGCGGCGGCGCGATCCCACCCCCGATACCGAAGAAAATGAATATAAAGAGGAGCATTACCGCCGTATCGCCTACGCCAACGATCATTTCTCTTCCGGCATTCCAGGCTGGAAGACGGATCGCGGAATGATCTACATCAAATATGGCCCGCCTGATGAGATCGAATCGCATCCCTCGGGTGGCACCTATGAGCGCCCCATTGAGGAAGGAGGCGGGGAGACCTCAACGTATCCCTTTGAGGACTGGCGTTACCGCTATATCGACGGAATCGGCAGCAACATTGTGATTGAATTTGTCGATCCCACGATGTCGGGCGAGTACCACATCGCGCTTGATCCCGAGGAAAAAGACGCACTGTTGTACGTGCCTGGTGCTGGATTGACCATGATTGAGCAGATGGGTCTGGCGGATAAAACCCAGCGCTTCCAGCGAACCGACGGAACTCATCTCGGAACGGGAAATGAACCGCTGCCAGAAAGCATGGACGAGTTCACCCGGCTCGAAACATACGCCAAGCTGCAAGCTCCGCCGGTCGTGAAATTTAAGGACTTGGATGCAGTGGTGGATTCAAATATTCGCTACAACACCTTACCGATGCAGGTCCGCGTCGACTACATCAAGGTTACAGATGCCACGGTCTACGCCAACATCACGATTCTCTTCAAGAACAGCGATCTGAATTACCAAACTAAGGACGGCATCGCTAAGGCCACAGTAAATATCTACGGACGGGTGACGTCGCTGACCCGCCGCCCGGTGAACTGGTTTGAGGACACCGTCACCGCGAGCATCCCAGCCGAGATGCTCCAAAAAGATATGAACGGGTCCCAGATCTACTCCAAGCGCATCGGGCTGGCTCCGGGCACCTACCGGCTCAATATCGTTGCCAAAGATACAGTCGGGAACACGATGAATACCTACGAGCAGGCCCTGCGGGTTCCCTTGTACGACGACGAGCAGCTTGCTGCTAGCAGCGTCATTCTGGCAGATGAGCTTGAGCGGGTGCCGCTCAAGAGTATTGGGACTGGACCCTTTGTGATTCGTAGCTCCAAAGTCCGCCCGCGCGTGAACGACACCTTCAAGCGGGATGAAACTATGGGCATCTATACGGAGCTCTACAACTTAGGAGGCGATCCGAAGACTCACAAGCCGCAAGGGACCATCGAATATGAAGTGGTGAATAATGTGGACAATAAGGTGGTGTTGAGCCAGACCGAAGATTTGCAATCGATTCCGAACGCATCTCCGTTCCTGGTGACAATTGAAAAGAAGCTGCCGTTGCGGGTGCTCCAACCGGGTAAATACACCTTGCGGATGAAAGTGGTCGACAAGCTGAATAATCAGAGCATTACCCCTTCGGCGCAATTTACGGTAACATCATAGTTATCCCCTGAGGCAACGAGAGCGAAGGGGGGTAAGGGCATCTTGAACTCCAGTTTTGCGAGCAAAGGATTCGTCGGGGCTGCGGTGTTGACAGCTCTCTTGGCGTTAGGCAGCCCATCTCGCGCAGGTGACCTTACGCTTCCTGTGACGGGGGATGTCCTAGGGACTGTTGTTGATGATGCCGGCGTCCCGCAGATGGGCGCCACCGTCCAACTGTTTAATCGCTATAAAAGGGTCATTGCAAAGACCATGACGGGCGTGGACGGGCGTTTCGCTTTCCCGGGCTTGCCCGTCGACATCTATTCCATTCGCGTCTCACTGGCAAGCTTCCTTCCCGCGACACGGGATCAAATCGCCGTTCGGGCGGGAATGGAGAGCATGCTGGAGATTCATTTAGCCACGCTTTTCAGCAATGTGAAGGTCCATTATGCAACCCCGAGCGCTGCGATGACGGAGGACTGGAAATGGGTTCTGCGCTCATCGCCCGCCACGCGCCTGATTACGCGCTATCTCCCGCCGGATAGCAGTACTGCAGCCGAACTTCACCCCAGTGTCTTCTCAGATACCCATGCCATGATCTCGGTCTCCGGCGGGAATGCGGGTTGGATTGACACAAACTCCATGCAGAGCGATATGGGGACCGGTTTTGTCCTATCAACCAACATCCTGGGCAAAAACCAGATACAGGTAGGAGGCGCCTATGGGCAAAATCCGAATCTTGGCCCTGCTGCAATGGGTCTGTGCGCGATTTATAGTCGTGGCGGCGAAAACGGCTTTGGTGAACCTCCGGAGATCGCGCTCACTGTATCTCAATTCGGTCTCTCCAGTGGAACGCCCCAAGCCAGTTCCAATGCTGGGCCACCCACGGCGGTCCGCGTTATGTCTTTGAGCACGTATCAGGTTTTTGATCCAGCCTCAGGGGTTCATATCGAATATGGAGCAACCGGAGAGTCGATCGATTTCGGCAGTCAGCATACCAGCCGAGTCAGCCCCTTTGCCAGAGTAACTGTTGACTTAGGAACGGTTGGGCAATTCGCTGTTGCCTATAGCGACGGGGATCGCCCACAGCAGTTGTTGGTACATCAGCCGGAGCCTTCTACCCCGCCCGATACGCGAGATCAGGAGGGCGATAATCTGGCCGAAGTTGCAGACGCTCTGGCTCAACTGCCTCAGCTTTCCAATCGGAACGGTAATCTCGAGCTGGAACGAACGCAAAATTATGAAGTTGGCTACAGCAAGACGTTGGGCTCCCGGACCTATGCACTGAGCGCGTTCCGTGAAAATACAGCGAATGGTTGGGTGAACCTCGCCGGTGATCTCACGGGCATTCAGGCGGATGATCTGCTCTCCGATGGCATCTCCCAAACATCTGCTTACAACATCGGGAAATACGCGCGTGAGGGATATCTGGCGTCGGTCAATCAGAAGATTAACGAAGCCCTTGACGTCGTGGTTGCTTATGGTCGCATGGGCGGCTTTAGTTCTGACGGCGGATCGCTCCTGGCGGCTTTGAACGGCGAGACCGGAATTCTCGAAGAACGTGAACAGAATCTGATTGCGGTTAATGCCAAAGGGAAACTGGCAAAAACCGGAACCCAGATTTGGACGAGCTACGGCTGGTCTAACCAGAACGCGATTATTCCGCAGCACTTCTTCCTGACACAAACAGCTTATGCTGCTCCCGGCCTGGATGTTTTCGTTCGTCAACCGCTGCCATCACTGTTTGGCATTCCGGGTCGCGTGGAGCTTACTGCCGATCTTCGCAACCTGCTTGCGCAAGGCTATCTCCCGCTCGGTTCGAGTAATGGAAGAAGCATCTTAGTAATGCAGTCACCGCGGGTGCTGCGAGGCGGCCTGAATTTTGTCTTTTGAGGCATGTAGTTGATTCGAGCGTTTCTGCTCATCACCATATTTGCAGCAGCAGCTCTATGCGCTGCAGGCGGTCCCGTAGATCTCTCAGGCCGAGCCTTTGATCCCTTCTCCCAGCCGGCGCGTGTGCGTGTTTTGGTCTTTGTGCGTACCGATTGCCCCATTACCAACCGTTACGCTCCGGAGTTGAGCAGAATCGCGGCTGAGTTCTCCGGCCAAGGTGTTGCGTTTTGGATCGTTTATCCGGATGCCAGCGAAACCCCTGCCTCAATCCGGGCTCATCTCGCCGCCTATCATTTCCCTGGGCAGCCGCTGCGCGATCTCGATCATGAGCTTGTCCGCCGTGCTCACGTGAGCGTCGCACCGGAAGCAGCCGTCTTCAACAGCTCCGGTGTTTTGGTATATCACGGCCGCATCGACGATCGATATGTGGATTGGGGAAAAGCAAGGGCCCAGGCCACGACTCACGATCTGGAAGACGCGATAGCTGCAGTGCTTGCCGGACGCCCCGTGCGAAGATCGGTCACACGCGCAATCGGCTGCTCACTCGCCGATGTAGAGTGAGAATCCAGACTAAAGCTGCCGGTAAATACAAGTCAGGACTCATGAAGCGGTATGCCTGGTTCGGCGCTCGCACTTTAGTCTGTGTCCTTCTGGCCAGTGGCGCCTTGTTCGCTCAACCCGCAGCGCCGACCTTCTCGCACGATGTTGCTCCGATCATTTACCAAAACTGCGCTATATGCCATCACACGGGAGGTTCTGGTCCATTTCCCCTGATTACATACCAAGAAGTGAAGAAGCACGCGCGCCAGATTGCCGCCGTTACGCGGAGTCGCTACATGCCTCCCTGGCTACCCGCACCCGGGTATGGCGATTTTATGGGAGAGCGACGTTTAACACGAGCTCAGATAGACACGATCGCAGCATGGGTTCGAGCTGGAGCGCCTGAGGGCAATCCCGCTGAGAGCCCGGTTCCCCCGCAATTTAACTCCGAGTGGCAGCTCGGGCCCCCCGACCTGGTGCTGAAGGCATCGCAACCCTTCACCGTTCCGCCCGACGGCCCAAATCTGTTCTGGAATTTCGTTTTCAAGCCCAATATCCAAGCCACCCGATATGTTCGTGCTGTTGAAATACGTCCTGGTAAAAGTAACCTCATCCATCACGCCAATCTAATCGTTGACCGGATTGGGTCCTCGTTACGCCACTCTCACTCGCTGGCGGGTTTTCCGGGGATGGACGTTCGCGTGGATCGCAGCGTCTTTGATCCAATCAGCCATTTTCTGTTCTGGAAACCGGGAACGGTACCCTACTCAGAGCCAGATGGTCTCTCCTGGCGGCTCGATCCCGGTAACTATCTGATCTTGAATACCCATCTCCAGCCGAGTGGTAAACCGGAGGAAGTGCAACCGGAGATTGGACTTTATTTTACAGACCAGCCGCCTGCAAAATTCCCGATTGTGATCGAACTCGAAGATGACGACGCGCTCGACATTCCGCCGGGCGTTCGCGATTTTCTCGCGCGAGATGATTTCCGCTTGCCTGTAGATGCGGATTTACTCGCCATTTATCCCCATGCGCATTATCTGGGCAAACGCCTTGAGGCCTACGCAACTTTGCCATCTGGAAAGCGCCAATGGCTCCTGCTGATTCCCAACTGGGACTTTAACTGGCAGGCCGTTTACCGCTATCGTCGCCCCGTCTTTTTGCCAAAGGGCTCAGTGATTTCGATGCGCTTTCATTACGATAATTCGTCAGCCAACCCGCGCAATCCGAATCATCCACCCAAACGGGTTCATGCTGGCAATCAAGCAACGGATGAAATGGCGCATCTCTGGCTGCAGATTCTGCCGCGGGGCGAAGGCGACCATCGCCGGCCGGTGCAGGAGGCCCTGATGCGACATGAGATCGAGAAACATCCCAATGATTTTGAAGCGCACATGAATCTGGGCGCGCTGCTGCTTTCGCGCCTCGATGCGCAAGGGGCGGCATCCGAGCTGGAGGCAGCCATTCGGCTTGAGCCGGAGCGAGCAGAACCACACGATATGCTTGGCATCGCGTTTGAAAACCTCGGGCGTTTTGCCGATGCGCTTGAGCAGTACCGGATTGCCGTCCGCAATGACCCTTCCTATCTCAACGCACATTATGATCTGGCCCGGGCGCTTGCCCGGCGCGGCGATTTCGAGGAGGCAATTCGGCACTTAAAGATTGTTGCCGCGGCTTATCCGGATAATCCAGGTTTGCAGAAACAGTTGCACGCGCTGCTGGCAGCCGGACAAGGGAGGAAGCCAGCCCGCGGTCAGCACGAATAGGCAAAACGCCGCAATCCGACCGCTTGCTATCCTGAAATTTCAGCTCCCACAAAACGTCTCAATCGAACGGATTTCACGCGCCTTGAAAGTTGGATTTGTTAGCCTTGGCTGTCCCAAGAATCTAGTTGACACCGAGGTCATGATGGGCCGTCTGGTAGCAAGCGGCCACGAGCTCACGCCTGATCCATCTAATGCCGATGTCATCGTGGTCAATACCTGCAGCTTTATCGATCCGGCCAAGCAGGAATCGGTAGACACGATTCTCGAAATGGCGGAGTACAAGAAGACCGGCAAAGCAAGGCGGCTGATTGTGGCTGGTTGCTTGGTCGAGCGCTACCGCGATGAAATTCAAAAGAACATCCCCGAAGTGGATGCTGTGCTCGGGACCAACGAAATCGAGAGCATCACGGCTCTCTGCGAGGGTACCGAGCCAGAGGTGCGCGCCCGCGAACCTTACCTCTATCACGATTTGACCGCACGTGTGCTGACCACGCCGCGGCATTCGGCTTACATCAAAATTGCCGAAGGCTGCGATCATCCCTGCTCCTTTTGCGTGATTCCACAGTTTCGTGGCGCCTTTCGGAGCAGGCGTTTTGAAAGCGTTGTGAATGAGGCCAGCCGTCTGTTTGCCATGGGCGTTCGCGAGATCAATTTGATCGGCCAGGATACCACCTGTTATGGTGAGGATCTTGGTCTGAAGAACGGACTCGCCCATCTGCTCGCGCGTCTCGCGCAGATTCCGACCGAGCTGCCCCGCTGGATCCGGTTTCTCTACGCGTATCCAAACAAAATCACCCAGCAACTCTTGGACACGATCGCGGCCCACGACGCGTTGGTCAAATACATTGACATGCCGCTGCAACATGCAAGCGCTCGCATTCTCAAGCGCATGAAGCGTGGAGCAAACGGCGATATCTTTCTCAAGCTGATTGAACGAATTCGTACGACGATTCCTGGCGTCGCCATTCGCACCAGCATGATTGTGGGCTTTCCGGGGGAAACCGACCGCGATTTTGAAGAGCTTTGCCAGTTTGTTCAAGCCGCGCAATTTGACCGGCTCGGCGTCTTTTCCTATAGTGACGAGGAGACCAGCCAGAGTTTTCATCTCGATGGCAAAGTCGATCAGAGAACGATTTACCAACGCAAGCGTAAACTGATGGCGTTGCAGCGGCGCATTTCGCTCGCGAAAAACAAGCGATTAATTGGCATGGAACTACCCGTGCTCATTGAAGGCCCATCGAAGGAAACCGAACTGTTGTGGGAAGCTCGTCTGCCTACGCAGGCTCCTGAGATTGACGGCGTCTGTTTCATCAACGATTTCGGCCCGGCGCCAGCGAAACCTGGCGAGATGCGCAAGCTGCGCATCACCCGTGCCTATGCTTACGATCTCGTGGGCGAGCTTATCGATCCAGCCGAGCGCGCTTATCGGGCTACGCAAACTTCTACCCCCTTTCCTATCTTGGCGGCTGTTTAGCTCGAGCATGTGCGCAAAAGCCGTCCCGCGCGATGATGCGGATCACCAGCCTACATAACCCAACTGTACAAGCCATTCGCCACGCAATTCGGGCTGGCAGGCCGCTCGAAAATGGCTTGATCGTGGCCGAGGGACCACATCTGTTAGAGGAAGCCTTGCGCAGCGCCTGGAGTGTGGAGCAGATCTGGACCACCGCCGACGGCCGCAAACGGTATCAGACGCTGATCGAGAGCGCTCACGCCGATGTGCAAGAGACTTCAGAACGCGTATTTGAAAGCCTGAGCGGCACCCTGCATCCTCAACAGGTGTTAGCTTTATTACGCAAAAAAGAGTGGAAATGGGAGGATCTGGTTCGCGGAAAAACGTTGGTTGTGGTTCTGGATGGCATCCAGGATCCAGGAAACGCTGGAACGATCGTACGCTCGGCTGAGGCGTTCGGCGCCACGGGCATTGTACTGCTGAGCGGTAGTGTAAACGTGGCAAACGGAAAATTTTTGCGTGCTGCTGCCGGATCTATCTTCCGCATGCCATTCCTAGACCATATGGAGATCGGCCATTTATTGAATTTATTTGAGCACAGCAGCTTAAAGCGATATGCTTTGACCACGAGGGCAGGAACAGACCTGCTCGATGCCGACTTTCGAGGCGAAACCATACTCGCCGTTGGCAGCGAAGGAGGAGGGCTATCGCCGATGCTGCTTGAGGCGGCCGAGCCGCTGTCGATTTGTACGAGGATAGAATCGCTCAACGCGGCGGTAGCTTGCTCCATCGCGCTGTTTGAGGCTGCAAGGCAAAGGAGGAGAGGCCGATATGAGCCTGTTTGAAAGCTTGCAGCCGAATCTGGATGTTCAAGATCAGTTTACGAGCCCCCTCGCCGACCGCATGCGCCCTCAGACACTCGAGGAATTTTTGGGCCAGGAGCATCTGCTCGGGCCGGGCAAGCCGCTGCGTGCGCAAATCGAGAGTGGCCAGCTCACCTCGCTAATTTTATGGGGCCCCCCAGGCTCCGGGAAAACCAGCCTGGCGATACTCATCGCCAGACAAAGCCGGGCCGAGTTCATCCCCTTTAGCGCCGTATTGAGCGGAATTAAAGAGATTAAAGCGGTGATGGCTGATGCCGAACGTGCACGCCGCGCGGGCCGGAAGACGCTGCTGTTTATCGACGAAATTCATCGCTTTAACAAGGCGCAGCAGGATGCATTTCTGCCCTATGTGGAGCGGGGTGACGTGGTCTTGATCGGCGCGACGACCGAAAATCCATCATTTGAGGTTATTTCTGCGCTGTTGTCGCGTACCAAAGTGTACACGCTTCGAGCCTTAGAACCCTCCGAGGTCGTTGCTTTGCTCAAACGAGCTCTGGCGATCCCGAGACGAGGCCTGGGCCATCTCAATCTAAAGATTGCGGACGAACTGCTCGATGAGATTGCAGTGGCCTCAAGCGGGGACGCACGAGCGGCGTTAAATACGCTGGAAATCGCCGCGGGTTTAGCCCGGGACGGTGTCATCGGCGAGCAGGCGGTGGCAGATGCCTTGCAACGCAAGGTACTGTTGTATGACAAGGCAGGGGAGGAGCATTATAACCTGATTTCCGCCCTGCATAAGTCGGTACGATCCAGCGATGTGGATGCAGCGTTGTATTGGCTGGCGCGCATGATGAAGGCTGGCGAGGATCGGCTATATCTGGCGAGGCGTCTGATGCGTATGGCGATTGAAGACATCGGTCTGGCGGATCCGCGGGCTGTCGAGCAAGCAGTGGCCTGTATGCAGGCGGTACATTTTCTTGGCATTCCCGAGGGAGATCAGGCGCTTGCTCAGCTCACTATCTATTTAGCTCTGGCTCCGAAATCCGATGCGGCGTACCAGGCTTTGAACCGGGTGAATGAAACGATAGAGAATACCACAGCGGCCCCGGTGCCGCTCCATCTCAGAAATGCGCCCACTCGCCTGATGAAGGAGTTGGGCTACGGGCGTGGCTACCGTCACGCTCACTATGAAGAAGATGCAGTAACCGATATGACCTGTTTGCCGGAGTCGTTGGAAGGCGCGGTCTTTTATCAGCCAACCGACCGAGGCTTCGAGCAAAAGCTTAAGGAACGTTTGGAATGGCTGAATCAGAGACGCGGGAAAACCCCCAATTTTATGCATTAGAAGCTTATGAAGCAGCAAAATACAGGCTCGGTTTATGTAAGCTTGAAGATCGGAGCTTCCTCCCGTGTCGACTAACCCGTTGACTATGACGAAAAGCGGAAACGAGCCCCCGCCTGGGACGACGGAGCGCCGGCGCTCCAGCCGGTTTCCGATCGAACGGGAGTTGCGCTACAAAACGCTGAACCAGCGTACAGAACCCATTTCCGGTACCGGGAAGACGGTTAACATCAGTAGCTCTGGCGTACTGTTCACATCCGAACACGAATTACCGATAGGGACCAGGCTGGAGATTTCCATCAGTTGGCCCGCGCAGCTCAACGACAAATGTCTGCTCAATCTCGTCGCCCGCGGGCGAGTAACCCGCCAGGCAAAGGGACAGCTAGCCATTCAAATTCAACAGTACGAATTTCGTACGCAGAGCCGGCTCGGTAATCCGCAATCCCGAGAAGCAAGCTGACGAGATATCAGGCAGCCCAATCGATCTAGATTCTAGGCGTCAACTCCTCGAGATCAGGCGCTCTCGCTTCTACCTCGCTTCCCCCTCGCCTTGCCCGTGTTATACATTCCAAAAGGTAAATCCTATGAGACGCGTGGCTTTCGCAATCGCCGGGTGGACGATGTTGGCGGCGCTTCCAGTCCTGGCACAAGTAAAGATGACTCGGGAACAGATGATGTTCTACACCTCGGAGTGGAACGGTGATCGTTTCCCTGACGGCCGTCCCAAGGTGCCGGACGATCTGTTGAAGCGGGTTTTGGATGTCTCCATTGAAGACGTCTGGGACTACCTGCGAGCACATGGCTACCGCAATCAATTCGAAGGCGGCTGGCAGATGCTTCACGAGGATAGGCCCTTTGCGGGTCGTGCGCTTACGGCGCAGTACATGCCCACACGGCCGGATATGGTGAGGGCCATTGTCGCTGAGGGCAAACAAGAAGGGCGCGTAGGAAGCACCAATAGCTGGCCTATTGCTGAATTGCAGAAAGGTGACGTGTATGTGGCCGATGGGTTCGGAAAAATCATCGAAGGCACCCTCATCGGCTCGAATCTCGGCAACGGTATCGCTGCTCATGGCGCCAACTTCATCTTTAACGCTGGCATCCGCGATCAAGAGGAAAATCGGGAAATCCCCAATTTCAACGGTTTCTATCGCGGTTACGACCCCTCGGCTTGGGCCGATATGGTCTTGACTGCAATCAATGCCCCGGTGCGCATCGGACGTGCCATCGTCTTGCCAGGAGATCTGGTTTATGCTAACCGAGATGGCGTGCTGTTCATTCCGGCGATCTTGGCAGAACAAGCCATCAGTGCGGCAGAATTTACCAATCTCAAAGACGCTTTCAATTTTGAGCTAAACCAGCAAGGCAAAAATGGCGCGCAGTTTGAAGGAGGCTGGAATGCCGCTAAATATCAGGCGTTTGTCAAATGGGTGGATGCGCATCCGGATCGCTTGAAGATGCCGCGTAGCGAATTTGACAAGTTAGTCTCCGAAGCGATTCGCTCACACCGGGAATATTAAGCTACTATATTGGCTATTCAACCGGATCTCAAAGGCGTCAGAATAAGAGACACAGGGGGGACGAATGAGCAAGTTACATGCAAGTTTGGGTGTGGGGAGTTTGCTTTTGCTTGCCGCGGCTATGCCAGTGCTTTCCCAAGTAACGGGCGGCACGATTTTGGGCACGATCAAGGATCCAAGTGGCGCTGGCATTGCTGATGCAAAGATCACGATCACCGAAGTCAATAAAGGAACTTCGACAGAGTATCGCACCGATCAAAATGGGGATTATGTCGCGCCCTTCTTGATTCCGGGTACCTACCGGGTCGTTGCCGAGAAAGAGGGATTTCAGCGTGGAGTTTCAGCCGAGATTCCCTTGCAAGTCGACCAGAAGGCGCGTATGGATATGACCCTTCAGGTAGGGCAGGTGAGTCAGACGCTGGAAGTGGTGGCGACTGCTCCGCTGGTGCGTTCTGATAGCGCGGAACTAGGTGAAGTCATCAATCAGCATGCGGTCGAACAATTGCCGCTGAATGGCCGAAATTTCGCGCAGCTTGTCTATCTGGTTCCTGGCGTTACACAAGGCCAGGCGGGCGAAAATCTTTCTGGAGCAAGTACGTTCAATCCGCGCGCAGCTTCTGATTTCAATGCTCTTGGAAGCCAGGCCAATGCGAATGCCTGGTTAGTAGATGGCATCATGGACAACGAATACACATTTAATACGGTCATGGTGCAGCCTTCCGTTGAGTCTGTCCAGGAATTCAAAGTGCTGACGGGAACTTATTCAGCGGAATTTGGGCGCGGGGCAGGAGTTGTTACCACACAAACGCGATCGGGGAGCAATCAGTTTCACGGCAGCTTATTTGAGTTTTTGCGCAACAGCTACATGGACGCGCGCAATTACTTTAACGCTCCGCCTCAACCACAGCCACCTTACCGGCGCAATCAGTTCGGAGCTTCGCTTGGCGGACCCGTAATCAAAAACAACACCTTTTTCTTCGCGGACTATTATGGCTGGCGGGAATCCAAGGGCCAAACTTTTATTAACACAGTACCTACGGCTCAAGACCGCACGGGAAACTTTAGTGATAACCCTGTCAAGATCTATGACCCGCTCACGACAGCAGTTGACCCGACGACCGGAAAATTAGTCCGCACTCAGTTCCCCAACAACACCATACCTCCCGACAAACTGAACGCCGTTGGAGTAAACGTCGCGAATCTTTATCCGTTGCCCAATATTCCCGGCGCCGGTTTGCAAAACAACCGGGTGGATACGCTGGCGCGTCAGCTCAATGATAACGGCGGCAATATCCGCATTGACCATACCTTTGGAGCCAAAGACTCGATGTTTGCCCGCTACAGCTTTGAGCAGTTCAATCTCTTTGATACGCGGGGCCAGGGAGGCTGCTGTATTCCGACTCCTGCAAGCGTAAAATCCCGCTTTGACCTGGGTCCGTTTATTGCCGGCGGCCAGAATACGGTGCTCGCAGCTTCCGGCTTGGCGCTCAATGAAAGCCATATCTTTTCACCTACAGTCGTAAATGAATTCATCGCTGGATTTGCACGCACCAATCCATTTACCAAGCAATCGGATTTCGGACACAATGCGGCCACCTCTTTGGGGATTCAGGGAATCAATATCAGCCAGTTCACCACCGGAATTCCGACGATCAACATCAGCAATGTCCCGGGCCTCAGCGCCTATACTTCCCTGAATGGAGGTCCATCATTCTTGCCGGCTCACCCTGTGCAGACCTCCTACCAGCTTCAGGACAATCTCTCCTGGACCAAGAACAGCCACGGGCTGAAGTTTGGCTATCGCATCATTCAGGACCAGGTTTCTCCCTTCACCAACACCAATACTCGAGGAGTGCTTAATTTTGCCACGAATCTGACGAATGATCCTTCTACCGGCACCCAGGGCAATGGCTTAGCCACACTGCTTTTGGGCTATCTGGCAAATGGCAATTCCCCGGGCGGCAGCCGTGGATTTTTGCAGACCCCTTATTACCTCACCGTGTGGGAACATGCGGCCTTCATCGAAGACGATTGGAAAGTAAGTTCGCGACTGACCTTAAACTTAGGCCTGCGTTGGGACTTGTTTACACCTTACACGGAAAAGCGGAACCGGCTGACGAACTTCGATCTTGCGACCTTGACATTAGTCTACGCCGGAGTGAATGCCACCCGGGCGGTGGATTTAGAGACGCGCTGGAATGATTTAGGGCCTCACATCGGGTTTGCCTATGATCCTGCCGGCAATGGCAAGATCGTGTTACGTGGCGGCTATGAAATCTCCTATTTCCCAGAGCAGACGTCAGCTTCGAATTTCCTCGGCCAGCAGGTGCCCTGGACGATTTCGCAGAACACGGCTGTCGTTCCTCAGTATCCCTTGGGAACCGCCATGGGCACGGTGCCGACGATCAACAATCCCTTTGGACCGCCCGTGCCGGTGCAGCCCATGACCACGGCAGATCTGGTGGCAGCCAATCCAAGCGTAATCGGTCAGTCTTTTACGAATCAGACGCCTTATTATGAGACCTGGAATTTCGATATTGAGCATGAAATCGGAAGCAGCATGCTTGCCGAAGTCGCCTATGCGGGCAGTCGCGGCGTTCACCTGATGTATTGCTACAATCCGCAAGAAGTAGAGCCCGGGCCTTCCAGTATTCCTTCCAACCTGAGGGTGACCATTCCGGCAATTCCTACCTTCCGCAGCATCACCGAATGTGATCCGCGCAATAGCTCCACCTATCATGGGTTCCAGGCTAAATTGACGAAACGCCTCTCAGGCGGCGTGCAGTTCCTTGCCAGTTACACATGGTCGAAATCGCTCGACTATGGTGGTTCGGCAGCGAGCGGCGGGG
>Ga0209061_1004435_pt1 | contig 13553 bp, 10 predicted proteins | sample Coa_R1_10_FD_187157 | JGI IMG/M metagenome (GOLD analysis project Ga0209061, IMG submission 187157) | Surface soil microbial communities from Centralia Pennsylvania, which are recovering from an underground coalmine fire - Coalmine... | ecosystem: Environmental > Terrestrial > Soil >...
TCAGACCGGGTCGTGCGGTGCGTGCCAGCGCTGCGAGGCCACGGCGCGCGAGCCAGCGGTTCTCGCCCTGCAACGGCACCATATCGCAGACGGTTGCCAGACTGGCGAGGTCGAGGTGCGCCGCGGGATCATAGCGGTCGTTGCCCAGGTGCGCCGCGAGCGCGCCCGCGAGCTTGTAGGCGAGGCCGCCGGCGCACAGCTCTGGCCAGGGGTAGGTACAGCCCTCGCGTTTGGGGTCGATCACGGCGATCGCTGCTGGAAGCCGCGGCGGCACGTTGTGATGGTCGAGCACGATCACGTCGACACCGAGCGTGCTGGCGTGGCCAATTTCGGCAGCGGCGCTGATGCCGCAATCGACGGTCACGATCAGGCCTACGCCCTGCGCGGACAGCGACGAGAAGGCGGCGGCGTTCGGGCCGTATCCTTCGCGGAAGCGGTCGGGTAGGTAAGGCAGCGCATGCCCGCCCAGCGCTGCGATCGCTTCGACGAGGATCGCCGTCGCCGTTATGCCATCGACGTCGAAGTCGCCGAAGACGGCGATCATTTCGCCAGCGCGGATGGCGCGAGCAAGACGATCCAGCGCGCGCGGCATATCGGGCAGCAGCAGCGGATCGTGCACGGAGGCCAGTTCGGCGCGCAGGAAGCGCTCGGCCTCATCCGGTGTCGCGATCCCGCGCCCGGCGAGCAGCCTGTCGACGATTGCCGGCAGCCGCGGATGACCCGTCGTGCTGGGCCTGGCGGCGAGCGGTACCCAGCGGCAACCCGTGGCGGTCGTCCGTACGCTGATCGCGTCGAGCATCGGCGTCTCCCGCTCACGCACGTTCGCGAGCGCTCTCATAGTAACGCGCACGCCCGTTCGCCGCCGCGATGCCACACGCGGCGGCAGAACAGGCGGCCCGCCTGGTCGACGATAAAGGGTGGCGGCGGCCTAGTCTTGGAAGCGACTGAAAACGAGGGTCGCGTTGTGCCCGCCGAAGCCAAACGAGTTCGAGAGCGCGACGTCGACGCGCTGCCGGCGTGCCACGTTTGGCACGTAGTCGAGATCGCAATCGGGATCGGGCGTCTCGTAGTTGATCGTCGGCGGGATGATCCCGCTCTGGATCGCCTGCACGCAGAAGGCGGCCTCGATTGCGCCGGCAGCGCCGAGCATGTGACCGGTCATCGATTTCGTGGACGAGACGGGGATGCCGTAGGCGCGCTCGCCGAAGACGGTCTTGATCGCTTGCGTTTCGACGCGATCGTTGAGCGGCGTGCTCGTGCCGTGCGCGTTGATGTAATCGACGTCCTCTGGCTCGAGACCGGCGCGTTTGAGCGCCAACCGCATTGCCCGCACGCCGCCTTCGTGTCCCTCGCGCGGCTGGGTGATGTGGTAGGCGTCGCTGGTGGCGGCGTAGCCGCGCAGCTCGGCGAGGATGCGCGCTCCGCGGGCGCGGGCGTAGTCGAGCGTTTCGAGCACGAGCACGGCGGCACCCTCGCCCATCACGAAGCCGTCGCGGTTTTTGTCGAACGGGCGCGAGGCCGTGGCGTCGGTGCCGGTGCTCAGCGCGCGGCAGGCAACGAAGCCGGCCACGCCGATCGGCACGATCGCCGCCTCGGTGCCACCAGCGAGCATCGCTTTCGCTTCGCCGAGGCGGAGGAGATTGAAGGCTGTGCCGATAGCGTCGGCGCCGGTGGCGCAGGCCGAGACGGGCGAGTAGTTGGGACCGCGCGCGCCGGTGACGATGCTCACCATCCCCGGCGCCATATCGACGATCATCATCGGGATCAGAAACGGGCTGACACGCCCCGGGCCTTTCGCCCGCATCACGTCGTACTGCTCGGAGAGCGTGGCGATGCCGCCGTTGCCGCTGCCGATGATCACGCCGATATCGTCGGCGTTCTCATCGTCGATGGCGAGACCGGCGTGGGCAAGCGCCTCCTTGGCAGCAGCGACGGCGAACTGGATGAAGCGATCGGTGCGCCGCGCCTCTTTCTTATCCATGTAGAGGGTCGGATCGAAGCCCTTCACCTCGGCGGCAACCTTCGCCTCCATGCCGCTGGTATCAAAGGCGGTGATCGGACCGATGCCCGAGCGTCCGGCGACGATCGCTTCCCAGGTCTCCGCGGCGGTCAGCCCCAGCGGGCTGACGATGCCGATGCCGGTGACAACTACACGCTGCGGTTCCACGACCATTCTCCCGCGCTGCTCTGCGCCGCACACAGAGCTTGTAGCACGCGCCTGGCGGCCCGATCGCATGCGATCGGGCCGCTGCGCGGGCGGTAGCGCCCTTTACTCTACACGGTTGTGCGGTTGTAGGGGATCGGTCTAATGCGCTGGCGCCGTCATCTCGGGCATCGGCAGGTCGACGCGCCGCGGAATCGCCTCGCCGCGCTGGGCCTTGCGGCGCATGCGTGCGTAGATCAGCTCGTACAGTCGGTCCACCGGGCGCAGGCGTGACGTATAACGCTGGTACAGTTCGCGCGACTCCTGCATCGTCCAGCGGCGATCCTTGTGCACGAGCTGGCGACCGGTGAAGAGGTCGTACGGCGGCATCTTGCCGGGCGGCAGGATGCTGCCGTCGCGGTCGAGCAGGGTGAGGCCGCCGCCGCGCCCGTCGGGCCAGTTGATCGTGGCGGGCAAGGGCGTGAGCAGGTTCGCGGTCTGGTAGTCGCTGACGCCGCGTACCCACTCGGCGAGCTGCATGATCGATTCTTCCGTATCGTACGGCAGGCCGATGATCGTCATCGCAACGACGCGGAAGCCCATGCGACGCAGCGCGATCAGGTCGCGATGCACCTGGTCGGGGTCCTGCTTCTTGTGAATCGCGAGCAGGTTTTCGGCCGAGGAGGATTCGACGCCGATGTAGAGCATTTCGGTGCCGTACTCGAGGAAGGCCTCGGCAAGCTCAGGGTCGGAGCCGAGCTCGGCACGGTTCTGGCTGATGAAGCGCATCCCCTCGGTGTACGGCTTCCAGCCGCGCGCCCGTTCCAGCCGTTCGTTGCGGAACTTGATCGCACGGCGTGGTGGTGCGTGCAAGTCGTCGGAGATGAAGACGCGAATGTTGCCATCGGGCCAGCGGTAGATCAGGCCATCGGCGGCCATCTGCTGGAGTTGCTGGATACGCGCGATCTCCGTCTCGCGCGAGACGGGGCGGTAGCCGACGAACTGCTCGATGACCTCGCAGTAGGTGCAGCTTTCGGTACAGCCGCGCGTCGTCTCTAGCACACCCGCTGCCATCGGGTTGGCCGGCGTGAGGTCGCGCACGGAGGCGTAGTCGGGTAGCTTCACCCAGTCGTCGGGGTGCTTCATCATCAGGCGGAACGGGCGCTGCACGAACTGGCCGTGGTCGAGGAACGAGATACCGTTGAGCTTGTGCAGCTCGGCGAGCAGATCGTCGCCCGAGTACGTCATGAAGAGGTCGCATAGCTGGCCGATAATGTCTTCGCCCTCGCGCTGCACGACGCAATCCATGCCGGTGTAGCGCAGCGCCTCCTCCGAGAGCGGCCCCATCTGCGGCCCGCCGCCGATGACGACGATGCGCGGGTGGTAGAGCTTGGCCAGCCTGGCGACCTCGTAGGCGCGCAGCGTCTCGTTGATCAGCGCCGTGACCAGCAAGATATCGACGCCTTCGAGGTCTTTGTCGGGGTCGATTTTGCCGCTGCGATCCTCGAACCAGATCTCGCGCTCGTAGCGGAAGGGCGCACCCTCACGCTCGCTCCAGCGACCCAGCGCCGCCGAGAGGAAGAGCATGCCCTGGCGCGGGATCGCGACGTATTCGAAATTGCCTCCAGTGGTACGCGGTTGCAGCAGAACAACGCGCTTCGTCTGTGCCATGTGTCGAGTCCTCCACATTCTCGCGGCGCTCTCGCCGCCGGGCTGGGCCGCCCGGGCGCGGTACCCGCACCCGATTCGGCGGCTGTGACGCGCGGCACGAAACAGCAAAAATCGTACGCAAGATCGCTGCGCGTCTCGCTACTGCTAAGCGTCTGCGTTACACTGACGCATGACAAGTACGCACATTGGTGTGCCTTAGTATCAAAAAAGATACTGAGGAGGGAGGGCGTGGGCGACCCTGAGATGGCGCGCGATGACTCTCACCCGCTCGAAGCCGCACTCGAGGTTATCCGTGGCAAATGGAAGGGGATCGTTCTCTACCATTTGTGCTCCGGCAAGAAGCGGTTCAGCGATCTGCGCCGCCTCATGCCGGATCTCACGCCACGCGTGCTCACGTTGCAATTGCGCGAACTCGAACGTGATGGCGTCGTGCATCGCGAGATCTACGGCCAGGTACCGCCCAAAGTCGAGTATTCGCTCACGCCCGTGGGCCAGATGCTGGCACCAGTGCTGATGCAAATGCGCGAGTGGGGCGAGCGCTACGCGCGCAAGCTGAGCGATCGCGTGGATGGCGGTACCAGCGATCCACACGGCGCGCCCGCTACGTGACGTGACATAAATCACGCGCTTGTTCTCCGGCGCGGTCCGGTTGTCGTTGTGTCTTTGTGCGACGGTGTTTGCCTGCTGCCTCCGCGAGCGTGGCGAGGCGCGACACTGTGCTGCTCCGCTGCCTTTTTCCGGTGCGGCTTCCGCCCGTGATGGACGAGGACGGTGCGGTCGCGCGAGGAGGGAAACGGCACGACAGTCAGGGCGAGGGCGTACCACCGAAACCACCGAGACCGCCTGGCAAACCGCCCAAAGCACCCAGTCCACCGCCGATGCCGCCCAAATTGCCGAGCGCGCCACCCAGGCCGGCGAAGCCGCCCAGCCCCGTCGGGCCGGGGGGCTGCGGTGTCTGGCCGAGCACGTCTTGCCGCGCGCGTGGCAGCGCCGCGAGCACATCCGAGGCGAGCACGCCCGCATCGCCCATCTCTTTGCGTAGCAGCTCGCCGGCGGTGCCGTGCAGGAAGACGCCGCAGGCGGCCGCCTCGGCGGGAGGCATTCCCTGCGCCAGCAGCGCCGCGATCGTGCCTGCCAGCACATCGCCGGTTCCGGCGCTGGCCAGCGCCGCGGTCGCAAACGGCGCCAGCCAGGCGCGTCCGTCGGGCGCGGCCACGATCGTGCCGGCACCTTTAAGCACCACAACCGCGCGCCACTCGCGCGCACAGCGTAGCGCAACGTCCAGCCGCGCCGCCTGCACCTCGGCGATGCTGCTGCGCGTTAGCCGCGCCATCTCGCCCGGATGCGGTGTCATCACGCACGCCTCGGGCAGCAGCGTCGGGAAGTTCTCCGTCTCGGCGAGGATGTTCAGTGCATCCGCATCGAGCACCACGCGCAGCTCGGCAGGGACGCGCGGCAACAGCGCACGCAGCGCCGCCGCTACTGATGGCCGGTTGCCCAGGCCCGGACCGGCGAGCAGAACCGTGTAGCGTGGCAACTCCGCGGCGATCGTCTCGATCGCTGCCGGCGAGAGGAAGCCGTCTTCGTCGGGCAGCGGCAGGAAGGTCCCCTCTGCCAACCGTGCCGAGAGCGCGGGCAGCAAAGCGCGCACGCACGCGAACGTCACCAGTCCCGCGCCGGCGCGCGCGGCCGCGGCGGTGCAGAGGTAGGCAGCGCCCGGAAACGTGATCGATCCGGAGAGTGAGAGCACGCGTCCGAACGTCCCTTTGTTGGCCGTGGGTGGCCGCTCGGGTAGCCGCTCGCGTACCCAGCGCCGCTCCAGCAATTCGAGCGGCAGATCGGCGTCGAGACCGGCGGGTATGCCGATGTCGACGACTTGCAGCCGCCCAACGACGTCGCGTTGCGCGATGTAGTGGCCCAGCTTCGGCAAGCCGAACGCTACCGTCTCGTCGGCGGGGACGGTGTGCGGATCGACGGCGCCGCTATCGGCGTTGAGGCCCGTTGGTAGGTCGGCCGCGAGCACTTTGGGCGGGTAAGCGGAACGGCGCGCTTCGGCGACGATATCGAGTGCCTCGGCTAGCACGCCTTCCAGCGGTCGTGCCTGACCCGTGCCCAGCAGCGCATCGATGACCAGGTCGGCGCCGCCTAGCGCGCCGCGCAGCAAGTCGAGGCCGTTTTCACGAGAAAGCACGGCCATTGGCACGTTCATCTCGCGTAACCGTTCGACGAGCGGGTCGCCCTCGCGCGGGCGGAGGAGCAGCACCGGGACCTCGACACCCCACTCGGCGAGGTGCCGCGCCGCAACGAGACCGTCGCCGCCGTTGTTTCCCGGGCCAGCGAGGACGACGATGCGCCGATCTTCTAGCGAGCCGAGCAGCATCCACGCCTCTTGCGCCAGGGCGAGACCGGCGTTTTCCATCAACTGCGCGGTCGAGACGCCGGCTGCCTCGGCGCGCCGTTCGAGTTCGCGCATCTGCGCGCTGGTGACGAGTTTCATCGCGAAGCATCCTTCGTGCGTCGGGAGGGCGCGGGCAGGGAGAGATCGACCAGCCAGGGGCGTGGCTCGCGCTCGCCTGCTGGCAAATCGTCGATCAGCGCCACGGCCAGCGCGATAGCGTGGTCGCGGGAGTGCGAGAGGCTGATATCGAGCGTGGCAAGACCGAGCTGCGCGGCGCGGCGGGCGGCGTTGCCGTGCAGCAGCACGAGCGGTTTGCCGCGACGGTTGGGCAGCACTTCGATGTCGCGCCAGCCGATACCACGCACGCCAGTGCCGAGCGCCTTCATAACCGCCTCTTTGGCGGCAAAGCGGGCTGCCAGCTCGGAGACGCGGCCGCGGCAGTGGCGCGCCTCACCCTCGGTGAACACGCGCGTGATGAAGCGCTGCGGGTGCCGCGCCAGCACGCGCGCGACCCGCTCGATCTCGATCACATCCACGCCAGTCGCCAGCGTCATCACGGGCCGATAGTAGCACGTCACGGGTCTGGAAAGCCGCGCAGCGCCGAGCGCGTTCTCACTCGTGCGGTTGGTCCTGCATGACCCATACGTCTGGTGCCGGCTCGGGAGCGAGCGTGACGGCCACGTTGCTGCCCCACGGCTCCAGCAGCGCGGTGACGCGCAGCGAGGTCGGCGCGAGGTACGTCACGCTCTCGCCGTCCAGTCGGAAGGGCCGGTCGTGGCCAGGGTAGAAGAAACGCGCGCTCCGGCGCAGCTTCGCGATGCTCTCCTTCGCCACGGCGAGGTCGAAGAAGACGAGATGCGGTACGCCCTGCAGCGCCGAACGGGCGCTGGTGAGCGCGTCGCCGGTAATCGCCGCCGTGCCGCCGTCCTGCTCGACGAGCAGCGCGATGCTGCCCGGGGTGTGGCCGGGCACATCCATGACGCGCACGCCCACGTCCAGTTCATCGCCGTCGCGCACGGTGTGCAGCTTGTGCCGCTCGAGGATGAGGCCGGTGTAACTCGCCGTCGCCCAGTCGCGTGGGTCGGGCGCATGCGCGTAGCGCCGCTCGTTTTCATGGACGATCACGTCGGCGTGCGGAAAGAGGTCGATGTTGAGGCAGTGGTCCCAGTGCGCGTGCGTCAGCACGACTGTATCGATGTCGCTCGGGCGCAGGCCGCGTTCGCGCAGCCTTTGCAGCAGCAGGGCACGTCGCCCGTTGTGGCATACATCGACGAGGATCGTCTTGCTGGCGCGCACCAGCGTGACGCCGCAGAATCCGAGCGATCCTTCGCTGGTGCTGACGGTGTAGCCGGGTAGGATGACATCGATCGTGGGCACGTTCATTGCTGCTCTCGTCCTCCTTTCCGCTCTCTCCAGGCGTGGATCGCCTCTCTCCGTACCATCATTTTCTGGCATTTAGCCGGCGAGGGCAGAAAGCAGGGTGGCACGCACAGCGCGCAGCCGCTCGCCATCGCGGAGAGGAGCGCCATGCACGTCCCGTACGTAGAAGACGTCGACGACATCGTGACCCTGCGTATCGGCCTTGGCGAAGTGGATATCGAGGCCGCACGCGTACAGCGTGCGCGCAACGAGGTGCAGCAGGCCAACACGATCGGCGGCGTGCACTTCGAGGACGGTAAACGCGCCGTCGCGCGTCTGTTCGATGCGGACATCGGCGGAGGTGCGGCCGCGCGGCCGACGGTAGGCGCGTGCCTTCTCGGCCAGACGCTGCTCCACCGCCAGCTCTCCGCGCAGGGCGTGCTGCAGGTCGGCGGCGATCCGTTGCCAGCGACCCTCACCGTGCACGTTGGCGAGCACGTCGACGAGGCGCAGCGTTTGCAGCGCCACGCCGTCGGCACGGGTAAAGAAGCGACCTTCCAGCACGCTGAGGTTGTGTAGCGCGAGCACGCCGGTGACGAGCGCGATCAGCCCGGGGCGGTCTTTCAGTGCGAGGGCGAGATCATACGCGCCACCATGCTCGCGCGCGTCCAGCCGCGTCTCTCCTTCGCGCGGTGGCGGCGTGGCGAGCGCCAGATGCCGCAGCACCTCTTCGGCGCTGAAGGCTTGCAGGTAGCCGGGCGGCAGGCCGTCGAGGTGAGCGGCAAGCGCTGCCGGAGGCACGCGGCCCTCGGCGAGGGCAAGCACGCGCGCGCGAGCATCGGGCGGCGCCTGCGAAAGAGGTGTTGCACCGCTGCGCAGCGCCAGCAGATGCGCCACCCGCTCGTAAAGGGCGCGCAGCAGGCTCTCCTTCCATGGCCCCCAGACGGCGGGTCCGGTCGCGCGCGAGTCGGCGACGGAGAGCAGCAGCAGCACGTCGAGCGTGCGCGGGCGGGTAACCCGGTCGGCGACATCTTCGATCACGCGCTCGTCGGCGATATCACGGCGTGTCGCCACGAGCGGCAGCAGCAGGTGCTGGCGCACGGCCGCAACGACCGTGTAACGCGTATCGGCGTCGAGGCGCATGCGGCGGCAGATCGCGTTTGCGGCTGCCGCGCCCGTCTCTGCATGATCTCCTGGCCAGCCCTTGCCAAGGTCGTGGAAGAGCGCCGCGAGCAAAAGATCGTCGAGCGCGCCGAGCCCATGCGCGATCTCGCGGTACCAGGTGTCTGCCCGCCCTTCGGCCAGCGCAACCGCTTCGCTCACGGTACGCCAGAGATGCGTATCGACCGGATGCAGGTGAATCAGCGGTTGTTGCGGCAGGCCACGCACGTGCCGCCATTCGGGCAGCGAACGTTCCCACCAGCCGAGACGTGCGAGGTCGTCGAAGATCTGCTGGCCGCGCTCGCCGGAGGCTAGCAGGGCGAACAGCCCGTCGCGATCAGCCTGCGTCCACGATGCGCCGGGCGCAGCGATGATGGCGCGCGCCGTCTCTGGATCCAGCAATGGTGCGGTGTCCGCGTGCGCCAGCAGGCCCGCGTGCTGCAGCACCGATCTGCCGGCCAGGGAGCCTCCCGCGTTGCTGACGCTCTCGACGGTGCGGTGCTGGCGCCCGCGCACCCTGAACCAGCGGCTTGGCTCTCGTGATGGTGGCTGCTCGAACGCGGCGAGGCAGGCGCGATCGATGGTGCGCATCGCCAGATACAGCCGAGCGCAGGCCTCATCGATCTGCTCTCCGAGCCAGGCGCATGCCTGGGGCCACAGATCCGCCAACCAGACGTTCTGTGCGCGCCCTGCGGCAGCGTGCAGCGCGTTGCGCGCGCGCAGAAGCGTCTCGTATGCGGCGGCTGTGTCGATCAAGGGGTTGTCTGCGCTCTGCCGGCGCTCGCCGCCGAAAAGATGGAGCCAGCGCAACCGCTGCGCCGAGCGCAAGCCACCGCGCCCCTCTTTGATGTCCGGCTGCTGCAGCTGATACGGCTCCGCCGCACGCCGCTCAGCCTCGGCGGCGCGCAGCGCCGCGATCAGTGCCTGGCGGCGGCGAGCAATGCGGCGCCAGAGCCGGTCGTGCAGATTGTGCAGCAGCGCATCCGAACCGCAGATCAACCGCGCGTCGAGCAGCGCCGTGAGCGAGGCGAGGTCGCCCGCGGCGGCCAGCGACTCCTCAACGGTGCGCACAGCGTGCCCGACCTTCAGACCGGCGTCCCATAGAGGGTAGAAGAGCGCCTCGGCCTGCTGCTGTGCTGGCCGTCCATCGTGCAGCACCATTAGGTCGATGTCGGAGAAGAGGCAGAGATCGCGGCGACCGTAGCCGCCAAGAGCGAGCACGGCGAAATCGCCGGTCCAGCCCGCGCAGCGCGTGCGCACGGCGGCATCCATCGCGTCGCTCAGCGCCCGGCAAAGGCCGCTGCCAGGATCGGCGGGGGCCTTCGCGAGCGCCCGCTGGCGCAGGTCCAGAAAGCCGGCAAGGGCTTCCATACGCGGCGTCAGAGCGCGTCCCGTCCGCGCTCCCCCGTGCGTATGCGCACGACCTCCTCGACGGGCAGTACGGCGATCTTGCCGTCGCCGATCTTGCCGGTACGTGCGCTGCGCTCGATTGCATCGACGACATCGTTCACCATGTCGTCATCGACGATGATATCGATGCGCGTTTTGGGCACGAAATCGACTTCGTACTCCGCACCGCGATAGACCTCGGTGTGCCCCGCCTGACGGCCGAAACCGCGCACGTCGCTCACCGATAGCCCCATAACCCCGACCGCCCGCAGCGCCGCTTTCACATCGTCGAGCTTGAACGGTTTGATGAACGCGATAACCAGCTTCACGGTGAAACCTCCGGCCGCGCGGATGCGGCGCTTCAATCGGTCAGGATATAGGCGCTCTCCTCGTGCTGGGAGAGATCGAGCCCGGTGACCTCGGCTTCGTCGCTGACACGCATGCCGATGGTCGCGTGGACCAGCCGCGCGAGCAGATAGCTCACGACGAAGCTGTAGGCGAAGACGGCCAGCACCGCGATGATCTGCTTGCCGAAGAACGCCGCGCCGCCGAACACCAGACCGTCCGGCACAGCGGTGTTGATCGAACGCTGGGCCAGCGCTCCGAGCAGCACCGAGCCGAGGATGCCGCCGACCATGTGCACGCCCACCACATCGAGCGAATCGTCGTAGTTGAGGCGGAACTTCAGGCCGACGGCGAAGAAGCAGACGACGCCCGCAGCGATACCGATGACGATCGCCGCCACGGGACCAACGAACCCGGCCGCGGGCGTGATCGCGACGAGGCCGGCGACGGCGCCCGATGCCGCGCCGAGGGTAGTAGGCTTGCCCAGCCGCCACCATTCGGCCGCGATCCACGCCCCCGCGGCCACGCTGGCGGCGATCTGCGTGGTGGTGAAGGCGTTCGCCGCAATGGCGTTGGCACCCAGCGCCGATCCGGCGTTGAAGCCGAACCAGCCGAACCAGAGAATACCCGCGCCGAGCAACGTCAGCGTCAGATTGTGCGGACGAATGATCTCGCGACGGAAGCCGCGCCGGGGACCGAGCACCAGCACGCAGGCGAGCGCGGCCGCGCCCGCGTTGATGTGCACGACCAGCCCGCCGGCGAAGTCGCGCGCGCCCATGCGATAGATCCAGCCATCAGCGGCGAAGGCCCAGTGTGCAACTGGCGCGTATACCAGCAACGACCAGAGCGTCGCGAAGACGATCCAGGCGCTGAACTTCGTTCGTTCGGCGATCGCGCCGGTGATGAGCGCTGGTGTGATGATGGCGAACATCATCTGGAACGCCATGAAGGCGCGGTCCGGGATCGCCGTGCCGGCCAGCACCGCGCCGTCCACATGGCGCAGACCGGCGAAATCGAGCTTGCCGATGATACCGCCGCCCGCATCCGGCGCAAACACGAGTGTGTAGCCAACGATCACCCACAGGATCGTGACGATCGTGATCGTGAAGATGTTGGCCATGAGCATGTTGAGCACGTTCTTGGCCCTGACCATACCGCCGTAGAAGAGCGCCAGTCCCGGCGTCATGAACAGGACGAGCGCCGCGCCGATGAGAACCCAGGCGGTATCCCCTGCGTTGATTTGCATTGCCTTCTCCGCTGACAGATGTATCGGCGGTGTTGCGCAATCGTTGCACAGAGTATACGAGAGGCTACTCAGAAACCAGCGTGCGGTTGTTGCTTTTCCCCACTGCCCTTTTCGCGCTTCTCGTTCCTCTCTCGACGGGCAGCGGCAACCGGCGTACGCTGCAGACAACGTTCGCACGGAGCTATTCTCGTGCACGCTGCCTCGCCATGGCCGCGGTATGCCGCCGATTGTCGTTTTTTGCGCGTGACGATCGCTGCCGATGGCCGCGACGGTCCGATCGCTAATCTCTGCGCGCATCCCGTGCGGGATGGTTTCGCTTGCGTTGGCCCGTTCATGGATGGGATTGAAACCCCGTGCCGGCTGTGGGAAGCGCGTTCTGCGGGCCGCGAAGAGCGTTAGCTGGCCCGCGTGCGCTGCCTGTGCCACCGCGCTACGCTTGCGAGCAGAACGAGCGAGGTGCCGCCATGCAGTTCCTCTTCGACGAAGAACAGCTCCAACTTCAGCGTCTGGTGCGCGAGTTCGCGCTGCGCGAGTTGCTTCCGCAGTACACGCGCTGGGATCGCAGCGGCGAGTTCCCCACCGCGCTCTGGCGGCGTCTGGGCGACCTTGGCCTGACCGGCGCGCGTGTGCCCGCTATCTATGGCGGGCAGGAGATGTCCGCCGTTGCGACGGGTATCGTCGCGGAAGAGGTGGCGCGCGGCGATTTCAACCTTTCCTACGGCGTGCTGTTGCCAGCGCTGTGCGGCGAGGTGCTGCGCGAGCATGCGACGGAACGCGTGCGGCGCGAGTGGCTGCCGCCGATGGCAGCGGGCGAGGCGATCGTAGGCTTGGCGCTGACGGAGCCAGGCGCCGGGTCCGATGCCAAGGCGATGCGTACCGTCGCGCGCCGCGATGGCGACGAGTACGTGCTTTCCGGCGAAAAGACTGGCGTTTCGCTCACGATGGCGGCTCACGCCTTCGTTCTGTTCGCCAAAACCGACCCCGCCGCCGGCGCGCGTGGCGTCTCGGCGTTCATGGTGCCGGCCGATCGCCCCGGCCTGACGCGTACCCCGCTGCAGGACATGGGCAGCCGCAGCATCCAGCGCGGCACGATCTATCTCGATGATGTACGCGTGCCTGCCGATCACCTCATCGGTCGCGAGAATACCGGCTTCTACCAGGTGATGCAGGGGTTCGATTTCAGCCGCTCGCTGATCGGGCTGATGTGCATCGGCGCAGCGGCTCAGTCGCTCGAAGAGACGATGGCCTACGTGAAGCAGCGCGAGGCGTTCGGCCAGCCGCTGGCGAGGTTCGAAGGCGTCTCCTTCCCACTCGCCGAGCATGCCACGCTGCTGGAGGCCGCGCGCTGGCTCTGCTACCGCGGCCTGGCGCTGAAAGACGCCGGCCTGCCGCATACGAAAGAAGCCGCGATGGCCAAGTACCTCGCGCCGAAGGTCTCTGTCGAGGCGATCCATGAATGCCTGCTGCTCCACGGCCACTACGGCTACACGCAGGACCTGCCTATCGAGCAGCGGCTGCGCGACGTGATCGGCCTGGAGATCGGCGATGGCACGGCACAGATTGCCAAGCTCGTGGTCGTGCGCGAGCTGATGGGCCGCGAAGCGCTGCCGTACTAGCCTGGGTTCGAGTTGCCGTTCGACGCTCGTTCTCGTTCTTATGAGCCGCCGGGCGTGGTCGCGCATACCCAGCCCGCCCAAGCAGAGTACCCGGTGGCGTTCACGGCCAGCAGATTGACGCAGACGCGCTGACCCGGCTGCAACCCGGAGATCGTGTACCCCGTCGCCGGGCCGGCTAGCGTCGTCACCAGCCCATCTTCGTTGTACACGCTCACGGCATCGGTC
>Ga0209061_1004437_pt1 | contig 13551 bp, 11 predicted proteins | sample Coa_R1_10_FD_187157 | JGI IMG/M metagenome (GOLD analysis project Ga0209061, IMG submission 187157) | Surface soil microbial communities from Centralia Pennsylvania, which are recovering from an underground coalmine fire - Coalmine... | ecosystem: Environmental > Terrestrial > Soil >...
TGCCGCTGATCGCCAGCAGCAGGACCGGCACCAGCACGTACGCAGCCATCATCGCTGGGATGCTGCCACTCAGCCGTGCGCCCAGTGCTGCGGCAGCCGTCAGCGTGAGCACAAGGATCAGCGGCAGGAAGAGTACCTGCGCCCGCACAAACTGGCGGCTGTGAATTGAGGCAAACAGAGATGCAGTGCCGTATCGTTGCGTCGCGAAGACGCCAGAGGTGGCGCCGCTGACGAGCGCCAGCAGTAGCGTGCCTCTGCTGATTAGCCACCCCGCCTGACTTCCCTGATCCCGCAAGGCCAAATCGAAGACTCGCGCGACAAGTATGCTGAGGGCCACCAGACCCGGCAATACATAGCCTGGCAACTTCGATTGCGAGAGCGAAAAGAAAACCACAACCACAATGACAAAGACCGCCAGCAACTTATCGGCTTCGGCTGCCCGGCTTCGATTCTGCCAGCCGCGCACTGCGAGCTCGGGCAACAGCATGCTCCACGGGAAAAATACCCCCACGATAACGGGAAAGTAGTAATACCACGGTGCACTGCGATGAAACTCTGAGCTGGACGTTAGCCGCGACAGCGTTTCGCGCACAATGCCGTAATAGGGGAAATCGGGCCGTTGCACCGATACTCCCAGAAACCATGCCAGGACCGGAAGGAAGAAAATCAGAAGGTTCGCCGGCGCAAAGAATAGTCTGCCGCCGATTCGCTTGGCCACGCGGGCGTAGGCTAGCAGACCAAGCAGCGGGAGGACAAGTCCCACCGGACCTTTCACCAATACCGCAAACGCCGTCGCCAAGGCCGTCACAGCATAGTATCGACGTCCGTCAGGCGCGGATCCCGCCTCCAGCGCAAGAAATCCCGCGAACAGCGCTGCGCAAACGAAAAACGTCAGCGCCATGTCGAAAATCACCAGGCGGGCGAAGGCGAAGAAAAGCGGCGTGGTTCCCAACACAAGCACTGCAAGGGATGCGGTGCGCAGACCGTATACTCGGCGGCAAAACAGAAATACCAGCAAGAGCGTCAACACTGCGAAAATGGCCGAGGGCAGGCGGGCGGCTGTTTCGTTCTCTCCAAACAGCGTGAACGACACCGCTACGACATCGAAATAGAACGCCGGTTTGTCCAGGTACGGCAGCCCGTCATAGGTTGGAGTGAGGAAGGAGTGGGTATCCTTCATCTCGCGCGCGACTTCCGCATTGCGGCCCTCGTCGGGATCCAGCAGCGGCAGCCGACCGAGATGATAAAAAATCAGGAACAGTGCTACCGCCCACGCCAGGACCGTCACTGCTTTAGGTGTGCGCATCACCGCTCTCGCGCAAGCTCACGCAATCGGTGATCTTGATCCGGCGGCGCAGCCACATCACCCCGATCAGATCGGTAATTCCCACCCACAGACGGTCATGCATGCCGTAATGGGAGCGGCCGCGAGTACGCGGGCGATGATTCACCGGCACCGAAAGCGCCCTTGCTCCGGTCATTTGAAACAGGGCGGGCAGGAAGCGATGCATGTGGTCGAACTGCGGCAGTTTAAGAAACACATCCCGCCGGAAAAGTTTCAATCCGCAGCCGGTATCAGGTGTGTGGTCGTGGAGAATCCGTGCACGGACTCCATTGGCCACCCGCGAGGAGACCCGCTTGATCCACGAGTCCCGGCGCTTCATCCGCTGCCCGCAGATTATGGCCGGCTTCTCCTCGGCTGGCGCCTGGCGCACGCGCTGGAGAAGCGCTGGAATGTCCGCCGGATCGTTCTGGCCATCGCCGTCCAGAGTCACGATCCAGGGTGCCCGCGCTGCGCGCACGCCCGTCGCCAGAGCTGCACTTTGTCCGCTGTTCCTGAGGTGTCGCAAGGGCCGGAGCCTCGCGTCACTGGCGGCACATTGCTCCAACACACGCGGCGTCGCATCCGTGCTCCCATCATCGACATAGACAATCTCGTAGTCGACGAAGTTGCGCAGCGCGGCATGGATCTCCTCGAGCAAAGGCTTGATGTTCGCCGCCTCGTTGTGCACGGGAACTACGATGCACACTTCAGGGACCGGCGGCTGGCTCTCCGTGTGAGGGCTAGCGAGGATGGGTTTCGCGTTGGAGGATACTACTGGCGGCATACTCGATTCCGCCCCGAAACTTTGGTGCAGCTAGGCCAGAAGCTTCACCTTCTCTTTCTTTCGGTTGGACCCGCTTTGCGGTTCTGCCGTGATGCGGTCGTTAAAATCCAGGACCGCCTCCAGCAACGGAGCGCCACCAAAAGCCTGCGTCGCAGCTATTATCGCGCGCAAGTCCTTCGGAAGGCAGCGGCCCCCGAAGCCACGTTCGGGACGCACCACGGTGTGGCTGGATCCCACGCGCGCATCCAAAAGCCAGAGTTTGCGCAGCTCCTCAAAATCCACATCAAAATACCGGGCGATATCGAAAAACTGGTTTACGAAGCTGACTTTCGTGGCCAGAAAGCAGTTTTCCATGTACTTGCACAACTCAGCCGTGCGCGCCTGCGTGCAATAGTACTTGAGGCTAAGCTTGGACGACTGCTTATAGGCAGCAATGACTCGATCACATACAATTTTGGCTCCGCCTACGATCACAAAACCGCAGCTATCCATCTCGGGCCAGGGATGTCCGCAAGCCTCGCCAACATACTCAGGAGAAAAGCCTAGAGGTAATCTCGCGGAATGCGAGAGGCGGTCCGTGGTACCCGGAGGCACGGTGGACTTCAAGCACGCAGGAACTCTCAGCCAACGAACCACCTCTTCGACGGCCGAGAGATCACAACTGAGACCATCGGACGCAGAAGGGGTAGGCACCGCGATAAAAGCTAACTCGCAGTTGTTAATGTCGTCTTTATGGCCGGGAGAATTCACTCCGCTCAAATACTTGTCATAAATCGCCAGCTCGTGTTTCTCTCGAAACAATCGTGCTAACGCTTTGCCAATAACGCCATATCCCACAATGCCGAGCTTCATCTCTCTGTCCTTTCACGATGCAAGCGAGTAAAGGGTGTTGCCATTGAGACAGATTGCCTCTCCCTATCAAGCACCCCCCGGCTATCAAGCAGCCCCCCGGCGATCCCTTGGCTGTTCCGCCCCTCGCGTCCTAAGCTGGAGTGGCATTTCCAACCATGGGATAAATTCAGCCCCAGGCGTCCAGCAGTTCGCCTATACCGCACACTGAGACATTACCATGTAGGCAAATTTCCTGCCTGTCAAACCGTCCTCCTACGGCCGGCCGGACGTCAGCAGACATAACGGGGACGCGTGCGCTATCGCGGACTCTGATTGCCGGCCTGCAAGAAACAGTACGATCCTCCTTGCTGATCGGCGTTTTTTTCGCGCTCACTGTGCAGCGTTTGTGGAGGCCAGGTCGGATAACCGCCCGGAGCACATCAAAAACTAGCCGAGGCTTCGCTCAGGCGCCGGAAGACCGATGTGATCGATTTGTTTTACCAGTACCGCGTCGATCCGGTGGTGCCGACCCGAAGACGCGTCCGGAACTGTACAGGACTTGATACCGCAAGGCAAGGTCAGACCTCCAGGTTGTTATAAGCCGGAGTGTAGACGGTCCATCGCGTCCACGCGGTGCGGCCAGTGCGCCTTGAGATGTGCGGGAGACACTGTGCTTAGACAAAGTCGTGCTCTCACGCAATCGAGGTTGCTGCCGGAATATAGCGACTCTAGGATTGCCTCAGTAGTTTCCTAGAGCGTCTTGTGCGTCTCAACAATAAGTTTTGAAAAGGGCATGGCTTCAGAAGTCGTCCACAAACTAGAGGGAATCCGCGATTCGGTTGAAACGCCATTTTGAAACCGGCTCTACCTATTACGGCAAGTCGAATCTAGATAAAGTGAAAGCCACCACTTCGGCTTTAGTTTCCCTACTCTAGTAATAACCTACGACATTCCCATTATAGGAATCCTTACGGCATTCCCAAATTAGGAATACTCTCCATAGCCCTTGGAAAATCCTGCGAACTTTGTTGCAAGCTATTGCAGCAATAAATCATCGATAAGTCATAGTTTCAGCGAGTTAGCGCGGCAATGGGATTGCTTATTAGAAAGCCGGTTTCTCGACATGCCAAGGCAGGACGGCGGCAGGTGAGCAGTCGTGACTGCCGAAGCAGCGTTATTGTTTGCCAGACTCTTTCTACCGTTACCCAAAGGAGGGCCTTCCTTGAGATTACGAATTGTTTCCTTGGTTCTCTTGTTGCTGGCGTTGGCGGCTGTTCCGGCTATAGCGGACACAATTTACAGCAACGGCGCTACGAACGGTAACACCGACGCCTGGACCATTAACTTCGGGTTCATCGTCAGCGACACCTTCAACGTGGCCTCCAACGGCACCACCATCACCGGCTTCACGATGGCGGACTGGCTGACCATGGGCGACACCCTGCAGTCGGCCGAGCTGTCCATCACCTCGGGCGAAAACGGCGGCACCAGCTACTTTGACCAGACGGTGAACTTCACCCAGAGCGGCTGCGTAAGCAACAACTACGGCTACGACGTGTGCAACGAGACCGCCAGCTTCAGCGGCCCGACACTGAATAGCGGCACCTACTGGATTAACCTGCAGAACGCCAGCAGTGTGGATGGCCAGCCTGTGTACTGGGACGAGAACTCCGGTCCGTCGTCGGCTTCGGAGAACTCAGTGGGCACGATTCCTTCCGAGTCGTTCACCGTCCTGGGCACCAGCACTACCACCACCACGACGACCGGCACGGTTCCTGAGCCCAGCAGCATCCTTCTGCTTGGTTCCGGGCTGCTCGGCTTGGCGGGCATGCTGCGTCGCAGGCTGTTCTAGCACTGCATTCGAACCCACTTTAAGTTCACTACGGACCTACAAGCCGGAGCTCATAGGCTCCGGCTTTTTGTCTTGAGAGGGCAAGTTTTGCAACCCCGTAATGACACCGCGCCGATCATCGATCATCAGGTAAGTGGACAGACAATTCGATTGCGGCACCGTCCCTGCCTTTTGCCATGACAGGCTGCGTCGTTTAGATTGTCTCTGATGCCAACCACAGGCGAGCGATTTGAGCGAGCGGTCTCGATCATGGCGCGGCTGCGCGGCGAGGGCGGCTGCCCCTGGGACCGCGAGCAGACCTTCGACACCATCAAGCCCTACACCCTGGAAGAAGCCTACGAGGTGGTGGAAGCCATCGACGCCCGCGACTGGGATGAGCTGACCGGCGAGCTGGGCGACCTCTTGCTACAAGTTCTCTTCTATTCCGAAATGGCGGCCGAAGAGAATCGCTTCTCGATTGACGATGTTCTCGAGCGCCTGGCTAACAAACTGATCGATCGTCATCCGCACGTCTTTGGCGAAGTAAAAGCCGACACGCCGAGTGAAGTCTTGCGCAACTGGCAGGCGCTGAAAGCGGGAGAGAAGAAGAAGCGCCGCCAGCAAACAGGCGAAAACAACGCGAAGGAAGATCATCCAGAGTCGGTGTTGGCCGGGGTTTCGTCGGCGATGCCGTCGCTGATGGAAGCCTACAAGATCAGCTCGCGCGTCGCCCATGTCGGGTTCGACTGGCCGAACATCGAAGGTCTCTTCGAAAAGCTCGACGAGGAGGCGGAAGAGCTTCGCAGCAATCTTGCCGACTATCCCGCGCCGGGTCCAAAGCCGGAATCAGCGGCGGGCGTGGCTGGCGCCCGCGGCGTGAAGATTTCCGCTGAACTGCGCTCGCGGCTGGAAGATGAGGTCGGCGACCTTCTCTTCGTGCTGGTGAACATCGCGCGGTATCTCTCGCTGGATCCCGAATCAGCCTTGCGCAAGACGAACCGCAAATTTCGCCGCCGCTTTCAATATTTGGAAGCTAGGCTCCGCGAGCAGGGCCGCAAGCCGGCGGAAGCTTCGCTGGACGAGATGGAATTGCTATGGCAGGAATCCAAACAACAGGAACGGCAGCCGTGAGCGACGACAAAATCCAGTTGCGCAAGTGCACTGGCGTGGAAGAATTTCGTGCCTGCGTCGACCTGCAGAAGGAAGTTTGGGGATTTGACGATATTGACCTGGTGCCCTTGAGGATTTTCTCTTTGGCGCCCAAAATCGGCGGGCAAGTGATTGGTGCCTGGGAAGGCGAAACGCTGGCTGGTTTTACCCTTTCGATTCCCGGCATACGCAACGGCCACGCGTATCTGCATTCGCACATGCTGGCGGTGAGGCCGGAGTATCGTAACAGTGGGGTCGGACGCAGGCTCAAGTTGTTTCAGCGTCAGGATGCCATCGCCCAGGGGTACGAACTGATCGAGTGGACCTTCGACCCGCTGGAGATCAAGAACGCCTACCTGAACCTGGAGCGGCTGGGCGCGATTGCGCGCCGCTACAATATTAATCAATACGGCATTGCGTCTTCGCCGTTATGGGGATCGCTGCCCACCGACCGGTTGGTGGCGGAGTGGTGGCTGAAATCGAAGCGGGTCGAGTTATTGCTGTCGGCGGGGGAGCAGCGCGCTTTTCCGGAGGAGATGCGAATCGAGGTTCCCGCCGAGATCTACGCCTGGAAAGCCAATCCGGAGACGCGCCCGAAAGCGGCAGAGGTGCAACTGCGCAATCGGGGATTGTTCCTCAAGGCGTTCTCGCAAGGACTGGTTTGCCTGCGCTATGGCCGCGAGGATGATGGCAGCGGTGTCTTCGTCTTAGGGCGTTGGGATGAGGATTGGTCATATGCTGGCAAATAACTAATCTCTGTATGGTCGTCATCTTAAGAGGGCGTCCGCTGCGCTTTACCGGACCGCACTCTTGATAGGCGGTGCGCCCGGTCGAAGAGCCTGCCACGAGCGAAGTCGAGGGGACCTGCAGTCAACGTTGTTTATCGGCTTGCCACGGGCTGGCGCTGGAGCAGCCCCGCCTCTGCCGCAATCCGCTCCAGCTTGGCGCGGTTGTCCTTCTTCATCGGCACCAGCGGCAGGCGATACACCTCCTCGATGCGGCCCATCATAGCGAGCACAGCTTTTACTGGGATGGGATTCGATTCGAGGAAGTTGGCCTGCATCAGTGGGAGATATTTGCGGAAGAGCAGCCTGGCCTCGTCCCACTGGTTGAGGAGAGCGGCATTGGTCATGCGAGACATCTCTCCTGGGATTTCATTTGACGCTACCGAGATGATGCCAACTCCTCCCAGCCCGATCACGGCCAGCGTAATGGCGTCGTCTCCCGAAAAGACCAGAAAATCCTCCGGCACAGAGGCGCACACTTCCGCAATCTGCGCGATGTTGCCACTGGCTTCCTTCACGCCAATGATGTTGGGGATCTGCGCTAAACGTAGCAACGTCGGCGTCTCGATGTTGGTCCCGGTCCGTCCGGCGATGTTGTACAGCACCAGCGGCTTGGCCGATGCTTCAGCAATCGCCTTGAAGTGCTGGTAAATGCCTTCCTGCGTAGGCTTGTTGTAGTAGGGCGTTGCTGTGAGAACGTAATCGACACCTGGCCGCGAAGAGATTTCTTTCGCCTTGGCTACCGCTTCGCGGGTGTTGTTGGAGGTCGCACCCGCCATGATCGGCACGCGCCCGCCAGCAATCTCGACGGTCAGGTCGACGATGCGGAGCCATTCGTCATGCGAGAGCGTCGGGGTTTCCCCGGTCGTGCCGCAGGGCACGAGAAAGCCGATGCCAGACTCTACTTGCCAGCGTACCAGTTCGCGCAATGCCGTCTCATCGACGCTGCCATTTTGCTTGAAGGGAGTTACAAGGGCGGTACCGCAACCACGCAATTTCATTTCAAGAGCATAATCCGCAGAGCCGGGAATCGCCAAGCGCGGTTTCCGGGAGGCGGCGTTTCGGCCGGCTCAACGCGGTTGTTCGAGGGCATTCTTCGGCACGCTGAAGCCGTGGCCTTTCCCAACGCCGCACACGTATGCTTGGAAGCTGTGCGACACGACCGGTTGGAACGCATCCGCCGGTGTGATCATCTCTATTGCTGGAGGAACGGACGAATGTCTACCGGCGACACCAAGCCCATGCGCATGGAACGGGACTCCCTCGGCCGGAAGGAAGTTCCGGCGCAGGCTTACTACGGCATTCAGACGGCGCGCGCTATGGAGAACTATCCCATCAGCGGACTGCGTGCTCATCCTACGCTGATCCGCGCCGTGGCTATGGTGAAGGAAGCCGCGGCAACCGCCAATCGTGAGCTGGGGCTGATCGATGCCAAGACCGCCGATGCGATCATTGCGGCAGCGCAAGAAATCCAGCGAGGTAAGATGCACGAGCACTTCGTGGTCGATGTCTTCCAGGCGGGCGCGGGTGTCAGTTTCCACATGAATGCCAACGAGGTGATCGCCAACCGCGCCGCGGAGCTGGTGGGCGGCGCACGCGGCGACTACAAGCACGTCCACCCCAACGATCACGTCAACTACGGCCAGTCAACCAACGACGTTTTTCCGACCGCGATGCGGTTGGCAGCGCTGCTGGAAATGGAAAAGTTGTACATTGCGCTCGATGAGTTGGTCGCGGCGCTGGATGCAAAAGGGAAAGAATTTCATCCGATCCTGAAATCCGGCCGCACGCATATGCAGGACGCAGTCCCGATGCGATTGGGGCAAGAATTCACCGCCTATGCGGGCGCAATCAAGCGGGCCAAGAAATCCCTTCAGGAGCAATCGGAACTGCTGCGCGAGCTGGGCCTCGGCGGATCGGCGGTCGGCACCGGCATCAACACTCATCCCGACTACCGGCACAAGGCCATTGCCGAGCTGGCGCGCATCTCGGGTGAGAAACTCCACGCTGTGGACGACATGCGCTACGCCATGCAATCAAACTTGGCGATGTCGAGCGTGAGCGGGGCACTGCGCAATCTCGCGCTGGAGGTGATTCGCATCTCCAACGATTTGCGACTGCTGTCGTCGGGCCCCAATACCGGCCTGGCGGAAATTAATTTGCCCGCACTGCAACCGGGTTCGTCGATCATGCCGGGTAAAATCAATCCCGTGATGCCTGAGCTGGCGGCCATGGTTTCGTTCCAGGTCGTTGGCTATGACACCGCCGTTGCTCTGGCGGTGCAGGCGGGACAATTGGAATTGAACGTTATGATGCCGACAATGGCTTACAGTGTGTTGATGTCGATCACCATCATGACCAACATGCTGCGCCAGTTCACCGAGTTCTGCATCAAGGGCATCACCGTCAACCGGCAGCGCACCGACTACTACGTGCAAAGTACGGTATCGCTGGCGACAGCACTGAATCCCTATATCGGTTACGCCAAGGCGGCAGAGATTGCGAAGGAATCGGTGAAGACCGGCCGCTCGATTATCGAGATTGCGCGCGAACGTGGCGATCTGACGGAGGAGCAGATCAAGGAGATCCTTGATCCCGCGCGCATGACTGAACCCACGGCGCCTCTGGAGGCGGCCAAGGACAGAGAGAAGATCAAGGCAAGTGGCTAGCGGCCAGTGTCAGGGTTGAGTTGAACTGACCACTAACCATCGGCGACTGCTTCTAATACGCCCAGCGCAGCAAGGTCGCGCCGGACGTAAATCCCGCGCCTACGGCCGCCAGCAGCACCAGGTCGCCCTTCTTCAATTTGCCTTCGTCCAGTGCAGTTTGCATGGCGAGCGGAATAGTGCCGGCGGTGGTGTTGCCATAACGATCGATATTGATGATCACTTTCTCCGGCGGCAATTTCAGGCGGTCGGCGGTGGCCACGATAATGCGTTTGTTGGCCTGGTGGGAGATGAAGCAATGGACGTCGGCGCCGGTCAGTCCGTTCTTCTGAAGCACACGCTCGGTCATCTCGGCCATCTTTCGAACTGCATACTTGAAGACCTGCTGGCCGTCCTGATGGATGTAATGCATCTTTTTGTCGACGGTCTCGTGCGAGGCGGGATGCAGGCTTCCGCCGCCCGGCATACTCAGAAATTGTCCGCCGCTGCCCTCGATTTGGGCCTCCATATCGATGATTCCGTCTTCGCCTTCCGCGGCCGGTTCCAACAGCACCGCGCCGGCTCCGTCGCCAAAGATGACACACACGCTGCGATCGGTGAAATCGGTCATGGAAGAATTCACGTCGGAGCCGATCACCAGAACCTTCTTGTAGCGGCCCGAGACGATGAACTCGGCGCCGGCGTTCAGAGCAAAAAGGAAACCGGAACAGCCGGCAGAAACGTCGAATCCCCAGGTGCGCTGGATGCCCAGCTTGTGCTGCACCAGGCAGGCGGTGGAGGGATACATCATATCGGGTGTCACTGTGCCGACGACGATGAGGTCGATCTCTTGCAAGTCGAAGGGGTGCGATTTCTGCAGGGCCTTTACCGCTTCGACGGCGAGATCGCTGGCGGCTACGCCTGGCCCGGCGATGTGGCGCTCGCGAATGCCGGTGCGTTCCAGGATCCACTGGTCGGTGGTTTCAACCATCTTCTCGAGATCTTGGTTGGTCAGGATGCGAGGCGGGACGTAAGTACCGAGAGCGGTGATTTTGGCGCGAATGTTTGGCAATAGGGGCTCCGATAGATCGCTTTTCGCTATTCGCCTTTCGCTTTTCGCCAGAGATCCGGCTGGCATTGTTCGCACAGAATTGCAGAGCCGCGCACCAGAACGGCCGGAAGGCTCTCTGGCGCCGCAAGCGAATCGCGAAAAACAGCTTTTACGCCAGGCGCCAGTTGACCGCTGCACACGCACTGGCCTGCTACCGTTGCTTCCTTCCGGACCTGGCGGGGTTCACAAGATTGCGTTGCGCGGGACCAGCGCCCGACAACTCATATTAGCATCTCGGTACGCCGCGGTTCGCTTTCCCGCTGTATGACGTGATGCCATGCCATCTTGCTGCCCTGCTGCCGACTGATCCGAACCAGAATCCCTGGCGAAGAGCAAACACCGAGCAGTGAAGAGCGTAGAGTGGCAGCCGAAGGAACGGCGCCTGTCATCGATGATAAGATGAAGGGATTACATGCAGCCGAAACCCGATTCTGCAGCCCTGCCGGCGCCTCCTGAGGCGCCTGCCCACCCTTTGGTGACACCCAAAAAAATTGGATTTGTGAGCCTGGGCTGTCCCAAGAACCTGGTGGATAGCGAAGTCATGATGGGTTTACTTTCGCAGAGCGGAGCCCAGATCACCTCGCGTGCCGAAGACGCAGACATAATCGTGGTGAATACCTGCGCGTTCATCGATACCGCCAAGCAGGAATCAGTGGACGCGATTCTCGAGATGGCGCAACACAAGGCAGCCGGCCGGGCGCAGAAGCTGATTGTTGCCGGTTGCCTCGTCGAGCGCTATCGCAATGAGATCCGGAAGAACATTCCGCAAGTTGACGCCGTCATCGGCACCGGGGAGTTGCAGCAGGTTCTGGGCGCCGCAGGGATCCGGCCGGCCGGGAACAGCCACTCGCCTTTTGTGATCCTGAATGCCCGTCCGGAAGCCCAAGCCCGCGAGAGTGCAGGTCGCTTCTCGAAGGAAGCCTGGGACGGCGCTATCGCCGATCTACCGAATTATCTCTACGACGAGAACACGCCACGCCTGCTGGCAACGCCGAAGTATTCGGCGTATATCAAGATTGCCGAGGGCTGCGATCATCCTTGCTCGTTCTGCATTATTCCCCAATTGCGGGGAAAGTTTCGCTCGCGGCGCTTCGAATCGGTGATTGCTGAAGTGCAACGTCTGGCAGGGCAGGGCGTGCGCGAGATTACGTTGATCGGCCAGGACACCACCTGCTACGGCGAAGACCTTGGCTTAAAGGATGGCCTGGCGCTGCTGCTGGAGCGGCTGTCGCGAATCGATGAGCTGCGCTGGATCAGGTTCCTCTACGCTTACCCGAACAAAATCACGGGCAGGCTGCTGGAAACGATCGCGACGCACGAGAAAATATGCTCGTACATCGATGTGCCGCTGCAACATGCCTCGTCGAACGTGCTGAAGCAGATGAAGCGCGGCGGGGGCGCGGAGATTTTCCTGCGCTCGATTGAAAAGATGCGGCACGAGATTCCCGGTCTCACGCTGCGCACGTCGTTCATTGTTGGCTTTCCGGGCGAGACAGAGCACGACTACCAACAGCTTTGCGAATTCGTCCGCGAGGCGCAGTTTGATTGGCTGGGCGTCTTCGGATACTCGGATGAAGAAGGCGCAAAATCGTTCACTCTGGGCCACAAAATTCCCCCGCGCGAAATCGAACGTCGCCGCCGGAAGCTGATGTCGCTCCAGAAGCAGGTCAGTCGCAAGAAGAAGCGAGCCCTGATCGGCCAGCAATTCGACTTGCTTTTGGAAGGCCCGTCCGCTGAAACAGAATTGCTTTGGGAAGGCCGCACGGAAATGCACGCGCCGGAGATCGACGGCAAAGTCTACGTCAACGATGTTGGCGATCGTGACGACATTCGCGAGGGCGAGTTTTATCGCTGCGAGATCACCGCGGCGCATGATTACGACGTGGTGGCGAAAATCAGTGGTCAGTAGCCAGTTACCGAAGATTCCGCGGTTTCAACGGGCAACTGACGACTAGCGACTGGCAATTGTATTATGAAAAAACGAACCATCAGCCTGCGCTGCCCCACCTGTGGCAAAATCGTCCTGCGCTCCGAGCCGGAGTTCCCATTTTGCAGCGAGCGCTGCCGCTTGATCGATCTTGGCAAGTGGGCCAGCGACGGCTACGTCATCTCCACGCCGATCAACGATCCGGAAACCGGCGATTGTTACCCGAAGCCCAATGCCAGAAAGCCCAACTGAGCCAAGGTTTGAAGAGCGAGCCGCGAGCTCGACGCGTGCACCGCGCTGGGCGACACTCGTCGCCACGTTCTTCGGCGCCGGACGGCTACGCCCAGGCCCCGGCACCTGGGGATCGCTCGCGGCCGCACTGCTGTGGTGGTTGCTGGCGTCGCATCTTCCTTCGGCAACCCGCCTCCCTGTCATTCTGGTGCTGATCGCAATCGTGGTGGCGATTGGCATTCCTGCGGCGACGCTGGAAGAGCGCGGGTGCGGAAAGAAAGACCCGTCGCATGTGGTCATCGATGAGGTGGCGGGGCAACTGGTGACCCTGATTGCGTGTCCCATTGTGTGGCAGGCGTTGCTCGCCGGCTTTATACTTTTTCGCGTATTCGATATCGTGAAGCTGCCGCCCGTGCGGAGCCTGGAAAAATTGCCGGAAGGGGTTGGCATCGTGGTCGACGACCTCGGCGCGGGTGTCTATGGACTGATTGTTTTGCAACTGGTGCTGCACTTCAGGATGGTTCACTAGAGAGGTCGTCAGTTGCCCGCTCGGAATGGATTGCCGCCAGCGGATGAAATGTTCGCTCCGATAGCGAAGGCCTGCAGCTTCATGAACGCGGGCCGCTGAGCACTGGCCACTAACGATGATGGTAGAGCGCAAAACAGGGACCCGAAACGTAAACGGCAAGCCGCACATCGACGCCCTCGACCCCATGTGTGCGTTGCCCGGCGGCGAAATTCGCATTGTGGGCAGCGGGCTGGGGCCGCACGAACTGCGCCGGCCGCGCGTCAGCTTTGGCGATGTCGAAGGGCCGGTCATTATCAGCTCCGAGCAGTTCATCGTGGCGCGCGTTCCCGATGGCGCGGCCTCCGGGGAGGTGGTAGTTTCGACCAACGGTTTCAAAAGCAACCCGCATGAGGTTCGCGTCGCGG
>Ga0209061_1004438_pt1 | contig 13550 bp, 9 predicted proteins | sample Coa_R1_10_FD_187157 | JGI IMG/M metagenome (GOLD analysis project Ga0209061, IMG submission 187157) | Surface soil microbial communities from Centralia Pennsylvania, which are recovering from an underground coalmine fire - Coalmine... | ecosystem: Environmental > Terrestrial > Soil > Unclassified...
TCACAGATCAGCGACGGCGCGGCGGCTGTCTTGATCATGGAACGCGGGACTGCCGAGCGCCTGGGTCTCAGGCCACGAGCGCGTTTTGTCGCCTTTGCACTGGCCGGAGATGATCCGGTCCTGATGCTCACCGCGCCGATTCCTGCGACCGAGAAGGTCTTGCAGAAGGCCGGGATGACGCTTGAGCAGATAGACTTGATCGAGATTAATGAGGCATTCGCCAGCGTCGTTCTGGCCTGGCAGAAAGCCACCGGGGCCGATCTCGCGAAGGTTAACGTCAATGGTGGCGCAGTCGCTATCGGCCACCCGCTTGGCGCTTCGGGCGCGCGCATTACAACCATGCTGGTAAACGAACTTGAGCGTAGTGGCGGGCGCTATGGCCTGCAAACGATCTGCGAAGGTGGCGGTACGGCCAATGCCATGATCATCGAAAGGATATAGACGCCATGCCCAATTTTGCCCCAACCGAGGAGCAGGAAGAGGTTCGCGAACTGGCGCGCAGCCTGGCCAGTGAACATCTACGCCCGTATGGCCGCGAGGCCGAACGCGCGGCTAACGTTCCGGCTGAGCTGCTGCGCACGCTCGCCTCGACCGGCCTGACCACGCCTTTCCCAGAAGAGTTCGGCGGCTCCGGGCCAATCGAGGCCGTGACGTATACGCTGATCGCAGAAGAACTGGGCTTCGGCGACGGCGCGATTGCCATGCATGTGCTCGGCTCGCTGATGGGTCCTCTAACCGTAATGCTGGCCGGCAGCGAGCAGCAGCAGCGCGCATATCTTCCGCCTTTCTGCGACGCGCAGGGCGGCTATCTGCGCCACGGCAGCCTGGCCTTTGCCGAACGCACCGGCGGCTACACTCTCGGTGAGATCAGCGCCACGGTATGTATGGATAGGAGCACTCCCAGCGGCGATACCTCGTGGATCGTGAACGGAACCAAACGAGATGTTATTCATGGAGCAGCGTCTAGCCCGCGTGTCATATTGGCACGCCTGGACGGTCAGCCCGGCCCGCACGGCCTTTGCGCGCTGGTGGTTCCTGATGAAACACCTGGGCTGCGTATCACGCACGATGACAATAAGCTCGGCCTGATCGCTGCTCCCAGCGCATCGTATACCCTGGAGGAAGCGCGGCTTCCCGCGGATAGCCTGCTGGGCGAACCAGGCCATCCGGGCGTGGTACGAGCCGCGACGCTCTACCAGCTCCTGCGTGCAGGCGTAGCCTGCGGTATGGCCCGCGCCGGCCTGGAGTACGCGGCCGACTACGCCCGTCAGCGCATCGCCTTTGGCCGGCCCATTGTCTCCTACCAGGGCATCGCTTTCATGTTCGCCGAAATGGCCATGAAGCTGGATGCCGCGCGCCTGCTGCTCTGGCGAGCTGCGACCAGCTGGGACAAAGGCACCGAGGTGGCAACCCTGGCCCGCGAAGCAGAGGCGGCCCACTATCAGGCGCTCAAAATCGCAAAATCCGCCACCATCGATACCATCCAGATTCTGGGCGGAGCTGGCTTTATGCAAGACCACCCGGCTGAGATGTGGATGCGCAACGCAGCGGCGATGGAATGACGAGGAGGCGAGATGTATGATTGATTTTACCCTGACCAAAGGCCAGATCGCAGCCCGCGAGCACGCGCATCAGGTCGCAGTAGAGGAGATGCGCCCGATCTCCCTGGAATGTGATCGCACGGAAAAAATCCCGCAGAGCTTCTTCTTGAACATGCAGAAGCGCTTCTGGGGCGGAGCATCGGCCCAGGCCATGCAACAGGCGCAGGAAGAAGCAGAGCGCCAGAATAACCTGTATTCAGTTATATCTCAGGAAGAGATGGCCTGGGGCGACGCTGCGCTCTCCACGGCCATTCCCGGCCCCGGCCTGGCAGCACCACCCATCCTTTCGCAGGGCACGCCGGAGCAGCAGGCGCGTTTCCTGGGTCCATTTCTGGACGGAAACCTGCACTGGGGAGCGCTGGCCCTCACTGAGCCAGGCATCGGTTCCGATGTCGCTGGCATGGCTACCACAGCGGTACTTGACGGTGACGAATGGGTGCTCAATGGCCACAAACACTACATCACCAACGGAGCGCGGGCCGATATAGTCGTGACCTTCGCGACCATCGATAAAAGCCTGGGACGCGAGGGCATCCGCCCCTTCGTAGTCCCCAGAGGCACGCCGGGTCTCATCGTCGGGCGCATCGAGGAAAAGATGGGCCTGCGCGCCTCGCAGACCGCCGAGTTGATCTATGAAAACTGCCGTATCCCCAGGGATAATTTGCTCAGCGGACGCGATGGTGGCAAAAAGGCCGGCTTCAAGGCCGCTATGGGCACGCTCGACGCCACTCGACCAATGGTGGGAGCGCTCGCCGTAGGCATTGCACGTGCCGCCCACGAAGCAACAGTCGAGTGGATTAACGAGGAACTACCTGCCAGCTTCCCATCGCGCAAACGCCACGAGATGGAGGAGACGCTAGAGGAGCTGGGTCAGGAACTTGAAATGGCACGTTTCCTGGTCTGGCGCGCAGCCTGGATGGCTGATAAGCGTATCCCCAACTCCAAAGAAGCCTCGATGAGCAAAGCATACGCAGGTGCGCTACTCATGAAGATAACCGCTACAGCAGTGCAATTCACCGCGCCCGGCGAAAACTCCGAGCGCAAGCAACTGATCGCCAAGTGGTTTCGCGATGCCAAGGTCTTCGATATCTTCGAGGGTACCGCGCAGATCCAGCGCCTGGTCATCGCGCGCCGCATGTTCCCCGACATCGACATCCCATGAAATTGCCTTGCTCTTTTGCGTGAATGTGCAATGGACCGAAAGAAACCGAGCTTTTCGGTCCATTGCACTCTCAGGTCAAAATATTAATTCTGTTGTTTGTCTGAAACGCTCAGCTCGCCATCTTCATCCAGCAGATAATCGTCGTCCTCCAGAGGCCGCAAAAATTGCAAGTTGCGATTCTCGCGCTTGCTGGGCTTGCGTACCATCGTCTCGCGCTTAAACCGATCGCGTTTCAGATCGCGCTTGTCGCGGAGTTTCCCTCGCATGCTCTTCTCACCTCCTCTCTGTTAAACTCGCGGTTAACCGATTTTTGGCTGACAAATAGCAAAAACGACACATCATGCTTCACCTTTCTGTCCTGTACAATGCGTGGGTACACCACGGATACAGAGGCACACCAACATGAATACAAAACACAGTGGATGAGCAGGTCATACAGCTTTCTCTATTGGTGAAACTGAACAATCTTTAGCACGCGGAATCCAACAGGGTGAGGAAATATTGAGGAGAAACACGCTTCTCGGATCAGAGAAGATCCGCACACCAACCCTCCTGAACATAGCCAGACTTTTTGCTATGCTCGCGAAGCGCCGCTGAGATGAGTTCCGCGGGAACATATCCACTGTTTTTGTATCCAGTTTATCTGTATCATAGAACTCACCTCCTTTACCTGCGATCAGTGAAATCATACGAGTTCGGACTACAACAACGGACGATAAATCTTGAATAGAGTGTACAGGCGGGGTTCAAGAAAGTCAAGGGGTTTTGGTAATGATTTCTCCATTCGCTTGTCTCCCGAAATTTGCTTGATATAGTGAGGAGCATGGAATATGTATTTCATGCTCCTCACTATATCAAGCAAACTTCTATTTCTACGACGAAGCGGGCAGTTCTCCTAAGGTGACGTTGATGGTAAGCTGCTGGCTGCCTCGGTAAATCTTCACAGCAACGGTGTCGCCCGGTTTGTGCTGGAGGAGGGCCGCGCTCAGGTCGGCCGTACTATAGATGGGCTTGTCTCCAAGCTGTACAATCACATCACCGGTTTTCAGACCGGCGCTAGAGGCCGGGTCGCCAGCGACCACGCTGACGATCAGCGCACCAGAGGTAACGCTCAGCTGATTCTGCTGCGCTACGCTTGAGTTGACATCGGTAACGGTGACGCCCAGGATGGCCCGCCCGGTATGAGTAACGTGCCCGGTGGAGATAATCTGCTGAGCAATGAAGTTAATGCGATTCACAGGAATGGCAAAGCCCAGGCCATTAGCAGGGGTATTAAACTCCGTGTTGACCGCGTTCAGTGTAGGCATGCCAATCAGGCGCCCTTGCATATCAACCAGCGCGCCTCCGCTATTGCCGGGATTGATAGGCGCGTCCGTCTGAATGGCATCGGGCAAGGTTGGCTGGTTCGTGCCCTCTGAGACATTGCGGTTGAGCGCACTGATGATACCACTGGTCACCGTCTCAGCATTGCCGAGCGGGCTGCCGATAGCCAGCACATCCTGACCAACGCGCAGTTGGGACGAATCGCCCAGGGTGATAGTTGTCAGGCCAGATGCGGGCGGAGTAATCTTGATTACAGCCAGGTCATCGGCCGGGTCCGTGCCCACCACCTGGGCAGGGAAACGAGTATTATTCGAAAGCGTCACCTGGATTGAGCTTGCGTTGGAAACCACGTGGTTATTGGTGACAATATATCCCCGCTTGTCGATAATAACCCCCGATCCCAGCGCTCGCGCTGCCTGGGTTGTCACGTTAATCTGCACCACACTTGGCTGCACTTTGCTAATCACGGCCTCGCGCACAGCATCCACGTTGTTATTCGTCAACGGCGGCACGACAACGCTGGGAGTGTTCCCCGGCTGCAATATGCTGGAGCCTGAAGGCGATGGAGAACCGCCGTGCCCGAATTGCCAGCCCGCGAACAGGCCAACGGCGAAAACCAGGGCCAGCAGAGCCGTCAGGCCGAGCAGCGCTCCCGTGCGCAGTCCCGAACGCTGAGAACGCACAGACGCAGGCGCAGCACTCATGCCAGGCGGAGCCACGGGCGTAGTAGCATTCATATCGGGCTGCTGGAAAGCCGTGTGCGGCTGGCCAGACGGCCCCGGCATTGGCAAAGTAGGGATATAAGCTTCCTGTGCGGGCACCGATTGCCCGAATGTTCCGCGCTCGTAGCTCCCCTGTGCAGGTTGTTCAGTAGTTGATGGTTCGTTATCTGATTGCCGTATAGGCTGGTCATCCATAGGTTGCATTAGCTGCCCTTCCCCTATAAAATGCTACATCCTCTGTATTGGGCATCCTTCAGTGGTGTACACGTCTGTCTACAGGGCATATTATCGCACCTCCAGACACCGAGAGTGTAGCTCTTACATTGAAATGCATAGCCAACAAATTTTTTATCTGCACTTAACTATATCGTTCATTTTTTAGAAAACCGATAGGACTTTGCAAAATTTTTGTAAGGGTTCCCTGATCGCGAGAAGAGAGCAGGGTACTACGCCGGTATCCTGCTCTCTGCTTGCTTACTTACCCTATGCACTCCTGCGTCTAATGGGTAATAATGGCAGATGCAGCCGGAGCGTGTACAACCGTCACATCGCTGGCCGGAACCCAGGCCTGGCGATGGTTAAAGTTGATCTCATACCACAGAGTGGTGGTCCCATCTGCAATAACGGTGTATCCCGAATCAAAGACCGCGCCGTTTGGTACACTGCCGACGATGTGGCCGGCAATGGGGTTTCCATAAACAAAGACTTGAGAGGCGCCGCTTTGATAGATGGCCACCAGTTCGCCTGTACCTACAGTGACATTGGTACCAGGAGGCACAGCCAGCCAGGCTAGCTTCCCATCCTGGAACATACTGGATGGGTTGTTGTGAGCCTGGTCGCTTTCACCATACCAGATTTCGTACATGGTATCCCCTGTCCCTGCCGGGTCTTTTACCTTAGCAAAGTACGCGTAGCTGATATCCGCTTCAACATTATTTGTCTCGTCGGTAATATCAGTGGGAGTGTTCAATTGCGGGATCAGCCCCGAAGCAGTGCTAGGACCATTATAGAGATAGTAGAAATTGAAATCGCCCGGCGATTCGACGCCACCCTGTCCGAGATGCTTTGCCGTGTGCAGCTCGATTGTTCCCTGGGTGGGCTTTTCCTGTGGATAAGGAATACCCTGCTGGTGGATCAGGCTGAAGTAATAGTCCCACATCCAGTATGGGCCTGGATCGACGTGGTTAGGTCCGAGCGTGTAGACAGAGGGAGGCACAGTGCCGTGGGCAACGATATCGTTGCGCGAGAGCGGCAGATTATACTTTTTGAGCAAATAGGCCACCAGTTTAGCGGAACCCAGGTATTGGGCAGCGTTATACCAGAGGAAGCCGGTCGCGTCATAGCCAACATGCTCAATACCTATCGAATGCTGATTGTACCAGTAATTGCCCACGTTGTAGGTAAAATCATCATCGTGTACAATCTGGTAGACTGTGCCATCGGTATCAACGATATAATTGGCACTGGCACCAGCAGCCGTGCCAGGGTTGGTGTTCTGGAAAGCATTAAGGGCGTCCTGCAGCGAACCCTCGGTATCGTGAATAACTACGTAATCCACTGGCAGGGGATATGGCGCGTCGGTGCGCTCCTCGTAACTGCAAGGAGGATACGTCGTTGTTGGGAGCGTGCAGTCAAAGATATTCGGGTTCAGTATACAGTTCACAGCGAGCGGATAATCGCCGGTGGGAGTGCTGCTACACCCGGCAGGCAGTGTACTGGCGCTCTTGACTCCGGCGGCGGTTGCGGTATTCGGCTTGACCGCTTGCGGGGCCAGAGTAACGGTCTCGCCGGTATCGCTCTGTGCAGTGAAGCCCGTGTTGAGGATCTTGTAGACCGCGTCAGCGTACATCAACGCCGTTGAGCGAACCGACGAGTGACTATACTCGGCCACAGCTCCGTACCAACCGGCCAGGCTGGCAGGAGGCGTATGCGTGCTGGAAAGCTGTAAAGCCTCTGCGCGCAGAACTGCTGCCCCACCGAGGATATTGGTGGCAATATCGGTCTTGAGCTGGTCGGCGCTCACATGCAGAATGCTGGCCGCCTGGTCCAACGTATCTCCGCGCTGATTCTGGATCAGGTGCATACAACCAAAACCATGATCGATACTGGGGCTGCCACCATGATTACTTAAACGCCCCTCCATATAGCATATCGCTTTGAGGAGAGGCGCGGGTACCCCAAATTTGCTGGCAGCCTGCTCAAAGGCCGAGCCAATTTTGCCATTGCTGGCGGCTTGCGCACTCGCCGTGGGGCTTTCTCCCATAAAGCTCACGAGAAGCATGGCCAGGGTAAAAATAGCCAGGAGGGCGAGGCGTGAGAAAGATACTGTTCGGTGCATAGTAATGCTGTACCTCCATGCATTAGGTTCCCGACAAAAGACAGGAAAGGACGCAGGAACACAGGGTAAGCCAGAGATGATATTTTTTGATAGGAATATATCATCTATAACGATGAGTATAACATATTTTATCCTTTTTTTTAAGGAACCGGGCTTGCCACTTTTCAAAAGCTGAATAGCAAAAGAGGGGGCGAGTGGCGTCTTTTGTTAACCGGCAGGCTGATTGAGCGTGGAATGTGATGCTCCACACGAATCACGTACAGATAGGGTAACGGGGAGCTGGATATGCAGAGACGGCCATGTTTGCTCATCATGGTGAGGGGTTGCGCTCTGATCGAGTGCAGGTGAGACAGAGAGCTCCCACCAGTTGCGGGAGGGGGCGTAGCGCGGATCAAGCATGGAAAGCAGCATCTCAGCAGCACATTGGCCGATCTCATAGAATGGTTGGCGCACAGTGGTCAGCGCAGGTTGCGCAGGGAAAGGGGGAATCATATCGTCGAAGCCGACGATGGCCAGGTCATCAGGCACACGCCAGCCGAATCTTTCCACTATCGCCAGGATACTGTAAGCCAGATGATCATGGCTGCTGAAGATAGCGGTTGGTTTCTCAGACATTGCCCGCATCTCTTGTAAGCACTTAGAAACACTCCCATCATCATAGAGCACCAGAGCAGGGTCAGGTTCCAGCCCCGCTTCTCGCAGTGCCAGGCAGTACCCCTCATAACGATCATGGAAGCAGGGCAAATCAGTAGCCGGAAAGAGAAAGGCAATACGTTTATGTCCCAGTTTCAGCAGATGTTGTGTCGCTAACATACCGCCGGCACGATTATCTACACTAACCCAGGGAACGCTCAGACGCGCAGCAGGCATGTTGATTATCACCAGCGGCAAACCGCGCTGCTGGAGAGAGATCAGATGTTGCGGGGACTGAGTATGGAACGAAGCCAGCATGCCTGAGATGAGGTTAGTCGCTATCACGCGGTCCACTACATGGCTAAAATCCTTGAAAGGCGTGGTGGTGTACAGAATGATCTCGCGTCCACTCATTTCGACAATGCTCGCCACCCCCTGGAGAATATCCGCCATAAACGACCAGGTGAGCGTCGGCAACAACATACCAATGAACCGCTTCTCGCCGCGCGCGAGCTGCATAGCCATTCGATCAGGCACAAATCCCTGCTCTGCCATCACACGCTGCACCCGTTCTCGCGTAGCGGGATCAACATTTGTGCTATTGTTCAGCACGCGCGAGACCGTCGATTTCGAGACTCCAGTCAGGCGTGCGATATCGCGGATGGTTGGCTTCATTCCCAAACGGCTCCCTCGTTTAGATCAGACAAGAACGATCCATATGACGGAAACGCTTCCTCATATATTATTCACTGTTGTATCACTAACGAGCAACCCTGGCCAGAGGCCAGGGCCGCTCACCTGGTGTCACAATGATTGGGGGAAATGCCCGGCTTTTCTCTAACTACACTGCATCCCGTTAAGAGTAAATGAAGCAGGCGCGGTGTTGGTGCCATTCCAGTTGCCCAGGAAGCCAACGGAATTCAACGTAGCGCCTGGGCCAATCGTCGCGTCATACGAGAGATTGGTGACAGTGACCTGACTACCCGACTGCGACTCGCTGGCATTCCAGATTTGCGTAATCGTTTGCCCATTAGCAAAGGAGAAGACCAGCGTCCAGCCATTGATGGTAGACGAGCCGGTGTTCGTGATAGAAAGTGATCCCTGGAAGCCGCCCGGCCATTGATTGACGATGGAATACACCACGTGACAGCTTGAGCCGCCGGAGGGTGGGGTCGGTGTAGGCGTCGGCGTATTCGTAGGAGTTGGCGTAGGAGTGGTACCACTGGTAGAGGTAGGAGTTGGCGTTGATCCGCCACCGCCGGCCAGGGCGAGCAGGTGAGCCTTGTATCCGGCACCGTAGCCCGTCGGCGTGCCTGTATAGTCCGTAATGAGGACGGGCTCATTGGGACAGGTTCCACCATCCACTACCGTCCAGGTCCAGGCCAGATAGCCAATTCCCTCTGAATCAAGCCAGGGCATCAGGGTATTGATAAAGCCAGCAGCACAGTCATTTTCGCCGATTTCCCCGGCAATCACTGGTACTTTAGCCGCCACCGGCGCAACCTGTGAACTCCAGCAACTGGTACTGGCGCAGGCATTGAAATTGTAGACATGGAACGAAGCGGCCAGATTGTGGTCAGGGTCAGTTGGCTCATTTGCCAGCCAACCGGTCAGATCGTTGGCGTAGGCCAGTCCGCCCAACATCAGAATATTTGTCGCGCCCGTTGCGCGCACGGTATTGACCAGCGTCTGCATGCCGGCGACCGCGAAGGGCACGTCAGCGCAGGGGCTCGTATTAGCGGCGGTGCTACCGTTAAGCCAGCAGGACCAGCCGGTGGTGGTCGCGTTGTTGAAGCCTGGATATGGCTCGTTGTACAGGTCGAAGATCACCGAGGAATTGCTCTTAAAGGTATTGGCCACCGAAGTCCAGAAGGCGGGAGCGTGATCCAGGTCAGGCATAGGTTCCTGACCGGTCGATTGGTTGGTCCCGCTGTTATTCCAGTGAAGATCCAGAATCACAACCAGGCCATTCTGATTGAGCAAGTTCACCCAGTTTACAATGTCCTGCTGGTACTGCGCGGCTGTTTTGCCGTTGACCGGCTCGCCATTAATCCCAAGCCAGCAATCTTCATTCAGTGGAACTCGCACGCTGTTTATATCCCAGCTCAGCATCGCACTGACGGCAGTCTGGTCCACCGGGCCATCAAAGTCAGTATTGGCACCGGCAGTATTACAGGCATATTCGGTGCCCATGCGGTCAACACCATGAGGAACAAACACGTGGCCGCTGCCATCCTCAATCTGGTTGCCGACAACGTGCAGTCCTGTAGGCAAACTGGCTGCTCTCACTGGAGTGGGCGAACGTAGGGTGGTTATTGCTGCGGTCGAGCAGGCAAACAGTGCAATAACGAAGAAAAGCAGTAATCGAAAGCGTCCTTTACTTGGCATAAAGCCTCCATACCAGGGAAGATGCGAACTTCCTGCGTATCTTCCCTCCACTCATCTGACATACTGAACACATCCTGCGTTCGTGTGTGTTGTCAGTAAGTCACTGCTTAACGAGCAGGTAGCCGGCATACCGGCATCGTTACGTTCTAACATCTGGTTGTCTAGTCTGGGACCGGTCCCACACATCTATAGGCATAGTATAGCCGTCATCATTTTTCGTGTCAAGAGCCTGCCTACCACACAAACAAACAGGTGATCGCTGTTTTTTACGAGCTTGCCTGGATCAGAGGAAAGGCTTTTCCCAGAGGAGAGACCTCGGCATTTGTAGTAATCCAGTCCTTCTGGTATGATAATATTCAGAGAGAGCAGACCTTAGAGACAGCGATTAAGAACGAAGGGTTTGATAAAAATTTTACACTTTTCGTAAACGTTTTTGAAAGTTGCCCGTTATACTAGCCATCGTGCAGTGGTAAGTTGGTCACAGGCTTGCCACTGCAAGCACCTTTTTTGAGCAGAACCGGCCACATGAAGATACTTATCATTGAAGACGAAGCCAGCATTGCCCAGGTGCTCCGCCTCTATCTGGAACAGGCCGGCTATGAAGTACTTACAGCCGGCGACGGCGTGGCGGGCCTGGAGTTGCACGCGCGCGAACATCCTGACCTGATCATCCTGGATCTGATGCTACCCGCCCTGGATGGCATGGAGGTCTGCCGGCGCATTCGTACCTGGGCCAACACACCCATTCTGATGCTTACTGCGCGCCAGGGTGAAGAGGATCGCATTAGCGGGCTTGACACGGGCGCAGACGACTATCTCGTCAAGCCGTTCAGCCCGCGAGAGGTGGTGAGTCGAGTGAAGGCTATCCTGCGCCGCAGTTCCCGCAGCACCCTCAGTCCCTCTTCTAATGGCGCCACACAGGCCAGCGAAGCTGAACCGGAAGATCCGCGCGAACACTTGCGCTTCGAGGATCTCTACATCAATGTGCCGGCCAGGCGCGTAGAGGTACTTGGCCAGAATGTGACTCTTACAGCCAAAGAGTTCGATTTGCTGCTGACGCTGGCCTCCTCGCCTGACCGCGTGTTCACTCGCGAGGCGCTGCTCAACCAGATCTGGGGCTATTCCTACCTGGGAGATGGCCGCACTGTGGATGTACACGTGGGAACCCTGCGTAAGAAACTGGAGGCAGCTACCAACGGGCCTCATTATATTCAGACCGTCTGGGGCGTTGGCTACAAGTTTGTGCCGGGAAGACGATGATGAATAATTCGGCTCAAGTGCAAGACGATTTCGAGGGAGAAATCAGCAATCTATCGCACGGAAAGGCGACTATGAATCCTCCTGCTCCAATGCAAGAAGGCGTTTCGCTGCGTGTTAAACTGGTTCTGAGTTACTTGGGAGTTGCTCTGGGGGCAATCCTGCTCATGGTTATCGTTGTGGCTTTCTCCGTGCAAAATTACTTTTATCAGTCGCAGCTTGAGCAAGCACGCACAAACGCGGAGGATATCGCGCGGCAGGTTGCCCAACTCTATCAGCAGAACGACGACAACTGGTATAGTATGGGAACCCTTATGCCCCAGAGGCAATTCCTGAATGTCAATCTGGTGATTGTTGATTCGCAGGGCGTCGTCCATACAGCTCTTCTCCCTCCCAATTTCGCCGTATACAATACAACCCTCCAGCAGGCGCTGACCCAGGCACTGCAAGGCCAGGAGACATCAGGCACACTCCAGGGAGAGCAGAACGACCCTAATACTTTTTCAGGAACCTACGCCTGCGCGCCCATCTGGTATAACAATCAGATAATCGGCGCCGTGTTTTTTGCTCAGGCCAACCGCTATCACGGCTTCTCGCCAGGCGATTTTCTGGCCAATGTTGATAAGAGTCTTTTAATCACCGGCATTGGACTGGCCCTGGCCGTGACTGCTTTCAGCCTGTTCATGAGCCGCAGCCTGACCAGACCGCTCGTCTCCCTGACACGCGCAGCGGAAGAGATGAAGGCTGGGAATTATGCTCATCGCGTCGATGAGCCGAAGAGCCAGGACGAACTGGGCACCCTGGCCTTGACTTTCAACGCTATGGCCGACAAAATCGCCGCCGATGTCAACGAGCTGCGCCAGCAAGAGCAATTGCGCCGCGATCTGACCGCCAATATCGCTCATGATCTGGTTACGCCCCTGACCGCCATCCAGGGCTATAGTGAGGCCATCGCAGACGACGTAATCACTAGCCCCGCAGAACGCCACGAGGTTGCCCAACTGATCGCACGCGAGGTCCAGCGCCTGCGCCGCCTGGTCAGCGATATGCAAAATATGACTTCGCTGGAGTCCGGGCGTGCGCGTCTGGAGATCGCTCCACTCAATCTACACGACCTGGTAACGGAGACCCTGGCCGTGATCGCGCCCGAATGCGAGCAGGCAGAAATCAAACTGCGTAACGAGATCGACCCGGCTATCCCGCCGGTGCTGGCCGATAGCGACCGCATTACCCAGGTGTTGCTCAATTTGATCGACAATGCCCGCCGCCATACGCCAGCCGGTGGCACGATCACATTGGGAGCCCGGATTGACGGGCCCTGGCTGGTCGCATGGGTGAGAGATACCGGCAGCGGGATTAATCCACAGGACCTTCCCTACATCTTCGAGCGCTTTTATCGTGTCGACCGTTCACGTGCCACTTCCAGCGGCGGCAGTGGTCTGGGACTCGCGATCATCAAAGCAATTATTGTTGCCCACGGGGGCGTAACCTGGGCACAGAGCGCCCCCAACCAGGGCACAACCATCTACTTCGCTCTGCCACTCGCGCAGGTGCAGGTCACACCGCCAAACCAGATAGAGACGGCGGCAAGGCCCATTCGCTCTAAATAGGTTTGCAACTATTGATACATACAACCTCCCTGAATTTATAGCTCTAACAGATGGAACGCCGAGGTCACAAAAATGTGACGCGAAGAGTGTAACAAAGGTGAGAGACAGACAGGCGAGCCAGGTCAGGGTTGCAGCATCAGCACCCGGCATTTCTGACGGCCCTGGCTATCACAACCAGCGGTATAACCCACAACATTGAAGCCGTCAGCGCGCAGATCTTCATCGAGCCAACCGCGGGTAAGATCCTCGCCGCTACTGCCGCGATAATGTGCGACCAGGAGCAGGCCATCATCCTCCAGAAAATCGCTGAGCAGGCGCTTGAGATAGGCAGCGCGTAGATTGCTGGGAACATAGACAGCCTCAGTACGCACATAGGTAAAGCGGCGCGGCGGCTGCCAATCCCAGCAATTGCCCAGGAAGATATGCTTTCTGAAGGCTGAGAGCCGCTCTTGCGCCATCTCGATCAGTTTGGGCGCGTAATCGAGGCCGTAAGGGATCAGGTCAAGCCCTTTCATC
>Ga0209061_1004439_pt1 | contig 13550 bp, 12 predicted proteins | sample Coa_R1_10_FD_187157 | JGI IMG/M metagenome (GOLD analysis project Ga0209061, IMG submission 187157) | Surface soil microbial communities from Centralia Pennsylvania, which are recovering from an underground coalmine fire - Coalmine... | ecosystem: Environmental > Terrestrial > Soil >...
ACCGGACGAACCTGCCGGTCCCGGCGACGCCGTTCCTCGGCCGCGAGCGCGAGCTCGCCGAGGTGGGAGGGCTGCTGGAGCGCGAGGACGTGCGCCTGCTCACGCTCACGGGCGCCGGCGGGTCGGGGAAGACGCGGCTCGCCTTGCAGGCGGCAGGCGGGGTCGCCGACGCCTATCCGGACGGGGTCTGGTGGGTGCCGCTCGCGCCGCTCGCCGACTCGCGCGGCGTGCTCTCCGCCGCGGCTCGCGTCCTCGGCGGCGGCGCGACCGTGCCGGAGCTCGTGGGCGACCGGCGGCTGCTGCTCGTGCTCGACAACTTCGAGCACGTCGTCGAGGCTGCGCCGGAGGTGACTGCCCTCCTCCGCGACTGCCCTCGCCTGGACATCCTCGTCACCAGCCGGGAGCGCCTGCGCGTCCAGGGCGAGCACGTCTACCCGGTGCCGGTCCTGGCCCGGGCGGAGGCGTGCGCCCTGTTCGTTGCGCGCGCTCGCGCATCCGAGCCCGGCTTCGAGCCGGACGAGCACGTCGACGCGCTCTGCGAGCGGCTCGACGACCTGCCGCTCGCGGTCGAGCTCGCCGCCGCCCGCACCTCGCTGCTCACGACGGCGCAGCTCGTCGAGCGGCTCGGGAACCGTCTCGACCTGCTGCGCGGGGGCCGCGACACGGAGCTCCGGCAGCAGACGCTGCGGGCGACGGTCGAGTGGTCGTACGACCTGCTCCAGCCCGCCGAGCAGCGGCTGCTCGCCGGCCTGTCCGTGTTCCGGGGCGGCTGGACGCTCGAAGCGGCGGAGCGGGTCTGCGACGCCGACCTCGACCTGCTGCAGTCGCTCGCCGACAAGAGCCTGATCCGGCGCTGGGAGACGGGCCGCTTCGGGATGCTCGAGACGATCCGCGAGTTCGCCGCCGAGCAGCTCGAGGCGTCGGCGGAGGCCGCCGCGCTGCACGCCCGGCTCGCCGGCTTCTGCTTCGAGCTCGCGGACGCCGCCGGCCTCTGGCCGGAGGCGCTCGCGGCGGGAGCGGGCGCAGCCGGATATGCGGCCCTCGCCCCGGAGCTCCCGAACTTCCGCGCCGCGCTCTCACGGCTCGTCGCGGGCGGCGAGCTCGAGGCGGCGGCGATGCTCGCCGTACGCCTCGAGAACTTCTGGGTCACGAACGCGCCCTTCGACGCGAAGCCGATCCTCCAGGAGCCGCTCGACCGCGACCCGGGCTATCCGCCGGAGCTCCACGCCTGGCTTCTCCGCGCGCCTCGCCGGCGTCACGTACATCGTCGGCGACTTCGAGGAGGGAGCGCGCCAGGTCGAGCAGGCGCTCGGCGAGTACGAACGGCTCGGCGACGAGTGGGGTCAAGCACACATGCTCCATCGGCTCGCCGTCGAGGCCCAGCGTCGCGGTGACCTCGCACTGGCCCGCCAGCTCACCGAGAGGAGCCTCGCGCTCGACGCCGGCAGCTTCACCACCGCCTCCGCGCTGTCCGTCCTCTCGGCCGTCGCGGCGAAGGAGGAGCGCCTCGGCGAGGCGCTCGAGCTCGCCCAGCAGAGCGCAGTGGCGGCGGGGTCGATCAATTTCGCCTGGTTCCAGGCCCACGCGCTGACGCTCGCAGCCGAGTTCGCGCTGAGACTCGACCGGCTCGACGTCGCGAGCGAGCGCACGAAGGACGCGCTCCGGCTCGCGCAGTCGATCGGCGACGTGATGGGCATCGCCTACGGGCTCACGACCCTCGCCTGCGTCGCAGCCCAGCGGGGCGCGGCCGCGCAGGCGGGATGTCTCCTCGGCGCAGTCGAGGCGCAGGCGGAGCGCGGGCGGATCGGCCAGTGGGAGCAGGAGAAGGACGACTACGGCGCCTGGCTCGCGAGCGCCGCCGGGCCCGAGTTCGAGCGCGGCCGAGCCGACGGACGGAGGCTCTCGCTCGAGGAGGCCGTCGCCTACGCGCTGGAACGCGAGAACTAGACTCGCCGCGTGCCCGCGAAGGACCTCCGCGACTGGGTCGCACTGCTTGAGCGCGAGGGCGAGCTCGTCCGGGTCTCCGCCGAGGTCGACCCGGACCTCGAGATCACCGAGATCGTCGACCGGACGGTGAAGGCCGGCGGGCCGGCGCTGCTCTTCGAGCACCCGAAGGGCTCGGAGCACCCGCTCCTGATCAACCAGTTCGGCAGCGAGCGGCGGATGTGCCTCGCCTTCGGCGTCGAGCGCCTCGACGAGGTCGCGCGGCGGGTCGCGGACGTGCTCGAGATGCAGCCGCCGAGCGGCCTGGTCGAGAAGGTGCGCGGCCTGCAGAAGCTCAAGTCGATCGCCGACTCCCGCCCCAAGACGGTGGGCAGGGGCCCGTGCCAGGAGATCGTCCTGCGTGGCGACGAGGTCGATCTCGGGTTGCTCCCGATCCAGCGCTGCTGGCCGGGCGACCCGGCGCCGTTCATCACCCTCCCGGCGGTGATCACGCACGACCCGCGCACCGGCGGCCGCAACGTCGGCATGTACCGGATGCAGGTGGTCGACCGGCGGACGACGTTCATGCACTGGCAGATCCACAAGGACGGCCGCGCCGACTACCTCGCCGCCGCCGGCCGGATCGAGGTCGCCGTCGCGCTGGGCCTCGACCCGGTCACCGCCTATTCCGCGAGCGCGCCCCTGCCGAAGCACGTCGACGAGCTGATGCTCGCCGGCTTCCTGCGCGGCGAGCCGGTCGAGCTCGTCAAGGGCGTCAGCGTCGGCGTCGAGGTCCCCGCCCGGGCGGAGATCGTGCTCGAGGGCTACGTCGAGCGCGACGAGGTCGGCGAGGAGGGCCCGTTCGGCGACCACACCGGCTTCTACACGGCGGCCGAGCCGTTCCCCGTCTTCCACGTCACGGCGATGACGATGCGGCGCGACGCGATCTACCCCTCGATCGTCGTCGGCAAGCCGCCGCAGGAGGACGCCTGGCTGGGCAAGGCGACCGAGCGGATCTTCCTGCCGGCGATCCGCGCGACCCTGCCCGAGGTCGTCGACTACGACCTGCCGGTCGCCGGCGCCTTCCACAACTGCTGCCTCGTCTCGATCCGCAAGCAGTTCCCCGGACACGCGCGCAAGGTGATGTCGGCGATCTGGGGCCTCGGGATGCTCAGCCTCACGAAGTGCGTCGTCGTCGTCGACGCGCACGTCGACGTCCACGACTACGAGCAGGTGTTCTTCTACGCCGGCGCGAACGTCGACCCGAAGCGGGACGTCGTGCTCGGCGAAGGCCCTCTCGACCACCTCGACCACGCGCCCGAGCGGCAGTTCGTCGGCGGCAAGCTCGGCATCGACGCCACGGCCAAGTGGCCCGAGGAGGGCGCGAGGCCCTGGCCGGCCGAGATCGAGATGAGCCCCGAGATCAAGGAGCTCGTCAGCCGCCGCTGGTCCGAGTACGGCCTCGGTTGAGGCGCTCTGGCCCCCGCCGCGCGGCGCTCGGGCGCGCCGCCGCAGGCGAGAGGAGACGCGTCTGCGACGAGACGCAAGTTCTCCCTTCGCAGCACTGCGGTTTCCGCTAAGACTTCGCCCTGGTGGAGCCGGAGCAGCCGAGTCCCGACACCGAGCGCGCCTCGCTCCACGAGGAGACGCAGGTGCCGCCGCCGACCCTGTGGCCGGCTGGCTTCGCGATCGGCGTCGTGGTGATCCTCGTCGGGCTCGTCGTCCATCCCGAGCTGATCTCGCCGATCGGAGCCGCCATCGCCGTCGTCTTCGGCTACCTCTGGGCGCGCGACGCGACCGCCGAGCTGCGTGGGAGGGCGATCGTCGTCGAGCCCGAGCGTCGCGAACGGCCCGAGCCGAGGGAGCCGGCTGCGCCCACTGGTCTCGAGGGTGTCGCCCCGCGGCCGGCCGTCGAGACCGCCGTCACGCGCAGCCGCTTCCTCGAAGGCGCCACCCTCGGCCTCGGCGGAGTGATCGGCGGCCTGATCACGGTCCCGGTGGCCGGCTTCGCGATCCTGCCGTCCTACCTCGGCCAGAAGCAGCACAAGGTGGACCTCGGGCCGCTCTCGATGTTCCCGCTCGGCCAGTGGTTCGTCGCCACCTTCACCACCGACCCCGCCGAGGGCGAGGTCTCGCGCCGCACAGCCTTCATCCGCAACAACGGCACGGTCGCCGACCCGAAGACCGGCCAGATGGTGCCGAGCTTCACGATCATCTCGAACCGCTGCGCGCACCTCGGCTGCCCCGTCCAGGCGAACGGCCCGAGCGGCGCCATCCTCGGCCAGAAGACCGTCTTCGAGCGCACCGCGAACGGCAAGGTGCGGCTGATCCCGGTCGTCCCTGCGGGCTACGGCTGTCCCTGCCACGGCGGCCAGTACGACACCGAGGGCAACCGTACCGCCGGCCCGCCCGTGCGCGCGCTCGACCGCTACGCGTTCGAGATCGACAACGGCCGGCTCGTCCTGCTCAGCACCTACTCCGTCTCGCACGTCGTCGGGACGGGCGCGCAGGCGAAGATCTACAAATACCAGGAGGCGGGGCCGGGCCAGCACGTGGACGGCCCGGAGCAGTGGTTCTACCCCCTCCAGCCGCCGCACCACTAGGGAGCGATGACCCTGCGCCGACCCCCGACCCGTGCCGAGCTTCGCCGCCAGCGGATGGAGGAGCTCGTCACCTACCCGCTCGACTGGCTCGAGGAGCGGTCGGGGCTGGTCGGTGGCATCCGCTACTTCCTGTTCCGGAACGTGCCCTCGGACGTCAACTGGATGCAGACGCTCGGCTCGGCCGCCCTGACCGCCTTCCTCGTGCAGGCCATCACCGGCGTGATCCTCGCCATGTACTACACGCCGTCCGCGGCGACCGACCCCGCCACCGGCAAGCCGGTCGCCTACGAGTCGATCCAGAACATCACCGACCACCTGACGCTGGGCTGGCTCGTGCGAGGCATGCACCGCTGGGGCGCGAGCGTGTTCATCATCCTGATGTTCCTGCACATGGGCCGGGTCTTCCTCTTCGGGGCGTACAAGTACCCCCGGGAGCTGAACTGGATCGTGGGCGTGCTGATCCTCGTGCTGGGGATGATGGAGGGGTTCACCGGCTACCTCCTGCCCTGGGACCAGACCGCCTACTGGGCCACGGTCGTCGGGATCAACCTCAACGGCACGGCGCCCTTCCTCGGCCCCTGGCTGGCGCAGTTCCTCCGCAGCGGCCAGGAGATCACAGGAGAGACCTTGACCCGCTTCTACTCCCTGCACATGCTGGTCATCCCGGCCGGGATCATGGCCCTGATCGGGCTGCACCTCTACCTCGTGATCCGGCTCGGCGTCAGCTCGCCGCCCTGGTCGAAGGAGGCCGCCGGGATGGAACCGGCCGAGGAGGAGCCGGTTCCGGCGCGGCGGCCGGGGCTGATGCGGCCGGTTCCTCGCGGGGCCGGCGCCGCGGCGATCCAGGCCGAGCCCGGAGGCCGCGACTAGCCGATGGCCGCGATCCCCAAGGAGAAGCCCTCCCGGATCGAGGAGGAGCGGGCGCAGTTCGCCCGCTACAAGGCCGACGTCAAGGCGCGGGGGAAGCCCTTCTACCCCTACGCGATGTTCCACGACACGATCATGAGCCTCGTCGTCGTGGCGGTGATCATCGGCCTGGCGGCGATCTGGAAGTGGACGTCGTACGGCCCGCACCACGACCCCACCCATCCGGGCCTCCTGGGGCCCGAGGTCACGGCGCCCGCCGACCCCGGCACCACGAGCTTCGTGCCCCGGCCGGACTGGTACTTCTACTTCCTCTTCTACCTGCTGCGGATCTTCAAGTGGCCGGAGTCGGTGTTCCTCGGCACCGTCGGGATCCCCACGATCTGCCTCATCCTGCTCTTCGCGCTCCCGTTCCTCGACCGGCGCCGCGAGCGCCGCATCTCCGCTCGGCCGGTCGCCATGGTGGCCGGCGTGCTCACCATCCTCTCCATGGCCGTCCTGACCTGGAAGGGCGCGACCGCGCACGAGGCGCTCGCCTCGGAGGTGATCGCGGACGTGCCGAGCTGGATCCAGAAGGAGCACCTGCCGCCGGCCGCCGTGCCGGGCGCGAAGCTGTTCGCCACCGCAGGCTGCACCGCCTGCCACACGTACGCGGGGGCGGGCGGCTCGAACCTCGGCGCGCCCGACCTGACGGCGATCGGCTCTCGCCACCTGGGCATCAGCTTCCAGATCCGCCACCTGCAGTGCCCGTCCTGCGTGAACCCGGGCTCCCCGATGCCGCACTTCGCGTCGCTCGGCTACAAGCGGCTGCACGAGCTCGCCGTCTTCCTCGAGGCCTCGAAGGGCGTCCACTAGCGCCGTGCGGCAGCGCGCGTAGGCGGCGCGTCGTCAGAATCACGGCGGATGCACGTCTTCCTCGGCATCACCGGCGCGTCCGGCGCGCCCTACACGGCACGGCTGCTGGAGGCGCTCGCGGGCGCCGGCTGCGAGATCGGGATCTGCGCCTCGCGCGCGGGGGTCGAGGTGCTGGCAACGGAGTTGTTCGCCGACCCTTCACTGCCCCGCGACGAGACGCTGGCTCGCCTGCTCGAGCAGGCGGGCGGGGCCGTCCGCGTCTACGATCCCGACGACTGGAACGCGCCCTACGCCTCGGGCTCGGCCAAGGTCGACGCCTACCTGGTCTGCCCCTGCTCGATGGGGACGCTCGGGTCGCTCGCCTCGGGCGCGATGCAGAACCTCGTCCACCGGGCCGCCTCGGTCGCGCTCAAGGAGGAACGGCGGCTGGTGCTGATGCCGCGCGAGACACCGCTCTCGGCGATCCACCTGCGTAACATGCTCACCCTGCGGGAGGCGGGCGCGACGATCCTCTTCCTCGCGCCGGGCTTCTACCACGGGGCGGAGACCGTCGCCGACCTGGTCGACTTCGTCGTCGCCCGGGCGCTCGACCTGCTCGGACTCGAGCACGACCTCGCCGGACGCTGGGGGCAGGCGTGAGCATGTGGCGACGCCAGGCGACGCTCGGTGGCGACGCCAGCCCACGCCAGGTGGCGACGCCAGGCCACGCCATCGCGCGAACGCCCACCGTTGCGCGGACGGCGCCCAGGGCGCTGATCACGGAAGGTGCGCGGATCGCATACGGGAGGGTGACGTGACCGTGGAGGCTGGTCGCCTTCCGGCCGAGGGCGTGCGGCGCATGTTCGACCGGATCGCCCCGGTCTACGACGCGATGAACCGCCTGATGACCGCCGGCCTCGACCGCCGCTGGCGAGCCGTGACCGCCCGCGAGGTCGTCCGTCCGGGCGACCGCGTGCTCGACGCCTGCTGCGGTACCGGCGACCTCGCGCTCGCCGCGCGCGCCGCCGGCGCCGGCCGGGTCGTCGGAGTCGACTTCTCGCCCCGGATGCTGGAGCGCGCGCGCCGCAAGGCCCCCGAGCTGGAATGGGTCTCCGGCGACCTGCTCGCGCTGCCCTTCGAAGACGGCTCCTTCGACGCCGCCCTCGTCGGCTTCGGGGTGCGCAACGTCGAGGACCTCGAGGCCGGGTTGCGCGAGCTGCGCCGCGTGCTCCGCCCCGGCGGTCGGCTCGGGATCCTGGAGATCACGACGCCTCGCGGCCCGCTCGCCCTCTTCTACCGGCTCTGGTTCGACCGGCTCGTGCCGCTCGTCGGCCGGCTCCTGCCGGGCGGTGTGGCGTACTCGTACCTGCCGGCAAGCGTCCGCCGCTTCCCTCGCCCCGAGGAGCTCACCGAGCTGCTGGGCCGCTGCGGCTTCACCGGCGTCCGCTTCCGGCTCTTCGCCGGCGGTATCGTCGCCTTGCACTGCGGGGAGGCGGGGTGAGCGCGGCCACGACGCTCGGCGAGCTTCGATCGGTGCCTGGTCTCGCCGACTACCTCGACGCGCTCGAGGAGCGGCTGGCGCGGACGGTGGCGACGCACCCGGGGCTCGTCGCGGCGGTCGGCAACGAGGCGCTCGCAGCGGGCGGCAAGCGGCTGCGGCCGGCGCTCGTCTTCCTGTCGACCCCGCAGGGTGCAGAGCCCTCGCTCGCCGCCGGGGTGGCGGTCGAGCTCGTGCACATGGCCACGCTCGTCCACGACGACCTGATCGACCGGGCCCACTTCCGGCGGGGCAAGGCCGCCGCCTGGTCGGTGTACGGGCCCGCGGCGGCCCGTGCGACCGGCGATTACTTGTTCGCTCGCGCCTTCGCGGAGCTGAGCTCGACCGGCGACGCCCCCGCAGTCGAGATCCTGGCGGACGCCACCCTCTGCCTCGCCCGCGGGGAAGCGATGCAGCGCACCCAGACGCACGACCCCTCGACGACGGTGGAGGCGTACCTGGAGCGCTGCGCGCTCAAGACGGGCAAGCTGTTCGAGGCGGCTTGCCGGCTGGGCGGCGGCTGCGGCGAGTACGGGCTCGCGCTCGGCATCGCCTTCCAGATCGCCGACGACGTCCTCGACTGCTCGGGCGCGACGATCGAGACCGGCAAGATCGCCGGCACCGATCTCCGCGACGGGACGCCGACCTTGCCGCTCCTGCTGGCGGCGCAGCGGGACGCGGTGGTGCGGGCGGCGCTGGCGGGCGGCCCGCTCGACGGAGCGCTCGTGCGCGTCGCCGCTACCGGCGCGCTCGAGGAGGCCCGCCAGGTGGCGCTCGACTACGCTAGGCAGGCCAGGGCGCGCCTCGACGGCGAGCTCCACCGCGACGAGCTGGAGGCCCTGACGCACGCAGTCGTCGATCGGGAAAGGTAGGAGGCGTGGCAGTTCTCGACACGCTCGACACGCTCGCGCCGATCCGGGAGAAGGTGCTCGCCGGGGAACGGCTCGACTTCGAGGACGGGGTGGCGCTGATGGAGTCGGACGACCTGCTCGCGCTCGGCGAGCTGGCGGAGCTCGCCCGCCGGCTGCGGGGCGGGGGCGACGAGGTCTACTTCGTCCAGAACATCAACCTCTACCAGACCAACGTCTGCCGGGTGAAGTGCAAGTTCTGCGCCTTCGCCAAGACGCGCAAGCAAGAGGACGCCTTCACGCTCAGCGCCGACGAGTTCGTCGAGGACGCCGTCGCCCAGCACGAGCGGCTGGGCTTCACCGAGATCCACTGCGTCAACGGCGAGAACCCCCACGTCGACCTCGAGTACTACGCGGGGCTGCTGCGCAAGCTGAAGCAGGCGCTGCCGGACGTCCACCTCAAGTTCTACACGGCCTCGGAGATCCACCACATGTCCCGCCTCGAGGGCTGCTCGCACGAGGAGGTCCTGCGCGTGCTCAAGGACGCGGGCCTCGACTCGATGCCGGGCGGCGGGGCCGAGATCTTCGCCGAGCGGGTGCGGGCCCTGATCGCGCCCGGCAAGGAGCACCCCGACGAGTGGTTCGACGTCCACGACACGGCGCACCGCCTGGGGATCACGACCCAGTGCACGATGCTCTACGGCCACGTCGAGACCTACGAGGAGCGGGTCGACCACCTACTGCGGCTGCGCGAGCAGCAGGACCGCTCCGGCGGCTTCTTGTCCTTCATCCCGCTCGCCTTCCACCCCGAGAACACGGTCTTCGAGCGGCGCGGCTTCCGCTTCACGACCGGCGCCGACGACCTGAAGGTGATCGCCGTCTCGCGCCTGCTGCTCGACAACATCCCGCACGTCAAGGCGTACTGGATCATGATGGGCCTGCCGCTCGCCCAGGTGGCGCTCCACTTCGGGGCCGACGACGTGCAGGGGACGGTCGTGCGGGAGCAGATCTTCCAGGCGGCCGGCGCCACCGCCGGCACCGAGCAGAAGGTCGCCGAGCTCGTGCGTGTCGTGCGGGAGGCCGGCCGGGTCCCCGTGCAGCGCGACAGCCTCTACAACGAGCTGCGCCGATGGTGAGCGTCCGCGACCTCCTCCAGAAGGTCTTCCCGGCGCAGACCGGGCATCTACAACGAGCTGCGCCGATGGTGAGCGTGCGCGAGGCGATCGAGCAGCGACCGGTCGACGAGCTCGGCGGGCTACTCGCGCCCGACGTCGTCTGGGTCGGCCTCTGGCCCGGCGAGCTCTGCCGAAACCGCGACGACGTCTTCGCGATGCTCGCCCGCATGCGCGAGCGCGAGCTCCGCGTGCAGCCCTCCGTCGTGCTCGAGACGGACGACGCGCTCGTCGTCGATCCCGGGCTCGACGGCCGCCACCACGTGCTCGTTCTCGCCGACGGCCTCGTCTCGGAGGTACGGGTCTACCCGGACCGGCCGGCGGCGCTCGCCGCAGTGGAGGGGAGGCCCTGGTGATCCGGCTCGGCCGGATCGGCTACGTGAACATGGCCCCGGTCTTCTACCGGCTGGGGCTCGACGTCGACGAGGTCCAGGGCGTGCCCACCGAGCTGAACCGGATGCTCGTCGCCGGCCGGCTCGACACGGCGCCGATCTCCTCGATCGAGTACGCGCGCCACGCCGACTCGCTGCGCCTGCTGCCGCGCCTCTGCGTCGCCTCGGAGGGCGCCGTCGACTCGATCCAGCTCGTCTCGCGGACCCCGCTCGAGCGGGTGCGCGTCGTGGCCGTGACGCCGGAGTCCGCGACCTCGGTCGCGCTGACCAAGGTGCTGCTGCCGGAGGCCGAGCAGGCGCCCCTCGAGGCCTACGAGCGCGGCGAGGCCGAGGCGAAGCTGCTGATCGGCGACGCCGCGCTGCGCAGCGCATTCGAAGACCCGACGCCGCACCACGACCTCGGCCGCCTCTGGCTCGAGCGAACCGGACTGCCGATGGTCTTCGCCGTCTGGGCCTGCCCCGAGCCGCTCGCGGACGGCCTCGCCGAGCTCGAGGACGCGCTCGTGGCCTCGGTGCGGCTGGCGCGCGCCGAGCCGGAACGGCTCGCCTACGAGGCAGCCGACCGCTACGGCTACCCGGCGGGCTTCCTCGCCCGCTACTTCGAGAAGCTCCGCTACCGCTTCGGGCCGCGGGAGCGGGCGGGGCTGTACACGTTCCTCGAGCTGGCCCGGGACGCCGGGCTGCTCGAGACGGTGCCCGAGCTGCGCTTCGTCCAGACGACCGGGGCGGCCGTCGCATGAGCGTCGCGGCGCGGAGCAGCGTGGCCGAGATCCTCGAGAAGGCCACGGCGGGCGAGCGGATCGGCGACGACGAGGCGCTGGAGCTGCTCCGCTCGCGTGACCTCGTCGCCGTCGGCCGTGCGGCGAACCAGATCCGCAACCGGCTGCACGACCCCGAGCAGGTGACCTTCATCATCGACCGCAACCTGAACTACACGAACGTCTGCGTCACCGACTGCGACTTCTGCGCCTTCTACCGCCGCCCCGGGGACGTCCGCGAGGGCTACCTGCTGCCGAAGGCGGTGATCTTCAAGAAGATCGAGGAGACCCTGGCCCTCGGCGGCACCGGCGTGCTCATGCAGGGCGGTCACCATCCCGACCTCGGCGTCGAGTACTACGAGGACCTCTTCTCGTCGATCAAGGCGCGCTACCCGATCCATCTGCACGCCCTCTCCCCGTCGGAGATCCTGCACGCGGCGCGCCGCTCGAAGCTGACGGTGCCCCAGACGCTGACGCGCTTGCGCGACGCCGGCCTCGACTCGATCCCGGGCGGCGGGGCCGAGATCCTCGTCGACCGGGTGCGCGCGCTGATCTCCCCGAAGAAGATCACGACCCGGGAGTGGCTCGGTGTGATGCGCGAGGCGCACCGGCTCGGCATCTCGACGACGGCGACGATGATGTACGGCCACGTGGAGACGCTCGAAGAGCGGGTAGAGCACCTGCGCCGGATCCGCGAGCTGCAGGACGAGACCGGCGGCTTCCGCGCCTTCTTCTCCTGGACGTTCCAGGACGACGGCAACCGGCTCGGCTCGCTCGTCCCGCCCGAGCGGCGGCCGACCTCCTTCGACTACCTGCTCACCCAGGCCGTGTCGCGCATCTACCTCGACAACGTGCCCCACATCGGCTCCTCCTGGGTCACCCAGGGCAAGAAGGTCGGCCAGGTGGCGCTCGCCTTCGGCGCCGACGACCTCGGCTCGGTGATGATCGAGGAGAACGTCGTCTCGGCGGCCGGGACGACGCACCGGACGACCGCGGAGGAGCTCGTCCACCTGATCCGCTCGCTCGGCAAGGTCGCCGTCCAACGGGACACGCTCTACCGGCCGGTCAGGGTCTGGGCCTGACCGCTCCCGGCCGCCGGGCCATGCGCCGCAGGAAGCTGCTGCTCGCCGCCGCGCTCGGCGCGCTCGCTGCCGCCACCGCCGCCTCGGCGGCCACGCAGAGCCCGCGCCGCCCGGCCCAGCAGCCCTCCGGCGCCTCGCTGCTGCTGCCGGGCGTGACCTACAGCCGGCAGGTCGAGTTCACGTCCCGCGGGCCGATCGTCTTCGACGTCGTCACCGCGCCCCGGCCCGACGGCACCGTCTACACCCTGGCGCCCGCGCTCTCGAACGACGCCCTGCGCGGCACCGAGAAGCTCTCGGCCCTCGGACAGCGTCTCGCAGCGGAGGCTACGACGGTCGCGGTCGACGCCGACGCCTTCGACCGCCGGAGCGGCGTGCCGCGCGGCATCGTCCTCCAGGGCGGCGTGCTCGAGAACCAGCCGTCGCCCGGCCGCTCGAGCCTGGGGATCGGCGTCGACGGTCAGCTCTCGGTCGCGCGGGTCTCCTACGCCGGCACCTGGCAGGGGAGCGGGCAGCGTCGGCCCCTGCTCCTGAACGCCGCCAAGGGCCGCTTCACCCTCTACACGCCGGCCTACGGGCCCAAGACGCCGCGCGAGGCGGGCGTCGTCGAGGACGTGATCCCGGTCTTTCCGCCGGCGCGGCTCGACCAGCCGCTCGCCGGCACCGTCGCCCAGGTCGCGAGCGCCGGCCCCACGCCGATTCCGCGCGGCGGCGCCGTGCTCGTCGCCCGCGGCCCCCAGGCGACCGCGCAGCTGCGGGCCGAGGCGCCGGCCGGGCAGACGGTCGACGTCTGGCTGTCGCTCTCCCCGGATTGGAGCTCGCTGGCCGCGGCGATCGGCGGCGGCCCGCTGCTCGTCCGGAACGGCCGGCCCGTCTTCCAGCCCGGTGAGGCGTTCGCTCCCCGCTGGCTGGCCAGCCGGCAGCCGCGCTGCGCGGTCGGCCAGCGCCTCGACGGCCGCATCCTGCTCGTCTGCGCGGAGGGGACGAGCCCCGCGTACAGCATCGGCGTCTCCAGCTACGAGCTCGCGGTCGAGCTCGCTCGCTTGGGCGCGACGACCGCCTACGGTCTCGGCGCCGGCCCGGCCGCCGGGATGGCCTTCGACGGGACGCTCCTGACCCGGCCCCCGAGCGGCCGGGAGGTGCGGGTCTCGGACGCGCTCGTGCTCTCCTACAGTGGGGTCTACGCCGCGCCGCCCTCGACGCCGGTGCTCTCGCCGAACGGCGACGGCGTCGGCGACAGCGAGACCCTGACCTACAAGCTCGTCCGCCCCTCGACCGTCTCCGCCGTCCTCAGCGGTCCCGGCGGCAGGACGATCTCGCTCGCGTCCGGCGCCCAGCCCCCCGGCCTCTACCAGCTCAGCTGGGACGGCAGCGACGGCGGTGCGCTCGCGCCCGAGGGCGCCTGGACGTTCACGGTCACGGCCCGCGACGACCGGGGCGTGACCACGAGCGCCGAGCGGACGTTCTCGCTCGACGACACGCTCTCCGCGCTCGCGGTCGCCAGCGGGGCTCGCGGCCAGGTCGTCGCCACCTTCCGGCT
>Ga0209061_1004440_pt1 | contig 13549 bp, 9 predicted proteins | sample Coa_R1_10_FD_187157 | JGI IMG/M metagenome (GOLD analysis project Ga0209061, IMG submission 187157) | Surface soil microbial communities from Centralia Pennsylvania, which are recovering from an underground coalmine fire - Coalmine... | ecosystem: Environmental > Terrestrial > Soil > Unclassified...
CCCGCCCTAGCCGCCGGCAACACCGTCGTGCTCAAGCCCCCGGAGTGGGCGCCGTTGACGGCATCACTCCTCGCCGACATCACGGCTGAAGCCGGGCTGCCGCCGGGAGTCTTCAACGTCGTGCAGGGTATTGGGGAGGAGGCCGGCGCCGCACTGGTGCGCGATCCCCGGGTACGCCGCATCGCCTTCACCGGCTCGGTTGCGACCGCGCGCGCCATCGGTCACGCGGCAGCGGAGAACGTCATCCCCGTCTCCTTCGAGCTGGGAGGCAAGAATCCGTTCATTGTCTTTCCCGACGCCGACCTGGACCTCGCTGTACGACACGCGGTGGATCAGTACGACAACGCCGGCCAGGTCTGTCTCGCCGGCACGCGATTGTACGTCGCCGACGCCGTCTACGACGAATTCCTTGAGCGGTTTCTCCAGGCGGCGTCCGCGTGGCGGGTAGGGGACCCGCGCAGCGAAGACGTCGACATGGGCCCGCAGATTCATCCCGACCATCTTGCGCGCATTGACGGATACGTCCGCCGCGCGAAAGCCGCCGGGGCGACGGTCCTACTCGGCGGCGGCCCGCATCCGGAGCTGGGCGGTCTGTACTACCAACCCACCTTATTGACGAATGTTGCCGATGACAGTGAGATCAACCGCGAAGAAGTCTTCGGTCCTGTCATTGTCCTGCATCGATTTACGGACGAAGACGAAGTCATCCGGCGTGCGAACGACAATATCTATGGGCTCGCGGCGATGGTCTTTACCGGCGACCGGTCACGGGCGGAGCGCGTCGCGGACCGGCTGGTCGCCGGCACCGTCTGGGTGAACTGCTTCTACGTCCGCGACTTGCGGGCGCCGTTCGGCGGCGCGCGGTTGTCCGGTATCGGCCGGGAAGGCGGCACCTGGTCGTTCGACTTCTACGCGGAGGTCAAGAACACGGTGACCGCCCCGAGCGGCTGGTTGATAAAGGAGGCGAATGGTGGGTGAAGTCGTCGGTGCGGGACTGCTGTCCCATGTGCCAACGATCATGTTGCCGGAGTCCACGCGGCGTGAGTTGTACGAAGGCAAAGACACCACGCTCGTCGACGGACTGCGTCGGCTTCGTACTGAAGTCTTTGAAACGCTCGACTATGACACGGTCGTCGTCCTTGACTCGCACTGGGCGACCACCGTCGAGTTCGTTGTGACGGCACACCCGCTCCGGGCCGGCCTCTTTACCTCAGAAGAGCTGCCGCGCGGCATGCGTCGCATCCCTTACGACTTCATGGGCGATCCTGATCTCGCACATGCCATCGCCGCAGCCGCGGAGAGACACGGCACCTGGATCACGGCAATCGACGATCCATATTTGCCAATCTTTTACGCCACGGTCAATCTCTGGAAGTATCTGGGGGAGGGACTCGATCGGAGGTGGATCTCCCTCAGTGTCTGCCAAACCGCAGATATGGAAGACTTTCTGCGCGCCGGTCGAGCCCTTGGCGAGGCAATCATCAACTCTGATCGCCGTGTCATACTCATCGCATCCGGCGCGCTGAGCCATACCTTCTGGCCGCTCCGCGAATTGCGGAAGCATGAAGCCGCGGGTGTTGAACACATCTTCAGCAGGGAAGCCGCCGATGCCGACAACGAGCGGCTTGCCTGGTTCCAGAAGGGTGATCACGCTCAGGTGCTCCGGACGATGGGGGAGTTCTACCGTTTCAAGCCGGAGGCGAAATTTGGTCACTACCTTCTGATGATGGGCGCACTCGGCGAGGAGGCCTGCACGGCACCCGGGCGGTTATTCAGTGCATATGAAAATTCGATCGGCACGGGACAAGTCCACGTGTGGTTCGATCGTCCAGAAGGAGGCTTTCCCGCTCCGCGCGCGACAGACACTCGTGGCGATGACTGAGGTCGAGCGCGTTACCGAGTACCGCCGGATACTCCTCGACGGCGCGGAAACCCGCGTCGAGCGGCACGGTGACCTATTGATCGCACCAGACGGCCGACGTGTTCCGGTCGAGAAAGCGGTTCATCTCCCTCCCGTTCAGCCAACAAAGATTATCGCGGTACACCTCAATTACCGCAGCCGCGTCGAGGAGTTTCACGCGCGGCTTCCGCCGGCTCCCACCTACTTTCACAAGCCGACGACGGCGCTCAACGCTCACGGAGGCGCCGTCGTGCGGCCGCAACGATGCCGTTGGCTCAACTTCGAAGGTGAATTCGCTGTGGTGATCGGTAGGCCATGCCGCAACATCCGGCCGGATGACGCGATGGACTACGTCGCCGGATTCACCATAGCGAACGATTTCGGGCTGCACGACTTCCGGGACACGGATGCAGGGTCCATGCTTCGCGTCAAGGGCTCCGATACGCTCTGCCCTCTGGGCCCGGGACTCGTCGTCGGCTGGCAACCGCAGGGCAAGCGCCTGCGTACCTATGTCAACGATCGCGTCGCTCAGGATGCGTCAACAGACGAGATGGAGTGGAGCCCCGCGTATCTCATCGCCGACATCGCCCGCACCATCACCCTGCTGCCCGGTGACGTGATTCTCACCGGTACACCCGCGGGCTCGCGTCCGGTCGAACCAGGTGACGTTGTCACGGTGGAGGTCGAAGGCCTCGGCCGCCTGGTCAACTACGTTGTCGAAGGACCAATACCGGTGCGTGATGACGTCGGCGCGCAGCCGTCGTCATCAGAAGAAGTGGTCTCCACCGCCCTCGGCGGCGATTGGGAGTTCCGAGGCATTCGGCCTCCCCGCCGTGCGGTGGAGTGACCCGGTGTATCAACCACTGCCACAGGAAAACGGGAGTCAATGATCATGCGGATTGTCGTTGATCTGACGAAATGCCAGGATCACGGACAGTGTGTCTTCTCATGCCCGGAAGTGTTCTCGCTGGACGAGAACGGGAAGCTGTCTTTTCGAAAGTACGCGCAAGAGCTCTACCGATCGGAGCTCATTTCAGAGGAGCTGCGCGACAAGGTCGAAGAGGCGGCCGACGTCTGCCCCACCCAGGCAATTCTTATTGAGGAGTAAAAGGTGCAACGCGTCGTCGTGGTCGGCGCGTCGGTAGCGGGACTTCGAGCGGTTGAATCGCTGCGCAGGAACGGATTCGCCGGCGAAATCCTCGTTATCGGCGGTGAGCGCTGGCCGCCGTACAACCGCCCGCCGCTCTCCAAGACCGTTCTCACGGCTACCGAATTGCCGGGCTTCGATGAGATCGCGCTTCCTCTTTCGCCACGGATCGGTGACGTCCAATGGCGGTTGGGTGTCCGTGCGGCGGCGTTGGACGTGGACGCACGCGTCGTCGTCCTCGAGGACGGCCAAACGGTCGAGTGGGACGGTCTCGTTATCGCGACCGGACTGCGACCGGTGCGGTTGGCTGTCCCCGGGCCGACGGTGAGGCGGTACGTGCTTCGCAATTTTGATGACGCGCGGGCACTCCGAGACGTGCTGCAGCCCGGTGCCCGGCTTGTCGTGATCGGTGCGGGGTTCATTGGTTGCGAGGTCGCCTCCGCCGCGAGGGAACGCGGGGTCCACGTGGTCGTTGTCGGACGCTCGGAATACCCTCTTCCCGGGCTGGGCGACATTCTGGGAAGCGAACTGCGGAGACTTCACGAGACACATGGCGTCCGCTTCCTCGGAGCACGAGCGGTCGTTGCTTTCGAGGGAACCGACCATGTACGCGGTGTAGTCCTCGACGACGGCACCGAACTGGCCGCCGACATCGTCGTTGAAGCAATCGGCGGCGCCCCGGAGACGGATTGGCTCGTAACCACCAAGCTCGACATCCACAACGGCGTGCGGTGTGACGGAATGTTACGAGCACTCGACATTTCGGGACAGCCCATACCCAACGTCGTGGCATGCGGTGATGTCGCACGAGTGCCCCTGCTGCGCGGGGCGGGAATTGAAGGCCGAGTGGAGCACTGGTCAATGGCCATTGAGACGGGACGGTACGCCGGCCGCACCCTCGCTGCATCCTTGTCCGGTGCGGCGGCAGGTGCGCCGTCTGTGCCGATGGTGCCGACGTTCTGGTCAGACCAATATGGCGTTCGGCTCTCCGGCGTGGGTCTGCCTGAGATGCATGACGGCGAGATCCGGGTACGGCATGACAGCGCGGCCGGCGAAGTCGCGATCTCGTACTTCCGGGCCGGACGGTTGATCGGCATCGCTGCACTCGGCTGTGCCGCACGACTCCCGGAGTTTTACGACGCGGTCCGGCGCTCCTGGCAGGATGAGGGCCACCCGGTCTCGACCGTGACTCGGTCGTCGCCGCGCTAAGCCGGCGGCCTTCGCGCGGTGTGTTTCTGTTGGTCAACAACAATGTGACGATCTGTTCAGGGGTCTTGTCAGAAGATAGTTCGGGCCCTAATATCTCACCAGACGCGTGGCTCATCATTACGAGACCGAGTAGTTGACGGTGCCCGTCGGTACCGCCGCGGCTGCCGTCGTTCGAACGCGTCTTCCTATCGTGTCGATCGAGGAGGCCCTATGGTAAGCGCTTCCGGAGAGCGCGGCGCAATGCTGGCGGCGGTTGAGGCAAGAGCCCCGTCGCGACACCTGTGGCGAGATCGGATTGCGGTCATCGGCATTGTTTTTTATGTGGTTGCGGCATCCGCGCCGCTGGTTGGCATGTCCGGTGCGGTTCCCGTGGCCATCGGCCTGGGGAATGGTTCCGGGACGCCCGGCGCTTACCTCGCGGTCGGTATCGCGCTCCTCATCTTCAGCGTGGGTTACGCCGCCATGAGCAGCAAAGTCACCAATGCCGGGGCATTCTTCGCCTATGTAGGCCGTGGACTCGGCGTACGGGCCGGAATTTCTTCCGCCTTTGTGTCTATCTTCGCGTACGTCACGATCCAACTCGCGATTTATGGCTTCATGGGCGGGCTGGTCGCGCAGGAAGCCAAGCAATATCTCGGCATCTCCCTTCCCTGGTGGGGATGGGTCTTTATCGCCTGGGGCCTTGTGCTTCTCCTTTCCCTCTTCAGCGTGGATGTCGGCGCTAAAGTTCTTGGCGGCTTTATGATTCTTGAGCTGAGCTCGCTCCTCATCATGGCTTTCGCTGTCATCTTCCGCGGCGGCGGCCCGCAAGGACTCAGTGTGTCGGCGTCGTTCGCGCCAAGCCATGTCTTCGTCGGCGGCCTCGCCGGATCGGCTGGAATCGCGTTGGCGTTCGCGTTCGCCTCCTATATTGGCTTTGAGGCGACGGCGATTTACGGCGAGGAGTCACGGGATCCGAAGCGTACGGTTCCGGTGGCTACCTACGCGGCTGTGGGAACGATTGCCCTGCTCTTCGCCGTTACGTCGTGGGGAATTGTGAGCGGCTTAGGGCAAGGCCGCGTCGTCGACGAGACGCTGAAGATTTCTACGGTTGGTGATACACCGCTGGCGGATCCCGCACAAGTCATCTTCCACGTCGCCACGCAGTACGTTGGATCGTGGCTCGCGGATCTCATGCGCATTCTCGTGATCTCCAGCCTTTTCGCCGGCCTGCTCGCGTTCCAGAACGCCAATGCGCGGTATTTCTACGCGCTGGGGCGTGCCGGCGTCCTGCCGAAGGCTCTGAGTCACGTCTCACGGCGCGGATCCCCGATGTACGGAACGCTGACGATGTCCGGGCTCACTGCCCTCGTGGTGCTCATCTTCATGGCGAAGGGCTGGGACCCGGTGCTCAACCTCTTCTATTGGTCCAGTGCCATTGCCGTCATGGCGATCGTCATAGTGGAAATTCTGGTCTCCGTTGCGGTGATTGCCTTCTTCCGGCGTGATCATTCCGATACCCGGCTCTGGAACACCGTGGTCGCGCCGATCCTGGCCATTGCCGCCCTCGGTATCGGTCTCTACCTCCTCATGGCCCGGTTCGGGCTTCTCGCCGGTACCGCAGCAGCCGGGGTCGATCCCACGAAGACGGCGTGGGCGCTGTCACCAACGGGATGGGTGCTCATTGCGCTGCCGTTCGTCATGCTCATCGTGGGTCTTGTCGTAGCGCTTGCCCGACGGCGGAGCATCGACAGCCAGGTCGTTGCCGATCTGGTGAGCTGACGGTACGCGTGGTGCGCGCAGGTTAGCCTCGCGCTGTCCGAGTACTGACCGGGGACGTTCGCGCGTTTCCCCGGACCGGAGTCCTCCCCGAACCGCGCGAACGTCCCGGGTTCTCGCCTGCGCCGGACGCCGGCCCGACAGAGCGCCTGCGGTCCGTAGGCGGCTCAAGACACGGGGCGATCCTGATCCGCGGCGCACCCCAGTCATCCCCAGGAGTGCGCCGCGGCGTGCGTACGGTGGAACCATGCGACCGGTGACAGATGTTCAGCGCCGGGTGGCGCCCTTCCGGGTGATCAGCGAGTACCGGCCATCCGGGGACCAACCGCAGGCGATCGACGAGCTCGAACGGCGGATCCGCCGAGGCGACCGCGATGTCGTGCTCCTTGGCGCGACCGGCACCGGGAAGACGGCGACGATCGCCTGGCTGATTGAGCGCCTGCAACGGCCGACCCTCGTGATCGAACCCAACAAGACCTTGGCCGCGCAATTCGCGAACGAATTGCGGCAGCTCATGCCGGAGAATGCGATCGAGTATTTCGTTAGCTACTACGACTATTACCAGCCGGAAGCCTACATTCCGCAGACCGATACGTACATCGAAAAAGACGCCTCCATCAACGATGAGGTGGAGCGGTTGCGGCACTCCGCAACCAACAGCCTGCTCACGCGCCGGGACGTCGTCGTCGTCGCCAGCGTCTCCTGCATCTACGGCCTGGGCACTCCGCAGGAGTACGTGGATCGAATGCTGCGGTTGCGGGTCGGTGAGGAAATAGAGCGGGACATCCTGCTCCGCCGGCTTGTTGACATTCAGTACACCCGGAACGACGTCGCATTCACCCGGGGCACGTTCCGGGTGCGCGGCGACACGATCGATGTGATCCCACAATACGAGGAACTCGCCGTCCGGATCGAGATGTTCGGCGATGTGATCGAGCGGCTCGCGACGCTGCACCCGCTGACCGGTGAGGTCCTCAGCGAGGACGAGGAAATTTACATCTTTCCGGCGTCGCACTACATTGCCGGTCCGGAGCGGATGGCTCGGGCGATCCGCGACATCGAGGAGGAACTCGCACAGCGGCTCGCCGAACTGGAGAAGCAGAACAAGCTCCTTGAAGCGCAGCGGTTGCGGATGCGGACGACCTACGACCTGGAAATGCTCCGCCACATCGGCACATGTTCGGGCATTGAGAACTACAGCCGGCACATCGACGGCCGCCCGCCCGGCAGCCCGCCGAACACCCTGCTGGATTATTTCCCGGAGGATTTCCTCCTGGTCATTGACGAGTCACACATCACCGTTCCGCAGATCGGCGGCATGTACGAGGGCGACATGTCGCGCAAGCGGGTCCTCGTCGAGCACGGCTTCCGCCTGCCGAGCGCACTGGACAACCGTCCCTTACGGTTCGACGAATTCCTTGACCGGATCGGCCAGACGGTCTACTTGTCGGCGACACCCGGCCCCTACGAACTCGCGAAGGTCGGCGGGGATGTCGTCGAGCAGGTGATCCGCCCCACCGGCCTGGTCGACCCGGAGATCGTCGTCAAACCGACCAAGGGACAAATCGACGACTTGGTGCACGAAATCCGGGTGCGCGCCGAGCGCGGCGAGCGGGTCCTGGTCACCACGCTCACCAAGAAAATGGCCGAGGATCTGACCGATTATCTCCTGGAGCTCGGCATCCGGGTGCGCTACCTGCACAGCGAAGTGGACACGCTGCGGCGCGTCGAATTGCTCCGGGAACTGCGTCAGGGCGAGTTCGACGTCCTCGTCGGCATCAACCTGCTCCGCGAAGGACTGGACTTGCCGGAAGTCTCCCTCGTCTCCATTCTCGACGCCGACAAGGAGGGTTTCCTCCGGTCGGCGACGTCCCTCATTCAGACCATCGGGCGCGCCGCACGTCACGTCTCCGGACAGGTGCACATGTACGCCGATACCGTGACCGCGGCCATGAAGGAAGCGATCGACGAAACGAACCGACGGCGGGCCAAGCAGCTGGCGTACAACGCCGAGCACGGCATCGACCCGCAGCCGATCCGAAAGAAAATCGCCGACATTCTCGACACGCTCATTCGGGAGGACGCCGATAGCCAGGCTCTCCTCGGCGGGACCGGGCGGCAGGTCAGTCGAGGGAAGGCACCGGCTCCCGGGCTCGCGTCCAAGGCGGCGCCGCCGGTCGGCCGGCATGCCAAGGACCTCGCGGCCATGCCGCGACAGGAACTCACCCGCCTCATCGAGGAACTCACCGAACAGATGCACGCCGCCGCCGCGGAATTGCAGTTTGAACTCGCCGCCCGCCTGCGCGACGAGATCCGGGAGCTGAAGAAGGAATTACGCGCGATGGAGGCCGCCGGCGTCGGCTGAGCGCCGCTTCAGCGGGAGCTGCCAGCGCCGCTTCAGGGGGATTCGCTCAGGAGGGAGCCGGCAACGTCAGAAAACCAACGAACAGTGCGCGGCGGCAGGCCAACGGAAGGCCGACGCCGCCTGAGCGAGCGCCGCCGGGCTTGAAGCGGAAACCCAACCGCCTCGGGCAAGCTGATACAGCGATGTCGTGCCGAGATAAGCGGCGCCGAGCGCCCACGCCGGTACGGCGAGGTGCGCAGATTGCCGTGTCGGCTCGCACGACGCCCCGTCCGGCCCGCCGATCAGACGCCATCGGCCGTTGTTCCACGGGCAGAACTCGTCGGCAACCTCGAGTACCAGGTCAATGTCAACCGAGTAGCGGCGCGCGGCGAGCGCACGGTCGACATCGACGATACGCACCCAGAGATTATCGGCAAGGCGGGCATGGAGGCGGCGGGAATCCGCTGCCGCCAGCAGAATCGGATCGTCGATCGCAAGCCACGCCCGCCACGTTGCCATGAGGTCACGGCGCAACAGGTAATCCCACAACACGAGCTGGGCGGTCGGCTCAGCGGCGACGATTTCGAGAATCTCGACTTCGCCGGCGGCAACGCCGTCTGACCACTCACTCTTGGTGCGGTAGAGCGCGTACCCGGTGTCTGAAATGACGACTGCCGACAGTGGTGTCCAACCGCTCCGGCGTTCCACCGTCGCCTCGGACAATCGGTATTGCCACCACCGGTCGTCGCGCGCGAATTCACCGGGAGCGTCCGGCAGGTGCGCGGCATGAATCGCCGCTATCTCCGGAAGCACCGTCTCAGCAGGCTCGTCGCGCAATGACAGGCGGAAATCGGCCCGCTGCGCCACCCGGTCATCGTCGATGGCTCGGGCGTCACGGCGTATCTCGACAGAGACCGTCTGGCTTGCCGGCCCATAGCCAAAGCGCCGGTAAATCGACGATTCCGACGCCCACAACGCCGCGATCGGCTCACGACCGGCGGCGTGCAACCCATGCAGCTGGTGGCGCATCAGCCGGGTGAGCAGCCCGCGACGCCGGTGCGTGGCGGCGACGGAGACGAACGTCACTCCCGCCACGGGGACGACCCGGCCAGGCACCGACATCTGCAAGGAGAAAATCCCGCCGGTGCCGACGAGCCGGTCGCCGTCGAACATCCCGGTGGTGCGGTCAAGCTCGAATACCAGCCGCTCCCGGGTGACGTGCTCGTCTCGGCAGGCGGTGCCGAAGGCGCGCATGCCGGTCGCCAGGAAGCGGGGGAACTCCTCGTCCGTGACCGGACGGAACACGATGTCGCCGGGACGGGATACGTCACCAGCCACGAGCCCGCCATTCACCGAGGTGGGGTCGTTCAGCTCCCAGCGTGGTGTCACGGCCGTGCCCCGGGTAAATCCAGGCCGCGTCCGGAAATCGGCCGAAAACCTTCTCTTCCAGGTCATTCATCAGGGTCGTGAAATCCTGCTTGTTGCCTCGCGTATTGCCGGGACCGCCCGGGAAGAGTGAGTCGCCGGTGAAAATATGCGGCTGGTCCGGATCGGCGTCGTACACCAGCGCGATACTTCCCGGGGTATGACCACGGAGATGGATGACGCCGATCTCGCTGTTTCCCACCGTGATCCGGTCACCGTCGCTGACCGGCCGCCCCACCGGGAGCGGGAGCGCATCGGCGTCCAGGGGATGCGCGATAACCTCTGCTCCGGTCGAGTCGACGACGGCCCGGAGCGCCTGCCAGTGGTCGTGGTGACGGTGGGTCGTGACCACGGCGACCAGCCGTCCGTCGCCGATCGCGTCCAGCAACCGTCCCGGCTCGGCCGCAGCATCAATGAGCACGGTGTCGCAGGTCGCCCGGCACCGGAGCAGGTAGGCGTTGTTGTCGTACGGCCCGACCGCCAGCTTGGTGATCTGCAATCCCGGGAGCACGCGGACATCCGGCGGGCCGCCGACCCGCACGTCCCCGGTGTACGTCACGACGCCGATGCTATCGGGCCGTCTCGGCTCACCGGCCGGGCAGCCGCGTCACGGCAGGCCCGGCGTCCGCGCCCACATAGGATGAAGCGCAGCTCGCCAGCTGAGGAGGACGGATCTGCGGGTATGGCTGATCGGCTTGTCATCCGGGGCGCTCGCGAGCACAACCTCAAGGACGTCTCTCTCGATCTCCCGCGGAACGCATTGATCGTCTTCACCGGCCTCTCCGGATCGGGGAAATCAAGCCTCGCATTTGACACGATCTTTGCGGAGGGCCAGCGGCGGTACGTGGAGTCCCTCTCGGCGTACGCCCGGCAATTTCTCGGTCAGATGGACAAGCCGGACGTTGATTTCATCGAGGGGCTCTCGCCGGCGGTGTCCATCGACCAAAAATCGACGTCGCGAAATCCGCGCTCCACGGTGGGTACGATCACCGAGGTTTACGACTACCTGCGTCTGCTGTACGCGCGGATCGGGCATCCGCACTGCCCGGTCTGCGGACGGGCGATTTCCCGCCAGACGCCGCAGCAGATCGTCGACCGCATCCTGGAATTTCCCGCCGGTACGCGATTCCAGGTGCTTGCGCCGGTCGTCCGCGGCCGCAAAGGCGAGTACGCCGAGATGTTCGCCGAGCTGCAGAGCAAAGGTTTCGTGCGGGTACGGGTCGACGGCGTCGTCCACCCGCTGGACAATCCGCCTCGGTTGAAAAAGCAGGAGAAGCACACCATCGACGTCGTGGTCGACCGGCTTGCCGTCAAGGAGAACGTCGCCCATCGGCTCGTTGACTCGATTGAGACCGCGCTGCGGCTCTCCGGAGGACTGGTCACGCTCGAATTCGTCGACCTGCCGGAGAGCGACCCGCACCGGGAGCGGATGTACTCCGAACACCTCGCCTGTCCCGACGACGACCTGGATTTTGAAGAATTGGAGCCGCGTTCTTTCTCCTTCAATTCGCCGTACGGCGCCTGCCCGGAATGCACCGGCCTCGGCACCCGGCTCGTCGCCGATCCCGATCTCATCGTTCCGGATCCGAGCAAATCCATCGCGGACGGCGCAATCGCGCCGTGGGCGACCGGGCACGTGTCGGACTACTTTGTCCGCCTCCTCGAGGCATTGGCCGACGCGGCGGGATTCTCCACCCAGACCCGCTGGGACCGGCTGCCCGCCAAAGCCCGCAAGTACATCCTGTACGGGTACCCCGAACCGTTGTACGTCCAGTACCGCAATCGGTACGGCCGGCAACGGTCGTACCACACGACCTACGAAGGTGTCGTGCCGTACATCGAACGCCGGCACGGCGAAGTCGACAGCGACTACAGCCGGGAGCGGTTCGAGAGCTACATGCGGGAAGTGCCGTGCCCGAAGTGCCAGGGCAAACGGCTCAAGCCGCTCGCGCTCGCCGTGACGGTCGGCGGGAAGTCCATCGCCGACGTGTCCGCCATGCCCATCAGCGAATGTGCGCGATTCCTGCGCGCCCTTGACCTAACCGCACGGGAACGGCAGATCGCCGAGCGCGTGCTCAAAGAAGTGAACACCCGCCTGGGTTTCCTGCTGGACGTCGGTCTCGACTACCTCACGCTTGACCGTCCTGCCGCTACGTTGGCGGGCGGCGAGGCGCAACGTATTCGGCTGGCCACCCAGATCGGCTCCGGTCTTGTCGGCGTTCTCTATGTGCTGGACGAGCCGAGCATCGGCCTGCACCAGCGCGACAACCACCGTCTCATCGAGACCCTGCTCCGCCTCCGCGATCTCGGCAATACGCTGATCGTGGTCGAGCACGATGAGGACACCATCCGCGCGGCGGATTGGGTGGTCGACATCGGTCCCGGCGCCGGTGAGCACGGTGGACAGATCGTCGTCTCCGGGCCGGTGCCTGAACTGCTGGCGTGCAAAGAGTCGCTCACCGGCGCGTACCTTTCCGGACGGCGAACCATCGAGGTACCGGCGATCCGGCGGCCCGCCGATCCCAAGCGCCGGCTGATCGTCAAGGGTGCCCGAGAGCACAACCTCCGCAACATCGACGTCGCGTTTCCGCTGGGCTGCTTCGTCGTCGTGACCGGCGTCTCGGGCTCGGGAAAATCAACGCTGGTCAACGACATTCTCTATGCCGCGTTGGCCAAGGAACTGAACGGGGCGAAAACCGTGCCCGGCCGGCACGACCGCATCCTCGGTCTCGACCTCGTCGACAAGGCGATTCACGTCGACCAGAGCCCGATCGGCCGGACGCCGCGGTCGAACCCCGCGACCTACACCGGTGTGTTTGATGACATCCGCCGGCTCTTCGCGGAGACCACGGAAGCCAAGGTGCGCGGATACACTCCCGGGCGTTTCTCCTTCAACGTGAAGGGCGGCCGCTGCGAAGCGTGCGCCGGCGACGGCACCATCAAAATCGAAATGAATTTCCTGCCCGACGTTTACGTGCCGTGCGAAGTGTGCCATGGCGCGCGGTACAACCGGGAGACCCTCGAGGTGCATTACAAGGGCAAGACAATTGCCGACGTCCTGGACATGCCGATCGAAGAAGCAGCCGACTTCTTCGGCCCGCTGCCGGGCATCGCCCGCCGGCTCACCACTCTCGTCGAGGTCGGTCTGGGTTATGTCCGACTCGGCCAACCGGCCCCGACCCTCTCCGGCGGGGAAGCGCAGCGGGTGAAACTCGCGTCCGAGCTGCAGAAGCGGGCGACCGGTCGCACCGTGTACATCCTCGACGAGCCGACGACCGGCCTGCATTTCGAAGACGTCCGCAAGCTGCTTGCCGTTCTGCAATCCCTTGTCGAGCGCGGCAATACCGTGATCGTCATTGAGCATAATCTTGACGTCATCAAGACGGCCGACTGGGTGATCGACCTCGGTCCCGAGGGCGGCGCCGCCGGCGGACAGGTGGTCGCCGAGGGTCCACCCGAACAGGTGGCGGCGACGGAAGGCAGCTACACCGGCGCCTTTCTGCGCAAGGTGCTCCGCCTCTCCTAACGGCGTTCCGCGGTACCGACGGCGGGGCGGCTACGCTGACAGGCGTGCACGCACCGCAGCTGCGCAAGCCGGCTGCCGGGGAGATTCCGGAGTCACCCGGCGTCTACCGGTTCTGGGACGCACATGATCGGGTCATCTACGTCGGAAAGGCGAAGAACCTGCGCGCCCGGCTGGCCAGTTACTTCGCGGATCCGGCACTCCTTCATCCGCGGACCCGGGCCATGGTGACAGCGGCCGCCC
>Ga0209061_1004442_pt1 | contig 13545 bp, 10 predicted proteins | sample Coa_R1_10_FD_187157 | JGI IMG/M metagenome (GOLD analysis project Ga0209061, IMG submission 187157) | Surface soil microbial communities from Centralia Pennsylvania, which are recovering from an underground coalmine fire - Coalmine... | ecosystem: Environmental > Terrestrial > Soil >...
CAAGCTGCCCAGCCCCAGCGAGCTGGTGGGCGGCGCCTACGACTTCGCCGAGAAGCTGCTCGCCTCCCAGCGCAAGTTCGCCGAGGACGTGCTCGAGGCCACTACGCCAGTGCTGACCGCCGCCGGTGCCCCGGCCCCCAAGAGCACCACCAAGTGAGCTCATGACCCCGAAAGGGGCCCGCGCGGCCCGGCCGCGCCGGCCCCCTTTCGCGTTGCCGCCGACCCCACGAGCCGCCCGATGGTGACAACAGCCTGATCATCCAGCGAACCCGATGCGCTGCAGATGGGCGCCCAGGTTCACCGGCATGTCCGGCCCCCTGCCCGGCGGCCGCCACCGGTCGGGTCCTCGAACAAAACGTAGAGAAAGTGCTGCTATAGCACAATGCCACTTAGCTTAAGTTGATCATGCTGCGGTCTGGGGTTTTACCGGGTTCGCGAGCCGGATTGTGGCGGGGCTGTCGTGGCGTTGGCCGTGGTCGCTGGGTGTTTTTACCCGGTAGGTGTTGTGGCCGCGGCGTTTGACGGCCCGGGGGTAGGTGCGGTTCCTGCGGGGCGGGTTGAGGTTTTTCCTGCGGGTGATGTCGGCCATGATGCGGGCCTGCAGTGCCTGGCCGTGGTCATGAGGGGGGGAAAGCCGGGCCGGTGGCCCGGCGGACGACCCGCAGGGTGGGCTTGAACTTGACCCGGTCCGGGTCGATCCCGGCTGCGGTGGCCGCGGCGCAGATCAGGGCGCTGAGCGCGTAGTGGGTCAGCAGGTAGCCCCAGATCTCCTGCTCGGCCATGTCCGGGCTGTGAGAGCGCAGTATCTTGCCCGGGCCGCGCAGGTAGGTTTTCAGCTGCTGGTTGCCGGTTTCGTGTTCCCACCGCTGGTGATAGGCCCCGGCGAGCACGGCCGCCGGGGCGGCGCGGGGATCGGTGATGGTGGTGACCAAGACGATCAGCTCATCGTCATCGTCATCGCCGCTGCTGTTGCCGCGGTCTGGGACGCCGTACTCGATCACCCGGGCATAGCGGGCCTGGCCTGGGTCAAGGTCCTCGCCGCGCAGCGCGGCCGCGGTGATCTGCTCCCGCTGGCGGGGGGTGGCCTTCGGGCGCGCCAGCACCGACCGGTACGAGCCATCGGGCAGCCACCCCAGCACCGGCAGCACCGTGTTCGCCTTCACCCGCCACAGCAGATCCGCGCCGGTATCAGCAGCCGTGCGCCAGTCGTCCCAGCAGTAAAACAGCCGGTCAGCCAGCAGCAGCCAGCCTTCGGCCAGCCGCGGGTACAGCTGCCTGGCCAAGGACATCTCCCCGCTGCCCTTGCCGCCCGCCGCCGGGCCCATCACCGCCAGCACCGGGGCATGCGACCCGCACTCGCTGACCGTCACCACCCGGATCTTCGGGAACGCCGCCGGGCCTTCTGACCCGGCCCGCGACCCGAACGCGGCCCGGTTCGCCGCACTGTCCGGGACATCCCACTCCATCCCGTCCAGCGACATCAGCCGCCAGGGCCCCACGAACGCCCCGGCCGTGTCCAGATCCGCGACCGGCACCGCGACCTGCCTGAACACCTCCGCCACCGGCGCCGCGCCCAGCCGCTGGCGGGCCTGGGTGATCCCGCCCGCCGTCGGCACCTCCCAGTCCTGCTCCCCCCACTCCCGCAACGCCCCGGTCAGCCGGGCCGCGACCTCCTCATAATCCTCATCAGCGAACAACGCCAGCGCCATCACGAAATACACCATCACCTGCGGCGGCAGCTTCCCCCCAGCCCGCCTGGCCGCCTTGCCCGTCACCGCCACCGCGTCATCGACCACATCCCGCGGCACCGCCGACGCCAGCACCCCCAGCGAGACAAGATCCGTCAGCACGCCCCCAGCCACCACACCAGTCTGCGTCATGACCCGCGATCATGCCGGCCCCCAGACCCAGCAGCAGGCAAACCCACCAGAAAACAAGATCAACTTAAGCTAAGTGGCATTGGGCTTGGGCTAGAGGCCGGGGTTCACGGATCCGGGCGGCCAGCGGGTGCGTGCCGTCCCTCATCTGAGAAAGGGACGGCAATGACCATCGTAGAAGAAAAACCTGCCATCACCGGCGGGGTAGACACTCATTCCGAGGTGCACGTAGCGGCGGCGCTCGATGCCTTGCGGAACTGGGGACCTCAGCGGCTCGCTGACCTGGCCCCGATGGCGTGAGCACGTGGCCGTTCTCCAATATGACGAAGCAGTCGCCACCACGTGGGGGCAGCTCCAGGCCGACGCCCAGCGGCGCGGGCGTCCCAGACCGCAAAATGACACCTGGATCGCAGCCTGCTGCCTGGTCGACAATCTTCCGCTCGCCACGCTCAACACGAAGGACGTCACCGACTTCGCCGAGCAAGACGGCCTCACCCTCATATAAATCTGGCCGGTGCCCTGCTTTCCAGGGCACCGGCCAGATTGTGCCTCTCAGCCCTGGCTGTCACCCATGATGCGGTCGTAAGTCCGCCGCGCACGGGCGCTCCGGGCGCTCGCCCCGTAGCGACGAAGCATCTGGGGAGAAGTCCAGCCGTTCTGCTCCATCAGGTCACCCTCGGCTCCGCCTTTGTCGAGCCAGGTGTGGGTGAAGTGGTGACGGAACTTGTGCGGGTTGACGGCTATGCCGAGCTGCCGACCACGCCGCGCGATCATCTGGTAGATGCCGTTCGCGGTCATCGGCATCCGGTTGTTGACCCCGAGCCACAGTTCCGGGCGGTACGCCTGGATGTGCTGACCCGCAGCCGGAGATACCGATCCACGCTTCGCGCCGCCTCGTGGCCGATCCTCACGATCCGCACCTTGCCGCCCTTGCCATACACCCTGATCTCGCGGTGCATCAGGTCGAGATCGTTGCGCTCAGGGTCATCTGGGACGTAGTGGATACCCGCCAGCTCGGACAAGCGAATGCCGGTGGCGCGGAACACGGAGATGATCGCGTGGTCCCGGCGCTGAATGAACGTCCGGCCCTCGCAGCTCCTAACGAGCTTCTGCAGCTCCTCCTCGGTGAAAAACCGGCACGAGCTTCTCGTCGAACTTGGGCGGCCGGAGCTTGGCCGTGGGGTCGGGAAGCTCCTCCTCAGCCGACCACCACTTGAAGAACTGCTGAATCGCCCGGTACTGGTTGTTAGCGTACGAGTCGCTGTAGCGGTCGAGTAGCCAGACCATCCAGCGCTGAATGTCCTGCCCGTCGACCTCGTCCCAGTCGGCGCGGTCGGTCTCGCGGAGCAAGTGCTGAGCGGCGAACCACTGCGCCGCCTCCACGTAGGTGCGTACGGTCTTGTCCGACTTCCCCTCGGCCGCGAGGCGGAGCCGGAACGAGTCGATCGCCGGTTGGAACATGCCTGCGGCGAACTGCTTGGGCTGCCTGGCGCGCTGCGCCCCCATGCGCATAGGTTTCCTCTCTTCCAGCGCTGTGAAACATGGGCGGCAAACCGCCGAATCAGTGTTTGCGCTGGTGAGAGGTGCTGTGTGGTCAGGGGCAGGGTCGAACTGCCGACCTTCCGCTTTTCAGGCGTGGCAAATCCCCAGTTGTCACGCAACCTGGCAGCGTGGGTGGGTGTGGCCGACCGCGGCCGTGCGGGGGTGGCTGATGCGGTTGCTGTCACCGTTGCTGTCACGGCCGCTGACAACACCGAGCCAGGTAGCCCTCGCGACTTCCCAGGTAACCCTATGGGAAGTATATTGGGAACATGGATAGGAAGACGACGCCGTTCGGGCCCTCGGTCCCGGAAGTGCCGCTGACCAGGGCTCCCCTGGTGAACGTGATCGCTCAAGTCCGCTTTCCCGCGGTGATGAAAATCCAGGACAACTCGTTCGTGGCGAACTTCCAGGAGGAAATTCGAGCCGATTACCCTATCCTCCGCCAGGAGCATCAGCTGGGGGTAGCGATCGGGCCGGGCGGCGCCCAACCCCAGGATGCGGGCACCGTCTGGCGCTTCGAGACGAAAGACCCAGACGCCTGGCAGGTCACGCTTGCGCCGACCTTCGTAGCGCTTTCAGCCAGGCGGTACACCCGGCGTAGCGACTTCCTCACTCGGCTGACTGTCGTCCTCCACTCGCTCGAAGGTTGGCTACATCCGAACGTGTGCGACCGGATTGGCGTCCGGTACGTCGACCGATTGACTGGCGACCAGCTCGCCCAGCTTGGGAAGCTTGTGCGTCCTGAAGTTTTGGGTGTTGCCGGTGACGAGACACTGCTGGGCAATGTGGAGGTAATACATACACTTTCAGACACCCTCGTCCGTCTCGGCGATGGCTCGGAGCTCCGTGGGCGGTGGGGCAGGCTCCCGGCCGGTGCCACATATGACCCTGGGATCGAACCAGCACCAGAACCGTCGTGGGTGCTGGACCTGGACCACTACACGTCGCAACCCGAGGACTTCGACCTCGCAGCCATCGGTGGTAGGGCCGCCCAGTTCTCCGATCGCATCTACACATTCTTCCGGTGGGCAGTCACCAGGGCGTTCCTTGACGAATTCGGGGCTAAGCCATGAGTCCGCGCGCCTATGCCAGACGGGCGCTTCAAGACGACGAACACGACATCTCGGGACCTTGGTCGATCCTTCCGCTTGCCGACACGCAGTTCGAGCGGAAGTCGTCAACAACCACACGGCTTGGGATGCCGTTCGTCGTTGAAGACATCGACGATCTGTTGCTTGGGGCCGAGCGGACAACGGCTGCCTCTGCAAGCTGCGACAGCAGCCAGTTCTGGCAAACGTATGTCAGTTCCACCGAGACGGGCATCACGTACTCCAGTGCTCCCCGCCCTGTGCGGGAGGATGTACAGAACTTGCGAGACGAGATCGCGCGGCGGACGCGTCTCACCCGCGAGCAGATTGCTCGGGCCATAGGCGTTGACCGTCGATCCGTGAGCGCCTGGGTAAAGGGCGTCGTAACGCCTGGTACCGACAAGCTGGAGCGTCTCCGGCTGCTCGCCAGTGTCGTCCGGGATATCGAGGCGACCGAACCGGATCGAGCCACCGAAGTGCTCTTGAGCCGTTCCGGTGGACAGGACCTCCTAGATCACATCGCCGCCGGTCGTTTGAGCCGCGCTCACGAGTGGAAGGTGCTCCAGGGCGCTGCCCCATCTGTGACGATCCAGCACCGTCCTACAAGGAAGCGGCCACTACACCAACGGGCACTTGAAGCCTACCTCCGGGGAGAGTTGCATCCGATCGGCCGGTCTGTCACGCCGCGCCCGGAGTCGGACTATGAGCAGGACCTCGCCCAGGCCGAGCGGCTGATGCCCGACGAACCAGCACACAGAAGTCGGCGGGGCTATCGATGATGCTGCCAGAGGACTTCTACGAGTGGCACGAACAGCCGCGGCAAGGTGACATCGTCCTTTCCGGGCTTTCGCGCATCATCGCCCAAGATCGCTACAGCCCGCCCCAATGGGAGTCGCTAGATGCGCACTTCGTCCAGATCGACAACGCCTGGAACGGTGACCGCCCGCTCGGCATCGCCGCAGGAATCGGGCTTGCCATGGTCTTGACCCATGACTGTCAGCTCGACAAGGAGTGGAATCACCGTGTTCGCGAACTGGAAAGGGCCGGGATGGTCAGGGAGCGCGCCGAGGCCGAAGCGACGGCCGACGTCACGCTCGATCGAACGCTCATCGTCAGTCCTCTTGTTGATCCAAGCGAGCTTCGGGGAGGACGTGGGAACCTGCTCGCGGGGCGAGTGATAGGTTACCTCCCCGTCCCAGCGCATCCGGATCAGCTGATCGACGAGTGCGTAGTCGACCTTAACTATCAGTCCACCGTCGATCGGCTCGATGTAGTCAAGGTGGCTGCGATCAGCGAAGCGGCGCGGAAGCAACTCCGCTACGCGCTCATCCAGCTCGATGCACTCCGCACTGCCGACCTTGGGTTCGAGCTGGAAGCAGTCGTCGGTCGGACGATCGAGGATATTGAGATCCCGGCGCGAGACCCCATCACTGTGCGCATCCGGCTCGATGACGGTCAGGTAATCCAACTCCTGCAACAGCCGAGCACTCCTGATCAGGAGACCGGTCGGTCAGGAGAGTTCTTCTCCGCAGAAGGGGGGTCATAGATGTACTGCTGGTGCATGATCGCTCGCCCGGCTGAACAGCGGAAGGTCTTCGTTCCTGTCCTTGATCGCCACTTCGCGGCGTCTGGCCTGCGCAAACACTGATCGGGCTTGCCAGGTTTCGTAGTCATGAGTGACCGCTATTGCCTGTTTGTGCCCACGGGTCACCGAGCGCTATCGCACGCGGATCGCATGCGAAGACTTGGCAGCGAGGTCTGTGGATTGCCTTCCCGCACCTTGCAGGGGATGGCCCGCGTCCGGCTCGGGCAGGCTCCCGCCTGGCCCTTGATCACTGGCCGGAGGTAGCACAGAGGCTCCGCGGTCAAGGGTGCCCAAAGGTCATTTCCGCAGGAAACGCGTAGCGCCCTTGACGGTGGAGGGGTGCCACCGGACAATCAGCGGGCCATCCCCGGCCTCACGTCCAGCCCCGGTCTGTCATCATCAGTTAGAAGATCGATGGCGTTACGTGTGGACGTGGACGGCAGGGATGCTGCCGCACTGGACCGCCAGGAGTCCATCTGCGCTCATGACTCGGTCGGCGCCTCCGTATTGTTGTTTCCACCACTCTTGCTCGACACCCGATATCGCTGATGGTGGTCCGGCATTATTGAGATGCATGGAGTAGCTGAGCAGTCAAGGGAGGGGCCACGTGTCACGGTGGACGGAGTTGCTCCGCGAGGTCGAACGGAAGGACGCACGTCTCGCAGCTGACCTTGAGCGTGAGTACGAGGTCCTCAGCGAGCGGAGGGCGTTCGGCCTCAACTTCGAGCGACATGTTCCGGAGACTGTTGATCTTCCAGACCGGCCTATCCGGCGCGGCGACAAGGTCCGCTTCCTGCCTGAGCGGGGAACCCCGGCTGGGAGCGCTGATGACCGCATCTGGCTCGTGGTATCGATTGAAAACGCCGACCACGACCGGGCTGCCAGTCTTGTACGGCAGGCCAGTCCCGGCGGCGAACTGGAGACGGCTATTCGCCACATCGAGAATCTTGTCGTGGTCGCAGAGTTTAGAGATCCGATCTATCCCGGCCTCGTATCGACGAGCCGAATTGAGCGCAGCGACGACAAGCCATTCCATACAGTAATTAACTCTGAGAATTTCCATGCGCTTCAGGCGCTGTTGTACTCGCACGAAGGCAAGGTTGATGCGATCTACATCGACCCGCCGTATAACTCAGGTGCGCGAGACTGGAAGTACAATAATGACTTCGTGGACGGCGATGACCTGTATCGGCATTCGAAGTGGCTCGCGTTTATGGAGCGGCGCCTGCTTCTAGCCAAGAAGCTGCTGAAACCTTCGGATTCTGTGCTCATAGTTACGATTGACGAGCGGGAAATCCACCGGCTCGGGCTGCTTATTGAGCAAATATTTCCTGAGGCGAATACGCAGATGGTTACTATCGTGATTAACCATCGCGGTGTTGCCCGAAATCGAGAATTTACGCGTGTTGAGGAGTATGCGTTCTTCGTATTCGTCGGCTCAGCTGGCCCTGCCCTTACAAATGACGATCTACTAACGGGAGACCCTGACGCCGCAGATGGGGATGAAGCCGTTAGATGGGAGCGTCTCATCAAAGGCAGTAATGAAGCTCGGCGCCAGAACCGGCCAAACCTCTTCTACCCAGTCTTTATTGACCCGGCCGACAAGCGCATAGTGGAGGTTGGTGCGGCGCTTCCTGCCGATGCGCCGCGTAACAGCGTGAGGGCCCCGAGAGGCCTTGTTGCGGTGTGGCCTCTTTCGAGGGACGGCGCAGAGAAGCGATGGCAATTGGCACCGGAAACACTCAAAAGCCTGGCTGCCCAGGGAATGGCGAAGGTCGGAGCCTACGACAGAAGGAACGATCACTGGAGCATCTTGTACCTTAATCGAGGCCAGGTTGAGCGTATCGAGCGGGGCGAGATTGCCGTTACCGGCAGGGACGTTAACGGGGTTCTTGAGCTTGAGCAGGTCGCACGGCCCCGCCGCGCCGGTATGACGGTTTGGAATCGCGCGAAACACAACGCTGGCTATTACGGCTCCGGCATGTTGACGGCTCTGATTCCGGACCGCAAGTTCCCTTTTCCAAAGTCACTCTATGCGGTGGAGGACACGCTCCGCTTTGCGGTTGCGAATAAACCACATGCCATAGTCCTGGATTTCTTCGCAGGCTCCGGTACCACCGCACACGCTGTGATGCGCCTGAACCGTCAAGATAACGGTCGACGACAGTGTATTTCTGTGACCAACAACGAGGTCTCCGCTGAGGAGCAGAGCGCTCTTCGTGCTCAATGCCTGCGTCCGGGGGATGCCGAGTGGGAAGCCCTTGGAATTTGTAAGCACATCACCGAGCCACGGCTTCGCGCAGCGGTAACTGGTCGAAGGCCCGACCAGGAGCCGGTGAGAGGCGACTACAAGTTTACGGACGAGTTTCCTATGGCCGAAGGCTTTGAGGAGAATGTCGAATTCTTTGTGATGACCTATGAGGCTCCGAGGGTAGTGGCCCACAACCGGGCCTTCCGCGCAATTGCGCCGCTGTTGTGGCTCCGAGCTGGCTCGCAGGGCCGACGCATTGACACGGTTGCCGATGACTTCGAGCTCGCCGACACTTACGGCGTCTTGTTTGACCTTGACGCAGCAGCAGAGTTCGTCGAGGCATTGCGCAAGAGCGATTCGGCACGCGTAGCATTCATCGTCACTGACGATGAATACGGCTACCAGATGGTGTGCGCTGATCTTCCGCCACATGTGGAATCGGTCAGGCTTTACGAATCCTATTTGACCAATTTTGTAATCAACACGGCCAGGGAGTAATCCTACGATGCGGTTCACGCTAAAGGACTATCAGGACGACGCCGTAGGCGAAGTGTTGCATAATCTGGCCGACGCCCGGGATGACTGGCACCGCCGCGACCGTCCCGTTGCATTCTCGCTGACGGCGACAACTGGCGCCGGGAAGACCGTCATGGCAGCCGCTGTAATCGAGGCCCTATTCGAGGGCAACGACGACTTCGATTTCGAGCCGGACCCCGGCGCGGTGGTGCTTTGGTTCACCGACGATCCTTCGCTAAATGAGCAGACCAGATTCCGGCTGATGGAGGCGGCCGATCGGATAGGTCACTCCCGCTTGGTCGTCATTGAGAACACCTTCAACCAAGAAAAGCTCGAACCGGGCAAGGTGTACTTCCTGAACGCGCAGAAACTATCCAAGAATTCAATGCTCGTTAGGACCGCGCCCGAAGATGAACAGGAGCCGCTATTCGAGCGGCCCGTGAGCCCAGATTCACGGGCGTTCACCATGTGGGACACGATCAGCAACACAATTGAGGACGAGCAACTAACGTTGTATATGATTCTCGACGAGGCCCACCGAGGCATGAAGCCGCGTTCTCCCAGTGACCATGCCGAGCGCTCGACGATCGTTACAAGGCTGATCAATGGCGCCAACGGAGACCCTCCTATCCCTATCGTATGGGGTATCTCGGCCACCGTTGACAGGTTCAACCAGGCGATGGCAAAAGCGGAGGGACGGACAACCTACGCGCCGATCATTGTCGACTCACGCCGGGTACAGGAATCAGGGCTGCTAAAGGACGACATCCGCCTCGGCTTCCCAGTCACGTCAGGACAGTTCGACACAGTGCTCTTGAGACAGGCCACGCGTAAGGCGAAGGAAGCGACCGTGTTGTGGCGCGACTACGCAGCAGGCGAAGGCGACGTTAGCGAGTTGGTCCTGCCCTTGCTTGTCGTGCAGGTACCGAACACGCCATCGGATGAGTTGCTGCTGTCGGCATTTAACACGATTAGCGACGAGTGGCCGGAGCTTAAACCCGATGCGATGGCCCACGTTTTCGGTGAGCATGCCGTCATCGAACTCGGCGGCCATGTCGTGCCACACGTGGGGCCAGAGAAAGTGCAAGAGAGCACGCACATCCGCGTCCTGTTCGCCAAGGATGCGGTCTCAACCGGCTGGGATTGTCCGCGAGCCGAGGTACTCGTGTCCTTCCGAGCGGCTCAGGACAGGACTTACATTACGCAGTTGCTTGGCCGGATGGTTCGCACCCCGCTGGCCCGCCGCGTCCCGGGAAATGATCTGCTCAACTCCGTCGACTGCGTGCTGCCGCACTTCAACCGCGCAACCGCCACGACGATCGCGGAAATGATGCTCGGCAAGAAGGCCGCCGGTGATGATGGGAGTGGTGACACCGGCGGCGGAGATGGCCGCCGAGTGCTCTTCAAACCAGTCGACATGGAGGTTAACCCGGCGATTCCGCAAAGCGTTTGGGATGCGTTCGACTTGCTGCCTTCGCAGACTCTTCCACGCAGAGTGGCTAAGCCGACTAAGAGACTGAGTGCGCTCGGGCAGGCACTATCCCGTGATAGTATCCGGCCGCACGCGCGTCAGGATGCCTACACAGAAATGTTTGCAGTCCTCGATGGCCTAATGGCGCGTTACACCCATAGCATCGCTGAGGCTGTCTCCCGTATCTCTGAGGTCACGGGCGAAACGATTATAGCCGCCGTCCGCGAAGGCAAGGTCAAGACAGGCGAGGAATTCATAGAGACAGCTGATGATCGCGCTGTTGACGCTGAATTCAAGGCTGCTGGCCGTGTACTTTCACCGGATATTGCGCGTAAGTACGCGGAGCACATTGCAGTCCCTATCGGGGATGATGATGGTCTATTTGATGCGCACGTCAAAGTAGCCGCGCTGGCTAAGGTCGAAAGCGTACAGGCTGACCTTGAGCGCGAGGCCGCTGCTCTGACGCAGAGGTGGCTTACCAAATACCGTGTCGCGATCAAGGGACTCTCTGATCAACGCCGCGCGGTTTATGACGAGATCATCGCTATGTCTACCGAGCCGCAACGCGCTGACATCCTGCGACCGCGTGTCCGCACAGAAGAGACCGAGGATGCGGACGGTAACAAGGTTGAAGTGAAGTCCGGGCATTTGATGTCGGATGCTAACGGGGACTTTCCCATTGGAACGCTCAACGGGTGGGAGACAAGCGTACTCGAATCGGAGATGAAGCAGCCAGGCTTTATTGCGTGGTACCGCAACCCTAGTCGCGCATCCGCCGATTCGCTTGCAATCGCCTACAAGGACGGCAAGGGCAACTGGCGCCGTATGTGCCCGGACTTCATCTTCTTCAGCGGCTCTGATGACGACTTGAGGGTGTCTATCGTTGACCCCCATGGCTTCTACTTGGGTGATGCCCTTCCAAAGCTGCGGGGTCTGGCCGATTATGCCGCCGAATTTGGTAGTGAGTTTCACCGTGTCGAGGCTGTTGCGGAGATGCCTGATAAGAAACTCCGCGTTCTGGACCTTCAGTCCGTCACGGTTCGTAAAGCAGTCAACGGGGCTAAGGACGCTGAGGCTCTGTACCTCAGCGATGCAGCGACAGACTACTTCTGACCAACCAACATGAGTTGGACGCTCGAATCCGAGGAATAGGGCGGACCTGCCGCCAGCAGCCGTCGACGAGACCAGCCAATTATCTTGGTGTCCTTCTGTGGTCCGCCGCGCCCGCACGAGCGTGCCCCCCAAGGCTAAGCGCGGCGCGGAGCGCGGCGGGCGGCGGAGCGCAGCGGAGCCGCCCTTCTTGATCTAAATAGGGGCGATTTCGGCAACGCGACGCAGTAAGACGCAGTAAGAGCGGGGCAAGAGCGGTACGCCGTTGGCGCGCTTGGGGCATCCACTGGGATGGCAGCGCTCAGGCATGCTCGCAGCGGAGCCTTGTGGGGCAGCCACGATGACCCGACGGGCACCGGATGCTTATCCCCGCGTTGGTCATGGCCTCTTGGCAATAAGCGGGCCGGACCGCAGAGTCTCCGAGAACGGGCCGGTGTCCGACCAGAGAATGTGATTTACGTCACATTTTGTTGATCCTAGCAGTCACCAGCGGACAATCCCGGACTGCCACGGACACTCACGGACACTCACCAGCGGCGTTACGCCCACGCTCTAGGGTTTGCACCCGGGCGAGTGGCTACCCTAGAAGCAGAGCACCGACCCTGCCGATGGTAACGGGCTGGCAGCCCAGGTCACCGGCAGCGGGCCAGGATTTCGAGCCCGAGGTAGCGGCGGCCTTCGGCCCATTCGTCGGTCTGCTCGGCCAGGACGGCGCCGATGAGGCGGACGATGGCGTCGCGGCCAGGGAAGATCCCGACAGCGTCGGTGCGGCGTATCTCTCTGTTAGGCCGCTCGGCTGGGTTATTGGACCAGATCTGGGTCCACACGTCCTTGGGGAACGCGGTGAATGCGAGGATGTCCTCGCGGGCGCCGCCCAGGTGCTCTGCGACAGTGGGAAGCCTGCCGTCGACGTACTCGAGCAGGCGGTCGAACTGGGCGTTCACGGCCGGGGCGTCGGGCTGGTCGTAGACCGAGTGCAGCATCGCTTTAACCGCTGGCCACATGCTCTTCGGGGTCACCGACATCAGGTTGACTGCGTAGTGCGTCCGGCAGCGCTGCCAGGATGCGCCGGGCAGATTCGCGGCGATCGCCTCCCGCAGGCCCGCGTGCGCATCGGAGGTGACCAGGCGGACTCCGGTCAGGCCGCGGGCCACCAGGTCGGCGAAGAACTCGTTCCAGGCCGGGCCTGTTTCGCTGGTGGCCACCCGCATGCCAAGAACCTCGCGGTGCCCATCGCCGTTGACTCCCGTGGCGACCAGGACCACCGCATTGATGACGCGGCCGCCCTCGCGGACCTTCATCGTGAGCGCGTCCGCGGCCACGAAGGTGAACGGCCCGGCGGCGTCCAGCGGCCGGTGCCGGAACTCCTCCACCGCCTGGCCGAGGTCAGCGGCCATGCGGGAGACCTGAGACTTCGATAGGGAGTCGATACCGAGGGTCTTGACCAGCTTGTCCATGCGGCGGGTGCTGACGCCGGCGAGATAGCAGTCGGCGACAACGGTGATCAGCGCGGACTCGGCGCGCTTGCGCCGTTCCAGCAGCCATTCGGGGAAGCAGGTGCCCTTGCGCAGCTTGGGGATCGCGACGTCGACGGTACCGGCCCGGGTGTCCAGGTCGCGGTGGCGGTAGCCATTGCGCTGGCTCGTGCGGCCTGGTGAGGGCCGTCCCCATTCGGCGCCGACGACGGCATCGGCATCGGCGGACAGCAAGGCGTTGATGATCGTCTGCAGCAGGCTGCGCATCAGATCCGGGGATGCCTCGGCAAGTGCTTCGCCAAGCAGGCCTGCGGGGTCGACAATGTGTGGAGCGGTCATCGTGATGGTCCTCGAGGATTCTGTGGAAGGTTGACTCGAAGGATCACGCGGTGGCCGCGCACTCGCCTACGACTTCAGGGGCGAGCTCGACGACCGCGCTACACCACTATGCGGGACACAACTTGGCCGCGGGCGGGGCCTTGAGCCCCTTGGGTGACCCGTTCAACCTGACTGATAACGCACGCGAGGGCACTTTCATTGCGGGCACCCACCCTTCGCCCTCCCGCTGCCATAGCAGCCAAAGCCTTTAGGCCGCCGACATCATCTGCTGCAGCAGCAGCTAAAGCCTGC
>Ga0209061_1004443_pt1 | contig 13544 bp, 10 predicted proteins | sample Coa_R1_10_FD_187157 | JGI IMG/M metagenome (GOLD analysis project Ga0209061, IMG submission 187157) | Surface soil microbial communities from Centralia Pennsylvania, which are recovering from an underground coalmine fire - Coalmine... | ecosystem: Environmental > Terrestrial > Soil >...
GCATTGTACGGTTGAGCCGGGAATCAGCGCGTCCAGCAATGCGCGCGCGGCCGACTCGATGCCCGCAAGATCCGTCGCCGCCCAAAGTCTGCTGCCGGCCTGCAACAAGGCGACTGCGCCAGACGGCTGGCTGGCCAAAACAGCCAGATGGTGAACGTCCCCTGCCATGAATGGTCCAACCCCTCAGCAGGGTGAGAGTGTAACCGCAGTTGTGTTGCGGCAGCCGGACAGGAAGCGGGACTGCGCGGCTTTGGTCCGCCGGAGCCGATTCGGAATTGAACTGCGGTCGCCGCCCGGATGCGGGGGCTCTGCCGTTGGCGAGCGATGCACAAATGCCGCACTGGCCAGTCCAGCAAATGTTAGCAAATTGTAAGTTCATGGCGTACAATCCCAGTCCAAAGACGGTACGGTTCGCCGTTCCGCGCTTGCTCTCGGAAAATATGGTTTAGGGTCTCGATTGATGCGTCGTTTGCTTGCCAGCGCAGTGCTCACCGGCTTGGGTTTCGCCTTGCCGCTGTGGGCGTTCGCACAAACAACGCCGATGCCCGTGATCCCGCCGGTCAAGACTGCACATCCGGCCAAGAGCACGGCCAGTGCGCCGGTATGGCACGGCGATGGCACTACATTGTCCGTGACTGCCGGCGGCCATGCCGGCTCGACCGTGCCTACGGGCGCGGCGACACCGATTGATGGCCAGACTCATTCCGCGGGTGCGGGCGTTCGGCTCACCACCAAGCCGGGCATTACGGCGCATGCCAACGTCGGCGAGATCCGCTGGACGCCTGTCGTGCCCGTTTGTGTGCCCAGTACCACCGGATGTCCGGCGATTGCGCCGGTGGACGGCGTGCAGCGCGGCGAAGTGGGCGCGGGATATGCGGGCAACGGCGTCAAGCTCGACTTGTCGATCGGCCAGGCACAAAGCGACACGGCAGCTGCGCCTGCGCGGTCCCAGCAGATGGCGCTGCCGCGGGTGCTTCCTGCGGAAGGTGGGGCAGATGTCGCGGCGCCGTTGTGGTTCCGCAACAGCACGTCGACCAGCCTCAATGCGCGCGGCCAAGTCAATGTGGCGCCCAACACGAATCTGGATCTGGGGGCGAGTGTCGGGCGTGTGCGGTTCTTGCCGGGTTCGGGTTTGACCGGGGACGATTCGCTTGACCAGACTACCCTGAGCCTCGGCATACAGCACGGCGCGGTGCGCGGTGCGATCGTGGGCCATGTGCTGGAACCCAATCTGCCTGGTGCCGCACTGGACCAGAACCAGCGCTGGAGCGGGGTCGACCTCGGGATCAGCGTGCGGCTGCCATGGCGCGGCGAACTGAACTTCGGTGCCCAGAACGTCTGGACTTCCGGTCGCGCACCCCTGCTGTTCGGCCATGGCGCCATGCCCGATCAGGGACGAGTGCCGTACGTGCAGTACCATCAGGACCTTTGATCTTCGCATCGGGATTTATTTCCCGACTTGGAGTTGTCGCCCGCGACGGCGGCAAGCTTGGCCGTTCTCGATCTTTACAGCAGCGGTGTTTGTCCAGCTTTGACGATGGCCGGATGCTTGCCGTGCCATTGCCCATCACTGCGGATGCGTATGAATGATCAGTGCGTCAACGAGCTGTGGCGCAGAGCCCAACTTCTGATGGCTACTGGAGAAACGGGCGCGGCTCGAGAGTTGCTGGAAAAAGTGTTGCAGAGGCAGCCTGGCCATGTCGAAGCCCAGATGACCTTGAGTCACATTGCCTGGGCAAGTGGCCGAGTTCGTGACGCCGCGCGGCATGCGTTGGAGGTGGCACGCGAGCCTCCGGCAGAGCCGATGTCGATCATCGCGATCGCCATCGCCCTGATTCGCGTCGGTGAAACCCGCGCCGCCCATGCTTGTCTCGAAAATCCCGTCTTGCTTCGCGCCGATGTCGGACAGGTGGTCATGTATCACGCTGGAGTTCGAAGAGAACTCGGCGAGGATGCCGAAGCTCTGAGACTCTTCGAGCGCGCGCACGATCTGGGCATCGATGGCGCCGAATTCAGGTTCGCACGCGGCCTAGAACACCTCATCTGCGGAAATTCGCCGCAAGCGCAGGCCGATTTTGAAGCAAGTCTCCAAATGGATCCTGCGGCCTGCGCGGCGACTTTGGAGTTGGCACGATTGGGCAAGCAGACCCTTGAGCAAAATCACCTCGACGACTTCAACCGGCGTCGGTCCTTGGTGCCGCAAGGATCTCAGGATCACGCCGCGCTCGAATTCGCGCGTTACAAGGAACTGGAGGACCTTGGCCGTTACAGCGAGGCTTGGGATGCTTTGTCAATAGCCAATGCCATCATGCGTGCCTTGCACCCCTATTGCCTCGAAGACGTGCGACGGCAAATCGATAGCCTGATCAGGACTTGCACGCCAACGTTTGTTCGACCAGTGCCTGGAATTGGCGAGGGGCCGCAGCCAATATTCATTTTCGGGTTGCCCCGGTCCGGGACGACCCTGCTCGATCGCTTGCTCGGAAGTCACTCCCAAGTGGCTTCGATCGGTGAGTTGGAGGATTTTGCCTACCAACTCTGTTGGGCATCCGATAGGCGGGTGCCACTCGATTCGCAGATGCTGGAGCGTCTACCGGGACTGGATTATCGGGATGTGGGTCGCCGATATCTGGCACAGACACAGTGGAAGGCTCGCGGCGTCCACCGCTTCATAGACAAACAGCCATGGAATTTCATGGTCGCGGGATTGATCCATCGCGCGCTGCCGCAAGCGCGCCTGCTTCACATGTCGCGAGATCCAATGGACGTGTGTTTCTCCAACTTCCGGGCAATGCTCGGTGCGCGCTACGCTTACAGTTTCGATCTTCAGTTGCTGGCCGGCCATTTTCATGAGTACGAGCGTCTGATGTCACATTGGCGCAAGGTTATGCCGGGAAAAATTCTCGACGTGTCATATCGTGATTTGATCGGCGATACAGAAGCCACTATGCGCAAAGTCGTCGAATTCTGCGGGCTGGATTGGGAGCCTGCTTGCCTGGACCCATCCCGCAACGGCGCACCCGTCGGCACGCTCAGCGCCGTGCAAGCGCGAGGTACAGTCCAACAGGGAAATTTTGGGGCTTGGCGGCGCTATGAACACCAACTGGCGCCACTGCGCGCTGCGCTGGATGCACTCGTTTTTGATCCTCATTCTGTATCATGTCGCACTGCCCTTTCGGCATCGTCATAATCCTCCGCTTCATCGGAACGGATTGCCTATAGCTTCGGCGATGGCAACAGCCCCTGTCGGCCGGCTTTCGTTTGGTCCCTTGCAGTTTGAAGCACCGTCAGCACATTTCTGAATGAAAGCTGACCGCCCCGACCTTCGTTAACGATTTATTTACAAGGCACTGTAATCTCGCAGTGCTGGTGCGCGGACTTGGATGAGCGCATCCGTAACCGGAGTCCCGGAGGCATGGTATAGCGGGTCAGCCGGGAAACAGCGGTTTGATTGCCCTCAAGCGCCGCTCTGTTGCCGGTGTGTGATATGGGGATTCCAAACCGGTTAGAAAGTTGTTAGCATGCCGCCTGCCGAGGGGTGAACGGTATCCGCAGCCGAAGCTGAATCGCGGTCGCCGTTACTCAACCGTGTTATCACATCGATGTTTGGAGAGTGCAATGAGACTCGACCGCAGTGAGCTGTCCAAGGCCGTGCAGACGGCCCTTTCGTTGGGTGCCGTCGCAGCCGTGGGCGTTACCGGGACTGCCTTCGCGCAGAACGCAACCACAACACAGAACAACAACCAGCCCCAAACCCTTCAGACCATCGTGGTCACGGGTTCGCACATCCGCCGCGTGGATCTGGAAACGGCCAACCCTGTGACCACTGTTTCAGCGGCCCAGATCCAGAACAGCGGCGCGCTGACGTTGGGCGACCTGGTTCAGGATCTTCCGCAGATCACGGGTTCTCCGCAGAACACACGCGTCAACAACGGTGGCGGCAGCGGCGCTTCATTCGCGAACTTGCGCGGTCTGGGGAGCGGCCGCACTCTGGTGTTGATCGACGGTCAGCGCATGCTGAACCAGGACCTCAACACCATTCCGGCTGAACTGGTCGAGCGGATCGAGGTGCTGAACGACGGTGGCGCGGTGACCTATGGTTCCGATGCAATCGGCGGCGTTATCAACTTCATCCTGAAGAAGAATTACCAAGGCGCGCAGTTCTCCGTCAACTACGGCATTTCCGACCACGATGATGGCGAGCGCACCGGTGCCAGCTTCATTTTCGGCCAGACCTCTGACAAGGGCAGCATCCTGGCTGGCGTGGACTACAACAAGCAGGACGGCATTCCATCGGGCGCGCGCGATTTCTCCAAGCTTGCGCTGTATCGCTACTATGGCCACATTTACGCGTTCGGATCCAGCCGCAACCCGTTTGGCCGTGCATTCCTGAGTACTACTGACTCGAATGGCGTTCCCGCGACAGCACCAACGTACGGTACGTTTGGCTGCAGCAGCGTGACCCGCAAGGGTCCCGGCGGTGGTACGGGTCAGTCGCTGGCGGATTACCGCTGCTACAGCGGCGCCACCGATTCGTACAACTACCAAGCGGTCAATTTCGACCTGACGCCGCAGGAGCGCACCAATGCGTACTTCAAGGGCGACTACCAGTTGACCGACAGCGTGCAGGTGTTCGCGAACTTCTTCCACAACAAAACCACCTCGGAATCGGCACTGGCGCCGCTGCCGTTCGATGCGTTCAGCGACGGCGTGGTCATTTCCAAGGACAGCATGTACAACCCGTTTGGGGTGGATTTCGGCCCATCAACGAACAACCTCACAGGGAGTGTCGACAAGAACGGCGTTGCGAATGGCTACGCCCAGTATAATTTTCTCACACGCTGGACCGGGGTCGGGCAGCGTATCGGGCAAGTCACCACCACCAGCGATCAGGGCACCATCGGGCTGCGCGGTACCCTCGGTCAGACGTCGTGGAACTGGGATGCTGAATATGAGTACGGGCACTTCAGCCAGCAGGTCCACACCCTGGGCGACCTGATCTACAACGCCCAGTTCCGGCAGGCGGTCGGTCCGTCGATGCTGGTCAATGGCGTGCCGACCTGCGTGACCACACCGGGCGATGCGGCCACCGCGATCCCGAACTGCACGCCGCTCAACATCTTCGATGTCACCGATCCGGCTTCGGTGGCGGTGCAGGATCAGTACCTCGCCACGTTGTTCAGAAACAACATGACGACTCAGCGGCAGTATTCGTTCAATGTCAATGGTTCGGTGTTCAGCCTGCCGGCTGGTGAGGTCCAGTTGGCGGTGGGCGGGGACTACCGCAAGGAGTACGCGCACAACCTCGTCGATTACCTTGTGCTGGCCAATCCACTGACCGGCACCTGCCAAGCGCCGCAGTCGGCGTGCGGTGCCCCGCTGCAGGGCGGCTTCAACGTCAAGGAAGCATACGCGGAGTTGTTTATTCCGGTCCTGAAGGACATGCCGTTCTTCCATGCGTTGAACGTCGACTTGGGCGAGCGTTATTCGAAGTACTCGCTGGCCGGCAGCACCAGCAACTGGAAGGTGGCGGTGGAATGGCGGCCGATCGATGACCTGCTGCTGCGTGGCACCGTCCAGAAGGTGTTCCGTGCACCTACTCTGGGCGCTTTGTTCCTCGGGCCGTCGGGCAGCGCGCCGGCATTCAACGATCCTTGCATTGGACTGAGTGCTGCCGAACTGGCGGCGCATTCCGCCGCTTGCCAGAACGTGCCGCCCGGTTCCACGTTCCAGTCGTTGCAGAACGGCTTGTCGCAGACCACGGGCGTCACCTCGGGTTCGGTCGCGGCTGGCGTGAACCTGCTGCCGGAACACGGCAAATCGTTCGACTGGGGTCTGGTGTATTCCCCGCATTTCATCCCCGGCCTGTCGGTCAATGCCGACCTGTGGCGAATTTATCTGAACGACACCATCACCACCGTGAACGCCACGATCATCTCCGGCACCTGCTTCACCGACAACACCAGCCCGCTGTGCGCGCTTATCCACCGTCGTTCCAATGGGCAGGTGGCGTTCATCAGCCAGCCGACCGTGAATCTGGGACGTCTCGACACCAAGGGCGTGGACTTCGGTTTGGATTACCGCATCCCGCAGTTCTCGTGGGTGCCTGGCCAGTTCACCGTGTCGGCGATAGGAACCTACCTGAGCGAGTACACCGACAACACCAACCCGGCACTCCCCGGCGCGCAGGTTTATCACGTCGCGGGTCATTACTACAACGGCATCGGTTCCTACCCGCGAGTGCGTGGACAGGTGAACCTCAACTGGCAGGATGGCCCATGGGACGCCTCTTGGCGCGTGCAGTACATCGGCTCCGAAACGGCTGGCAGCTGGAACCCGGCTGAGCACCAGAACGGTGAGAGTGGCGCGCAGCTGTATGCCTTCCGCGTGCCGACGATCGTCTACAACTACGCGCAGGTGAGCTACGCCATCCAGCCAATCAACACGACTCTGTCGTTTGGTGTCGACAATGTGTTCGACAAGCAGCCGCCGATCTTCACGCAGTCGATCACGCTCAATGCGGATACTGATGTAAGCACCTATGACACGGTCGGCCGCTTCTACTGGGCGCGTGCCACGGTGAAGTTCTGATCGGATTCGATCAGTTGCGACATTCGAGCCGCGCGGTGCAAACCGCGCGGCTTTTTCTTGCCGCGTCCCTCCAACAGACTTCCCCGGAATCAGGCGGGGACGACGTCGAATGCAATCGTCAGGCGATGCTCATCGGCGTCGCCGGAGAATGGCACAGTGCCGTGCCAGAACCAAGACGGGAACAGGACCAGCAGGCCCGGCTCCGGTCGTACGAAATATTCCGGAAGCATCGGCGGCTGCGTCGGATAAGCGGGTTCACCGAACTTCAACCAACCTTGCCCACCTGTCGCCTGGACGGCATTCGGGAGCTGAATGTAGCAGGCGGACGACAACCAGCCTTCTGGATGAAAGTGGTTGAAATGGTAGCCGTTCGGGTGCAACCGGACGGACCATATCCCGCTCAGTTTGTAACGCCCGGTGTTGCGTCGGCGCAACGGATCATCCCCGGTACCGATGGCCTCCATGTAATGCCTGATCGGGCCATCGATGGCTTGTGCAAAAGCGCGGATTGCCGGCTTCTCGGCGTGCTGAAGCACGAGATCCGCTTGGGTGCCGTTGCGCAGTGATTGCCCGATCGGATGCGCCCGCAATGCGTGCAGCTCCAGCAAACTGTGCGCAAGATCATCCAGATAAGTGGGCAGATTTGGCCAGCCGTCCGGAGTATCGATCATTTCCGGTCGCACGAATTGGCCGTAGTCACAGCACGTGCGGTAGCGGGGATCTCCACGCATCCGCCACGCAGTCGTCTGAATCGCCAACGCAAGCCCATCGACTGGATTGATCGCGAGCAACTTGTCGGCCAATGCCTCGGCCTGTTCGGGGTGGCCGGCTGCCAACAAGGCGTTGCCGTAGGTGCCGAGCATCAGAGGATTGTCTGGTTCGACGCGCCATGCCAGTTCGGCGTGAACCAACGCGCGGGCGGCGTCGATCTTCACGGCCGTCTGGGACGCAGCAATATGCAGCGCGGGGCTGTCGCCAATTCGGGCAAGGGCCGTTTCCAACTCGGCAAGCGCAGCGGCAGGATCGCCTGCGACTTCCAACAGTTTTGTTTTCAGGATACGCACCGGCAACATTGTAGGCACGGTCCGGAGTGACGCATCGAGCTGCGCGGTGACAAGGCCGACGTCCCCGGTGCGCATCCACAGGGTCTCCGCAAGGTTCACATGCGCCTCGACGTAATCCGCGCGCAATCGGATGGCCGTGCGAAATTCTGCTTCGGCATCCTCGAAACGCCGCTGGCCGAGCAGCGCACGTGCCAATACGAAGTGCGCTTGCGCCTCGTTGCTTCCGTTTTGAATGGCGTGACGGATGACTTCCTCGGCCGCAGAGTGTTGCCCGTCATCGCCCAGTGCAGCCGCGAGCCCGATGTGCGCCGAGTGGCTGTGAGGTGCGGCCGAAACGGCCGCCCGGAATGCGTTAATGGCGCGGGGATAATCCGACATGGCCAGCAGTGCGTGTGCGCGCAGCAACTGCAAGGCGGGTGTCGACTGCACCGTGCGGATGAAACTGTCGGCCAACTCGTGAGCGTCGCCGGGACGGTGTTGTGCAAGCAGCACTTGGGCGAGATTGGTCGCCGCAGGTGCGTGACGGGGCTCGATGGCCAGCGCCCGGCGCAATGCGCTTTCGGACTCCGCCAAGCGCCCCTGGGTGCTGAGAACTTCCCCCAGCAGCGCGAATGATGATGCATTGCCGGGCTCGAGTCGAAGCGCGTTGCGCAGCGCGCGCTCGGCACCAGCCGGATCGCCGCAATGCAGCAGGGCTCCACCCAAAAGCCAATGCGCGTGCGCCACATCAGGATTTGCACGCAGGAACGTTTCGAGCAATTGGCGTGCCTGAGCGAACCCCCCGGCTTGCATCAGGCGAGCCGCCGAACTCAATTGCTGCGTGACTGTCGTTATGGAGGCAGACATTCGTTTCGAGCCGAAAAGATCCAGTACCAGTCAGCAAATGTCGCACAGGTGTGCCGCGATTGCGCTGGCGCGTCGCTCCGACCACCCGTCGCAAAGGCGAGCCGAAACGGCCAAGCTGCCTGTATAGTCTACTGTCGCCATCCGGTAATGGTTTTGATGTCCGATAACTCGAAACCCGTGCTTGCGGAGATCGTCGCAGTAGCCCAACGAGGGGAATTTTCGCAAGCCGAGCGCGCAGCGCGCGACTACATTGATCGGCAACCTGGCAATGAAATGGCGTGGAGTGTCTTGGGATACAGCCTGCTGCAGCAGCGGCGTGTGGACGAGGCGGTCGCCACGTACCGGGAACTGGTCAAGCGATTTCCGGACAATCCGCTTCATTGGAACAATCTCGGGACGGCCAAGCGCCAAAAAGGCGACTTCCGTGAAGCAGAAGAGGCGTATGCCAAGGCATTGCAACTGCAACCCGACAGCGCACCGTTTCTCGCCAACATGGGGTTGCTCTACCTGGAGTGGAAACGGGTGGTCGCGGCTCGCGATTATCTGTGTCGAGCGGCTCAACTGGATCCCACGGATTATGAAGTCCGGATTTTTGCGTGCCAGATGTGCCTGGAATGCGGTGATGAAGACCGGGCAGGACAAATCCTTGAGGACTGGAAGTCGTGGGTAGGGAGCATCAGTGGCTCGCTGCGGGTTGAATTGGCTGCGATGCTGCTGCGCATAGGACACAACGCGGAAGGCGAGGCGCTATTGCGCGAGCAACTGGATGATCCGGAAAGCAGTGCGATGGCGCGCGCCCGGCTCGTCGTGACGCTCGAACGGTTCAATCGCCTGGCAGAAGCGCGGGCGATGTGCGAACAATTGCCCGACCCAGCGTCAGAAAAAAGCGATGATCTGCGGGGTGAAATCATGGAAGCCCGTGCTGTCATCGCGGCGCGCGGCGAGGACGCGGCACACGCACGCAAAATGCTGGAAAATCTGCTCGGCGAACCCGGTGCAGAGCGCCGGGACATAATGACCTGGTTCCTGCTGGCCAAACTGTGCGACAAGCTGGGCGACACGTCGGCGTGCATGGATTACCTGCGCTTGGCGCATGAAGCTCAAATGAGGATCGCGGTCCAGTTGGTGCCGGAACTGATTGAGCCCAGCGCGAACCCGATGAACATCACCAACTACGCAGTGAGCGAACAGGAATTTCGCAATTGGAAGCCTGTCGACGCGCCCGCGTTGGAGGATTCTCCGATTTTTGTGCTGGGCTTCCCACGTTCCGGCACCACCATGCTGGAGCAGATGCTGGATGCGCATCCCGGAATGGCGTCGATGGACGAGCAGCCTTTCGTGCAACGCGTGATTGAGCGGATGCAGGCGATGCAGTGGCAATATCCCGAACAGCTTGGTGAACTCGACTCTGCGCAATGCGAACAGTTGCGCGACACCTACTGGCGGGCTGTCGCGCAACTCGTGCAATTGCGACCGGGGCAGCGGCTGGTGGACAAGAATCCGTTGACGATGCTGCGGTTGCCGCTGCTGGTGCGCCTTTTCCCCAATGCGAAGATAATCTTCGTCGTGCGCCACCCTTGCGATGTCGTTTTCAGCAATTACCTGCAGCATTTCAACGCGCCCGCCTACATTGCCTTGTGTTCGACACTGCCAAGGCTGGCCAGTGGCTACGCGACCGCGATGCGGTTCTGGAATCGGCATGTTGGCTTATTCAAGCCGCAGGTATTCGAATGGCGTTACGAGGACGCGATGCGCGATTTCGACAAGCATGTCGAACGACTGGGCGCGTTTCTGCAATTGACTGACGCCGCACCCTTGCGCCGCTTCAGCGAGCACGCCAGGCGCAAGGGGTACATCGGTACACCGAGTTATGCGCAGGTCGTGCAACCGGTGTACGCGAGCTCGATCGGACGTTGGCATCGCTATCGCGAGTACTTCAGACCGGTTCTGCCGCTACTGGAACCCGCCATGCAACATTGGGGTTACGATGCCTGAGCTGATCGGGGCGGCCGCCGCCGACTTGCGGCATTACGTGCGCTGGTACGACGGTTCGTTGCCGCTCGGGCTTTGCAAGAAAATGATTACTGCCTTCGGGCAGGCAACCGCGCACCACGTGAAGCGGGAACGAGGTTGGCGCGTCGGCCTCGACGCCAGCGCATGGACCGAGCTTGACATCACGCCACTGGCCGATGCGGCGTTGAAGGAATTCTTCGCCCGCAAAGTCGACGAATCCCTGGCGCGCTACAACGATGATGTGGGACTGCCCATCCCTGTTCCCAAGTCCACCCTGCTTGCTCCGCTGCGCATCAAGCGCTATCTGCCGAATACCGGGGAGGCGTTCCAGCTGCATTTCGATTCAATAGGCGAGGTCGCGAACCGTTATCTCGTTTTTCTCTGGTATCTCAACGACGTCGAGGAGGGTGGTGAAACCGGGTTCAGCGGTCTCGACGTGGAGGTTCGTCCGAAGGCGGGACGTCTGCTGATGTTTCCCCCGTACTGGATGTATCAGCACGCTGGACGACCGCCGATCTCGGGCGAAAAGTTCATCCTTTCCACCTACATGCTGTTTCGGTCGGGAAGCGGTTGATCCGCATCGAATTTCGACAACTCGGGCAGGTACTCGATGTCACTTTTCCAGCGACCCGACGGAGCAGCCATATGGGTTGGCGTGCTTGCCCAGATTGGCAGCGCTGACCCCGGAACTCGCGTGGGCAGGGTTTGCGCGCGCTTCGGTGGGTGGCAGTTCCAGCCAATTCGCCATTTGAGAAACGACCACTTCGGGCGCGTCGACCGACTCTTCGTAGCGCCCCTCGCGGATCGACTCGCATACAAGTCACGCCAGCGTGCCATCAGCCTGTCGCAATCGCGCATCACGAATGCAATGTCATCAAAATCGTAGGCGTAATCCTGAACTTCTTCATCCAGGAGTTAATTGCCTGATTACAAATTCCGCATTGTGGCATTCGTGCTCGAAACAACCGCGTATCACTGCGGCCGCCGCGTTGCTCCGATACTGACCGATGAGAACACGTGCCAAGGTCAAAGCCGATCCGGCGTCACCGGGACGTTCGCCCAGCAGATCTTCCAACAGATGCGGTTTCGGATTCGAGGTGCGTGCGGAGGTAGGCGGCTGCCAACCGGCGGCGCAGTTCCAATGAACGCGGATATTCCTTGAGCGCCTGTGAAGCTATCGACTCCGCTTCGGCGTGCTTGCCGCCCCACACCAGTGTGCACGCTCTGTCGAGCCACACCTGTTCGGGATGCCGCTCCATTGACATCGGTTAACCGGAAAACGGTTGCTGGCCCAGCGCGAGACGCAACGGGTCGAGGAGTGCTCCATAACGAGACGCCCGGGCCGTATCGGCGCGCAGCGGTTGACGCACTTGCATTGCACTGGGGGTGCTGACGTCGCGCTTGGTTTGATGGAAGTGCTAGCAACTTTCCTCGAACGGCAAATCACAAAACGCCAGCAGCGCACGGATGGCCGAGTCGGGTTTTGGGATCAACTCTTCGTCGACCTGTTCACGAATATTCAATGGGTGCAGGGAATGCCAATGCCGCACGCTGCGGTCGAAGTCGCGCCAGTACGCCGCGAGGTCGCCGAAAGTTCGCGCATATTCGTTGTTTTCGAGATGCTGGCGATGGCACGAAAAACAGGTTTCCAACGGATCGCGGCGACAGCAGATGATTTTTGCTGCAGGCAACATCGCCGCGACCGCGCCGATGTAGTACCAGTTGGCGGGCAATTTGTCAGTGGATATCGGCCGGCGCTGCGCCAGTACGAGGTGCGATGGAGATACCTGTCGCCAAGTCGCCGCCAATCCTCTGGGCGCATATCCCGGGCCCATGTCGGATAGGGCATGCCGCGCCGTCGCGATCGATCATGTCGTTGTGATTGGCGCGGCTGTCCTGCATTGCATTTCGCATTTGTTCGATGTCAGCGGGCGAGAAGTGCAGTGCCTTCAGGTCGGCCAGCCCCCACCAAGCCATGCCACTCCAAGGTTGTTCGGCAATGATCTTCCGATACTGGGTGCAAGCTTCCTGGATGCGGTCTTCCGTGCGCAACATGTCACCCAGCAGCACGCGCGCCGGCATGTAACCTGCCGTGCGGCATCCATACTCAGCCCATGCAAACCACCATCGCTCCTTCTCTCGGGCTTTGTCCGTCAATGGGTCAAAACAGCAGGTACGTGGAAATCATGTACTTGTCGTTGGAACGCGGCGGTAGCCCCGCGTGTTGGAACATCCAATACGGAGGGAACATCAACAGACGTCCCTGCTGCGCCCGGATCTGCAGCCCCAGATCGCAGAACTCCGTCTCGCCCCCTTCGTTCACATCGTTGAGGTACCACAGAAACACCATGTACCGGTTCGAGCAATAATCGAGCGAATCGAAGTGTGGCTGGAATCGGTCGCCGGTTTCGACCGAGTAGCGCTTGATACGCAGGTTTTCGAGGCGATTGCGTGGCGGGATCGGCAATGTCAGCGACACGCGCTCGTTGTACAGGGTGAGGTAGTGCATCGCCTGCTCGCGGAAAAACGTTTCGAACGAGGCATCGGCCACCTTGGTCACGTTGAGTTCCGTCCATGCGCTTTCTTCCAGCTGGGCCGGGGTACCACGGCCACTGCGGGCATGGAAACGCGCGAGACGGTTGAACGACTCGATCATCCTCAAGCAGAAATCCGGCTCGAGGGCACGATCGAAACACTGCACGTAGCGGGCAAGATCGCGATGGGCGGGGAGCTCTGGGCTGAAAGTCGCCATGTCGCCGTGCTCAGGAAAGCTCCTGGAGCCGTGAATCAAAGTCCACGACCGCGGTGGTCAATGCGGTCAATGCGTCGCGTTCCAAGGGCGAAATGCCTGGGTTCCAGACTTCGAGAATCAAAGCGCGCGACGGTGCGTCGCCGATTGCGGCGTATTCGAAGCCGAAACTGGGATCGAATGCCAAGGCCTGGCCTGCGAGGAGTTGCCGAGGCTCGCCGCCCACCGTGACCTGCAGTGGCGCACCTCCGTCGAAGCCAATGACGATCGTACAGAAAGCG
>Ga0209061_1004444_pt1 | contig 13540 bp, 6 predicted proteins | sample Coa_R1_10_FD_187157 | JGI IMG/M metagenome (GOLD analysis project Ga0209061, IMG submission 187157) | Surface soil microbial communities from Centralia Pennsylvania, which are recovering from an underground coalmine fire - Coalmine... | ecosystem: Environmental > Terrestrial > Soil > Unclassified...
CCGATTTCGTTGGACCTTTGAATCTATATGGCGGTGTAGCGCCTGCCAGCTTGCGTTCGGGATGCGGCAGCACGACTTGTGTGCCCTGGCTAGATACGGCACTGTTTGCGCTGCCCGCGATCGGGACGTATGGAAATGTAGGCAAAGGAGCTTTCCGCGGGCCCAGCACGACGAATGTGGATACGGCTCTCATCAAGAATTTCTTTCCGGTTCCTTCCCATGAGAACGTGCGCTTGCAGATTCGCGGGGATTTCTTTAACGTTCTCAATCACTCCCAGTTCATGGATCCGAACCTAAACCGGAACAGTGGAAATTTCGGAGGCATTTATTCGGCCTACGACCCACGCATCATTCAACTGGCGGCGAAGGTGCTGTTTTAAATGAAGACGGCCGTCCAGACCGCTCTCCTGCTCGCGTTCGTGCTTGCGGGATCAACGCACATGGAGGCGGCGGTAGTTCTCGATTCGAAGGTGGCGATCCTGGTCGGTTCGGAGGAGCCGCAGCCGGTACAGTTAGCGGCGCAAGACCTGGCGGGAGATTGCGAGAAGGTGCTGGGCAGGAAGCCCGCCATCGTGCACGATGTGCGTGACGCAGCACCGGTGACGATTTTGATTGGCTTTCGGTCTGCGCTGGTTCACGACCTGCGGCCTGCTGAGCTCTCTGCGCCGGAATCTTTTTCAATTTCGGTTTCGCCGGTTCACTGGAGCGGCTCACCGGCTTCCGAAGCAGTGTTGCTCACGGGCGCAGATATGCGGGGAACGATCTTTGCGATTTATCAGTTTTCACAGGACTATCTTGGCGTCGATCCTGTGTATTACTGGACCGATCATCAGCCTGCACGGCGCTCTCAGATCGAACTCGATGCGCATTTAAAGAAAATTTTTCCGCCGCCTCGTTTCGCGTACCGGGGCTTTTTCATCAACGATGAAGATCTGCTGACGGGCTGGGCTCCTGCGCCCAGGAACGAGCGGACGGGGATCTCGCTAGAGGCCTGGAACAAAATCTATGAGACGATTTTGCGGCTCAAAGGGAACATGGTGGCGCCGGGGACCTGGATTTTCCCCGATGACGCGCAGATTCAACTGGCGGCCCGGCGGGGCCTGATCATCACGCAGCACCATGCGATTCCACTGGGCATGAACGTGGCGCGCTGGCCGAAGGACGTGCCGTACTCCTATTCGGCGCATCCGGAGATTCTGGAGCGCGCGTGGAGGAATGCGGTAAACGAGTATGCGCCGGACGTGGAGGTGCTTTGGACCGTTGGCTTGCGCGGACTTTCTGATGTCAGCTATGCGGCATTTGATCCGAGCGTGAGGGGAAACAACGAAGCGCTTGGTCATTTGATCAGCAAGGCCATCGCCGATCAGATGCAGATTGTGCGCGCGAAACATCCCGACGCCCGATTCATCACCAGCCTGTGGCAGGAAGGAGCGCGGCTAGTGCAGCAGGGCTATCTGTCGATTCCGCGCGAAGTCGGGACGGTGTGGGCGGATGATGGCTATGGCTATCTGCAAGACAACGGCGAGGTGCAGGCCGGGCAGGGAGCTTACTACCATGTCGCGATGATGAATGGCCGCGCGAATCAGTTGACCGAGATGGTTCCGGTGGAGCGGATCTGCTCCGAGCTCGGCCGCTATCTGCGGGCGGGAGCGACGCATTACATGCTGCTCAACACGAGCGACATCCGGCCCGTCGTGATGACCACCAAGGCGGTCATGGATTTAGCCTGGGGCGGTTTTGGGCCGAGCGGTGTGGAGAGCGCCGATGCATTTTACCGCCGCTGGTCGGAGTTCGAATTCGGCAAGCGTGCGGCGCCGCAGATTGCGGCTGTTTATAAGGAGTATTTCGAAGCGCCGGCTCACGGCACTTTTGGTCCTAACACGCGCGAATACGGGGATCAGTATTACCACACGCAAGCCAGGCTTCTGCTGCTTGCTTCCTTGATCCGGGATCCGCTTTACTCGCTGCCGAGCCAGTCGCCGTCCTGGATCGTGCCCCGGATTTTGGATTTTCCACCAGATCCGGCGGGAGCGGCTGGCAGGCAGCGCGTGTATGAGATGGCTGGGCAAGAATTGCAGCGCTGCAGGGAGGCGCAGCCGAGATGGGATGCGTTGTGGTCGAAGGCTGTTGCGGCGGAAGCAGCGGTTTTGGCCGAGCGCCGGCCTTTTTATGAGGCGGAAGTGCTGGCGATGATTGCGATTAACCGGGAGAGCAACCGTATGCTCGGGCTAACGGCGCAGGCGGTGCAGCAGGCGATCAGCGGCGATCAAGCCGGGGCGAGAGCTTCGGCCGAGCGCGCGCGGGAAGCGATCCGTGAAATTCACAGAGCAGAGGCTGCAGCCGAATATGGCAAATGGAAGAACTGGTATCGCGGAGACTGGCTCACGGGCATCAACCGTACGGACGAGCTGCTTGCCAGTTTCTGTAAGATCATGCAGGATCCCTTAGGCCCGCTACCGCCGCCGGTCATCTGGAGCGGATGGGAAGCCTACCATCACATCATGCAGTACGAGGGTGACCGCACGGTGGACGTAAATTAGATCTATTTTTCTCTTGACAGTTTGGCGAATTCGCTCTATAGTTCGAGACACAGACTAAATGCGCCGGATCGATTTCAATGTGCTGCCCACGGCTTCGAGTGAACTGGCGCGCCAGATCAACCGTCGCATTGTGCTGAATGTGATACGCAACCGCCAGCCGGTGTCACGTGCGGATGTGGCGCGATTTTCGGGCTTGCAGCGCAGTACGGTTTCTCTCATTACTGAGGAGCTGGTGGCGGAAAAGCTCGTGGTCGAAGGAGCTACGGGCCGGCTGCCGCGCGGGCGCCGGCCGACTTTCTTGCGCTTAAACGAGCACCGGGCGGTGATTTGTGTGGACATCCGTCCCACGCGTATCAGCCTGGGCCTGGCGAACGTGAATGGAGTTTTTATTGCGCAGGAAGCCATGCCGACGCCTGCTGAGCCCGCGCGCGCGATCCGGCAGATTGTGGAACGCGTGAACAAGCTGGCTGCATCTCAGCCGCAATATACGATCGATGGAGTTGGCGTGAGCCTGCCCGGCCGCGTCGATCTGGTCACACAAAAACTGGTTTTTGCGCCCAATCTGCGCTGGCCGGCCACAGATTTGAAAACTCCGCTTGAAAAGGGAACGGGCTTTAGCGTAGAGCTTGAAAACGCCGCGAATGCGTGCGCGCTTTCCGAGATCTGGTTTGGCCGGGCGGCCGGGTTTACCCATTTAGTAGCGGTTACGGTTTCCGAAGGCATTGGAACAGGAATTATCGCCAACGGCCAGTTGATCACCGGCCAGAACGGCATGGCGGGCGAATTCGGGCATGTGCCGCTCGATCCTGCCGGGCCGCCCTGCCGCTGCGGAGGCCGGGGATGCTGGGAGGTGCTGGCCTCGAATACAGCGGCTTTACGCTACTTTTTCGAGTCTGGCGGAAAAAAGGATAGCGGGCTGGATGAAACGCTTGGCTTTCAGGACTTGCTGACGCTGGCCGAACAGGGCAACGTGCTCGCTGGGCGCGCTCTGGACCGTATGGCGGCGCAACTTGCGCGCGGCGTGCGGATGATCGTGGCCGGTCTTGCTCCACAAGCGATCATCTTCGTGGGTGAGTTCACGGCGGCCTGGAACCGTTTTCATCCCATCATCGATGCGGAAGTCCGGGCGCAGAACATCTCTGGCAAGCCCATTACTTTTCTTGCTGCGCAAGACGGCGCGACGGCGCGTCTGCGAGGCACTGCCGCACTGGTCTTGCAAAAACATTTTGGAGCTGTGCTTCCTCAAAAGGAGCAGCAAACAGTGGGAGTTTACGCAGCCTCCCGGGCATAAGCGAGGGGGCAAAAAAGGGGGACTATGTTGTACTCGAACATCGTCGAGAAAGTGAAACTCTGTCTTGGGATCACCGGAATCCTGGTTGCTTCTGGTTTGATCTGGCTGCCGCGCGCCGGCGGGCAAGTGCTTTATGGGTCGTTAACCGGGAATGTTACCGATCCATCGGGAGCAGCGGTGCCGGGGGCACATGTAGAAGCAGTGAACCAAGGTACAAATGTCAAGCGGGATACGACTACCGACAGCAGCGGCGTGTACCGGTTCACGGACTTACAACCGGGAGTGTACACGGTCACAGTGAGTGCGCCAGCATTTCAAACGTTTTCTGAAACTGGCGTGCAGGTGCAAGCCAATGCCGTTCGGCGCGTGAATGTACAGTTTCAAGTGGCAACGATCAGCCAGAAAATAGAAGTCTCCGCCAGCGCCATGGCGCTGCAAACGGATAAAGCCGACATTGAGACTCAGATTTCTACCACAGAGGTGGAGCAGTTGCCGTATAACGGCTCAGAGGGGAAGAATTTTCAGGCTCTTCTGCTGCTGCAGCCGGGTACGGCCACACCTTCGGGAACTGCTTATGAAGCGAACTCCGCGGCAGGTAATCCACAGCGAGCCATCACGATCTTCCAAAACGGCGTCTCTTCGCAAGCGAATAACACAAGGATTGATGGCGCTTTGGATGCATATCCCTGGCTGCCTGTAAATGTCGCCTATGTTCCCTCACCCGAAGCGATCGAGACCATTCAGGTGAGCGCGAATGCCTACGATGCCGAGCAAGGAATGGCCGGCGGCGCGGCAGTGAACGTAGTGATTAAAAGCGGGACCAATCAGTTACATGGTTCGTTTTTTGAGCGCAATACAAACAACGATTTTGCCGCTGTGAACAGCCCCTTTTCGCGGCCGGGGCGCTTAGCCAAGAACATACAAAACCAGTTCGGATTTGTGCTGGGCGGACCGGTGATCATTCCGAAGATTATTCACGGCAAAGATAAGCTGTTTTGGTTCATGTCGTATGAAAGCACGAGACAAGTGCAGTTTGCTGCTGATCCTAATTTGACGCTGCCTACCGCTGCGATGCGCACAGGTGATTTCAGCGCAACGGGCGTTCCGGTGTACGACCCGCTGTCCGGCAACCCGGATGGTACAGGCCGGTCGCAGTTTCCCAACAACCAAATTCCCCCGAACCGGATTTCGCCTGCATCCGCGACGCTTACCGCCCTTCTGCCCAGTTTGACAAGGCCCAACAGCTTTTTCAATAACTACGATGCCTATGGCTCTACGTCCTATACCGTTGACCGTTACGACTGGAAGGTTAACTACAATCCCAATGACAAAGCCATGCTATGGGGCCGGTACAGCCTTTCGCCGATGGATATCGTGGCGCCGTTTGTTTTGGGCAAGGCGGGCGGCGACGCATTCAATGGCGGCAATCCTGGCCATGCCGGCGGACGAGTCCAGATGGCGGCGACAGGCCTTACTTACACGGCATCTCCGACTCTCTTGTTTGACGGGAATGCGGGCTATACGCGGCAGAATATCGGCGCCAATGGCGACCCGGAAGATGGCGCGTATGGATTGAACGTTCTGCACATTCCAGGAACGAATGGTCCCGGACCGAATTACGCTGGCATCCCGGGCTTTCAGATCGCCGGCATTGCGAATATCGGGAACACTAACACTGGCAGCCCATTCCGATTCCGCGACAACCAGTACACCAGTAACATCAACGTCACCAAGATTAAAGGCAACCACAATATTCGCGCTGGTTTCGAATATGATCATTTCCAGCTCAATCATTTTCAGCCGCAGGGAGGGACCTTTGGCACAGCGCGCGGCACGTTCGGCTTTGATGGCACGCTTACCGCTCTTAAGGGCGGTACGGCTGTCAATACCGTCCAGGCGGGCAGTCCCCTGCCTGCTGCACCAGCCAACTCCTGGGCACAGTTCCTGCTCGGCTACCCCTCGGAAACCGGCAAAGTGACACAGTTTGTCGACCCAATTGCACTTCGCTTTTCCACCTGGGCTGCTTATATACGGGACTTATGGCAGGTTACGCCAAAACTGACCTTTGATTACGGCTTGCGGTGGGAATACTATCCCATTTACTCACATGATCACTATGGGGCCGTTCGCTTTGATCCCGTCACCCATTACATTTACGTGGGAGGCGAAAACGGCGTCCCTTGGGATGCGGGCGCCACAGCCAGCAAGAAGGGATTTGGTCCGCGCCTGGGACTGGCTTACCGGCTAACCGAAAAAACCGTGATCCGGAGCGGATATGGCATCAGCACGGATCCGGATAACTTCCGCAATCAGCGCAACCAGTATCCCTCGGTTGTGGGTCAGGTTTATCTGCCGCTGAACACTTATCAGTTCATCAGTTATGCTGGCGTGCCGAACTCAGATGGTTCGCCGCGCGTTTCGCTGGCTGATGGCATTCCGTATCCGGTCTTTCCGGTCATTACTGGCGGGATCATTCAGCCATCGACGACGAGCTCTCCGACGACTTACCTTCCCAGTTTAAGCACCGTAACGTTTCCGGCGAATTTCAACCGAGGATATTATCAAAGCTGGAATTTCACAATTGAACATCAGTTTGATCCGACAACGATTGCGCAAATCGCCTATGTAGGAACACATGGCGTGCATGTGGACATGGCAGTCAATATCAACGGATCTGCACCTGGAACTGGAACAGCGGGGAGACAACTTTATCCATATGTTACGAGTGATCTAAATATGTATGAGCCATTTGGTGATATGACTTACAACGCCTTGCAGGCTCAGGTCAGAAAGAGGCTCGGCTCGTCTTCACTGATTGGCGCCAGTTACACATTCTCCAAGGCGATTGATAACACAAATGGCGATAATGGCGACGGTTATCTCTGGCGGACTTACCCGGTTTCCTTCCGATTAGATAAGCAGATATCGGGATTTGACCGGCCGCATAACTTCCAGTTTTATTATGTCTACAATCTGCCGTTTGGCCCTACCCGCACCTGGCTCAACCACGGATGGATCTCCCATGTGGTGGGAGACTGGCAGTTATCCGGCACGATTGCTCGTGAAAGCGGGATGCCCTTTAGCGTAGGCACGACGTCTCCGATTAATGCCGGCGGACAGGGGACAAGCGCGAATCAAATCAACCCGGTTGTGAAGATTTTGGGAGGAACGGATACCAATCATCCTTATTTTGATGGCTCGGCTTTTGCGAATCCGCCTCCTAACGTGCTTGGCACGACAGGCCATTATTTGGGCGGTTTGTTTGGACCCGGCCTGTTTGCCTGGAATGCCAGCATCTCCCGCATCTTTCCGTTCAAAGAGGGGCGAATCAAATTTCAATTATCGGGCGAAGCTTACAACTTGACGAACACGCCTATTTTCCACATTCCGGGTGGGAACTGCTGCTGGACAACGGGTGCGAATGGAACCATTAACTATAACGGTTTCGGCGTAATTAGCAGCACGGATTCCACTCCGCGGTATCTGGTTGTATCCGGATATTTGCGGTTCTAAAGAGGAAGGCGCAGAGAAACAGCGAATTCGTTTTGACCAGTTAGCCGCAGGAGGAATGCGCTGGCGGCAAGCCCGCCGGCGCTCTCCGGTTCATCCCACCCCGATCAAAGAGCGTGCGCGAAAGTGCCCCAGGATAATGTAGGAGTGGAGGACTACTTTTGCGCATAAAGTTGTTTGCTCTATGCTTGCTCCCCATTATCCCGGTTTTTCCGGCTTCACTTTATCAACAAGAAGAGAGCGGTTCAAAGCCTCTCACCATCGACCTGCAAGACGCTCTTGCACGTGCGCGGCGATATGGCACCGACGTACAACTTGCCAAATTATCAGAAGCGATCGCCCAGGAAGATATTAAGCAGGCGAACGCGGCACGGCTGCCCTCGGCGAGCGGACTAAACCAATACATCTATACAGAGGGCAACGGAACGCCATCGGGCGTGTTTGTGGCTAATGACGGCGTCCACGTCTATAATGAACAGCTCATCGGGCATGAGGACGTACTCGCGTTTCTGCGGCGCGGGCAGGTGCACATGGCGGAGGCTGCAGAGGCGGTGGCCCGGGCGAAAACCGAGATTGCGGCCCGCGGCCTGAATGCGACGGTGATTCAGGATTACTACACAATCGCCAATGCCCAGCGGAAACTCGCCAATGCGCAGACGAGTCTTGATGAAGCCAAGCAATTTTTGAGTATTACCCAAAAACTCGAGCAAAGCGGCGAGGCGGCGCACGCGGATGTAGTGAAGGCGCAGATCCAAGTGCAGCAGCGCCAGCGGGAGGTAGAGGATGCGGCGCTTGCCGTGGAGAAGGCCAAGCTGGCCCTGGCAGTATTGATCTTTCCGGCAATCCGTCTGGATTATTCGATAGTGGATGACTCAGACCGCATTGTGCCGCTCCCGCCGCTTTCAGAGGCCACGGCTCAAGTGCACGCCAACAGTCCTGATCTGGCCGCCGCGCGTGCAGCCGTAACGGAGGCGCGCAATGGGGTCACGGTTGCCCGCTATGCGTGGCTGCCTTCCTTCGACCTCCAGGTTTTCTATGGCATCGATGCCAATCAATTTGCGGCTGTTTCGAGTGAAGCCGAGTCCACGGGACGCAGCACGCTGCCTCACTATGAAGTCGCGGGGAGACAGAATCTTGGCTACTCAGCTTCCGCCACTCTGACGATTCCGCTGTGGGATTGGGGATCGATCCACAGCAAAGTGAAGCAGGCGTCTTTAAAAGAGGAACAGGCCAAAGAGCAACTAAGCCTCACAGAAAGGCAGGTGCAGGCTACGCTGCTTTCGGCCTACCGGGAGGCGCAAACCGCTTTTTCGCAAATCGAATCGCTGCGTTCGTCGGAGAATCTGGCCCGTGAAAGTCTGCGGTTGACTCTGCTACGGTATGAAGCGGGCGAGGCAACGGCGCTCGAAGTGGTGGATGCGGAGGCGACAGCCTCACAAGCGCGGGCAGCGTATGATGACGGATTGTTGCGTTATCGTATCGCACTCGCCAATCTGGGTAATGTGACAGGAGTGTTCCTGCCGTGAAGAAACATACATTCGCAGCGGTTGGCTGTCTTTTGTTGCTGGCGGCCTGTTCGGCTCATAAGGCCTCCGACAGCGGAGATGAAGAACAGGCGGTGACGCCGGTGGAAGTGGCAGTCGCCAAGACGGCCGCGATTTCCAGCGTTGCGCGTGCCGAGGCCATCCTCTATCCGGTCAATCAAGCGAGCATCATGCCGAAGATCAGCGCCCCGGTAGTTCGCTATTATGTGCAGCGCGGAGACCATGTGCACCCGGGCGAGCTGCTAGCGGTACTCGATAACAGCGATCTTCAGGCAGCGGCGCGCGAGAGTAATGAATTATATAAGCAGGCAGAGGCCAACTACGACATCACGGAAGCCGCCACAATCCCGGAAGACCTCATCAAGGCCAGAACAGACGTAGAATCGGCGCGACAAGCGCTGGATGCGGCACGGCAGGTCTATCAAAGCCGGGAGAAGCTCTTTGAGGAAGGCGCCATTGCGGCGCAATTGTTACAACAATCCAAGGTGGCGCTGGTGCAGGCGGAGGCGGCTTTTGATACGGCGCAAAAACATCTGCAGGCGCTCGAAAGCGTGAGCCGGCAGCAGCAGTTAGCCAGCGCCAAAGCGCAGATGGAGGCGGCTAAAGCGCATTATGAAGGGGCTATGGCGCAATTGAGTTACTCAGAGGTGCGCAGCCCGATCCAGGGAGTGGTAGCGGACCGGCCACTTTACTTGGGGGAGATGGCCTCAACGGGTTCCGCGCTGTTCACCATCGTGGATATCTCGAAAGTGATCGCACGGGCTACCGTGCCGGTGAACGAAGCGGCTTCGATGTCAGTAGGCCAATCCGCGACGATTTCGGGACCCGGCGGCACGACTGAAGGCAAAGTCATAGTGGTCAGTCCGGCTGTTAATCCCAGCACAACCACAGTAGAAGTATGGGTGGAAGCGCCAAATCCCGGTGAGCGCTTCAAGCCGGGGGAAACCGCTCAAGTGAGCATCAACACCGGCGAGGTTAAGAATGCGGTGGTGGTTCCGGCTTCCGCTTTACTTTCATCGAGTGAAGGCGGAGAGGAAGTCATGGTTGCTGGTTCCGACGACCGAGCGCATGAACGCAAAGTTGAGACCGGAATCCGGCAGGGCGATCAAGTGCAAATTGTCAGCGGGTTGAAGGCAGGCGAACAGGTGATTGTCAATGGCGCGCTGGGTCTCGAAGATGGGGCGAAAATCAAAATAGTTCCAGCATCCGCAAATTCCACCGACTCAGCCGAAGGGAATCGTCCATGAGCGACCTGGTAGTGGAGCGCTCCGTTGCTCCGCCTAGAGAGGTGGAGCACTGGACGGGGCGACATCTAAAAGCGATTATCTTCATCATCGTTGCGATCGCCGCTTTTGGCATCTACGAAGCTGCGAAGATACCCATTGCTGTTTTTCCGGCCACCAATTTCCCGCGTATTGTGATTGGCGCTGATAACGGCGTGATGCCCATTGATCAGATGCAAGTCACCATCACGCGGCCGATTGAGGAAGCCGTGAACTCGGTGCCTGGTCTCGAACGCGTGGTGTCGGTCACCAGTCGCGGCCAAGCGGAAGTGGATCTGTTCTTCAACTGGAACGTGGACATGTTCCGCACTCTGCAGTATGTCAACTCGGCTATCGCCACCATTGGCCCGACGTTGCCCTCCACGGCTTCGATTACCGTCAATCGCCTGACTTTCGCGGCATTTCCGATTATGGGCTACAGCCTCACTTCAAACTCGATTCCGCAGACGCGATTGTGGGAGCTGGCCAATTACACTTTGAAACCGGAGCTGAACCGCCTACCGGGCGTGTCTACGGTGGTGGTCCAAGGCGGGCAAGTGCCGGAATTCGAGATTCAGCCTGACCCTGCCAAATTACTGGAAACGCAGATTTCCGTTCCGGAGATTCTGGATGCGTTTTCGAAGAGTAATCTTATCGATTCACCCGGCTACATCGAGCGCAATCACCAGCTTGTGCTGGCGCTCGTCAGCGGGCAAGCGCATGATGCCAGTGACATCGGCCGGATGATTGTCCGGACCTCCACCTCTGGTGTTCCCGTGCAGATTCGCGATATAGCCAAGGTGTTGCCCTCGGTCCAGCCGGTTTACACGATCGTCACGGCAAATGGCAAGCCTGCCGTGTTATTGAACATTTTTCGTCAGCCGGACAGCAACACCGTGGCAGTGGCCGACGAAGTTCACGCTGAAATTGGACAGATTCAGAAAGCGCTGCCGCCCGGAGTTCAGATCAACAGTTTTTACGATCAGTCGGATTTGGTGAAAGCTTCGATTGCTAGTGTGCGCGATGCCATCGTCATCGGCCTGATTCTGGCGGCGGCTGTTTTGGTCTTGTTTTTGGGCGATTGGGGAACGTCGATCATTGCGGGACTGGTGATCCCCACGACGATCGCTGTGACCTTCATTGCGCTTAAGCTGCTTGGAGAAAGCTTCAATTTAATGACGCTGGGCGGACTGGCAGCGGCGGTTGGTTTGGTCATTGATGATGCGATTGTGGTGGTCGAAAACATCGTCATGCATCGCGATGCCGGGCAAACGCGGGCACAGGCCATCCGCAGCGCTCTTGCTGAGATCCGCAAGCCGCTAGTGGGGTCCACAGTCACACCGATCGTGGTTTTCCTTCCCCTTATCGCCATTACGGGCGTGACGGGAGTGTTCTTTCGCGCTTTGGCGATTACAGTAGGCGTAGCCTTGTTGTGTTCGCTGGCGCTGGCGCTTACCTGGACTCCGGCGCTCAGTTACTTGCTCGTGCATAGCAAGCGCGAAAACGCGCAGCGGCAGGAGGCGCCGACGACTGGCTTTATGGGGCGCGTGGTCAAGATCTATGAGCGCGCCATACAGGCCGCTTTGTCCCATCCGCTCCTGCTCGCGCTGGCGGCACTGATTTTGATTGCCGTCTCCTACACCTGCTACAAAAATCTGGGCAGCGATCTTTTGCCGGCCATGGATGAGGGAGCATTCGTATTGGATTACCTGATGCCGGCCGGCTCGTCGCTAGCTGACACTAATCGCGTGCTTACGGGAGTGGAGCGCATTCTCCATTCGATTCCGGAAATCGAAGGGATCTCGCGGCGCACCGGGCTGCAGCTGGGGCTGGCTACCGTAACCGAGCCGTATACAGGCGACATTTCGGTCAAGCTCAAATCGCATCGCAGCCGCAGCATCGAAGAGATTATCAACGAAGTGCGGGAGCGTGTCAATGCGGCATATCCGCAACTGGATACCGAGTTTACACAGTACTTGCAGGATCAGATTGGCGACCTGACCAGCTCACCGGATCCGATCGAGATCAAGCTGTTCAGTCCGGATATTAACCTGTTGACCCAGTGGGCGCCCCGGGTGGCGGACGCGATCAAGACCATTCCCGCAGTGAAGGATTTAAAGAACGGGATTGAGAATACGATCAGCGGCCCTTCGATTACGTTTCATGTGGATCCGGCGACGGCTGCTCATGCTGGTTTCACACCGCAGGAGCTCGAGATGGATACCGCCGCTCTGATGGACGGCGAGCCTGCTACTGTGCCGATTGTCATCAACGGGCGCAAATACACCATGCGCGTGCGATTCCCGGAGTCGAGCCGGGCTTCGCTTGATCGGATTCGCAATACGCTCCTGGTCAGCGCCAGCGGTCATGTGGCCACGCTGGGCACGGTGGCGACGGTCGAGCATACGCCTGGCGAGCTGGAGGTATGGCGTGAAAACCTGCAGCGCTATGTGGCCGTCACCGCGCGGCTCGAGGGGATGAGTCTGGGCACCGGGATTCAGATGGTAAAGCAGAAGATCGCAGCCTTGCATGTGCCCTCCTCGATCCGGATTGAATACGGCGGCTTATACGCTCAGCAGCAGCAATCGTTCCACGATCTGATGTTTGTGCTGGCGGCTGCTATCGTCCTGGTGTTTACGGTTCTGCTGCTTGAATTTGGCGGCTTTGCGGCGCCACTTGCGATTTTGGCTTCGGCGCTTCTCTCCACCTCCGGTGTCTTTTTAGCGCTGTTTGCGACGGGCATTACCTTCAACCTGTCATCCTTTATGGGATTGATCATGGTGGTGGGCATTGTTGCGAAAAACGGCATTCTGCTGCTCGATGCAGACCAGCGCTACCGCGCCGAAGGTTTCAGCGCACGGGAGGCGATGATCCGGGCCGGGGAACGCCGTCTCCGGCCGATTATGATGACGGCTCTTGCCGCGATTGCCGGGATGACTCCGCTGGCGCTTGCCATTGGAGCAGGCTCACAGATGCTTCAGCCGCTGGCGATCGCCGTGATTGGCGGATTGCTGGCTTCTATGGTGCTCTCCTTGGTTGTGACTCCCGCAGTGCACTATTTTTTAACGAAATAAGGGAATAAACAAGCTCAACATCGGCCGTTTGGTACTTTCTTGCCTTCGTGTCCTGGCTTAACTTCAATCGGGATTGGCGTCTAATAGAAAGGGAGCATTTTTCAGTTGAACAGAAGCGCAAACTTCGCCGTTCTCGTTTATTCGCCGTTCTTTGCAGCTAGCTTGATCGCCGCCGCGGGCTTAGTGGCGTTTGGCCAGCAGCCCGACGTCAAAACGATCATTCAAAAATCCGTAGAAGCCAATCAGAGGGATTTTGATGCGGCAAACCGATTCACTTATGACGAACGGGACAAAGTGGGTCAGGGGACTAAGACCTATC
>Ga0209061_1004446_pt1 | contig 13537 bp, 10 predicted proteins | sample Coa_R1_10_FD_187157 | JGI IMG/M metagenome (GOLD analysis project Ga0209061, IMG submission 187157) | Surface soil microbial communities from Centralia Pennsylvania, which are recovering from an underground coalmine fire - Coalmine... | ecosystem: Environmental > Terrestrial > Soil >...
ATGATCGCACCATTACGCTCGTGAACGAACTGCGCCCGGAGCAGCGCATCAGGGAGGTTGCGCATATCATGGGCGGCAGCGTGACCGAATTTTCGATGAAGAGCGCCGAAGAGATGCTCGCCCGCTCATACCTGTGGAAAGAGCACTTCCAAACGCGCCTTCGCTCGGCTGGTAGATGACTTCCTGTACCTTCGGGAGCGCCATCCGGATATCCCGCCTCGGTTCCGCTCCCTGGTACTTTTGTTTTTCTTTAAACTCCTGGGAGAGTGGTTGCTGCTTCTCTACAAGTGTAAGAGTGCCCTTAAAGTGTTCTAGTGTTTTGTGGCACCAGACTACTAAAAAGATTCGGTTTTTCTAAGAACAGTTCTAGCATCCGGTCTGAGATATCAACCTGGCTAACCCCGGGAGTACTTAATTTGTTATAAACTTCTCTAGCTTCCGATTCTCTTACAAAGCGTAATGCTGAGGCGGCAAGATAGCTTTGATCTAAGTCAAAAGCGAGCCAGCGACGATTAAGCTCCTCAGCAACCGCCCCAGTTGTGTTGGAGCCAGCGAAAATATCAAGTACCAGATCGTCCTCATCTGTAAGAAACTTGATAAAGAACTCCGGCAATTTACTCGGGAAACGTGCGGGATGTCCTGTAGCGCCTACTAATTTACAAAATCTTAGATATTGGGAATTGCTCTCCGTATTAGGGATTTGCAGTAAGTTGGAGGGAATTGCGCCGCCGTTATCTTTATTAAATCCCTCACTAATATCATGACCAGAAGGACGGAGAGCAGGTTCATAATACCTGCTCTTATTGCTGAGTAATTTAGCCATGCGATCAGAGTACGGTACTAATACATTGGAGATATTAGCTTTGGGTGAAGTGCTTTTGCTAAACCACCAGAGAGTGTTTACTGAATCTTTAGCGCGAATCTTACGTTTATTGACCCATTCAATAGGAGAGGGCAATTTTGATGAGTTGTACCAGAAAAACTCTTCGGCTAAATACCACCCCAACTCGTCACACATTCTCACTAAAACACGATACTGATAAATAGATCGAACCGGTATGCCTCTCTGGTATGCACCTCCTAAGTCAAGCACAAAACTACCTGTAGGCTTCAAGATACGTTTAATTTCCGGTGTGAAAGATAGCAACCAATCCACATAAGCAGCTTGATCTTCGTTCCCATAGGCTTTCTGGCGTTGTAGCGCAAAAGGGGGGGAAGTAATAACTAAATCTACCGACTCATCTTGCAGTTCGCACATTAGCTTATTAGCATCGCCACAATATGCCTTACCTTTGTTAGTCATATAAAGCGGTTTGCTTAGCATTAACCGTACTCCTTTAAATCATATACCCAGCTCGAAACAATCTTCCAGAGTACTGTTGCTGCAAAGTATATCTCTCGGTCCCGGACTTTTAGTGCCTCAAGTTCATCTATAAATTCTTTACTATCATGCATGCCTAGAATATAAGAGATCCATTGTCGCGAATCTTCGTCTTTGCGAGATTCAAGCAAGTCATTTATAGTAAAGTTCCCTCTTCTACTCAGTGCCCAGGCAATGCCAGGCCGTAATGTCACGTTGGCGGAACCGAGACGATGTATAAGGTCTTTAGAGTAGATAGGTGCAAATCGCGTGAGTGCTCTTGCTGCTTCGACTCGAATAACTTCTTCTAATTCACCAAAGGCGCTCACTAAGGATTCAATACTTGATGGTTCTCCAAGCTCACCAAGAGACCATGCAGCGCCTGCCCGTACTTCTGCATTTTGCATGGGGTCGTTCAGGACTGATTGAAGCAAGTTAATCGAAGTCGGCTTGTCTAGTTCAGCTAGAATAATAACCGCCTCTAATCTGTGCGTTGCATAGGCGTCTTGCAGACACTGCCGAATAAAGTCCCAGCCATCAACTCTATCGGCACGCGCCAGAGTTGCTGCCGCCTCCAGGCGTACATAAATATGCTCATCAGTGTCGTTGAGTTTCTGTGTAAGAACCTCCAATATACGTTCGCTCGGTGGAAGAAATCGAAGTGCTTTAGTCGCAGCATAGCGTTCACTCACCGAAGCACTACCTAAGCGACCTAAGAAGTAATCTTCGGCCACTATATGATCACATTTGAACGACCTGTGAGGTGTAATAACAGAGGCAATGATTTGATTCTGAACTACCCGCTCTCCTTCTTTTACGCGAGGTTTTATCCCAGATCCCAACCGATACGATACGATGCGACCATCTGAAACTCGTTTAATTTGAATAGATGTACCATTCACTGCAAACACGATCCCCTCATATGAGGCAATCGTTGAAGGCCAGATAAGTCTGCTCTCAAAGCCCTCTTGTGCTCCTTTCGGTGTGGTTCCCTTAACTAGCCCTTCTCTAAACCTTTCATCCATCTCTCTTACCTGAACATAAGAAACGTTTTTGTCAGCTTCCCAATCAATGGGAGCTTCACCGCACTTATGAACACCAACCAGGGCTACATAGTCTTGATCGTATAGCCCACTATTCCAGGCTCTTTCCGGTTCCGCAAAGGAGTGTGACATTGAGACTTCGAACTTTGTTTTACCCCTTGATTCAACGCGCGTGCCACACCTTATGCACAGAATATCAGGTACTCTAATTCTCTTGATCTTAATGCTACGCCAGATTTTAAAGCTCCTGGAGCCTCGCTCTAGCTCTATGGGCTGATGTCCGGCATCATTTAGATCAGCAAATACTCGTTGAGTGGCAATAGCGCCAATTGAGATTTTTTCCAAAAAGCTGGTATCAGTTTTAAATGCAGGCATACCGTTATTATATGTTACCGATACAGATAGTGCTTCAACTTGAAGCCACTATAAAAGGTTGACCAACCATGAAGTAGACTCGGCCATAGGATCATCGTTTCTTACTCTCAACTTCTTTTTTCGGTTCTCAAAAGGAACCCTGATGAGACCTATGACGGGCGAAGGCAGTAGCAGTAACATCTCTTCATGCGAGGGAGGACAAGACTACCCCGTTCTAAGCTTCCTTATCCATATTTCTGATACAACATACTTTGGATATATACATTCTATCGCAAATCTCCTCCACAGTCCTACCACCTGTGATAGAATAAGGGTCGATATGGCATCCTTCCCATGTAATACTAAATAGGAAGCGCAATTTAAGGGATGTACTCTTGGAAAGGGCACCGTGCGGGGCAGATTTCTGATGGACTGCGGAATGATGCTTGCTAATTCGGTTGTTCAGAGCCAAAGTTATTTGAGAAATGGTGCCAATGAACATTGCGATCATCGGCGCGGGTTGCAGCGGGCTGGCCGCCGCCCATACCCTGCGCGATGCCGGACATAACGTCGTCGTCTTCGAGCAGGACCGCGCGCCAGGGGGCCGCGCCACCACGCGCAAACGCGACGGCTTCATCTACGATCATGGCGCGCAGTACATCAAGCGAGGCAGCCCGGCCAGCGTCGCCTTTATCACCGAGCGGTTTCTGGTCCCCGACCTCATCGATATCGACAAGCCCGTCTGGATCTTCGATGGTGCGGGGCGTATTCAGGAGGGCGATCCTGAGCAAAACGCGGAGCCGAAATGGTGCTACCGCAGCGGCCTCGGCGCGCTCGCCGAACGCATGGCCGCAGGTCTCGATATCCGCCGCGGGACTGCCATCGCTCGCTTGCAGCAAGGCGGCCCCGGCTGGCAACTCTTCAACGCCGCTGGAAATATGGTTGGGGACTGCCAACGCCTGCTCATCGCCATACCCGTACCGCAGGCGCTTGAACTTGTCAAAACGAGCCATATGGAGGGCGCGCTGCAAGCTGCAATCGGCGCGCAGTTGTCCGCAGCGCGCTATAACCCTCTGCTCTCGGTCTCGCTTGGCTACCGGCCCCGGCCTGTGACGCGTCCCTATTACGCGCTCGTCAATAGCGACAGGGCACACGCGATCTCCTGGCTGGCCTGGGAACATGAAAAGGCCCCTGAACGCGCCCCGGCGGACGCAGGGCTGCTCATTGCGCAGATGGCACCTGGCTACAGCGAGCAGTATTGGCACATGCCCGATGCCGACATCTATCGCGACGTTGCGCGGCGCGTTGCCTCTCTGATCGACGAGGATCTGCCCGCGCCTTGCTTCACTGACATCACGCGCTGGCGCTACGCCCTGCCATCCGCGAAGACCGACGCTGACGCGCTCAACGCTGCTACCATACCAGCGGGCCTGGCCTTCTGCGGTGATGGCTTCGTCGGCGGGCGCGTCCACCTTGCTATCGAACATGGTATAATGACAGGCCAGCGCCTTACTTATTAGATGGGGGTTCAGGAGGACGCCAGTCCCCCTGACGGAGACGCCGCCTCTCCACAGGGCTGGACGCGGCAGCGTCGTTGCCCCGCGAAATAAGAAGGTCGTGAGGTGTCCCCCGATTTTTCCCTTTAAAAATTATAAAAGACAATAAAAATTGTGGAGAATATGATTCATGTTTCCTTCTCTTCCGCAGGCGACGCGCGACGAACTGGAGCAGTTAGCGCAGCGCTACGAGCCGCCGGTGGCGCGCGTCGTCGATCTCGATAGCCGCAGCCTGTTCGATCCACTCAATAAGACAGACCGCTATGGTGAAGTATGCATGGTTGTGCACAGACGTAATGGGCGCCTGCTCACCATGAAAAAAACAATCTATCCCCCCGGCGCGTTCCGCCTTCCGACCGGCGGCATCAACCACGGAGAGCGTATCTACGATGCCCTGCTGCGTGAGACACGGGAAGAAACCGGGCTGGAGGTAGCGGTCAGGCGCTTCCTCGCAGCGGCGGCCTATCGCACGCCGATCACAGGTGAGGCGCCCGCGTTCTACACCTTTGCCTTCCTCCTTGACGAGATCGGGGGAACCTTTGGCACGCTTGACGCAGATGAACAGATCGAGGCATTCCGTGAGATCGAACTGGAGCAACTTCCGGCCATCGCCGCCAACCTTGAGCAGATGGGTCAAGCGAACGGCTATAGCCAGGGTATCGACGGCTACTGGGCCGATTGGGGCCGCTTTCGCGCCGTCATTCATCATCTTGTCTGGGAGGCGCTGCATTCCCCCCGCGTGTGACCCTTCAAATCCTTTAGCTGCCTCTGGCGGCTTCCCACCTGCGGATTTGAAATGAGTAGTGGTGTGGGCGCGAACTCTGTTCGCGCCCACACCACTATTAACATTTGCGAAGCGCGGAGCCGCTGAGCAGTCAGGAGAAGAGAGAACCTGAATAGTTATCCCATGCTTTGAGCGGGACGATATGCTATAATATATCAGAGAAAACAGAGGAAGTAACACCATCTTCCATATCTGCCCTGAGGATACTCTTAAATGAACAAGAAACTTATGAGCACCATCCTGCTCTTCGCGGTCTTCATCGGCTTCCTGTGGTGGGGACTCTCCATGCTCAGTGCGCCGCATAAAGATGGCGAAACTATCGTCTATGCCCTGCTGCTGCTCGGCTGCGCAGGCTACGCGTTAGTATCTATCTTCATGCTGCCGCGCAAAAAGCAACCGTAACCTGTATAGAGCGAGATTCTATTATCATAGCAAATAATCGGTGTTGTAGTGTAGTGCTTTCAGGAATGTATATATGATCGAAAAGAAGCCAACAACGGAGTTGGTTATTCGCCTTGCCGTACCCAGAGATATCCCGGAGATCGAGCACCTCGACAGCTTCAGTACCTCACCTGCCCGTGATATTCACCGCGACATCGAGAAGTATTTTGGCTCGGTTGATCCCTCCACGCATGAACGCACGCTCATCTTTCTGGCCGAAGTACGTGGCGTTGCTGCCGGCAAGGCGGAATTGATGCTGCCCCCGGCCGGTACCGTGCCCGCCATTGGCTACGTCAAGCGTGTCGTTGTGCATCCCGATTTCCGTGGGCGCGGCCTCGCGCGCCAGTTGATGCAGCATATCATCGACTTTGCCCACACCGAGCAGAAACTGGATGCCATTGATCTGCACGTCTGGGAAGATAACCTTCCCGCCATCCGTCTTTACGAAGCGCTCGGCTTTGAGCTTCAGCATCGCGAACTCTACTATCGCCTGGAACTCTAACCAGCGCCTGGTGCAAGTTTCGCTGACGGCTCACCGCTGCGCCCGCAGGCTCTTCACCAGAGGGTGCGCCGCAGGCGCACAACAACATGCGCCCGGGGTTAACTATATATCTGCTTCCCAGCTCCATCGCATGCTTGCGCCTGCGGCGCTCGCCTGGGAGGATGTTGTGATGTGGGGCAGGTGCTTCGCACCTGCCCCACATCACAACATCTATCCTTTGCGCGGCGGAGCCGCGCGAGTGCCCGGAAAGGGGGATTTTTCGTACTTCCCGGCTTCTATTTGTGACATATTTCTTGTTCCTTTCGTTGTAAGACGTGGACCGCAAGCAAGGTGTATTCTATACGCTATTTGAGGGATGGAACCTGCTCGGTACTTTGATGGGAGGTAAAAGCGCGCTATAGCACTATCTTGCCGGTTAATCAGGTTGTAGCCGTGTAATGATGAATGTTACCCATCAGGACGGGGAGAGATGGCCGATCTTGATCGTTAAACATCATCATCGCGCAGCTACAGGGGCATGCGTACCTGAAATCGGTTTTGTGAGCTACTATCAAAATATATTGGGCAGAGCGCGCACATGTATGGCACAGCGATCTGTATTCGCGCAGACCACTCAAGCGGAGACAAAATATACAGCATTTAAGCAGCGGTGGCTGAAACGTTTCTTCACAGAGGATCTGTCATCGACCAATCGTGTCACCATCGCATTGCAGCAGCGAGCCGTATGGATCGGCCTCGCCCTGATCCTCCAGTCGCTCAATGAGATAGAGCACGACTGGTATTTCCCGTATATTCAGCCGTTTGGCTCGCTGATCCCCCTGGCGCTGATCCTGGGCAGCTTCTTCTGTATGTGGATGGCGTTTCGGCCCCGGCCCGTTGAGCAGGTCGACGACTCCGCTCCGGCGCCGGTGGTTAAAGAGCATCCCGCGCGCTGGCAGCGCATTACGCTGGTCCTTACATTAATCCTGGCGATTATAGGCGGCACACAGCTTGTGCGCACGGCGGTAATGTGCATCCTGCCTCCGCAATTCTCGAACGATGGCACATCGCTTGACACCAACGCCGCCATCCTGCTCTTGCAGGGCCGCAATCCCTATACCGATTCCAACATGCTCGACATGGCGCGCAAGTTCTCGATCCAGCCCAACTGGACAACGCCACTTCGGGAGGGCCAGTTCGCCGGACGACTCGACTATCCAACGATGGTTGAGTTTCAATCGGTACTCGATACCGATCTCAAAGCTGGCACGGCCCCCGAGTTCGAGTCGAAGGTGAGCTATCCTGCCCTCTCCTTCCTCACGCTGGTGCCCTTCGCTTTCTTCAACAACTATAATGTGCTGATCTTTTACTTCCTGAGCTATCTCCTCATCGTCGCTCTTGCCTGGAAGTTCGCCCGGCCCGCGATCCGCCCGTGGATCGTGCTGCTCGGACTGGCAAATGTGCCAATGTGGTCATCGACAGTCGGGGGGAATCTCGATATCTTTTGCACGCTGCTGGTCATTCTGGCCTGGCTGCTGCGGGAGCGCCGCTGGAGTTCGGCGATCTTCTTCGGGCTGGCCCTGGCAACCAAGCAGACCTCGTGGTTCCTGGCGCCGTTCTATATGATTATGCTGTGGCGCAATTATAGCTTCAAGGAAATGCTCTATCGCATGGTTACAGGTGGCGCGCTGGCTCTTGCTATCAACCTGCCCTTTATTATCTGGAACCCGCATGCGTGGCTTGCCGGCATTTTCGCGCCTGTCGCCGATCCAATGTTCCCGATGGGCGTGGGCATCATCGACCTGAGTATCACGCACCTGCTGCCCTTCTTCCCACAGTGGATTTATAGCGCGCTCGAAGCCGGCGCGATGGTGCTTTGCCTGGCCGCGTACTGGCGTATCTGCCGCCGGTGTCCAGAAGCCGCTCTGCTGCTTGCCATCGTGCCGCTGTTCTTCGCGTGGCGCAGCCTCTCATCGTACTTCTACTGCGCGGCCTATCCGCTCTTCATGCTGACAGCCGCGCACATAGGCCCGGCGGCGCGCAAAGCAGCCCCATCGTTCAGCATGATTGGGCGACTGGCGCCGAGAAGGACAAACCTGCGTCCCCGGATGGGCCAGGCCCCGGCATAAACGTGAAATTAGAGCCAGATGGCGGCGAAGCCGCCATCTGGCTCCTGCTTGCTCTTTCTGCTCGACTCGGTGCCCGCTTCGTGATACAATCCACACAATGCGTGATGATGAGCAGCAGTAGTGAGAGAGACGAGAAAAGTTATGTCCCGTAAGAAAGAAACAGCACCAACGCTTTCACAGACCGATAACGACCAGGTACAACGCCTGCTTACCCGATATCACGAGATAGCGCAGGATTTGCACCAGAGCCAGGATCAGGCGCAGGCGGAGACCGCCCTGGCACCGCTCAACGAGCTATCCGAGGCGGCGCAGAGCGCCTGGCTCAAGGCCCTTTCGCGCGAAAATACTGTCGATGCCGCCGATGTTATACTGGCGGTCAACGAATTGAGTCCGCTTAAAGAAGTGCGTAAGGAGGCGCGCCGCTCGCTTATACGGCTGGAGGCGTCCAGGATCTATCCGCAGTGGCGTCCTCCTGTAGCGTCAACCCCTGCCGTTCAGATAAACGTTCCCAACCCGCCGCGTTTCTGGAAGGGAGTGGTTTCGCAAATGCGCGAGCAGGGTGAACTGCAACTGACGCTCTGCTGGGAGCAGGGCTACGATTATAGCGAGGCCCGCGCCTTTATCTTCTTGCTTGATTACTGGCGCGAGGGCGTAAAGGATCTTATTGTCGAGACGAGCACAAAGCGCCGCATCGATGAGCGTATCGCCGAAATGCGCGGCAAGACGCCTGACGTGCCCTACGTCGATTGTACTCTGGCTGAGGGGAAGCGTTTGATCGAGGAGGCGCTCAGCGTCAATACGTGGCGCGGCACCAGGCCGGCGCAGGAGTACCGCACCTATCTTTCTCAAATCAACACCCTGATTTTGCAGGCCAGTGATCCCGGCCAGGATCGCGGCTATACCTTCATCAACCCCGAATTGACGGATCAGGAGGTTGCCATCAATTTCATCGGCGGCTGGTCGCTGGGAGATTACGGGCTGACTTACGACCTGCTCACGGCTGGCAGTCCAGTCACCGGGGGGCTATCGCGCGACGAATGGATCGAGCGCCATCGCGCCTGGGCCGACGAGGCGCACCCGGCGCGGCTGGAACTTGGTTTTGTCCGCGAGCGAGAGCGCAGCCAGAGCGCGCTCTGGCTTCCCTCTACGGGCTTCGGCGGCAACCTCTCGGCGCGCAAGGAGGTCGAGATCGGCTGGTCGCTCGAATTGAGCGAGACTCCCCTGAGCGGCACCCTCAAAGAGATGCCACTGGGGACCGCAGTCAACAAGGAGACCAGGCGCCACTGGTTCTGGACGGCCTGTACCCTCGTGCGCGAGAATGATGCCTGGCGTATTCAATCGATGAGCGACGAGGGAGCCAGGGTTCAGGCCCTTTCTATCACCGAATTGCAGCAGCGTATCAAAGAATACGAGGATGCCATAGAGGATATCTTCCAGAAAGTGCAGCAGCGCAGCGTCAGCAATCTCAACGAGGCGATGGAGGAGCTGAGCTGGCGCCTCACACAGTTGCTGCACCTCTACGATGCCCTCATCGTCAAACTGCCACTGGACCGGCGCGTGTACGAAGATGCCTACGAGCGCGCCGTGATAGTTGGCAACCCGGAGCGCACCATGGTCTACTTGGAGCGGCTGGCGCAGCGCTTCCCTGAGAATCGCGGCGAAGTCCTGCGGCGGCTCGGCTCGACTCTGGCCGGGCTGGCATACAGCGGCCGAATGCAGGAGATGAAGGAACGCCAGGAACGTCTACTGGCACGGGCTGAAGAGACGCTGCGGGAATCCATTGCGGTCAATGATGTCGCCTTCGGGCATATTCTGCTGGGCGAACTGCTCAGCAGCATGAACCGGCTCGACGAGGCGGAGGCAGAACTGCTCAAGGCCAGGGATATGAGGCCGAACCGCGAGGAAGAGGCCACGCTTGAGTCTGGCCTGGGTGCCATCGCCATGCAGCGCGATCGGGTCGCCGAAGCCATACCGCATTACCAGCGTGTCGCCGAACTTGATCCCGATTCTCCCGGCAACTGGTTCAATCTTGGCTTTGCCCATCGCGTGCTGGGGCAGCTTGACGAGGCCGCGACAAGCTTTGAGCGTGCCATCGAGACGGAGCCGCGCGATCCGCGTCCCTACGCCGAACTGATTGCGATCAGCATGAATCGTTCGGATAAACAGCGGGCACGCGCCATTGCCGAGCGGGGAGTGCGCGCCAACCCCGGCTCGGCACCCATGCACGCGCTGCTCGCGTCGGTGCTGCTCGATATGGGCGATCTGCGCGGTGCGCAGCGCGCGCTCGAAGAGGCCGAGTCCATCGAGCCGGATTCGGAGATTGTCCGCGATTTGCGCAGGCGGATGAACACAGCAAAGAAGCGGTCATAGTATGAGGCTGCTCGTAAGGAGGGAGAGATCATGCCGCAGAAGAAAAATCAGAAGTCTTCACAGAAACAGCACAAAGCGCCTGAAGTTTCGGGCGAGGAGAGCGCCCTGGTAGAGCAGCAGCTTGAGCGATACCAGCAGTTTGCGCGAGACCTGCGCGCAGGAGAGAGAACTGCCGGGGAGATTCTTTCTCCTATCGCCGCGATGACAGAAGCGGCTCAGATCAGCTTCTTGAAGGCGCTGGCGAAGGAGAATAACAGTCAGGCGGCTGATGTAGCGCTGGCCCTCCACACCTGCGCCCCGCTCAAGGAGGCCCGTAAAGAGGCCCGCCGCACCCTTATCAAGCTTGAGGCCAGCAGGATCTATCCACAATGGGCGCCGCCAGTCGTATCTCTGATGTCAACGCTGATCGATAGCGGCCTGGAACCGGATCTCGATGAACTGCTCACCCCGGCGCGCTTCTGGAGGGGAATGGTGAGCAATACCAGGGATGCTGGCGAGGTGCAGCTTATCTTGTTGTGGGAGCAGGGGCCGTACTACCGCGATGCGCGCATCATGGGCTTCTTGCTCGACTTCATGGGCGGAGGCGTCAGGGATTTCTTTACCGATGTCAGTAGAAAGCCGAGCATGGAGGAGCGCATCAGAGAGATCGCCGCACAGCTCATCGATCTGGATTTTGTCGATTGTTCTCTGGCGAAAGGGCAGAGCCTGGTGCGCGAGGCGCTTGCTGTCAACCAGCGCTTCGGCATCGCGCCGCACAAGGATTACCAGCGCCATCTCCCTCTTGTCCGCCAGCTGGTGCTGGATGTGGATGCCGGCGAGATAGGCGAAGACGAGAAGAACGATGTAGAGGGACCGGACGCAATTCTCTCCAGATTCTCCGAGGAGCTTTTGCAAAAGAGGGAGGCGCTGGATGTCGTGCCTCTCTTCTTTGAGGCGTGGAAGGACGGAGAGTACGGAGAGATGTATGACCGGCTCGCCGGCGATAGCCCTTTACGCGAGGGATTGTCGCGCGAGGCGTGGATTGAGCGCCGGAAGCAGTGGTCTACAGCGGCTCACCCCGGCGACTTGAGCATCGCATTCCTTGAGGAGCGAAAAGATAGCTTTGAGACGGAGACGCCGGAGATAGAGGTTGGCTGGTCTCTCGTTTTCTCCGATAGCGCCGGCAGGCTTCCCGAGATACCGATGGCGACGGCCTTCTATGAAGAGACCGGGCGCCACTGGTTCTGGGCGAGTTTTAAGCTGGTCAAGGAGGAAGAGGAATGGCGCGTTCAGAGTATGACCGACGAGGGCGCGCAGGCGTTCCATCTCTCACGCCGGGCGCTTGAGCAGCGACTCCAGGAGCTTGAAGAACTGGCAAGTCAGCGCCTGAGCGAGATAAATAAGGGAATGGGTGAGGACCTTGAGGATGATGGGGACGAAAACGAGGATGAGGATCTGGAGGATGAGGAGCATGAGGGCGACCTCGGCGACCTGGAGTTTGAGGAGTGGATGGATCGCTTTAGCGAGGCCATCTCCGCCGCGACGCGCTGCATGCACTACTGCGACGCGCTCATCGCTCAATCCTCGCCCGGCGATATATCAAACTACGATCTTGCCTATGAGCAGGCATTAAACATGAACGATCCACAGCGCGCCGCCGTTTACGCCGGGTTGATGGTTGACCGCTTCCCCGCGCAGCGCGCCGAAGCTCTGCACAGGCTTGCTACCGCGCAACTGACCATTTCCAGAAGCTACGAGGCGGATGAAGATGCCGATGAGGAGCAGGTGCAGCGTTTTATGGAACTCGCGGAGCAGACCTTTCGTTCCGCTATCGCCATAGACACCGGTCCCATGAGTAAGATTCTGCTCGCCAATACCCTTATTGCTCGGAACAAGCAGCTTGATGAAGCTGAAGAGCTGCTGCACCAGGCAGAGGGCGTGGCTACCGATCCAAAAGAGGTTGCCTTGCTGGAGGGCGGCCTGGCAACGTTAGCCCTGGAGCGCACTGATGAGGAGACGGCGCTGCTTCATTACCAGCGAGCGGCGCAAGTCAGCCCCGATATGCCCAATATCTGGTACTATGTCGGCTCGCTCCAGTACAAGCTGGAACGTTACGATGAGGCGGTGGAAAGTTTTCGGCGCAGCATCGAGCAGGAACCTGGCCTGACGACGGCCTATATTGAGCTTGCTGATATCTATATGATGAAGCGCAAAGAGCTGGATAAGGCTCAGGAGGTCGTAGAAGAGGGGCTGGAGGTTAACCCCGATGCCGCCGATCTGCTCGCAACGCTGGCGATGGTGCACATTGAAGGCGATGATCTGGATAGCGCCCGCGAGTGCCTGGAGGAGGCGGAAGACATTGACGACGAACTGGAGATCGTGCAGACGGTGCGCCGTATCTACGATGCCAGAGAGTCGGAACGACGTTCGCTGTTTAAATTCAAGAGCAAAAGGCACAAGAAAAAGCGGCGATGAGCGAGCAGGAACGAGTTATTAGCTATCACAGCGTCACGCTGGGTGCGCTGACGCGTGAGGGGGATGCCTTGGCCGAGATCGTGGAGAGGGATGAGGCGGGCGAACCGCATACGGTGACGCTGCGTGTGCCGGCGGGATTGCCGGGCGAACGCGTGACTGTCGCAGTCGAGGCGCCCGCGCAGCCCCGTCCCGGGCGCCGGCGCCGTCGCTGGAAGCCGCGACCTCCGCGCGTCTGGATTACCGAGATCCATGAGGCGTCGCCATTGCGCGTACAGGCCCCGTGCCCGGTCTTCGGCGTCTGTGGCGGCTGCCAGCTCCAGCACATGCGCTACGAGGCGCAGCTGGCCTGGAAACTTGAGGTCGTGCGCCGTCTGCTGTGCGATAGTGGCTTTACCGATCCGCCACTCCTGCCAGCCGTGCCCTGCGATGATCCGTGGCACTATCGCAACCATATGCGCTTCTCGGTCAATCGCGGCGGCCAGCCCGGGCTGACCGCCAGGGGTACACACTATGTGCTGCCGCTCAGCGACTGCCCCATCGCGCACGAGTATATCAATCGCGCCCT
>Ga0209061_1004447_pt1 | contig 13530 bp, 13 predicted proteins | sample Coa_R1_10_FD_187157 | JGI IMG/M metagenome (GOLD analysis project Ga0209061, IMG submission 187157) | Surface soil microbial communities from Centralia Pennsylvania, which are recovering from an underground coalmine fire - Coalmine... | ecosystem: Environmental > Terrestrial > Soil >...
CGTAGTGTTCCCGTTCAACTGCTAGCGGCGCGGGCAGCGCGTCTGAACGGAGATTTCCCCGAAGCGGAAGCCCGGCTCCATCGCTGTCTCAAGCTCCAGAGCAACGATACTGCCGACATCGAGTTAGAGTTTCTGCTCTTGCGCGTACAGAACGGCGAAGTGGATGCCGTTGAAGCGATGCTCTGGCAGTGCGTCGAACAGCATCATCCTGAAACGACGCTGATTTTGGAAACGCTCGCCCAAGCCTACCTTCATGACCTCCGCTATGGACCTGCTCTTGTTTGTCTGAATCGCTGTATCCAAGAGGCACCGAAACAGGCCCGACTTCACTATTGGCGCGGTTGGATTTACGAGCGCCTCAGCTATCGCACCGAGGCACTTGAGGAATACCGACAAGCGGTCGAGCTGGATGCTGAATTTGTTCCAGCTCGTCTCCGCTTGGCCGAATTCTATTTGCAGTTATCCAACGTCGCAGAAGCGCTGCCGCATCTGGAACTTCTCCAGCGACAGTTTCCGGATCGTCCCGATATAAAGGTGCGGCTGGGGCATTGTCGCTATTTGCAAGGCCAGGGAGGAGAGGCCCGACGCCTGCTAGAATCCATTGTGGAACAGCTTCCCAACGATCTCTCGTTGCTCACTCTTCTCGGTCGGTTGGACAATCAGGAAGGACGAGTCTGCGAGGCGGAACAATGGCTGCGTCGGGCGCTGGAAGTTGATCCCACCGATCCAGAAAGTCTCTTTTTGTTAGCTCATAGCCTTCAGGCCCAAGGCCGCCCCGAAGAGGCCGATGCCGTACTCGAGCAATACCATCAAAACGTGGCCCGTTCGAAACGAGTCAACCAGTGGCTCCGGGAAGCGGCTCAGCATCCACTCACTGATCCTAATGCCCTTTTCGAGATCGGCTATCTTTTCCTTCAGAGCAAACAAGAACATCTCGGTCTGTACTGGCTGCACCAAGCCTTGGAATATGACCCTTCCCATCAGCCAACTCTCCAAGCCTTGGCTGACTATTATGAAAAGATCGGTCAAGCAGCGAAAGCCGCAGCTTACCGCCGTAAGCTGAAGCGGCTTCCGTCAACCGGAACAAGCGGACAGGAAAGAACTGGGAAATTTCTTTGGTTAGCCGCGACTGGCCGGGAAGCGTGAACGCACACGCACTCCCCGGCCGGCCGTGGCTAGCCTGGATATTTCATCGGTCATGATGGCACAGTGTAGCCCAGAACCCTTATTGTTTTCCCTTCGGGGCTGCCGCTGCCTCGAGATCGACTTCTCCGGCGACTCCTTCTCCTCCGATGCCGGCACGGTTGCGAGTCCGACAGAGCGGGTACAGGAAACTTCCAGCCGCTTGGGGATGGGGTGGTGCGCTCGCGAGGGCACCACCCCATCGTTTCAGGCCCCTTCTCTGCTGCTTCAGAGATGGATTATGTCCTTATTTTGACTGCCCAGGCACACTTATGAAATATCCGGATTAGATATCTCCCTGCGTGTTGATGCCATTAAGCACGTTGTTTAGTTCGCTGGTCAGCGTTTGCTGGAGCTTGTTACCGTTGTAGAACGTGCCCAGCGCGGCGTTGAAATTGGCGTCGGCGACCTCGAGGATCTGCATGACTGTCAGCGAGGTGTTGTTAGCCACGCCGAAGGCCGCTCCGTTGGCGCCGACGTTGTAGGTCGCGCTCCCAAACCCACTTGACGTGACCGTGAAGCCATACTGGGAAGCCAGCGTGTTGGTCCCGCTCAAGCTCGAAGTGTCGGCGTAAATCCCCAGAGCGACGGCGAAGGCCTGGACGTAGGTGTTCTTGGCCACGCCGCTGGGCGTCCACAGGTCCGCATAGATTTTCGCGATCTGAGCGTTGGTCAGCCCGGCGAGGCTGGTGGCTCCAAACTGTTTCAGATCTTTACTGATGTAGGGGTTGGAGGTGCCGAACAGGTTGGGGAAGTTCGTTGCCAGCCAGTTGCCCAGGTCCGTGGCTGTGGAGCCGCCGTTGAAACTGTTAATGACAGCCTGGCCGTTCTTATTGTGCCAGAAACCAATGGTGGCGAATTCACCTGCGGCCACGGGGCTGGAAGAAGGCGCGTTGACTGTCTCCGGCTCGTCGCCGAAGGTACTGGCAACCAAATTGTTGTTGCTGTCGCCGCTGTAAACCGCCACCCACTCAAACGTGCCCGTCACGGCTGGAATGAAGCCTGTGGATGTGTAGTAGGTGCCATTGCCGTTGACCGTGACGATCTCGCTGTAGACGGCGTTGCTGTCGTCGTTATTGGGCGTCACACCCGGCGCGAACAGGTAGAAGGTGATAGTGCCGGTCGGATTGTAGCCGCCGGACAGGGTAGCCGAGTCGGTCAAGGTGTCGTTGCTGTCCAGTACCACGGTCCCACCTGGCGTGGTTGTGATCGTTGGGCTGGCGGGGCTGACGGTCACCTGTTCGTTGCGGTCATTATTATCGCTAGCTGGGCTGTTGTTGCTATCGCCGGAGTAACGGGCGTCCCACTGGTAGAGTCCTATTACCGCTGCATTCGTTGGCAGTGTATAGCCGGTCGGCGTCGTGTATGTACCATTGCCGTTGACGGATACTGTTTCCGTGTCTACCGTCGTGCCGTTGGGAGCAATCAAAGTGAAGGTGATGGTGCCAGTGGGGTTATCGCCGCCTGACAGCACTGCTGTGTCTTTCAAGGTCACGGAGTTGTCTGCCAGCGTAACACTGGTGATATTGGGCGTTGTCGTGATCGTCGGACTGGCCTGAGGAACATTGGAGAAGTTAAAACTGCCGAGCGGAGCAAGCAATCCTTGTTCGCCGCCCAACGTTATGGTGCCCGGCTTAAGGAAGAGTGCCTGTCCATTCTGACCCGCTGCGTCATTTAGGTAAGTTTGTGCTTGTGCCACGACAGCGTTGTAAGTCGATTGCGAGATGTAATTAAGGTTCGGGCTGGTCAAATAGAAATAGTTACCCGACGGGATCGTTTGAGTCGTCGAATCAAAGATCGAAGGATTTGCATTGTATTCGAGCGACCAAATAGCAATCTGGAGGGCAGCTGCATCAACATTGGAAAGTGTACCTGTACCGAACGTATTATAAAGATAGGCAATCTCTCCCGAATGGCCAACTTGTACGTTGTCTCCTCCTATCCCACTTAGGTCTGTCTGCGGTTGAATAGCGAAGTCGTTGGAGCCTACGTCGAAGACGCCATTGGGAGATAGATCGATGCAAAAAGTGTTAAATGTAGGAGCATTTTCCATTCCGTTCGTCTCTCCGTTGGCCGACGCGATCAATTGCCCAACGAAATCGTTCGACACTAGTTGACCATTGATCTCGTAAGACAGGATCTCAACGGAGGCGCTTTGCGCTCCTGTTGGGGTTAGGATATTAAGTTGGGAGCCGCCAACAATAGAGATATCATACGAGAGCTGGGAGGCAATCTTAACCGTAATACTGGAATTGGTCGAGGAAACCACGGATTCTACCGGGGACGGGGTGAAAGAAGTGGAATCATTCACGTACCCCGAAGCAGTCTCGACAAGCTGGTAGGTGCCGGGCGTCAGGCCCGCAAACGAATAGCTTCCATCTACTCCAGTAGTCACGTTTTGCCCGGTTGAGATAAAGTCTCCGTTGCTATTCTCCTGATAGAGTTGGACAATCGCTCCGGACTGGGGCATGTGCGTTTGATCGTTAAACACCGTTCCCTGGAGGATTGCCCCGGTGCTGAGCAGACGCCGGTCCTCGAGCACCTCTAGAAAAGGCTTGAAGAAGGAGCCGCGCCGCCCGGTCGGACGACAATTTTTTTTGCCTTTGAACCAGCGCAACATGGGCATCTACCTTTCAGTTAAGAGTAAACGGATAATGTCTCCGATGCCATGTGCGCCGCGACCATGGCAGCGTGGATAGCTTACATTTCTTACTGTTTCCTCGGACGCGGCTCAGATGCTATTGGAGCCGCTGCTGTCCGGAATTCGGATAATGCACAAAGCAAGCTCGACTCGGCTACTACTTAAAAAGCCGGGTCGAGCTTACCGGCTTCAACGCACGTGCCTGCGGAGGCGATCTGCTATCAGCAAAACACCGCCGCCCAGTAACATCAGGGCCGCCTGCATCGAACCCGGATCAATTTCCGGAGCGGCTGAAGGATTCCTGGCCCAAGCTACTCCACCACAAGCAGCCAGCACCAGGGCCAAGCCGCAGGCTCGCTGGCCGAACCGCAACGCTGTGGCGGTCCATTTCGTCAACCAAGTCGTTCGCATGCATGCTCCTTTCGATAAAGAGAGCCAGAGGGCGGCACAGCTCCTTAAGGGTTTAGAGCTGACATGCCGCTGTCCATTTTGGGAGTGAGAAAGTGCAAAAGTAATGCCAGCTCAAGAACAAGCGAAGGAGACGAATGCTGTAAACACTTTTTGGACAGATAGTTCCGGCAAACAAAATGCGCCGCTTTGTCAGTTTTGCCGACAGCGTTCGTTAACTTTCGTTATCAAAGATGTTAATGATGTTTCGATTTGAAAACGTTTGTGAGAGATCCTCAAGGAGGCGAACGGCCGGTGTCTGCCGGCTGATTTTTACCAGTCGGCGGACGCCGGCCGTTCATCAAGGGCTAGCAGACATTTCCCTCCCTCCTTGTGGGGGAGGAGGTTTTGTCCGCTAGCTCGAAGGAGTTGCCTCTATTTCGAGAGATGTTAAGAGGAATTACTGTTTCTTCTTGCCACCGCCGCCGAAGATGCGGATCTCCTTGATCTTCTTGTTGTCGTCGTCGGTGACGATCAGAGCGCGGATCTCCTTGCCTCTACTGAACATCTTGTGAGACAGACCGCCTTCGATCGGCTCCGGTTCTTCTCCTTTCTTCTTCTGCCGCACTACCTTGACATCCTTGATAGCTGGAAGGGTGATTTCGTCGCCTGTTTTCTTCGCCTCTTTCCCCTTTCCTTCCAACTTGAAGAAGGAGACCTTGTTGTCTTCCACCTTGGTGATGACCGCCCGAATCTCATCGGCGAAGACGACTCCGACCGAGAGAACCAGAACCAGGGAAGTCGCAATGACTTTCCGCAACATAATCTTTACCCCCTGCAAGAAAAAACTCTAGGAGTAGCCCGACCCAGTATCGGGACCATTCTCGGAACACAGGTCAAGCGATGGTATGGGCAAGGGATTAAACCCACTAGCGTTGGTTTGGTCTCGCTTTTGGATATCGATTCGGAAAAAAATCGTCAACGATCCGGAAGGCGAACGGCCCGGGTCCGCCCGCTGGTGCTCGACCAGCCAGCAGACGCGGGCCGTTTGCCTTCCGAATCGTTTCTTTGGTTGCAACTCACGGCGCAGGCACGAGTTCTGGCGGGGCCGGGCGCGTAAAATCGATGCGGAACCAATCGTTGGCGCGGACATGAATGACGCGGCGGTCGGTGACGGTATTGCCATCAGCGCCGGGGTAGCGAACGGTAATGGTATAGTCGAAGAGCTTGCCGGGCGTCAGGGGCGGTGAGACGAATTCACGGATGGTTCCGGTCTGCGTGGTGGGATCACCATTGAACAACACCTCGGCATTCTGCGGCACCACCAGCTGCAAATGGGCGGCGTTATCGGGCGGTGGCGGGGTTGATTGGACCGGCGGGACGCTGGCCCCGTCAGCTACCCCATCGACCGGCGGGACACCGGCCCCACCGACCGTTCCACCGACAGGAGGTGTCACTACAACTGTTGTGGGGTTCACAATGGTCGTGCCGCCGTAATAGGGACGATACAAGCCGTAACTGCCCAGTCCATAGCCCAGCCCCAGCCCCAGCCCAAAGCCCAGGCCGCCCGCCAGCAGTGCCGGTCCGTAGATGCCGTAATAGGGCCGATAGAACCCATACGGAGCGTAAAGGCCGGGGCGATAGGGGCCATAAAAAGCGGGGCCATGATGAGGATAATAGTAACCGCCATAGTGAAAGCCGCCGTGATAACCGCCGGGGCCATGAGCCTCTGCCGGCGTCAGGAACAGCGTTGTTGTCAGGGCCGCCGAGCCAAACAGGTGAGAGAGCCGCCGTACCATAAGAGATGTCCTCCTGTTGCAGGATGGGGCCGCGAGGAATAAGCCCCTCAGCAGGCTTGGTGTGCCTCGCTCTGCTCGATCCATCCTATAACTATTCCACCGATCGAGGGTTCGTGGGGAAGATCGAGCGGCGGATTGTGGCAGCGGTGGCGGAGAAACGTGGAATATCCGGTGCGACAGGATTTATCCGATCCGGCGTTAGACCGCGCCTTCTTTGCCGTCTTTCTTGTCTTCACCGGGCGGTCGGCGGAAGCGGCGTCGTTCTTCTTCTCGGCCACGCGCCCACGGTTGACGTGCCAACAGAGCGCCGACGCCGATGGCGCCCAGAGAGGCCAAAAAGAGGCCGAGGTGCGGCAAAAAGTTCCGTCGCGACATTGCCGTCGCCGATGCGCCCGCAGCTGCCAGCATCGCCGTTGAGGATGCTGCGGCAGTCAGGCTACGCACCTGTCCGCGTGTTTTGCAGACGCGGCACATAATCATTTTGCCGGCCAAATCATCAGCGACCTCATAATTGGCCTTGCAACTCGGACAGTCAAAGCGAATCGCCATAAGACTCCTCCGCAATCAAACCAAGCCGCGATCGTGAGGAAGCAATCTATTAGAACCGCTCCCTCACGGTCGCAGCTCTGCACAATGTCTTTTACTATACAGGAGCATTGATGAGAAGATCGTGAGTCCCAGCCCCAACGGGCCGTGGCACTGCATTTGCTATTTCCTCCACCGAAAAGACATCGAGATGCTTGCCAGCGTCGGCAAACAAAGGTACGATAAGTGCGGAGTTGCGATTTGGGCACAGGCAAAGAAAACACGAGATGTTGTCCTCCTACAGGGAGAAGCGCCATGTGGGACTCTGTACGACGCTTGGGCGCGGGCCTTGTCGGCGTAGCGGCCCTGCTGGCGTTGGGGCGTCAGGCAGTTGTCGGCCAACAGCCGGCCCCCGCCGCCAATCCAAATGTCTACGTCAATCCGTTGGCTGCGACCGGGCAAGCTACCCCGGCCACGGGCCGACTCGGCTACGGCTCGCTGACACCCAGCACCGGTTCAGGCTTGGGCTATGGCACTTTGGCTGCCTCCTATGCCAATCCCAGCCTGGGCTACGGCACGCTCACCAATGCCCCGTATAACCCCTACGGCGGTGGCTATGGCATGTATGGCTACGGCATGTGGGGCACGCAATGGATGATGAACCCGTATCAGGGTTATCTAATGGGCGCTGGCGATATTACCCGCGCCAACGCCGAATACTATTCGACCATCCAGCAGGCCAAGCTGCTGCGCCAAGAGGCCATCCGCTCATCCATCCAAACACGGCGGGCCTTTATCGAAGAGGCCGAGTGGGAGCGCCAGCACATGCCTGATCCGGAAAAGATCCGCCAGCAAGCCCTGGAGCGTGAATTGAACCGCGCCCGCAATACACCGCCGCTTCAAGACATTTGGGATGCCATCGCCCTCAATGCCCTGCTCCGCCATCTCATCACCCAGCAAGGACTCGGAGCCAAAGGCCCCGATATCCCGCTCAGCGAAGAAACGCTCGACCACATCAACCCGGCGGTCGGCGGCACGCGCAGCAACGCCGGCTTGCTCAAAAACAACGCCGAACTACAGTGGCCCTTGCCGCTCCAGCGCGAGATATTTAAGGAATCACGCGAGAACATCAATTCCCTGCTACGCTCGGCTTACAATAGTGCGACGCGTGGCAACAAGCCGGACAGTTCTACTCTCAGTGACTTGCGGCACAACTATGACAAATTAAAGAAAACGTTGGCAGCCAACGTGGATCAGCTCACGCCCGACGAGTACATCCAGGCCAATCATTACCTGAATGATGTAGGTAAAGCGATCGAGGCCTTGAAATCAGCCCAGGTGGGACGTTTGCTTGATGGCAGCTGGAAAACTCGGGTCCACAATGTAGCCGAGTTGGTGCAGTTCATGCGCGAGAATGGTCTATGGTTCGCCCCGGCGACGCCCCGGGACCAGGCGGCTTATGTCTCGCTCTACTATTCGCTGGCCTCCTTTGACCGCGGCCTGCAGCGCGTGCTCTCCACGGGCGGCGAAAGCGAAAGGTAGTCTTGAAGATAAAGGATAGAGGATAGCGATTTTACTATAATTTCTATCCTCTATCCTCTGATCCCCATATCTGTAAGCCGAACCCTTCCAGATCGATCTCTTCGCCCTTTTCCGCTTCGCCTGGTCCGCCACGTTCCAAGCTCAGCCGTAAAAAGGCCCACAAGCTAACCGGCTCGCCGGTATGATCGTAGCCGTCAGCGTCGGTATCGCCTTCCAGCAGCCAGCGCCACGAGCGCCGTTCACTGCCGGGGTCAGCCTCTTCCTGCCAGCCCTTGAGCACGCGCGCCACCGTTTGCAGTGCTGCTCGGCATGTTTTAGGATCGTCAATATGCAGGATAACTTCATCCGACCCGTGTTCCAACTGCACACGCGGCAGGGCGCGAATGGCCTCGAAGAGACGATGTTCCAGAGCCGCCGCCCGCCACGGCGACCACAAGTACACACTAACGCGAGGCGTTTCCAGGACCAACCCGTAGAAATCGACGCGCATGTCTCGTCCCTCCGCAAGGCGAACGGCCGGTGTCAGCCGGCTGGTCGGCCCTCCCTGGACAGCTGGTCGGTCCCCACCAGCTGGCTGACACCGGCCTTTCGCTGGGGAACTTCTTCGCAGCGCAGCACGGACTGCAAAGCGGCCCGCATACGCAGGTACATCAAACCGCCAAGCAGGCCGAGTGTCCAGGTGAGGACGCGATACACCAGCGAGCCGAGCACGCCGCTGGCTTCCGAACAGCCAAGCCATTGATAAAGCAAACCAAAACCCAATTCGCCGATGCCGGCCCCGCCGGGAAAAAACGGCGCCGCCTGGATCACCAGACCGATCGGTACAATCAAGAAATGCTGGGCCAGCGAGGGGATCTGCTCGCCGGAGTCCGGCTGCCATAGCGTTAGCACGGCGCTGTAGAAGAAGAAGACAAAGCCGACATGGCCGACCCATGATAGTAGCAATACCAGACCGACAGCGCGCGGCCGGCAGCGATACATCCATATCGCTCGCCACAGTTCGGCGACAGCGGCGCCGACTTTCGGCAAATGTTCCAACCGTCCGGCGAATCGCTGGGCGCGCCAATCGGGCAGCAGCCCCAGCGCTATCCATACCAGCACCGATACGCCAACGATTGTCCAGGCAATGGTGACAATCTTACGACACGGCTCCGCCCCTCGACCGATGAGCAATCCGCTCATCCAGAAGCCGGCCCCCAGCAGGGCAACAAACCAGATCAGTGCCCACAAGGCAATGGCGCGATCCATGAGGACAGTGGCCACAGCCACGGTCCGGCGATCCTGCTCGCGCGCCAGCACCGCCGCCTTGATGACATCGCCGCCTACCGATCCCGGCATGAAATTGTTGAAAAACAAACCGATAAAGCCCAGGCGAAACGCATCGATCAAGCGAAACGGCAACTCCACCGCACGAACAAGGATGTACCAGCGCACGAACGTCAACAGCGTGCTCGGCAGTGCCACAGCGAAAGCGAGGAGGAAATAGCCAGCGTGGATCGGCTCACCACCGTACACATGTCGTTGCCAAACATAGGCCAACCCACGCGAGATGTCGCTAAGGGTGACCTTAACGCCGGGCTTCAATGTCTCGGCATTGGCCGCAACGATGACCGTCTTGCCGTTCGGTTTGAGCGCGAATTCCTGTACATCCGAGCCGTGATTGTCAGGGAGCGGTGCCGGCTGCTGCTCCCTTCCGGTCGCAGCTCCGATTGGATCGGTGTCTTCGGACAAGCGCCCGATAGTGATCGATTCATCCGGTATGTACGATAAGACTTTGCCGGCGATTTTGCCCTTTTCTGGCTCGCCGCCGACGACGATCTTGCCTACCGTGCCGCGCGGATCGCCCCAGTTGTTCCCGATGACCCAGGCCATCAAACCCAGAGCCACGGCATATTTCAGGAAATTCACGATGAGGTGTTTCTTCACCGGCCATCCTCATGCGCGTCGCAAGGCGATTGTTCGTTTCCCAGGGCAATCCTAGCCTATATCCGTGCGCGAGAATCAACTCCGTTTGCTCATTTTGCTTGCCAAAGACGAGGCTGTCTATGGCGATTTTGCGGAGAGAAGTGCGGACGCAATTGACAACCGGGGGCCTGTTCGCTAGGGTATTCATTGTTGGGGCTGTGGCGCAATTGGGAGCGCGTCAGAGTGGCACTCTGAAGGTTACGGGTTCGATCCCCGTCAGCTCCACTCTTTTCCAATCTCTTTCAACATCCAATTCCTTCATTTAACTGCTCGCCGTAGGCAAGCGCAGGGTTTGCGCTCGCTTACGGCTGGTAGCTAACCAAGAAAGGGTGCCCCTTATGAAATGGCTCGGCCCGGCCGGCATCTTATTCTGATAGATATGGCGGGCGTGGAACCGGAACTTCTGGAGCGCTTGGCGAAGGAGCACGCGGCGGCCTTGGTGCTGTATGCGCGGCAGTGGTGCGGCACGCCCGAAGATGTCGTACAGGAGGCGTTCCTCAAGCTGGTCGTCCAGAAGACGCGGCCGGACAATCCGCTGCCGTGGCTGTATCGCGTGGTGCGCAATGCTGCCTTGGCGGCCAGCCGGGCCGAGCGGCGCCGCCGCCACCATGAAGCGATCGCCGCTGCACAGACGCCGGTGTGGTTTGTGGACCCTGACCTTGCCGGCCTGGATGCGGCGGCTGTCACGGCCGCCCTACGTTCGCTGCCGCCGGCGCAGAGTGAAGTGATTGTTGCCCGTATCTGGGGGGGGCTAACGTTTGAACAGATCGGCGCTGTGGTCGGCTATTCGGCGGCCACCGCTTATCGCACCTACATAGCCGGGCTGTCGGCCCTGCGCGAGAAAATGGGGGTATCATGTCCGAACCGGCCTACAACAACGAGTTAGTAGCGTTTCAGTCCGCCCTGGCACGCTTGCAACCTGCACCAGGGGAACTCAACATCGCTCGGCTGCTATTCCGCGCCGGCCAACTGTCGGCGCCACGGCGGAGCTGGGTCTGGCCCGGTATCACGGCAGCCTCGATGATGTTGGCTGCCGTGTTAGGGACTCTGCTTCTGTTTCGTCCTGCCCCGCAGCCGGCCGAACGCATCATCACCATATACATTCCGTCCCCGACAGCGCCGCTGCCCCAGCCGGAGCCATCTGTTCCTTCGACCGACGAGACGCCGGTCCCACCGCCTCCCTCTTTCTCCGTTTCGGAAGGGAAGGAAGGAAGCGGCAGCGATTATCTTCAGCTTCGTCGTCAGGTGCTGGCCCACGGTTTGGATGCGCTGCCGCCGCCGCAGCCGTGGCCGTGGCCCGCCGCTGCACCCATCGACGATACCGATACGCTACTCGACTTGCCCCACGGCAATCATGAGCCGTGGCGCCTCCGCTTCAAACATTCCTTGCAATCGGGAGGTCCATTATGAGACGTGGGCTAACGTGCCTTACCTTTCTTCTTACCACCGCAGCCACAGCGCTGGCCCAGGCGCCCTCGCAAGTGGAACCGACCAAGCTGACCCTCAGCCCGGCTGCGGCCCCTTCTCCGGCCCTCAAGTACGTGTTGTTGCCGGAGTTGGGCGACCAGACGCCGGGCAACGCCGCTCTGGAGTATTACCGTGCCTTCAGTCCCGATTGGTGGGTCACTATCTGGCCGCCCAAGACATGGGAGAAAATCGATGATGCCCGGCAGGCACCGTTCAAAGACTTTCCTCGTAAAGAGATAGCATGGATCGAAAACTTGAAAATGCTGCGACACGTAGACCAGGCCGCGCGCCGCGAGTATGTCGATTGGGGGATGGCCGAGCGGCTGCGCCGCGAAGGCTATGGTCTGCTATTGCCCGATGTCCAGGGTCTGCGCCAGATCGCTGTACTTCTCGCCGTGCGGGCGCGATTGGAGATCGCTGAAGGCCGTTACGATAAGGCCGTTTACACACTCCAGACGGGTCTGGCGCTGGCCCGTCACACCGGCGATGCTGTCATTTTGATCCAAGAACTGGTGGGCATAGCCATCGCTCAGATAATGTTCCACCATCTGGAAGAACTGATCCAGCAGCCTGGTGCTCCGAATTTCTACTGGGCGCTGACCGATCTGCCGCGCCCTTTCTTCGACCTGCATAAAGCGCTCCAGGGCGAGAAAATAGGCTTGTACGCTGCCATCCCGGAGTTGCGTACTCTGGAAACCACGCGGCTCACCCAGGAGCAGCAACAGAAGTTACTGCCAGCCCTTGGGGGAGACTTGGAAGCAATGGTATTCGGAGGAAAACCGAAGTGGAGCAACCGCCTGATGGGGATGCTTTTGGTCCTCCGTGCCTACCCGGAGGCCAAGCAAGCATTGATCGCCCAAGGACGCAAGCCGGAGGAAGTCGAAGCCTTACCCACGCTGCAAGTCGTGCTGATCGATTCCTGGCGTCAATATCAACGACTTCAAGACGACGAATTCAAGTGTGCCGGCCTGCCTTACTGGGAAGCTCGCCCACTCCTGGCGCAAGCCGACGAGCATTTTCGCCAGGCCCGGAACCGTCTGAAAGGAATGCCTTTTCTCGAACTTCTGCCGGCGATTCAAAAGGTCTTCGTTGCGGCCATCCGCACCGATCGCCGTATCGCCGCCCTGCGCTGTATCGAGGCCATCCGCATCTACGCCGCTGCCCACGACAGCAAACTGCCGGCAACACTCGATGCCATCAAGGAAGTGCCGGTCCCTATCGATCCGATGACCGGCAAAGCATTCGTCTATCGCATCTCTGGCGAACAAGCGACGCTGATTGCACCGCCTCCGCCGGGAGAGGGGGCCTATGTAGGCAATACATTACATTACGAATTGACCTTCCGCCGCCCAAAGTGAGGACTTTCCATGTACCGAATCTCTACCATGATGTTGGTCCTGGTCTTTGTCCTGCTCGCACCGCCCTTGCTGGCGCTCTGGGCTGGCGAGTTCGATGCTGAAGCTCGTGCTCGCGCAGTCGCGCCATTCATCGATAGTCAGACGATAGGTATCGCTCATATAGACGTTAGCCGAATCGATGCCGATGCGTTTTTGGACTGGGCCGTCGAGATTAGCCGCCTGGAGAAGAAGGCGATCGAAGATTGGCGGCGTGAATTGCGCGGCTGGCTGAACGATTTCACCAAGGCCGGCGGCAAGGAGCTTTTCATCGTCCTCAGCCTGGTTGATCTGCCCATTGAGCCGCCGCTAGTGGTCGTGCCGCTGGCAGCTGGCGCCGATGCGGAAGCGGTTCGTCGCGCGATTAACCGCATTCCGGTTTTCAAACAACTCCCCTTCGAGAAATTCGATCAAGTCCTCGTTGGCGGCAGTGAAAACACACGGAAACGCTTGCGAAATGCCAAGCCGACGCAGCGGCCTGAGCTGGCCAAAGCCTTCGCCACTGCCGGGGACACAACGATACAGCTGTTGCTGTTGCCGCTGCCGGACATGCGCCGCGTCATCGATGAACTTTTGCCGACGCTGCCGCCGGAGCTGGGCGGCGGTTCGACTCGCCCGCTGACGCATG